>Ga0210397_10001550_pt1 | contig 14700 bp, 15 predicted proteins | sample IncBWH2OmetaG_FD_160126 | JGI IMG/M metagenome (GOLD analysis project Ga0210397, IMG submission 160126) | Forest soil microbial communities from Barre Woods Harvard Forest LTER site, Petersham, Massachusetts, United States - Inc-BW-H-2-O ...
GGTGTTGGCAAATGACAATTGCTCAAGGAAAGCAACGCTTGCTCAGCCGCGCAGGCCCGCGTCGCGCAGGAACGTCAGCACGGCGGTGACCCGGCGGTGGGAGAACTGCTCCGCGCTCAGGCCGAGCTTGGTGAAGATCGCGTTGACGTGCTTCTCGACCGACGACTCGGACAGGTAGAGCTGGGCGGCGAAGGCGCCATGAGGCAGACCGGAATCAGCCCTGGAGGTTCGCCGCACCTGGCCGGCGCGAATAGCTGACCAGAAACTGAACCGCCTGACCGTTCGGTACGTATCAACTGAGGTACGGCCGTGAGCAGTGCCGCAGGTCCACCCCCCTGACCTGCTGGAGGGAGCCCCCGGCTGATCGCCTGGCCGTGATCCGGCAGATCACCGCAGGTCACGGCCAGGCACCTTGAACCCGAAGGCGGCATCATGAGGCGGGTCGTGCTCGTCGGCGCCGGGTTTCTCCTCATGCTCGCCGGGGTCGTCTTCACCCTGCAGGGCGTCGGCGTTCTCGGCGGAAGCGTCATGTCCGCCGTGACCTTCTGGGCCGTGGCCGGCCCGGTGATCGCGCTGGCCGGCCTGGTCCTGGCTGTCATCGGGCTACGCTAGAACTATGACTGGCATGGCGACGCAGCGATTTTCTCGCCTCCCGGCCCACGACGGGCCGCCGGGAGGCGTCTCGCCGCGTTAGCGCGGCGACTTCGCTCAGGCGAGTCCGGGGCCGGGAGGGCATCCCGCCGGGTTCACCTCAGTCAGGGAGTCACCGTGTCCAGTTCAGTTCCCCTTCTCAGTCCTGCGCAGCTGCGCGCCGCCCTCGACGTCCGCGACCTATCCGATCCCGCGGCGGGCCCGCACGCCATCCAGATCCTCACCGGCCGGGTCGCCGCCGCGCTGGCCCGTACCTGGTCGTGCGAGGTGCGGTGGGGCCGGGGCCCGAGAGTCGTCCCGGTCGCCGACAACTACGATCGGCTGGGCTACGCGCCCGGCGCGATCACCAGGGAAGCCCGTTACAGCCGCTACGTGAGTGCCAGCCGGATGCTCCGCAGCCATTCCACCGCCATGGTCCCGCCCGCGCTGCGGCGGCTCGCCCGCCGTCCCGGCGGCGGCGATGTGCTGCTGGCCTGCCCCGGGATGGTGTACCGCAGGGACGCCATCGACTGGCAGCACAGCGGCACGCCGCACCAACTCGATCTGTGGCGGATCACCCGCCGGCCGATGACCGGCGAGGACCTGGACGAGATGATCTCGTGCCTGCTCGAGACGCTGGTCCCCGGCCTGCCGTATCGCCAGCAGGCGAGGATCCACCCGTACACCGAACACGGCCGCCAGGTCGACGTGCGGCACGACGGGCGCTGGGTGGAGATCTGGGAATGCGGGATCGCCCATCCGGACGTGCTCGCCCCGGCCGGGCTGGCCGGTCACGGCGGGCTGGCCCTGGGCATGGGCCTGGACCGCATGCTGATGCTGGTCAAGGGCATCCCGGACATCCGCCTGCTGCGTTCGGCCGATCCTCGCATCGCCGGCCAGATGCGCGACCTGGCCGCCTACCAGCCGGTCTCGTCCATGCCCCCGGTCGCGCGTGACCTGTCGGTCGCGGTGGCCGCGGACGAGGACGAGGAGACGCTCGGCGACCGGATCCGCGAGGCCCTCGGCGCCGACGCGGCGTGCGTCGAGGAGGTCCGGGTGCTCGAAGCGACCCCGTGCGACCGGCTGCCCGAGCCGGCCGCCCGCCGTCTCGGGGCCCGGTCCGGGCAGAAGAATCTCCTGGTCCGCGTGGTGCTGCGGGACCTGGAGAAGACGCTGACGAACGAGGCCGCCAATGTCCTCCGCGACCGGATCTACCTGGCGATCCACCAGGGTACCCAGCACCAGTGGGCGCGCCCGGCGGCTCCGGACGGTACCTTCGTCGCATGACAGCGGTCCTTGATCACCTCGCCATCGCCACGCCGGCCCTGACCGACGGATGGGAGCTGTTCGGCGGCGTGCTGGGCGGAACCTGGGCGTACGGCATGGACTCCCCCGGTTACTGGTGGGGCCAGCTGGAGTTCGCCGCCGGGCCGAAGGTCGAGCTGCTGACCCCCACCGGCGGCCCGGACGCGGCGTTCCTCGAGCGCTTCCTGTCCGCCCGCGGGGCCGGCCCGCACCACTTCAACTTCCTCGTCAGCGACATCGAAGCCACCCTGGCCGGGGTGCGGGCGCTCGGCATCGAGCCGGTCGGCGTCAACCTGGGCAACCCGAACTGGCGGGAGGCGTTCCTGCATCCCAGGAACGCGCACGGCATCGTCATCCAGGTGGCCCAGCAGGCCGGGCAGCCCCAGGCCGACACGCCGCCCGCCGGGCTGCCCGCGCCCGGCGTGCCGACCTCGTTCGGCCTGATCGAGCACCATGTCGGCGATCTGGCCGGCGCGACGCGGCTGTTCGCCGAGGCCCTGGGCGGCCGGCTCGAAGACGCCGGGGACGACACCGCCGAGCTGACCTGGCCCGGCGGTAAGCGGATCAGGCTGGTCCGCGAGGACGGCCTGCCCCTCGGCGGGCTGCTGCACCACATCCGCTTCAGCCGCGCCGACGGCTCGTTCAGCGCCCAGGACCGGCAGCGCGCGGGCCTGCTGGCCAAGCGTCTCGGCCTGACGGTGGAGCTAGCCGGCTAGCCGGCGCTCACCGGTTTTGAAGACCGTTCCCGCGGGGCAAAGGCGCCGAATTCGCCAGATCTGACCCCAAGCGCGGCGCCGCACAGTCACGATGGTGTCGGAGGCAGAATCCGCCCAGCCAGGCAGCCTGCCGATCACCAGGCCGGGCGACCAAGCCGTCCGGGCACGCGATTACGATCCCTGCCGCCGGCAAACGGAGGCTCCAGCGGTCGGCCATACACGACGCGGAAGGATCAGCATGCGGCGTTCTGCGAAAAGACTTTCCCTCCCCGTGACCATGCTTGCCGCCGGATTGCTGGCGGCGGGATGCGGGGGGACCATCAGCAGCTCGATCGGCAGCTTGCCGAGCCGGACCGCGACCGCCCCGGCCAGGCCCAGCGTCACGGCGGCCCCCACCACCCAGCCGCCGGCCACCGGTTCCGCGGCGCCCGTCGCCTCCTCCGGCACCAGCTTGATCTGGCTCTGGGTCCTGCTGGGCGTCCTTGTCCTGGCCGGCCTGATTGCAATAATCGCACGCTCCTCTCGCCGCCGTTCGGCAGCCGCGGCGGGCTGGCGGTCCAGGCTCGTCGATGCGTACGCGAAAGGCTCGGCCCTGCATGACGCGATGAGCGTCGCCGAAGCGCCCGGCGGGCTGGCCGCCGCCGACGCAGCCGCCCGGTGGTCCGATATCCAGCGGCGCGCCGATGATCTGGCGCAGACGCTGTACGCCCTGCGCGAGGAGGTCCCGCAGCACTCCCCCGACGGCGCCAGGATTGCTGACACGCTCGCCTCGCTGCAGGCTGTCCGCTCTGCGATGGACGCCGAGCGGGCCCCAGGCGGCGCCAGCATGGAGCAGGCCGACGTGGTCCGCAGCCGTCTGGCCTCCTTCGAGTCCTCCCTCCGCGCACTCACGGCTCCTGCCCAGTAATTGCCATGGCCTCGCCGCCAGCAGTGAAACCAGCAGTGAAAGACGTCGCCCCCGCCGGCGAGCGCCGCGGAGGCGTACAGATATCTGGTGTCTGTGCAGGTAGCGGAGGCGGACGGGAATCGAACCCGCCAGCGCCGCAGCGCGGCGCTCACCGGTTTTGAAGACCGGGGGGCCCACCAGGTACCCAGACGCCTCCGCGTCGACTCTACTGCGGACGGCCGGGGCCTACGGCGTCAGGCGGTGCAGGTCCCGGGGGAACAGCGTGACCTCCCGGATGTTCTCGGCCTGGGTCAGCCTGCCCGCCCAGCGCCGGAACCTCGGGGACCGTGACCTTCAGCAGGTCAACGGCCCCTCCCGCCTCGTCCCGCACGGCCGCCGTCATACCGGCCAGCGCCTGCCTGAGGACCGCCAGCACGTCGCGGTGGTCGCTGATGAACCCGAGCTCGGCGTCGAGCGAGGTGTACTCGGCCAGGTGGCGGGCGGTGTCGTGCGGTTCGGCCCGGAACACCGGGCCGGTCTCGTAGACGCGCTCGAACACGCCGACCATCGTCTGCTTGTAGAACTGCGGGGACTGGGCCAGGTAGGCGGGGCGCCCGAAGTAGTCCACGCCGAACACGGTGGCGCCGGACTCGGTGGCCGACGACACCAGCTTCGGCGTCTGGATCTCGGTGAAGCCGAGCTCGTCCAGCGCGGCCCGGAAGCCGCGCAGCGACGCGGCGGCCAGCTCCCAGCGCGCGCGGCGGGCCGGATGCCGCCAGGTCACGGCGGCGTGGTCCAGGATCGCGGGCAGCCCGGCGTCGATCGCGGGCCGCCACAGGTCGACCGGCGGAGGCTGCGCGGGCTCGCCGAGCAGCGTGATCGCGGGTTCGGTGACCTCGACGCCGCCCGGCGCGGCCGGGTTGTGCGTGGCCGCGCCGGTGACCGCGACGACGCTCTCCTCGCCGCAGCGCCGCACCATCTGCAGGCCCCCCGGGTCGCGGACGACCACCTGGGCCAGGCCCGAACGGTCCCGCACGATGAGGAACGTCACCGCGCCGAGCACCCGGCGGCGGTGCACCCAGCCCTGGATCAGGACCAGACGGCCGGATGGGGCCGACGGCAGGTCGGCGGCCAGCGTGCGAGACAGGCCGGCCAGTGCGGTCGTCATGATGATCATCACCTCCAGTAGGCGGAGCCCTGGAGGTGCGGGCGGGGGCTAGGTCGCGGTGCCACCGCACCTTCGCCGGCGGGAGCCGGCCTCGGCGGCCGTTACGGGGCCGGCGGTCCGGGCTGGGAAGGTGTCTTCACCGCAGGCCCGCCGTCCGCCTTCTCAGCTGCCGGCGGCTCTCTCGGCGGCGGGGTTCTGGAGGTTACTCGGTCTTCCGTCATCACCCGTGACCAGACCATTATACGGACAGCGAACTGCCGCCGACGCTGGTCATCCAGGCCGGCGGCAGTACGTTAGCTGCCTACTCGCTGTAGATCAGGTAGCGGTTCGGCAGTTCGTGCCGCCATCCGGCCGAGGTCGCCGGCGCACCCAGGAAACTCGGGTCGTTGTCCACGTCCAGGAAGTTGGTCGCGAACGCCGCGTACGGCTGGGCGGGGTCGACGATGTCGACGGTGACGTTGGCCTCGATCAGAGCCGGGTCGGGGCCGGGGTTGGGAGTGGCGAGCGAGAAGATCACCGGGGTGATCGTCGCCGCCGGACTGGTGAAGGTGGCGGTCTGCACCTGCTGCGGCAGAACGCCTCCGGTCGTCAGGTTGCCCTGGTCGAGCGTCATCCGCCAGGTCCGGCCGCCGAGCTGGACGGTCGCCGGGATCGCCCAGCCCAGGGGAATGTTGACGGTCGGGTTGACGAAGATGAAGGCGATGAGGAACGCCTGCTCGCCCGCTGCGATGACCTTGCTGGGCTGGTACGGCGGGGGCCCGCCGAACTGGATCGGGGAGGTCGCGACCACGTCGAAGCCAACGTAGAAGCCGGTCGTCGGATCACCGGTCGTCGGCTCGCCGATGCGGGGCCGCACGCCATTCCCGTTTGAGTGGCCGGCCAGTTCGGCCAGCCGGTGCTCGGCCCGCTCGGTCAGGCGCGCCGCATAGTCATTAGCCCACTTCGTGGCCCTTTCCAGGGCAACGTCCCCGGATGTGGCCGCTGACGTGGTTGCCGCAGTTCCCTCTGCGACTGCTGTCATGATGAACTCCTTGGTTCCCCCGGAACGGCCCTGTATGGACCGCCCTCGTGCCTATTCAGAGGGGCCCTCGCGCGCGATCAATACAGGACGAGCGGGTTTCTTTCCGGATAAAAACCCCAGCCTCATAGGATTTAGTGAATCGTCGAGACCAGGGAGACGCGTGAGCGACGGCGGGCACGTGTGGTGGGAAGACGCGGTCGTCTACGAGGTGTACCCGCGCAGCTTCGCCGACGCGGACGGCGACGGCGTGGGCGACCTGCCGGGGCTGCGATCGCGGCTAGGGTACCTGGCCGACCTCGGCGTGGACGCCATCTGGCTGACCCCGTTCTACCCGTCGCCGCTGGCCGACGGGGGCTACGACGTCAGCGACTACTGCGCGGTCGATCCGCTGCTGGGGACGATGGCGGACTTCGACGCCCTGGTCTCCGGCGCCGCCGCGCACCAGATCCGGGTCATTATCGACCTGGTGCCGAACCACTGCTCCAGCGCCCACCCGCTGTTCCGGGCCGCGCTGGCCGCCGCGCCCGGCAGCGACGAGCGGGCCAGGTTCATCTTCCGCGACGGCCGCGGCCCCGGCGGCGGGCAACCGCCGAACAACTGGCCGTCGCAGTTCGGCGGCTCGGCGTGGACCCGGGTGACCGAGGCCGACGGGCATCATCAAGGGTCGGGGCAGTGGTACCTGCACTTGTACGACACCAGCCAGCCCGACTGGAACTGGCACCACCCGGACGTGCCCGCGCTGTTCGAGGACGTGATCAGGTTCTGGCTGGACCGCGGCGTGGCCGGGCTGCGGGTGGACGTGGCGCACGGGATCGTGAAGGATCCCGGGTTGCCCGACCTCACCGGCCCGCAGCCGCTGAATGCGCCGTCGGCGTACCGGCACCGGCCCGAGCTGCAGCCGCTCTTCCGGTCCTGGCGGGCCATCCTGGACTCTTACCCGGCCGAGGACTTCCCCGGGCCGCGGACCGCCGTCGGCGAGGTCTGGTACGACGTGCCCGAGACGCTCGCGCCGTACCTCCAATCCGGCGGCCTGCCGCAGGTCTTCAACTTCCAGCTGATCCTGGCCGGCGGGCGGGCGGCTGAGTTCCGCACCGCGATCGACTCGGCGCTCGCGGTGACCGGCGGTTCCCGGGCCCCGTGGGTGATCGGCAACCACGACGTGGCCCGCCCGGCAAGCCGCTACCGGCTGGACGAGGGGTTCACCCCGCAGACCGTGTCCCGGCTCATCGCCCTCGGCGACCGCAACGCCGAGGCGGGCGCCCGGCGCGCGCGGGCGGCCGCGCTGGTGCTGCTCGCCCTGCCCGGCTCGGCCTACATCTACCAGGGTGAGGAACTGGGCCTGCCCGAGGTTACCGACATCCCGGACGACGCCCGCCGGGATCCCAGGTTCTTCCGCACCAAGGGCGAGGTCCCGGGCCGCGACGGCTGCCGCGTGCCCCTGCCCTGGTCCGCCGCTGGTACCGGCTTTGGTTTCAGCCGAACGGGCCAGGGTTCCAGCCCGGCCGAACCGTGGCTGCCCCAGCCTTCGGACTGGGGTCGGTACAGCGTGGAGTCCCAGCTCGCCGACGAGCACTCCACCGTGAACCTGTACCGTTCGGCGCTGCGGCTGCGCCGGGACCACCCCGCCCTGGGCCGGGGCACCCCGGGCCCGGGTGCCCCCGGTCCGGACGCACTGCGCTGGCTCAGCCCGGACGAGCGCGGGTTGCTCTGCTTCGCCCGTGAGCCCGGGTTCGTCCTCGCCGCCAACCTCGGCCCGGCGCCGGTGCCGCTGCCCGCCCACCGCGACGTGCTGCTCGCCAGCGGGCCCGTGGCCGGCGGCAGCCTGCCGCCCGACACCGCCGTCTGGCTCGGCACGTGACGCTGGCCGACTGAGCTCCGCATTCAGCCTTTATCCAGCAAATCGCACTATTCTGGAGGTCATGCCGAAGGTAAAGGTGCCGCGCAAGAACGTGACGCCCGGCGAGATCGTCACCGTGCTCAGCCGCAGGCTCGGCCCCGGCTACCAGGTGGAGAGCAATGGCGGCCGCCGGGTCATGGTGCGCAAGAGCCCGCTCATGTACGCCAGCATCTCCATCAGCGATCAGCCGGGCGCGTCCGTGTTCGGCGTCCACGGCGGCGGTTTTTTCTTCCTCCGCCTGGTCAACACCTTCGGGACCGCCCGCCGCGTGGCCGACGCCCTGCGCCGCTCTCCCGAGTTCCGCAGCCTCTGACGACGAGCGTTCCCCGCTCACGTCACAGCCCGAGGGCGGCGCGAAGCTGCGCGGCCGACGGGGAAGGGACCTTGCGGCCGTGCTCGTCACGGTAGAGGCGGCAGGAGACGGCCGGGAGCAGGCCCGGACGGGCGAACGGGTCGGCGCCGTCGGCGAGCAGGGTGGGAGATCCGGTCATGCCGAGCCGTTCGGCCTCCGCCGGGCTGGTAACCACGCGCCGGATCACCCGGGCGCGGCCGGGCAGCAGGCCATCCAGCCTCGCGGCCAGCAGGTCGGCGCCCGGACACCCCGGCACCTGCAAGATCTCCAGCGTCATGGTTGGTAACATTTCGCTTGTACCGCACGGGTAGCGGCCTCCATCATCCCGCGTTCAGCATGCCAGGGGGCCCGTCATGTCAGATGTCCAGGTACGCCCGTTCCGTCGCGGCGATCGCGATCAGCTCACCAGGCTCGTCAACGCCCACGCCGAGGCGGTGGTGCCGGGCATGAGCGTGTCGGTGAACACCGTGCTGGGCTCGCTGGAACGCCAGCCCGGGGAGTTCATCGTGGACCCCTGGGTGAGCGAGCGCGTCACCCTGGTCGCCGAGCAGCGCGGCCGGGTCGCCGCCGCCGCGCACCTGCTCAGGTACTACTCCGATCACCGGGCCGGGCCCGCGTACCGCGACGCCGGCGAGATCCGCTGGTTGCTTTACTGGCCTGCGGCCCCGGCCGGCAACCCGTACTGGCCGGACGTGACCGGGGCGGCGGAGGCGCTGATAGCGGCATGCGCCGATGTATTCGGCCGCTGGGGCGTGACGCGCCGGTACGCCGGCGGGGAACTGCCGGTGCCCGGCGTGTACGGGGTCCCGGAGCAGTGGCCGCACATCGCCGCGCTCTACCGGCGGGCCGGGTTCGCCCACACCGGGCACACCGAGGTCGTCTACCTGGCTCCGGTCGAGGACCTGCCCAGTCCAGGCCGGAACCCTGATCCGCCGCTGGACGGGCTGGCGGTGAGCCGTTCGGTCGGGATCAACGGCTGCCGCCAGTCCGCCGTGCTCGGCGAGGAGGTGATCGGCTACATCGAGACGGAGATCCTGGATCAGGGAGAGCGGCTGTCCCGGCACGGCGGCTGGGCCGACGTCGGCAACCTGCATGTCGCGTCCGGCTACCGCCGCCGCGGGGTGGGATCATGGCTGCTCGGGCAGGCCGCCGCCTGGCTCCGCCTGGCCGGGGTGAGCCGCCTGCTCAACTACGCCTGGCTGGAGGGCACTGATCCCGGCGGGCTCAACTACGACGACTACCGGGCGTTCCTGCCCGCGGTGGGATTCCGCGAGCTGACCCGCACCGCGCGCGGGTGGACCAAGGAGTGATCATGCACCAAGCCGACCAGGTCACCGTCGAGCTGACCATGGCCATCAAAGACGGCGACGTTCCCGCGCTCGAGCGACTGCTGGCCGCCCGGCCGGGCCTGGCCTCCGAGCGCATTACCGGCAGGAAAGGAGGGACGAGCATGCCGCTGCACATCGTCACCGACTGGCCCGGCTATTTCCCGAACGGCCCGGCCATCGTGCGCATCCTCATCGAGGCCGGTGCGGATCCCAATGCCCTTACCTCCCCCGGCAATCCGGAGACGCCGCTGCACTACGCGGCCAGCAGCGACGACGCCGACGTCGCCGAGGCGTTGATCAACGGGGGTGCCGACCTGGAGGTCCCTGGCGGCTCGATCGGTACGCCGCTGGACAACGCGGTGGGTTACGGCTGCTGGCACGTGGCCCGGCTGCTCGTCGCCCGGGGCGCCCAGGTGGACAAGCTATGGCACGCGGCGGCTCTCGGGCTGCTGCCGCGGCTGGAGGAACTGATCGTCGCCGGTCCCGCCGCTGAAGAGTTGAACGAGGCGTTCTGGCAAGCCTGCCACGGCGGCCAGCGCCGGGCCGCCGAACTGCTGCTGAACCAGGGCGCCGACCCGGTCAGGATCCCGGGCTACGCCTCAGGCCAGACGCCTGTCGAGGTCGCGGGAGCCCTAGACACCCGCCGGGAGAACCTGGTCGGCTGGCTCCGGGAGCGGACCGGCGCTTAACCGCAGGCGGCGCCGATCATCGGGTAGCCGCTGGGTGATCCCGGACCGGTCCAGGTATTCCAGGAGCGGGATCGCGACCCGCCGGGTGGTGCCGAGTGCCTGCCTGGCCTCGGCGGTGGTGAACGGCTGCGGCAGCCCGGCCAGGATCTGCGTCGCCTGGACCTGCGCACCCGGGGCCAGCACGACCTGCTCCGTCACCCGCAACAGCAGGCCGGCCCGTGCGGCGGCGGCGATCGCCCGCGGATCGAGTCCCAGTTCCCGCAGCCGGCCCGCATCGGGGGCCAGGAAGGGCGCGTCCGCCAGGTCCGCCAGAACCGCCCGCACCGCGGCGGCGATCCGCGGCGGCAACGACGCCGCCCTGTCCCCGGTCACCGGGTCCCGGCCCGCCGGCGGACCGGCCGGGCGCAGGTAGCCGTCCTCGAGCCCGATCTGCCCGTGGGCCAGCGCCTCGACCAGCGCGCGGTCGGGCAGGCCGAGCGCGGCGCGGGCCGCCTCCGGCGGCATGCCGATGGCCAGCGGGTCGCGCTTGGCGTGCGCGGCGACCACCTCGGCCAGCCGGCGGCGCAGCGCGGCCCACCGGTCCGGATCGGCGAGCCAGTCCCCGGCGACCGGAGCCATGCTGCCCGGAACGCCCATCGCGGCCAGCGCCGCCGCCCGCAGCAAGCCGTGCCGGCGCAGCAGGTCCGCGGCTGACGGCGGATCCGGCCAGCTGGCGAGCTCGCGTCCGGCCGCGGTGGCCGCGCCGCGCCGGGCGAGCGCCGGCGGGTCGACGTCGAGCACGGTCGCGCCCAGGATCATCACCGCGGCGCTGCCCGGGTCGCGCAGCAGCACCCGGTCGCCGACGTGCAGCGGAAGCGGGTCACGCAGCATGAGGCGGGTGATCGCCGGCGTTCCGAGCGGGCGGATCCGGGCCTGCGTACGGGCCGAGCCGATGTGCAGGGTGATCTCGGGCGGCAGCGTCACCTCCGGATCGCGGAGCTCTGCTGACTCCGGAGGGGACGACCCCCCCGAGCCCCCCCGGGGCGTCAACCGCACGTCGATCAGCCTCGTCAGGGTCCAGCGGCTCGCCTCGACCAGGGCCATGCCGCGCGCCGCGAAGCCCGCCGGGACGCCGCGGAGATTGACCGCCACGCGCGCCACGCCGGCGGCCGACGTGACCGGCTCGTTCATGGACTCCAGGCCCCGGATCCTGGCGGGCCGCAGCGACGGGGTGAGCAGCAGCTCCTGCCCGGTGGTGACCGTCCCGGCCGGCAGCGTGCCGGTGACGACGGTGCCGCTGCCCCTGATGCTGAACGACCGGTCGACCCAGAGCCGGACCGGGGCGGCGGGATCGGGGACGGGCAGCGCCGCCACCACCCGCTCGAGCGCATCGCGCAGGTCCGGCAGGCCGGCGCCGGTGACCGCGCTGACCGCCACGGCCGGCACGGCGCCCAGGCTGGTACGGGAGATGTGGTCGAGCGCCTCGCGCATCGCCGGCCCGGGATCGGCCAGATCGCTTCGGGTGACGGCGAGCAGGCCGTGCCTGATGCCGACGGCGTCGACGGCGGCCAGGTGCTCGGCCGACTGCGGCATCCAGCCGCCGTCGGCCGCCACCACGAACAGCACCGCGGGCACCGGGCCGAGGCCGGCCAGCATATTCGGCACGAAGCGCTCGTGACCGGGCACGTCGACGAACGCCACCCGCTCCCCTCCGGGCAGCTTGGTCCAGGCGAAGCCCAGGTCGATGGTCAGCCCGCGGCGCCGCTCCTCGGCCCACCGGTCGGGCTCCATCCCGGTCAGCGCGCGCACCAGTGCCGACTTCCCGTGGTCCACGTGCCCCGCGGTCGCGATCACCTGCACGGCCGCACCACCCCTGCGACCCCGCAACCATGATCGTGAGCGGAAATGGGCGCTATTTGTCCCGAACTGCTCACGATCATGAAAGTGCCTTTCCAGCCGCAGTGGCTACGGCGTCGGTCAGGCGGAGGTCATCCTCGGGCGAGACCGAGCGCAGGTTCAGCAGGAGCCGGCCTTGCTCCAGGCGGCCCACCACCGCGGGCTCACCGCGGCGCAGCGGCACGGCCAGCGATTCGGGCAGGCTCACCGCGGCGCTTTCTAGCTCCACGCCGGGCGCCCCGCCACCGCCCACTGCGGCCTTGGCCGCCGCCACCCGGGCGTCGAGCCCGGCGGAAACCAGACGCGCCACGACCCGTTCGGCCCGCTTGAGGACGGAAGCCGGATCGGCGGCCAGCGCGGCGGCCACCGGCGGTACCGGTCCGGCCAGGGTGGCCTCCAGGGCCGCCAGGGTCAGCTTGTCCACCCGCAGCGCCCGGGCCAGCGGGTGCCGCGTCAGCGTGCGCACAGGTGCGGACCGACCGAGCAGCAGCCCGGCCTGCGGACCGCCGAGGAGCTTGTCGCCGCTGGCGGTGACCAGGGCGGCCCCGTCCCGCAGCGCGGTGGCGGCGTCTGGCTCGCCGGGCAGCAGCGGGTGCGGGACGAGCAGCCCGGACCCGATGTCGAATACCACCGGGGGCCCAAGCCCGGCCAGTTCGGGGACAGTCGCGGCGGCGGTGAACCCCTCGACGCGGAAGTTGGACGGGTGCACCTTGAGGATGAACGCGGTCCGTGGCCCGGTCGCCGCGGCGTAGTCCGCTCGCGTCGTCCGGTTGGTGGTGCCCACCTCACGCAGCCGGGCGCCGGTGGAGACGAGCAGGTCGGGCAGGCGGAAGCGGTCGCCGATCTCGATCAGCTCGCCGCGGCTGACCACGATCTCGTCAGCGTCCGGGCTCGTCAGCGCGGTGGCCGCGAGGACCAGAGCGGCCGCGTTGTTGTTGACCACCGCGACCGCCTCCGCGGCCGGGACCGCTCGGGCCAGGGCGTCGAGGGCGCCCGCGCCGCGGCGGGCGCGGGCCCCGGAGGCCAGGTCGAACTCCACGTCGCAGTGACCCGCCGCGGCCACGATGGCGTCGGCCGCCGCGGCGGACAGCGGCGCCCGCCCCAGGTTGGTGTGCACCAGCACCCCGGTCGCGTTGATCACCGGGGTCAGCGCGCTGGCCCGGGCCGGCAGCTCGGCCACGGCCGTGTCGGCGACCTGCTCCGGGCCGATCCGCCCGTCCCTGGCTTGCTGCTGGGCACGGCTTACCGCGGCCTTGACCAGGACGCGGCCCAGCCTGCGTTCGGCCTCCGCCAGGCGCGGATCGGCCAGCAGCAGGTCAGTGCGCGGCACGTTGCGCCTGCTATCCACGTCGCGAACGATACCCCGGCGGCGGCGGAATACAGCGCCATTCTCCGGGTAGGGGCGGGCAGTATAAGTCGGCACAACACAAGATCGCTACTCACTCGGGAAGTGATAGTAATGGCTGGGATGCTGCAGATGCGGCGCAGTAGAGGAGCCTTCAGCGGTTTCCTGCTGATGCTGCTCGGGCTGTGGGGTGCCCTCATCCCCTTCGTCGGACCGTATTTCGACTACGCGTACACGCCGGACAAGGCCTGGACGTACAACACCGGCCGGCTGTGGCTGGAGCTCTTGCCCGGCGCCGCGGTATTCTTCGGCGGCTTCCTCCTGACGATCGCCAGGGGCAGGCACACCGCGCTGTTCGGCGCGCTGCTGGCCGCGGTGGCCGGTGCCTGGTTCACCCTCGGCACGGTGCTGAGCCCGCTGTGGAACCACCACGTCCCGATGGGCGGGTCGCCGGCCAGTAACACCGTGTACATGCGGATCATGGAGCAGCTCGGCTTCTTCACCGCGCTCGGCGTCGTGATCGTGTTCATCGCGGCTGTGGCCCTGGGCCGGATCGCCTCGGTGCCGTCCGGTATCCGGGAGGTCGAGGAGATCCCGGAGACCGACGTCCCGGCCGACACCGTGCCGGTCGAGACGGTCAGGGACGATGCCGTCAGGGACGAGACGGTCAGGGACGAGACGGTCAAGAGCGAGGAGACGCGGCCGGTGCACACCCGGCTGCTGCCCCGGCGGAAGACCGAGGACACCACGCAGACCGTCGGGTAAGCCCGCGCCGGGTAAGCCTCTCGCCGGACCGCTTGCCACTATCATCGGCACGACACATCCGTGCCAGCCGATGAAGGGACGCGTCCGGTGCGGGCAGAGCCAGCGGCGGTAACCCACGCCACAGCAGCCACCGGGCCCCAGCCGAAGGGGCCGCGGTGGCTGCTGCCTGCCGGGGCGCTGCTGCTGGCCGCGGTGCTCGCGGTCTACCTGGCCGACCTGGTCACGCACCTGTCCTCCATGGCCGCCATGCGTGACCTGGTGGTGTACCGGGACGGCGGGCTGATCGTCCGGCACGTGTCGCCCGCCTACGACCCTCACCGAACTTCGCCGCTGTACGACTGGACCGGCCAGAACGGCGTCCAGTTCCGCTATCCCCCGTTCGCCGCGGTGATCTTCGCGGTCGCCTCCGTGTTGTCCTGGACGGCCATGCGGTGGGCGATGACGCTGGCCAGCCTGGCCGCCCTCGGCCTGTCGCTGTGGCTGGTGTTCGGCGCGCTCGGCTACAAGGACCGGCCCGCGGTCCGACTCGGGGCGACGCTCGGGGTCTCCGCATTGGCGCTGGCCACCGAACCCGTCCAGCAGACTCTCGCCCTCGGCCAGGTCAATCTGCTGCTCATGCTGCTGGTCGTGGCGGACCTGTTCACCGCCGGCGCGCTCACGCCGGGCGGCTTTAAGGGGCGGACCCGGTGGTGGCACGGACTCGGCATCGGGATTGCGGCGGGC
>Ga0210397_10001551_pt1 | contig 14697 bp, 13 predicted proteins | sample IncBWH2OmetaG_FD_160126 | JGI IMG/M metagenome (GOLD analysis project Ga0210397, IMG submission 160126) | Forest soil microbial communities from Barre Woods Harvard Forest LTER site, Petersham, Massachusetts, United States - Inc-BW-H-2-O ...
CATATTTGGCATGCAGCATTAGATTGTAAGGAATACCTCGCGACAGAAAGATCGGAGCGTCCGAACCATAGACCGACCCGATGGCGTCGATCTTTTTATCGGTCAGAAGCCGCAGCCGCAATTCCGGTCCGACAATGTTGATCTTCACTTTGTCGGCGTCGATTCCGGTGGCGGCGACGAACCCCGGCCACAACGCATAATCGGCGCTCCCCGACGTGGTACCGAGCGTCTTGCCCTCAAGATCCTTCGGCTGGGTGATATTGCTCTCTTTGAGACTCAAAATGCCGAGCTGCGAGACATGCGCGACCATTCCAATGCAGACCAGCGGCAAGCCGTCGTCTGCAAGTTTCACCATCGTCGCAAAATCAGCAAGACCATAATCGTACTGGCCGAGCGCGACCCGCTTGCAGGTATCTCCGGAGCCGAAGCCGCGATCCACCTGCACGTCGAGCCCGCGATCGCTCCAATAACCGAGCTGCTTCGCTGCAAACAGAAATGCGTAGCCACCATGGGGGATCCACGGCAGCGCCATCTTGAGGCTCGTCGTCGCGGCTAAAGCCGGGCCTCGAACGAACGGGGCAGCGATCAACATACCGCTGCCGGCTAATACGACCCGACGGGATACTCTCAACGTCATGAACACGCCTTTCCGAGGCAACCCCGCAACTCGCATGATGCGAGCCCTGCCGGTGGCCCATCGGTCAGAACCGCATATCTGCTGTCGCAACACCCCGATTGCGAAAAGCAAAGACTCCTGTATCCTGCATGCAGAATACACGTTGTCAATTCTTGTGGCGCTTAACTTCTATGCTGTAGCTGCACAAACGGGCGGCATTCGTGCTGCTCGCCTTTCTTTTCACGATCAAACAACGAACAGTATTGACCTATGGAACGGACCGAAATCAAAGAGACAGAAGCGAAAGTTGAACCGGCAAACGCGGGACATCTCGCGCAATTTTCGGTTGCGCGGCCGGATCGAGTTGCCGACCAAGTCTATCGCCATCTGAGGCAAGCTATCTTGTCGGAGCAAATCGCTGCGGGAACGCGATTACGCGAGACTGAGGTCGCGGCAGCCTTGAAAGTCAGCCGCACGCCAGTGCGCGAAGCAATCTCACGTTTGATCGGCGACTGGCTGGTGCGCGAACTCAACACCGGCGGTGTCGAAGTCATCGACACGATGAGTGAGATGGAGGACATCTACCATATTCGAGGCTCTAGAATTGTGCGCTGCGCGGCTGGCCGCCAAGCGGATCACGCCGAAACAATTGGCCAAGCTGGATATGCTGGTGAAGGATGCGCGGACCGCTTCATTCAAGGAGCGCGTTCGCATCAATCAGCAATTTCATGTGACCATCGCGGAAGCGTCGGGTTCGGCGCGCCTTCTCGATATGATCAGCGGCTTTCGCGAATATTTCCTTAATCGCCACTGGATAAGCCGTCAAAACACGGCCATGGCGAAACGCGCGCAGGAAGATCACAAAAAGATCGTCGCGGCGCTACGATCGGGATCGGCAGATAAGGTCGAGCGCGTCTTGCGCAGCCATCTAAAGCTTGGCTGGGAAGAATTGATCGCTCATGCCAAATCTTCCCGCTGACCCGTTGGCAGTCCCGTTGATACATTTCGAGACGATGTCGGATCGACCGCGGGTGTTTCGCATCACGCCGGCCTTGATCGCCGACGCTAAGTCTCGCAGCGGTGTGGCGATATCAACGTCCTTCGGTGAGGATTTGAAGGATCTATCGTGGATGCCGCAGACGCTGGGTCTCGTCACCCATAATGACGTCCTGCTGAATCCCGGCTTTCCGCTTCGTTCGCTCGGTCGCATGGCGCCGAACTTGCGCTGGATCCATGTTACAGGCGCTGGAATCGAACCGCTTCTGCCGCTCGATTGGCTGCCCCCAAACGCGGTTCTGACCAATAACAGTGGCGTTCACGCGGAGAAAATTCAGGAATCAGCGCTGATGATGCTGCTGATGCTCAATGCCCGCGTCCCACAGATCGTAAGCAATCAGCGCAGAATGCTATGGCGGCAGATATTCACTCCGGCCATACGCGGCAAAACTGTACTGATCATTGGCGTAGGAGACATGGGTGGCGCCTTTGCCAGAGCGGCTCACCAATTGGGATTGCGCGTCCTCGGGGTGAGGCGCAGCGGCGGGGCGCATCCCAGCGTCGACCAAATGTTCCGGCCGGAAGATCTCGACACGGCGCTCGCCTGCGCTGACTTTGTCGTGCTGGCGATGCCGCTGACGCAGAAAACCAACCGCATGCTCGACCGGCGGCGCCTTGGGTTGATAAAACAGGGAGCTGGCCTCATCAATATCGGGCGTGGCGGTCTGATTGATCACGAAGCCCTCGTCGACGCCTTGAACGCGGGACAGCTATCCGGTGCGATCCTCGACGTCTTCGAGCAGGAGCCGCTGCCGCCGGATTCTCCACTCTGGCGAACGGATTGTCTCATCGTGATGCAGCACGTCACCTCCGATGATGAGGATGAATATCTGCCAAAGACTCTCGATCTGGCGTTCAAGAACGCCCAACATCTCGTTGCTGGCCAGGGTCTATTGAACGCTATCGATCCTCAAAGAGAATATTGAAGGCCGAAGCCAGACGCGATGCCGCGATTTCGCCAAACTCGGCGGGCTCGTCGCTCAGCGCTCAGTGCTTTCGCGTCAAACCAACTGGCTAAGAAAGGCGAATTTCTTAGCGAGTGGAACAAGGCAGACAAGCGACTTGGATGGAAATTCTACTTACTTAATCAGTTATTCCTACGCGAGCTGATTGTAGCATGCCGCGTTCCAGACGAACGGACTCCGAGCTGCCGCTCGCTCGATCTAAAATGTCGCCTTCGCACATAATTCGGATCTATTGGCGCCGTTTCACACTGCGTCCTTGGCTGCCTTGACGGGACGCGCCTTGATAATTTTTCGCGCGGGTTTGGCCTTGAATACGGTCGGCTCTTTAGTGAAGGGATTGATGCCCTTACGCTCTTTTGTTGCTGGCTTTTTGATGACGACAAATTTTGCAAAGCCCGGAACAAGAAAGGAGCCGTTCTTCTTCAATTCCTTGTAACCAACAGCCGCAAGCGTCTCCATGACGCCTTTTACGTCGCTCTTCTTCAACTGGGAACGTTCCGCGATTTGGCTGATTAGTTCGGACTTCGTCATGAGCTTCGACATATCTATCCATCCTGATTCGACTTACAGACAGTATTTGCAAATCGGGCCCGAGACCCGTCACGATGGCAATGTTCACAGGTTTGTTGCGACAGCGTCCGCGCCAGTCACGGCACGTATCGAGACTAAAAGCCCGAAATATCGCGAAAATGGCGGCCCGATCTGGAGTATGAACCCCCGCCTGGGTCCCTATTGAACCTTTAGGCCGAGTTCCGCCATGAGCTTGTCCTGGTAGTCGTAATCCCTTTTGAGGAAGGCCGCGAATTGCTCCGGGCCGCTGTCAACGAAATACATGCCTGATCCCGCCAGGAATTTCTGAAGATCGGGGCTTTTCATCGCCGTTGCGCTTTCCTGGGCGATCTTATTGACGCGATCGCGAGACGTATTCGCCGGCACCAGCAGGCCGAAATAGCCGGTCACGTCGAAATCAGGATAACCTTGTTCCTGAAGCGTCGGCACATCGGGGAGATCGGGATCACGGCGCGGACCAGTGATGGCTAAGGCTTTGATCTTGCCAGCCCTCACGAGTGGCGTCGCTCCGGCCGCCGAAAAGAAGGTCATGTCGACTGTACCGGCCACAACATCGTTCGTCAGGTTTGGTGTGTTGTACGGAACTGGAGTCATTTTTGTTCCGTTCCGAGCGTCGAACAACAATCCAGCAATATGCGTAATATTGCCGACGCCGTTTGTGGCGTACGTTAATTGACCGGGTTTCGACTTAGCTAAGGCGACGAGCTCTTGAACGTTTTTCACCGGCAGGTTTGTGATCAGCGCCAGACCGTAGGACGCGGCTAGCTGCGTGACCGGCGCGAAATCTTTGAGAACATCAAAGGGTAAATTCTTCGTCGTGAACGCGTTAGCGATATGGCTCCCGCTCGTAATCAGAATCGTATAGCCGTCGGGATCGGCCTTAGCGACCGTGCCCGCAGCTATAATGCCATTGGCGCCGGGCCGATCTTCCACGATGACCGGTACTCCCAGACTCTCGGCAAGGTTCTGCGCCAGCGCGCGCCCCAATACGTCGGTAGCGACGCCTGGCGGGTGCGGGCTTATGATTTTGATGCCGCGGCTTGGAAACTCTTCGCCGTGAGCAGAGAGCGAAGGTAGGATAAGCGTCGCACCGATGCATAGCATTGCAACGACAGAAGTTAACAAACGCATTTCATTCCCCGTGATGGCGATGTATCATCGCTGGAAATCACAATGCAATTTCTACACCACGCCCCTAAGCGTAATTCTTCAAACACCAGCTCCGCACTTCGTCATGCGTTGTAAACACGACGCCCTCATGCTCCTTGGCAAAGGCGATGAACTCGTCGAGAACTTTCGCGCGTGACGGACGGCCGAAAATAAAATCGTGCACTGACAGTGGCATGAGCACTGGCCGATTGGCTCCGCGTTCGTACAACGCATTGAACTGCGCGCGCAGAGCGTTCGCAATGAAGCTCGGCGTGTTAGTATGCCAAGTGCAGAACGGATTGACGGGCGCTGGATTGGTGATCTGGATTGCCAGTGCCGCGTCGCCGTATTGCGAGAATGGTATTTCGAGAAGCTTATTGCCATGGCCCTCGATCATGTAGGGCAAATCGTCATTCCACAGGCTGGCGTCCCATTCGAAGGAGAAGTGCTCGAGCAAAAGATCAATGGTGTGGTGACTGGCAAAGCAGGTCCGCCAGCCGCGTAATCGCTCGCCGAGCACATCTTCGAATACGCTCACAGTCTTTCTGATTAGTCCGAGTTCCTCTTCGGGCGGGTAATTACACATCATTTCGTGCGCGTAGGTATGCCCCCCGAATGAGTGCTTCAACTTCCTCGCTTCGCGCGATATCGCCGGGTACTTCTCGAGCGTCGCGCCGCAGACGATCCAGGTCCCCAGAATATTATGCTTGGTCATCACGTCGAGAAGTCGCCACGCGCCGCGCCGACCGCCATATTGACGTTCGCTATAGTCAAAGGGATCGGCACGCCCGTCATCGAATTCGACGGCCGCCTCTTCCGATTGATGATGAACACTAACAATGATCGGAAGGCGAACCCCCGCCGGCCATCTTCCTGGTTTTGGGCGTGCTAGCTCTGTCCACATTGGCGGCCTAATTCCGTTTGGCGACACGGTTACTGCACCACTCGGCGATCTCAGAGCAGCGCGTGAATTGAGTGTCATTGTCGCGTTTCGCACGTTTAATGAATTGTCCAAGTGCTTGCAGGGGCGCCGGCCGACCGACCGCCCAAGTTTGCAGACTCAGCATCATGTAACGGGATGATTGTGCGGCCTCGCCGTACAGAAACTCATATTCAGAATTCCATACGTCGAACAGCGCTTGCGGGCCGCCGCGCTGCGGATAGGGATAGCCGATGAAGGTCTTGTCCGCGGTACTGGTGGTGAAAGGGATTTCGATAAGTGAACCCGTTTCGCATTGGAAAAGACACGGGTAATCGTCATTCAGAAGGCTACTATCCCAGGTCAAGCCCTGCTCCCGTAGTACGTCGAGGGTCTGATCGCTGACACGGTAATCGGGACACCGCCACCCCTTAATCTGCACTCCACAGACGTCACCTAGCGCTTTTATAGTTTGTGTAACGACGGACCGCTCGCGTTCGAAGCTCATCGTGCGGACCCGATCGAACCCGAAACTCATGCCGGCGATCTCGTGACCAGCCGCGTGCGCAGCTTTTATGGACTCGGGATATTTTTGCGCGGTGATGCCACAAATCATGAACGTCGCTTTGACGTTTAACTTGTCGAGCAATTCCAAAATATTCCAGATGCCGGTGCGGGCGCCATATTCCAAGGCGCCGCCCACCATGAAGTTTGGGCGATCACCCGGCAAACGTGGCGCGGCCTCGCCAGCTTGGTGCTCGAATGTCAGCGCTAGGGGTAGGCGGACATTCGGCGGCCAACATGTTTCTGTAATAGGCCCGAGTTCTTTTGCCATGGTGCAACGTTAGCTCGCGCGCTTCAGTCTGGATGTACTCGGCACGACATAACCGAGACGTACCGAAATCTCCTTTGCGGCCCGCGTGACGAGCGAGCTAAAGAGCGCAGTCGTTGCCCCCGTAAGCCGATTGTGCGGCAAAATGATTCCCACCGATGCGACGGCGGCCCCCTGCGCATCGAAGATAGGCGCTGCGAGCGCAGCGACATCGTCTTCCCATTCGCCGCGGTTGATCGCATAGCCGCGCTTGCGGATCTGTTCGAATTCGCGCGCAAGAAGCGCGCGTTTTGCTGCCGACTCGCGCAAGATCGCCGCTGTTTTCAAACCGAGTCCTTCGGGAAGAATGGCAAGAATGGCCTTTCCGGTGGCGACGGAATGCGCCGGAGCTCGGCCGCCGAGCGGCAGGAAGGCGCGAACGATCTGCGAGCCATTGATGCTGTCGACAAAGACGACGTCGTCGCCGTCGAGGACGCTGATCTTCGTGGTTTCGCCGGACTTGAGCGCGAGCTCCTCAAGAACCGGACGCGCCACACGCTGCACGTCGAGCCGGCGAACGGCGGTGCAGCCCAGCGACCAAAGCTTCATCGTGAGCTGGTGGCCGATCTGCGAAGGATGCCGTTCCAAATATCCTTCATCCTCGAGCGAATAGAGCAACCGCTGCACGATGCTCTTCGGGAGCGACATTCCAGCGGCTAGTTCGCGTACCGCGACACCTTCGCGATTGTCGGCGATCAAGGCCAGCAATTTGAGGCCTCGTGATAGCGTTTGGCTTGATTGCCGCATGACCCGATAATCGGTCCACTGGGACCACTTACTGGGACAGTCGACCAAGCCGCCGTGTCGCTGTCAAGCCACCGGGTGAGATCCTTCTCGATCGCGTTCTGCCGTGAGCTGCACGGGGAGATGGTTTCTTGATCAGGCGGTCGAAATAATCGATACACTCCTGAGGATACTCGCTGGTCTAAATCTGTCGCCGCGCGGTTACCTTCATTGGTTTCACTCGCTTAATCGCAAATCTTGAAATGCCCCCTCCAATCGCCCAAGTGCTTCTGCGATGATCTGACGTGGCGTGGCGAAGTTGAAGCGCAACCAGGATTCACCACCCGGTCCAAACTGCTCACCTGGACTAGCAAAGATGCGTGCGCGATCTTTAATCCTGGTGGCAATTTCTTCGGGCGCTAGGCCGATTCCAGAAAAATCAATCCAAGCGAGATAGGTGGCGTCGAGACGCATCGAACGTGCGCCGGGCACTGCAGCCTGGATTCGTGCATCGAACAGATCGCGGTTCTTGGCGAGATAGATCAACAACGCATCGAGCCATGTCTCACCTGTTCTCCAAGCCGCCTCAGTCGCGATCATGCCAAATCTGTTGTAGGAACCAAGCCCACTCGCGCCGATCCGCGCGTCGAGGCGACGCTTTAACGTGGCATTGGAGGTGATGCACGCACCGACATGCGCGCCAGCCAGATTGAAGGTTTTCGTCGCGGAGACGCACGTGATCAGACGATCCGCGACCTCAGGCGCGGCAGCTATGGTTGGCGTATGCTTCGCACCATCAAAGACAAGATCGCAATGAATCTCATCCGAAACTAGGATCAATTCGCGTTCAACGCATAATTCAGCCAATGCGCGAAGCTCCGCGACCGACCAGACGGTCCCGCCGGGATTGTGAGGGCTGCAGAGGAAGACGGCTTTCGTTCGAGGCGTTAGCTTCCCGCGCAATACGTCAAGATCCATCGAATAACGCCCCTCAGTCTCGATAAGCTGCACATCGAGAATCCGCCGCTCATTAGCGAGAATGATCTTTCGGAAAGCGTGATAGGCGGGCGGAAAGACTACGACTTCGTCGCCGGGCGCACTCACAGCCTGAAGGATGAGACCCAGCCCAGAAACGATTCCGGGTGTTGGACTCACCCACCTCGGATCTACGGGCAGGCCGTGCCGGCGAGCCATCCAACCAGCCAGCGCGGCTGCCCAGCTACCGGTGTCGGCGTAATAGCCGTGAATAGCGTGTTGCGTCTCGGCAATAAGCGCCGATGTCACCCCCGGCGGCGCGGCGAAGTCCATGTCCGCTACCCACATCGGGATCGCATCTGACGACTCGATGCCTGAAAGACGTGCGATGTTGTCCCACTTCGAAGCGTGTGTGCCGCGGCGCTCAATAACGCGATCGAAATCGAACATGAGGCTTCGGCTCCTAAGGCTTGGCGTGAACGGGGCTTACAAGTTTTCGAGCAATATCGTGAGCACTGCCAAGCGTGAGTCCAGCGGTACGTGGGATAGAACATTAACCGGTTGACTGCGTCGTCAGCGCTTAAGTGTGGCCCCATGTCTGGTCCAATACGCGGAGCCAGTTTCTGTAACAGAGTTTCTCGATTAACTGATCGCTGTAGCCCCGCGCACGCATGCCCTGCACGAGGTTTTGCAGACCCGCAGCGTCTCCAATTCCCGACGGAATCTTCGCGCCGTCGAAATCGGACCCGAGGCCGACGCCGTTTTCGCCAGCCTGTCTGAGAATATGCTCGATGTGGTCGATCACCAACTCAACGGGTGTATCCGCGTCCCGCCGGCCGTCCGGCCGGAGAAAGCTTGTAGAATAATTTACGCCAACGAAGCCATCAGTTTCCCGAATCGAAGCCAATTGCACGTCGGTTAGGTTTCGGGAATGCGGGCTCAGGGCATGGGCGTTGGAATGCGTCGCAACAAGGGGAGCATTGCTGATTGCGGCCACATCGAAGAAGCCTTTTTCATTTAGATGCGATAGATCGATCAAAATCCCCATACGGTTACATACACGAATTAGTTCCTTGCCGAGATCTGTCAGACCAGGACCCGTGTCAGGAGAAGAGGGACAGCGGAACGGCACGCCATGCCCAAATGCGTTGGGCCTACTCCAAACGGGCCCGAGAGAACGCAATCCAGCCGCATGCAATACGTCCAGAAATTCGAAATTAGTATCGATTGCCTCCGCCCCTTCCATATGGAGGACAGCTGCTAGCGCGCCTTGTTCGAAAGCTTGTTGAATATCGCTGACGCTTCTGCAGACCCGAACGCGCCCTCGCGACTCGCGCGCGATCCGCAGGAGGAGAGACACCATGCCCATAGCCGTCTTTTGCACCGTCAATAATTCAACGGCTGGAGCGGGCCGTGGTTCTTCGTCGGGACTTTTGGACTTCGCGTCGCTACCTTGATTTTTTGGCGCCTCGGATGACGGAACAAAGACGGCGAATAAGCCTCCAGCGAATCCGCCTTGAAGAGCCTTTGGAAGATCGAGGTGCCCGTCTGCCCCTCCTTCCAAGAAAGCCCGGGGAGCATCCGTTCCACCACGTCGGTAGAGCCGCAACAGAACGTCATTGTGGCCGTCGAAAATCGGCACAACGCGAGGCAAAGTCATCAAAGAACTCCATTACAGAAATTAGGAGACGGCCTATTACGGACAGCGCATTTTGAGGTAGGTTGGACTTTCACCTTCTTACTCCCAAGAGGTCCAGTTATGCCGGTTTCCATGTACACGGTTTCCATTCCAGTCTTCATCCAACACCTCAACGGGCTCAACACCGTTTTGGACAAAGCCACGGCCTGGGCGGCCGCGCGCAAAGTCAACGAGGTCGATCTCTTGAACATGCGGCTGTCGCCTGACATGTTTAATCTAGCGAGACAGATACGGGCAGCGACAGATCACGCTGCCAATGCGGCGGGACGTCTCTCCGGTAAGGAGCTCTTAAAGTTTGCCAACGACGAAACGACCATTGCGCAATTAAAGGAACGCATCGCCAAGACAATTGACTATCTGAAAAGCGTCCAACAGAGCGAGATCGACGGCACGGAGGACAAAGAAATCAGTATCACCTTCCCGTCGGGGCAGACGCGCCAATTCACGGGCCAGAGTCTACTGCTTGGCAACAGTCTGCCCAATTTCTGGTTTCACACCACTACCGCCTACGACATCATCCGGCAGTGCGGCGTCGAGGTCGGCAAGCGCGACTTCATGGGCACACCCCCGGCATAGTGATATTATACCCTGTGCGCCGTCGCCCTCACCGAACACAGCCCGAGCCGGACTGATAAGGAAAGAAGTATTTCTTAGCCAGCCCGCCAAAGCTGGCGCCTTCAACGGTAGAGAAGAGGGTTTCGGGCTAACTGATTGATCTCTCTACAGGTGTTTTACAACGGACGTGTTGCCACGTCGCTGATGATGATAATGTCGCACTGCTGGAGATCGCTCTTTGAGGACGCCGAAAGTGCACAAGCGCAAAGTAGGCGCGCAAGAGACGCTCGATCGGACGAGGGGAATATTGTCTGTGTGAACGATGACCCACGATTTTTGCAAGCTCGTTTAAGCCAGACAGTCCGGGATCGACTGCAACCTTTTCACCAAAGCGTTCCAAGAGTGCCCTTTCAATCGAATTTCTAGTCTCATCCTCTGACATAGACCCGCTCCAAAGCCCTCGCTCACAACGCCGTTTAAATCGTGTAACACGATGCTTTGTTTTGTCTGGTAAAGTATGGTATTGAATTGCTATGTCTGGATCAGCCGATAATATTAGCCGAAACGACCCATCGCCGATCTATGAGCAGCTCGCCGCTATTATCACAACCAAAGTTGATGCAGGACAAATCGCTCTTGGCGAGCGCTTGCCGAGCGAGACCGAATTGGCGCGGGACTATGCCATTAGCCGCGAAACGGTGCGGCAAGCGTTGGGTATCCTCGAGCGTCGCGGCCTCGTTGTACGGCGTCGCGCCAAAGGCACGTTCGTAACGGCACCTCGTGTCAGCCAAGATCTCGCCGAGCTACGGAGTTTCCACGGCGGCCTTCTCAAACGCGGTGTCGTTCCGGAAATGGAATTGCTCGAGTTTCGGCCGGCAAAACCGCCCGTGGAGTTTTCTAGCGCGTTCCCACAAGGCGACGTGATGCAGCTCTTGCGTCGATATGTCGTCGCACACAAGCCGCTCGCCATCGCCGACATCTATCTGCACCCCATGGCCAAAGCCATCCCGTGGGAAGTTGCCGAACGGCACGACACCTACGAGATCTTTGACCGATTCTTGCGTCGGCCGGTGGCGCGCGCGTCGGCAACGATCCGCGCTGATGTCGCCGGCCGCATAGTGGGACGCCTTCTTGATCTGCGTTCCTCCGCGCCGATCCTAGTGCTGGAGCAAGCGCATTACGCAGCCTCTGGCGAGGTCTTGGTGCGCTCTAAACTGCTGGTTCGGGCCGAAGCCTATGAGCTGCACATCGATCTTCTCGGCGGAGCGACGTTCAAGGATGGTCTTGGCGTCGCGGTGAAGGCTCACATCACCAAGGGGAACGGCTGATGGACCAGACACCGATGCATCGGGTCGCGGCGGCGAGCGCGATCGGCACCATTCTCGAGTGGTACGACTTCGCTTTATATAACGCGATGGCGGGGCTCGTCTTCAACAAGATATTCTTCCCGTCTTTCGATCCGCTCGTGGGTACGCTCCTCGCCTTCCTCACTTATGGCGTCGGCATGGTCGCGCGCCCGGTGGGCGGCATTATTTGCGGGCGGCTTGGCGATATTATCGGCCGTCGGCCGATGCTAATTGCGACCGTCTCCGTTATGGGGGGCTCGACAGCCTTAATCGGCCTGTTGCCCGGCTACGACAAAATCGGCGTGCTTGCGCCTATCCTGCTTGTCATCCTCCGGTTTGTGCAGGGCATCATGCTCGGCGGAGAATGGGCAGGCGCTGTGCTCCTCTCCGTCGAACATGGATCCGCCAGTCGGCGCGGCCTAAACGCATCTTGGACACAATGCGGAACGCCAGGAGGAACGTTGCTGGCGACTGCGGCCCTCGCGACAACAACTGCGTTGACGAGCAATGCTGACTTCATTGCCTGGGCTTGGCGTATACCGTTCCTGATTAGTCTCGTGATCATTGTCTACGCCGTATGGCTGCGTCGTCGTGTGGATGAAACGCCGCAATTCCGCGAGATCAAGGCGAAGGATCAGACTGCAAGGGCACCTGTCCGTGAAGTGCTGCGAAAGCATTGGGGGCGCGTACTCATGGGCTGCGGCATAAAATTCGGACCGGATGCCGTGGGCGCATTGATGTTCACCTTTACCCTGACCTATCTCACCCAGATCGTGCGGGTTGATCGCTCACTCGCTTTGACTGCAGTCAGCATCGGTTCGGCCGCAAACTTACTAACCATCCCACTGTTCGGATCATTGTCGGACCGCTGGGGCCGGCGTTCGATCTATCTCGTTGGAGTCGGGCTCGCGATCGTTTGGACATCTCTGTTGTTCAAATTGCTCGACACCGCGATTCCGAGCGTCGTGATCCTCGCCGTCGTTATCGGGCTCGTCATTCACGCTTCGCTGTGGGGAACGCAAGCTTCTTTCATCACGGAACAGTTTCCCACGCGCCTGCGCTACACGGGCTCGTCCCTCTCCTACACGCTCGCTGGCGTCGTAGCGGCTGCAACCCCGGCAGCGTTGGTCGCTCTGCAAAGCCAATTCCAGGCCAGCTGGGCGCCAGCGGCCTATGTGATCTTTCTCCTCCTGGTCACAAGCGTCGTCGTGCTGGGCAGCACAAGCCGTCCGATCGACGAGCTCGAGAAGGGGGGTTGAGTGCATGGCAGACGCGCGCATCGGCATCGACGTCGGCGGCACCTTTACCGATCTCGTCCTCATCGACGGCGGGGGATCGACGACGTTCCACAAGCTTCCCTCGACACCCAAGACGCCTCACGTGGCGCCTATTCAAGGCATCGTGCATCTCCTCGAACAGGCGAAGGTCAAGCCGCACGATGTCGAATTTGTGGGGCTGGGTACTACAGTCGCAACCAATATGCTGCTCGAACGCAAGGGTGCGCCGACCGGCCTGATCACCACAGAGGGGTTTCGCGATCTGCTTGAGATCGCGCGGCAAAAGCGGCCACTTGTTTTCGACCCGTTCACGCCCAAGCCCGCACCGCTAATCCGCCGTGAGCATCGGCTCGGCGTACGCGAGCGCGTCACCTTCGACGGCAGCGTGCTTCTTCCTCTCGCCGAAACCGAGGTGGTGCAAGCTGCGAACGCGCTGCGGGCTGCGGGAATTGAGAGCGTCGCCATCTGTTTCTTGCATTCCTATGCAAATCCGGCACATGAGGAGCGCGCAGCCGAGCTCGTCCGCGAGACTTGGCCGTCCGTGCATCTCGTCACGTCGGCGGCACTGATCCCCGAATTCCGTGAATATGAGCGGCTTACCACAACGGCGCTCAACGCCTATCTCCTTCCCGGCATGCGGGACTATCTAGCGGAGTTTTCGTCAGAGGTCCGTGCCCTTGGCATCGCCGCTGAACCGCTGATCATGAGCTCGAGCGGCGGCGCGATGCGTACACTGCTCGCCGCCCGGCGACCAGTCGATACCTTATTTTCCGGACCGAGCGGCGGGGTCAGTGGTGCGGCCTTCGTATCCGGCCTCTCCGGCGTTGAAGACACGATTAACTTCGATATGGGCGGCACGAGCACAGAAGTCTGTGTCGTTCATGGCGGCACGCCTGAACTTGCGCATCAGCGCGATATCGAAGGCTTTCCAGTTCGAAGCACTTCAATCGCGGTGAATACGATTGGCGCCGGCGGCAGCAGCATTGCGCGCCTCGACGAGGGTGGCCTTCTCCATGTCGGCCCGGAAAGCGTCGGTGCTGACCCGGGCCCCGCGTGCTACGGCCGCGGCGGGACCCGGCCGACGGTCACCGATGCCAATGTCGTACTCGGCCGCTTGCATCCCAAATTTCTGCTCGGAGGCACCCTCCCGATCGATCGAGAGCGCGCAAGTGCCGCGATCGAGGAATTCATCGCCCGACCACTTCACATCGGTGTTGTAGACGCCGCTGGCGCTATCATCGCCGTCTCCAACAACAATATCGCACAAGCTGTGCGGGTGGTCTCAACGAGTAAAGGACTCGATCCCGCCGACTACACACTGGTCGCCTATGGCGGCGCCGGACCGCTGCATGCTGCGGCGGTTGCGGCGGAGCTTGGGATATCTCGCATTTTGGTACCCGCCGGCCCGGGGATCCTCTGCGCCTTCGGCGTGCTCACCAAGGACGTCGCCATGGATCTGAGCGTCAGCCGTTTGATGCGGGATTCCGGCGAACAGTTCGGCGACGATGTCCGCAATGTTTTTCGCGATCTGCAATGTCGCGCCCAGGCCGAGCTGTCAGACAGCGGCGCCAATGTGGCTGGCATCGGCTTCGGCTACGCGATCGACACCCGGTATGTCGGACAGAATTTCGAGCTATCGATCCCGGTGCAACTCGACGATCATGCGCTGCGTGAGCAAGTCCGCTCGCGTTTTCATCAAGCGCACCAACAGGTCTACGGTTTCGTCAACGAAAACAGCACGTTGGAATTGGTTACGTTCCGCCTTCGCGCGACTGTCAACACGCACCGGCCGCCTCGCCCAAACGAAACCATCAGCTCCGCGGTGCAGGGCCGGCAGCCTGTAGCGCGTCGCTCTGTCGTGTTCGAGGACGTCGATCGACCCGTATCCTGCGATGTCTACGATCGCGCCTCGCTAGCAACGGGCAATTGCATTTCAGGCCCCGCCATCATCGAGCAGATGGACACAACAACGCTGC
>Ga0210397_10001552_pt1 | contig 14696 bp, 13 predicted proteins | sample IncBWH2OmetaG_FD_160126 | JGI IMG/M metagenome (GOLD analysis project Ga0210397, IMG submission 160126) | Forest soil microbial communities from Barre Woods Harvard Forest LTER site, Petersham, Massachusetts, United States - Inc-BW-H-2-O ...
CTGGGGCTGCTCGATCAACCGCGGCGGGAAGACGAGCTGACGCCGTTCCTGCCGCATACCTGAGGTCCGATGGCCGGCTCGCGCAAGACCAAGAAAAAGTCCGGACCGAAGCCGGCGCGCAAGGCCGCTGAGCCCGCCCTGCTCGCGCGGGTCAACGAGCAGGTGATGCTCGAGATCTATGTCAACGGCAAGGTTGGCGCCTATGTCGACGGCTATGCGATCGAGCTTGGCAACATCAGTCCCGGCTCGGTGAAGCGCGCGCAGGGTTTTGGCGAAGGCCTTGAGGTTGCGTCGTTTTCGCCGGCCCGCAAGCCGGCCGACAAGGAAATCGAGCTGCTCGCCCGCCGCCTCGCCCGCAGCGGCTTCCTGGAATATCAGCTCATGCCACCGCGCGGCGGCGCGGTTGCGGCGATCGAGCCGCAGATTCCCGACTATTGGCCGCAGATCGCGAAACTCGCCAATTCCGATACGGTCGCGCTGTCGCGCTTTGCCTATCTGCGTCGCCGCGGCAACGATCTGGTGCTGGAGTCGCCGCGCGCGCCGGCGCTGTTCCGCTTCACCGACCCGAAACTCGCCGCCGCGATCCTGACGCTGTCGACGCCGCAGAAGATCAGCGCACTCCGGCGCGAGAAGAATTTTGTCGGACTTGCGCTGCTCGGCCTGCTCGTCGCCTGCGACCTCCTGTTCAAGGTCGACCCCAAGCGCGACGGTCTTCGCGTCGGCGAGGGCGATGAAAATCTCGTGCTCTGGGATTTCCACGACCTGTTGTTTCACACCCACTCGACCGAAGGCCGCCAGGCCAATCCGCTCGGCGGCCGCTACACCTATATCGGCGCGATCGCCCCGCCGGCGGCCGTGCGCGCGCCTTGGCCGGGCACGCCGGTCGATCTGCCGGCCCCCTCGCTCGAACCGGCGACGCCGTTCGCGACGTTGCTTGGCGAACGCCGTTCGGTCCGCGAGTTCGACGAGGCGAGGCCCATCACGCTCGCCGAGCTGGCGGCCTTGCTCGATACCGCCGCCCGCGTGCGGCAGAAATGGAGCACCCCGCTCGATTTCGGCGACGGCAATGTCGGCCCCGATCTCGATTTCACCTCGCGTCCCTACCCCTCCGCCGGCAGCGCCTATGAGCTCGAGCTCTATCTCGCGGTGAACAATTGTGAGGGGTTGGCGCGCGGCTACTATCATTACGACGCCGACCGGCATGTGCTGGTCCCCGTCGAGGCGCGTGCCCAGGAGCTTGAAGCGCTGTTGTCGGCGGCGAGTTTCGCAATGGACGTCGCCGCCCCGCCGCAAATCCTGGTCACGATTGCCGCGCGCTTCAACCGTGTGGCCTGGAAATACAGTGCGATCGCCTACTCGCTGATCCTCAAGGATGTCGGCGTCCTCCTTCAGACGCTCTACCTCACCGCAACCGACATGGGGCTCGGCGGCTGCGCGATCGGCACCAGCAATGTCGACCTGTTCGCACGGATGACGGGTCAGCCTTTCCATGTCGAGGGTCCGGTCGGCCAGTTTGCGCTCGGCCGCGGCGCCGCGGGCGGCGAAGCCGGCTAGGCTCGGCTCTCGTCTCCTTCCATCGGCGGCGAGATCGCCCACAGCAGCCAAAGCACCAGCAGGCCATTCGACAGCAGGCTCACCGACAGCGGCGCATTGAGCAGCGCCTGCTGCACGGCAAACCCGGCCGATGTCGCCATGACAGGCGCAGGCACGCGCGCCGAGGCGCTGTTGCCGAGCGAGACGATCAAGCCGCACGCCAGCGCCGACAAGGGCGCCCAGATCGGGCCGACGGAAGCGATGCCTTCGGTCGCAAACAGCGAGCCGTTCATGCTGCCCATGTCGTAGGCCTCGGCCATGGCAGCGCCGAGCTGGAACGGATAGGGACAGCCATAGTGAGCGCGGATAATTCCGATCTGGCAGAAATGCGTCAACGGATGATGCGCGAAAAAGTCCGAGTAGTTGTTCATCGCGAGCGTGGGATAGCCGAATAGCCGGACATTGACGTTGCCATACAGGAAGCGAAGCGCGTGGCCGAGCGTTCCCTCCGGCTCGATCCAGCCGTTCGCGATCAGATGATAGGCGGTGATGCCAGGCAGCATCAGGATCAGCAGCGAATACACCGTGGCCCGTTTCGGCTCGAACAGGGCGAACAGCACAAACAGATAGAGCAACCAGACGCCGCCAAACACCACGCTCTTGTTGAGCACGATCGGATAGGAGCACCAGATCAGCACAAGCGCAACGGCCGCGAGCGCGTAGCGGCGATGCCAGGCAAAATAGGCAAAGGCAAACGGCAGCACGGCACCGATCGTCCAGCCGATGAGATAATTGAGGACGGCCGGGCGCGAGAACGTCCCGCGCAATTGCTCCGATTGCAACAGGCCGACCAGCGCAAATCCGTAACTGGCGCTCACTGCCAGGATGCCCGCGGAAAGCACGAGCAGCACCAGCATCAACCGGCTCATCGCTGACGGCGACAGCATCAGCATGCGCGGCAGCGGCCTGGTCTGGAACAAGGCCGGCAGCAGGAATAGCAGCAGCGAGGCGAGCGCCGACCAGCGCGCCAGCACATGGTCGTACTCCTGAACCGTAAAATAGCTCGCCCAGAAGAAGCCGATGATCATGCTGTAGAAGCTGATGCCGGCGAAATATCCGAAACCGAAACGCGCCCGCGCGAATAGCGGGATGAAGGCGCACAGGACGATCGTGACCGCGACCGCATGCCAGAATTCGGGATGTCCGGGTGTGCTGCTATGAAGCACCACGGTCATCGAGAAGCAGGTCATGACGACGAGGGTGACCAGCAGCGGGATCTGCCAGGCATCGCCGGCAAGAACGCTCGATTGGCTCGGGGTTTTCATGGCCGCGGCGTTCTCAATCGAGCGCGACATAAGCTGCCAGCGCCGCCATGATCAGGACCAGCGACAGCACAAGCTCGGTGCGAATATTTTGTGCCGAGTGATTCTGCTCATCGTCGATCATCCTGCCGGTGCGGACGAAGCGAACCGCCGACAGCGCAATCAGCGCGATGCCGATCAGGATCAGCGCCGAGCCGTCATAGTCGCCCAGCATGCCGGACAGCTTTCCAAGCAGCCGGTGTTCGCGCGGCGCCACTTGATTTGCCTTCTCCATGGCGATGATGAACAGGTTGAATTTCTCGATGACGAAGCCGAAGGCAATGGTGGCGATGCCGGTGCGGACCCAGGCCAGGAACGTTCGCTCGTTCGCGGCGTGATCGGAATATCTGTTGATCACAGCAACCTCGCTTGTCGGCTGGCCTCCGTCAATGAATGGCCGCGTACATGATCTTTTCTTCGCTGGCTTCCAGCGCCGAAAACTCCTCTACCACCTTGCCCTGCCGGCTGACCAGTATCCGGTCCGACAATGCCAGAATTTCCGGCAGATAGGAGGAAATGACGACCACGGCCTTACCCTCATCGGCAAGCCGGTTGATCAGCTCATGAATTTCGACAATGGCGCCGACGTCGACGCCGCGCGTGGGCTCGTCGAAAATAATGAGATCGGGCTCCTGCGCCAGCGATTTCGCGATCACGACCTTCTGCTGATTGCCGCCGGACAGTTCGACCACCTTGGCCTTGGTGCCGATCGCCCTCACCTTCAGCCGCGAGATCCAGCTGTCGCCTTCCTCCTGGGATTCCCGGCCGGACAGGAAAAATCGCCCGCGCGGGTATTTGGCGAGAATGCCGAGATAGATGTTGCGCGCGACCGACATGGTTTCGAAGAAACCCTCGACCTTGCGATCCTCGGTCACATAGGCGATGCCATCGCGAACGGCCGGCGCCGGAACGCGGTAGCGGACCGGCTTGCCGCGCAGCAAGATCTCGCCGCCGTGGAAGAAGTCGCGCTTCAAGACACCTGCCACTATCTTGAAGGTCTCGGTGCGGCCGGCGCCGACCAGTCCGAACACACCGGTGATCTGGCCGGCAAAAACCGAAAGCGAATTGTTCTTCACCATCGGCGCCATCTTCAGATTATGCACGGTCAAGACCCGCTCTCCCGCGGGGCGTAGCTCGGTCTTGCGCTTGCCGTAAAGGGTATTCGAGAGGTCGCGGCCGACCATGGCCTGCACGATCCGCGCGCGGTCGAATTTCGCGGCATCATCCGTCACGACATGCTTGCCGTCGCGAAGAACCGTGATGCGGTCGGCCAGCAGTAGCGCCTCTTCCAGGGCATGAGAAATGAAGACGATGGAGACGCCGCGCTTCTTCAGCGAGCGCACGAGGTCGAAGAAATAATTCTTCTCCTCCGGCGTCAGCGTCGCCGTCGGCTCGTCGAAGACGATGACCTCTGCCTTATGTAGGACCGCGCGCGCGATCTCCACCATCTGTTTCTTGGCGGCGCCGAGCAGGCCGACCGTCGTGGTCGGCGTGACGTCGAAATTCAGCGACTGCAGGAATTGCTGGGCGGCGATATAGATGCCGCGGAGCCGATTGTAGAACTTCTCCTGCCCCAGAAACAGGTTCTGGGCCACCGTCATGGTCGGCACCAGGCTGTTTTCCTGGAACACCATGGCGATCCCCAGGTGCCGCGCTTCCAGCGGGGTCTGCGGCGAAACCTCGACGCCGTTCACGAACATCGAGCCCGAGGTCAGCGTGACGACGCCCGCCATCGCCTTGGTCAATGTGGACTTGCCGGCGCCGTTCTCGCCGACCAGTGCGTGGATTTCGCCGCGCCGTAGCTCAAAATCGACGTCCTGGATCGCAGGTACCCCGGCATAGAGCTTGGTCGCCTTGCGGAATTCGACGACATTGTCGGTCATGCGGCGAGCGCCTCTTTCGCTTGCGATATCGACAGCCGCAACAGCCGCTTCGGTCCCTTGGCCAGCACATAGAGCGCGCCGTTCAGTTCGGCGGCAGCGACGACACCATGGTTCTCGCCATCGACGCGGCTATGGAACGAGAACAGGGGCGAGAAATCCGGCGCCAAGCGGATCACCAAGCCATAGGAGCGCGGCGGTGCCCAGGGCTTGACTACCCCCATGGTCTTCAGGTGCGCGCCTTGCATAGGCTCACGGAAGGAGCGGCCCGAGGCAAGCCGCGGCACGACCCAGAACTCGGGCGGCACCTCCTTCATCATGCGCTTGCGATAGCCGCTCTCACGGAGGACGAACTCCATCAACTGCGTCCGCGCCGTGAAGGCGGTGAGCCAGAAGCCGCCGTCGGAGGCGGGCGCGATGCGCGAGGGATAGACGGGAAGCTGGTCGAACACGGGCCGGATTGCGCCATTGACGCCGACCGCCACCACTCGGTGGCGCCAGCTTTCGCTGACGAGAACCTCCTGCCCAGCCGCGGCGACGCCGAATGCATATTGGAGCCCGGCCGCCCTCACCTTTATCTCAGCCGTATCGGGGTTGATTGACAGCAGCCGACCGCTGCGGCCGCGGCCGAGGAGATCGCGTGCCCATTCCTGATAAGGCTGGCTCGCCGATCCGTCGGTAACGAGTAGCGTGCCGTCAGGGCCGGCGGCCAGCGCGTTGACGGCGCGCATGTCGTCGCCCGAGATCGTCTTGCCCGCGCCGGTCCCCTCGGCCGCCGCGAACAGCTGTATCTCCGTGCCGCCGAGGGCGACCGCCAGACGGCCGCTGGGTAGCCCGGCCAGCCCCGTGATCGGCTTATCGAACCGGCGTACCTCACTCGATGAGCTTCCCTCGACGCGCCGGAGCGTCAGGCCGTCAGCGAGGTAAAGGGCCCCCTCCACGACCGCCAGATCCTCGGGCTCCAAGAACTCCCCAACCACTTCAGCATGCTCGAGCAGCTGGTTCGGCTTCAGCGAGCCGTCGAATGGCGGCACGGTGATCGCGGCATCGCCGCGGCCGAGCACGCGGTCGAAGAAATCCTCCAGCGCCGGAATCATGCCGATTTCCCCCAGCGCCGGTCATACTGGACGAAATTCGGGTCGGCGTTCGCGAGCTTGTATTTGCCGATCCGATTGTTGGCGATGCCGCCGAGATAGAGATAACCCCGATGCTCCCGCATCGAGGTGATCATGGGATGGTTGATGCTCTTGATGTCCCAATAGGACTCCAGCACCTCGCCCTTCTCGTTGAACTTGACGACACAGCCGGTGTTGATGTTGGGAAACAGCCACTCATCGACCGGCAGCCGCTTGCCCATGCGGCGGCGGAAGCCGGGCATCCGCCAGGCGAGATCGAGCGCAGGCGAGCGCATGCCGACAATGGCAAGCCAGTAATTGCCGTCGGAGGCGAGATTAATGTTGTCGGGAAAGCCCGGCAGATTGTCCATGACAACTTCGACCTGGCCCTGCTTGGGACCATCGAACCAGTAGCGCTTGATCGAGCAGCCGAAGGTTTCGGCGAACAGGATGGACTGCCTGTCGCTCGCGACGCAGATGCCGTTGGGGAATTTGAGGCCGCGCAGCACCGTGCGTGTGGTGTTGGTTTTGGGGTCGTAACAGACGATGCGGCCGTTGCCGCGCGCCTCCAGGCCGTCGACCGGCCATTCGTGCATCTCGTAGCGCACGGTCGCTTCCGAGAAGAAGATGCGGCCGTCATCGGCGATATCGAGGTCGTCGGCGAGCCGCAGCCGGCTGTCGTCATTGACGGAATAGATGCTGCGGTTGGTCTCGTCGGTGGCCTTCTCGATTTTGCGGTCCGGCGTGATGCGATAGAGCCCCATGCCGCCGATACAGACATACAGGTTGTCCTGGCGATCGAAGGCCATGCCGAGCGGCTGGCCGCCGATATGGGCATAGACCTCCATCTTCTCGTAGTCCGGCGGGAAGAAGCGGATGATGTCGCCGTGGCGCGAACCCGCGTAGAGATTGTCATGGCGATCTAGGATCACGTCCTCCGGCGCCTCGATGCGGCCCAGCCCGATCAGCGAAACGTCGCGCAGCTTGTCGTTCTGCTCGAACGGCCCGCCCCCGCCGATTTCGGTCGGCGGCGGTGGCGGCAGGCGGTGATAGGTCGGCGCGACATAGACCTTGCTGATGATCCGCGTCCGGTTCTTCAGCCAGCGGATGTCGATGACGGCGGCCACCAGCAGGATGCCCGCCAACACCATGCGGTTGAAGCCGCCGCGAACCGACAACGTAGTCAGGCCGTTGGTGACGAGCAGCACGATCAGCGTGCCGGCCGCAGCCTTGGCGACGGAGCCCTTGCCGCCGCCGAGCGTGATGCCGCCGAGCACGGTGGCGGTCAGCACGGTCACCTCGAGGCCGACACCGATATCGCCGCCGACCGTGCCTAGCCTAGCCGCAAAGAACAGCGCGCCGATCGAGGTCAGCACGCCGCAGGCGACGTAACAAAGCGCGATGGTGCGCCGGACCGGAATGCCGGAATTGTAGGCCGAGCGGCGCGAGCCGCCGATCGCCGTAATATGCCAGCCCGGCCGCAGCCGGGTCAGGAAGATGTGCCCGAAAATCGCGATGGCGAGGTAGAGAATGGCGACGCTGGGCACGCCCAGCACGTCGCCGCCACCGATAAAATTCCAGGAAGGAAAATCGGGAAAGGCCGCCGCGATCTTGGTCGAGTTGCTGAACAGCAGGAGATCGTAGGTCGAGCGGTAGATGATCAGCGTGATCAGGGTGGTGATGAAGGCCCGCAGGCGCAGATAGCCGATCAGCAGGCCATTGACTGCGCCGAGCAGCGCGCCGCACAGCAGCGTCACCAGGATCACCGCCGGCACCGGCCAGTCGTGCACGTCCAGGAAATACAGCGCGCAGAAGTCGCAGAGCGCGAACATCGACCCAACCGACAGGTCGATGCCGCCGACGATCACGACCAGCGCCATGCCGAGCACGACGAAGCCTATTTCGCCGGCCTGGCGCGCGGTGTCGGCGAGCGAGGCCGCCGAAAAGAAATTGTCGATCGCCTGCGAGAGCGCGACAGCGACGATGATCAGCACGATCACCGGGATCGCCGTCTCGGTCCAGCGCTTAGAGAGGATTTCGCCAAGCAGATGGTCCGGCCAGTATTTGGCCTTCAGTCGAACGAAAGCTTCCTGCATCGGCGAACCATCTTCACTTCAATGACGCTGCCCCGGCGTCCTCACGAGGGCGCCGGGGCCGTTGTCTCGAGCACTACTTCTTCAGATCGGCCAGATTCCAGCAGGCCGTGCTGGAGTCGGCGTTCTCCTTGGTGATCGGGATTAGCGTCGTATAGGCGGAGCCCTTGACCGCGCCCGGCTTCTGGCCGGACGACAGCAGCCACTTGATCATCGCCGCCATGTCGGCGGCCTGCGTCGGCACGTCGTAGCTCACATTGAGGTCGAATGCGCCGGACTTGACCAGCTCGCAGGCGCCCTTGCGCTCGCCGCCGCCGGAGGTCGCGACAAACACCTTGCCGGTGAGACCGGCTTCCTTCACCGCGGCAGCGGTGCCGATATCCATACCGTCCCAGAAGCCGACAATGCCGCAAAGATCGGGATTCTGCTTCAGCACGGTCTGGGTGATAGCCTTTGCCTTGGCTGCATCCCAATCGGCGGCCTGGCTCGACACCACCTTGATCTCGGGATGCTTGGCCAGCACGTTCTCGACGCCCTTGAGCGTGTAGGCGGAGGCCGCCGCCGAAAGCGCGCCCTGCACGACCGCGATCTTGTTGGACTTGCCTTCGCAGGCCTTCACGACCGCTTCGGTGTCGCGTTCGCCGATCTCGATCCAGTTGGCGCCGACAAAGGCGGAGCTGCGATAGACCGAGCCCATGTTGATCTGGATGATATAGATGCCTTCGTTCTCGGCGCGCTGCATCAGCTTGGCGTAGGTCTGCACATCAGGATTATGGACGATGATGGCGGCCGGCTTCTCCGAAATCAGCGTGGTGAGCGCTTGAGCGCCGGCGTTGGTGCTCCAGTTGGGATCGCGGACGATCACCTTCATGCCGTAAGGCTCGAGCTCCTTCTTGACGCCAGCAAACCAGCCTTCGGTCAGGTCGAAGTTCATGGCAACGGGAACATAGCCGACGGTCTTGCCGGCGAGCGCCTGCTTGAACGCCCCCTGAAAGGGTTCATCGAGGCCCTGCTGAGCAACGGCCGGCAAGGCGACAAAGGTGCACAGCGCCGCAGCGGTCGCGGCAGATCTGATCATTCCAGACATCATTTCATCCTCCCTCTTGTGATTATTTCCGTGGCATTTTTTTTGGCGCGATCTCAGATATCGCCTTGCTGCGCAGTCTCCTCGTTGCGTGGATTGAGGAAGGAATCGGTAATGACGGCGGCGAGCAGCACGACTCCCTTGACCAGATTCTGCGCGGAATAGGACACGTCCATGATCGTCATGCCGTTCAGCATGGTGCCGATGAGCAGCGTGCCGATCACGACATTCATGACCCCGCCACGACCGCCGGACAGACCGATGCCGCCGAGCACGACGACGAGGATGACGTCATAGATCAGGGTCGAGTTGAAGATGCGGGTCGGCATCGAGTTGACGGAAGACGCCATCACGAGGCCGGCGAAGCAACCGATCAAGGCAGCCAGGATATATTGCAGCACGATGATCGGACGGGTCGGCACGCCGGTCACGCGCGCCCCGAAGGGATTATCACCGATCGCATAGATGTAGGCGCCGATGCGGGTTCGCCGCAGCAGGAAGGCAACCAGACCGCAGGCCACCGCAAAAAGGATGATCGGCATCGGCACGCCCAGCACATTGCCCTGCCCCAGAAATTCGAAGCCATCCATGCCGGGGCTCCACTGCACGACGTCGAGCTTGAACAGCACGGCCTGCCCGAGCCCGGCGAGCAGCAGCCCGCTCGCAAGCGTCGTAAACAGCGACGGCACTTCGGCATAAGCGACCAGCCAGCCATTGAAGGCACCGAACGCGAAGGAGAGCAGAAGCGCGGTCGCAATGGAGAACGGCAGACCGTGCCCATCCTGCACCATCTGCAGCACGAGCCCGGGCGGCACGGCGAGAGTTGCGATCAGCGAAATATCGATGCCGCGCCCGATCACAACCAGCGCCATGGCAAGGCCGAGGATACCGAGTACGGCGACGTTCTGCAGTAGCGTAAAGATGTTCTGGGTGGTGGCGAAGCCCGGCAGGAAAAGCGCAAACGCAGCGAACATCACAGCGAAAATGCCAAACACAATGGTTTGCTGTGTCAGCCGCAAGCGTCTCATCCCGCGATTATCTTGTTGTTATCCCGGCATCATCACAGCGGTACTTTGCAATTGCAAGCATCGCGCGCCTCGTATTTTCGTTTGAGGGATTATAAGGCGCACACGACCTGTCATCCTCGCGGCGCGATGCGCCCGAGTCTTGCGTCTACCGCCCTCTCGAAAACGGAGGGCGCAGGGAATGCCGGATGCTTGGCGTACCCGCAGCCGCGCGTGCATTGGTAGAAAGCACACGCGTTAGCCACCACAGGTTCGCCGGAACACCGGCATTCCCTGCGCAATGGTTTTCTCGGCTTATACGCGATCTCCCCGGAGTTCCGGGCTTGTTAGCCTCCGTCGCCTGCCGTTTGCGGCGTGTCGGCCATCGGCCGACATCGCCATTGCGGCAAACTTGACGCCAGCGTCGGGGCGCCAGGACCACGCGATTTCGCCGTCGCGACGGTATCGCTCGTCCAGCGATACTGCCGCGTCCATCGCGTCCCGCACCCACGTGTCGTGACGATCGCGATACGCCCCTCCTTAAGGGCGCGGGATATCGCGGACATACAGGTGATTTGCGCTTCTGGAAAAGCGAAATATTTCTCGCTGAGAGGCTTGACGGGAATTTCGAAAATTTGCCCGACGGGCAAAGTTTGTCGAACCTATTGGACTTATGAGGAAAAATCGCTCGGGCTTGTTTCCTGATGTCTGTGGCTGCAGCGCATGTCGTTTGGATCAGCACCACCCGATCGATCGCGCATCCCAAGGTACCGCCAAAGACCCGTACTCTTACGGCCGCTTCACGATGGGCGAACACCACCACGGATCGGCGTGCGCTAACGCGCAATTAATCGAATAAGTCCATAATCCGTAGCAGTATTAAGTTGGGCAACGCGTAAGGAGCCGTCGCGCGCATAATCCAGCGGCGGCTTTTTCGTTTATCTGAGGACAACGCAGGTGGACAAGACAGCAGAAGCAGAACCGAAAATCGATGCCCCGAGCGACGCAAAGCAGCTCGAGGCACAAGCTCCGACCAGGAAATCCAGCCGGAAATCGATCCTGGCGCTGTCAGTGTTCGCTCTAGGCCTGAACGCCAGTGCGGCCGTCTATACCATGTCGCCTTCCGACTTTGCCCTGCCGGATGTCAACAAGCTGGCCGAACTGCTTCCGCATCAGGTGACTTTCGACCGAGCTCCGGATCCGGTTGTCGCCGCTTTGAAGGATCTTCAATCGACCCAGCAGCAACACGTTGCCTCGCTGCAAGAGACCAGCTCCTCGTTGCAGCAAAACACGGCGTTGCTTCAGCAGGATTCAACCACGCTTGCTTCCCTCAGGGAAAGCATCACGGATGAACATGTCGATGTGAAGAAAATTTCGGCTCAGATAACCGATGAGCGTGGCGACGTGAAGAAGATGTCTGCCCAGATTTCCACGCTGATTGCGAAGGTCGACTCGCTGCAAAATGCGATAGCCCCGGAAGTAACTTCCTCCATTCCGGCAGGGCGCGCTCATAACCGGTTATCCGGAGTGCTGCGCAAAAGGATGGCCCGGCAGCCCAAATCTGCAGGGCCGATCTCGATCGGCGGCGCTCCCTTGAGTTTTCCAGTTATCGCGCCGGCTCCGGAATCTAAGAGCTGACAAACAAGAGAGCAGGACGCGGAGCCTCAGTCTTCCAAGCATGAAAGTCCAGGCACCAGCCGAATATGAGGCAGCACGCCTCTAATTACGAATCGAGAGAGGCCGCCAATTGAGGCGGCCTCTCTGCATTGGCTAGGACATCGCGAAAAAAACGGGCGATGCCCTGTCAACTTTGCGAGTGATTAAGAACGGATTGAACGTGACCTTGCCCGCACCAGCACCCGTGCTCTGCGACCCAATATTCAAGGTCTGCTCAATGTCGAAAGTGTATTTACCGCCGGATACCTGATCGAGTTCATTCAGCGTAAGTTCGTTCATTGTTTCTCTCCTGCTTTTGAAGAAGGGCCATCTCCCCTCATGGAGAGAGACGCCGCGACATAAACGCGCGTTCATCTGCCGAGTGACCTGGATCACTATGGGCCTCTTTCATAGGCTCTCAGGCTTGCGCAACCGGTTCACTCGAGCGGCTGATCGTCCTCGGTCGAAGCCTCCGCCTCCGGCGAACAGAAATCGCCGCCACCGAAATTCTCCTCGCCCTCAGGCAGCACTTTCCATCGCGGCATAAACTGCCTGCCGGGACAGCGATGCTCCAGCGACGAGGTCCAGGCGTAGGTCATCGCCTGATTGATGAGGCGATCGAATGAAAGGATGGCGCGCTCGGCGACTGACGAAACGTAGTTCATGTCTCGCCCCATGGCGTTGTCTCACATGGGCGCAGTGTAGGAAGTCCGCTTCGGTCCAACTGTGCACTGCCTCACATGGGCGCCGATGTCGCAACGGCCCTAACCCGATACCGTACTCTGTTGCCGCCGGGAGTGCTAAACCCGACAGCGAACCACGGAACGGGCCGGCCGACCGGACATCTCGCGTACCACCGGACACAGTGAGCACCACCATCCATGAAAAACGTGAATCTTGCCCTGCAGGGCGGCGGCGCGCATGGGGCATTTGTCTGGGGCGTGCTGGACCGCCTGCTGGAAGACGGCCGGATCGGGATCGAGGCCATCAGCGCGACCAGCGCCGGCGCCATGAATGCGGTGGCGCTGGCATCCGGCATGGCCATCGGTGGCGCTCCGGCCGCGCGCGAAAAGTTGCATGAATTTTGGCAGGAAGTTTCTCGAACCGACCAGATGTTCGACCTCTACGCACCGCTGAACCAGTGGATCCAAGCGCTGAAGCTGCCCCCCGAATACCATCCGTTTCATGCCGCCGTCCACTTCCTCACCCACGTGCTGCCGCCGACGCTCCTCAATCCGTTCAACCTCAACCCGCTGAGGACCGTGCTGCTGAAGGTGATCGACTTCGAGCGCCTGAACCAATCGGTCGAGGCGCCGCAGCTCTTTCTCAATGCGACCAACATCCGCACCGGCAAGATCAAGGTGTTCGAGACGCCGCGGATCAGCATCGACGCCGTGCTCGCGTCGGCTTGCCTGCCGCCCTACTTTCAGGCGGTCGAGATCGACGGCGAGCATTATTGGGACGGCGGCTATCTCGGCAACCCCGCGATCTATCCGTTGATCTATCGCCGCGGCTCCAAGGACGTCGTGATCGTGCAGGTGACGGCGATCCGGCGCGACGAGCTGCCGGCGAGCGCGGCCGACGTCCTGCACCGCATCACCGAGATCAGCTTCAACTCGTCCTTGATGCGCGAGATGCGCGCGGTCGCCTTTGCGACCCGGCTGATCGACAACGGCGAACTCGACGCGACCAAGCACAGCCGCATGCTGATCCACTGGATCGGCAATGATCCCCTGATGTCGCAGCTTGGCACGGCCACCCAGTTTCACCCGGAATGGAGCCTGCTCTGCCGGCTGCGCGACGAGGGACGGGAGAGCGCGGGCAAGTGGCTGGCGCAGAGTTTCGATGAGGTCGGCGTCCGCTCCACCATCGATGTCGCCGACATGTTTCTTTGATATCACCCGTTTCTTTGACATCATCTGGCGGCGATGGCTGTGTGGACCCACTGTGACCTAGTCTCGCTTGCCCCGTCTCGACGCCGGTTTCCGGCCCGTCGCCGGTTCAGCGCTCCATCGGGCATCGGTCAACTCGGCGATCAGAAAATCAGCCAGGGCGGAGACCTTTGCCGGGCGTGCGCGCGCCGTCGGCGTGACAAAATACAATCCGCCCTCTGGAAGGCTCCAATCAGTCAGGATCGGTTCGAGCTGCCTGGTTGAAAAATATTGTGTTGCGACGAACTCCGGCAGCTCGGTAATCGCCAGTCCTTCCAGCACGGTCGGCAACAGGGCCTCGACACTCGTTCCCCTTAGCTGACCTGTTGGCGTGATCACACATTCCTCGCCGGTCTTCTGATGCGTAAAGCGCCAGACGTCGTGCTTGGTGCGATTGGCGTAGCTCAGACAAGGGTGTTCGGCGAGGTCGCGGGGATGGCGCGGGCGGCCATGCTGGGCAATGTAGGCGGGCGAAGCGACGACGAAGCGACGCATCGCCACGATCAATCGCGCGACCAGCGAGGAGTCTTCCATCACGGCGATGCGTAATGCTGCATCAAAGCCGTCGCCGATAAGGTCGGTCTGTGCATCGGTGAGATGGAGATCGACGGACATGTCGGGATAGCGGCGGAAGAACTCGGGCAGCAATGGCGCGACCCAGCGCGTGCCGAAGGACAGCGGCGCGGCGAGTTTCACCAGACCCCGCGGACGACTGGAAGCCTTGCGCGCCAGGTCCTCAGCCTCCTCTGCATCGGCATAGATCCTGGAGGCCCGCTCGGCCAGGCTGCGGCCGTAGTCGGTCAATGCGAGACGGCGTGAGGTTCGGTTGAACAGGCGCCCGCCGAGCCGCTCTTCGAGACGGCTGACGGCGCGCGAGACGGTCGCCACCGACACGCCCATGGCTTCGGCCGCGGCGGCGAAAGATCGCTCCTCCGCCACCTTGGCGAACATCGCGATCCCCTCAAAGTCCGGCAGCCTCGACATCGACAATTCTGCAATGATGGATTTCATCCATTTCTATTTCGAAAATGCCGCTTTC
>Ga0210397_10001553_pt1 | contig 14695 bp, 14 predicted proteins | sample IncBWH2OmetaG_FD_160126 | JGI IMG/M metagenome (GOLD analysis project Ga0210397, IMG submission 160126) | Forest soil microbial communities from Barre Woods Harvard Forest LTER site, Petersham, Massachusetts, United States - Inc-BW-H-2-O ...
GAGCAGCCTCGGCCAACGCGGGTGCGGACTGTGCCTCCAGCACGTCCCGCTGGAGCGCTTCCTTCTGCTCCTGCAATAGCCGGTTCTCCTGGCGGGCAGTACTGAGCTGGTAGGAACGCTCGGCCGAGGCGGTGGACAGCCAGAGGGTCAGGCCCAGCCCGGCGCCGAGAGAACCGATCACCAACACCACGAACGGCACTTTGGCCGCCAATGTGCGCGGCCGTAGGTCAATCGACGCTAGCCGGTTGAGTAAACGTTCCCGCAACGGAGGACGAACGACTTTGGGTGCCTTGGCTTTCCGTGCCTTGGCCCGTGCCTTGGCCTGGCTGGCGTTTTTCGGCCGGGCCGGCCGCTCGACCGGCCGGGAGATCGGCGTCGTTTGCGGCCCGGATCGCGGCATCCGTGGCTCACGGGCTGGCGCTGAGGCTTTCCCGCCGCGCGGACGGGCTCGACGCACAACCGCCGGATCAGCCGGCCGGCGCCCGGTGCTCCGGGAAGTGCCGCCGTGCCCGTGTCGACGATCGGCCCCGCGAGGCGGTGGCGTTTCACGCTTGGCTTTCATCGGCCTCCCCTCCTCGCTGCCTGGTGCCCCGATTGCAGGCGTTGCAAAGCGCGCAGTCGCGCCGCGGCACTCCGTGGGTTATGCCGGACCTCGGCGTCGTCGGCACGTTCGGCGCCGCGCGTCAACGAGACGAATTGCGGTCCGTGCCCAGGGAGCTCGACCGGCAGGTCCGGCGGTGTGCTGGAGGTGGTGGCGTCGCTGAACACGCGTTTGACAATGCGGTCCTCCAGCGACTGATACGCCAGTACGACGATGCGTCCCTCGGTTGCCAGCGCGTCGAGCGCGGCGGGCAGGGCGGCGCGCAACGCATCCAGCTCACCGTTGACCGCGATACGCAGCGCCTGGAATGTGCGCTTGGCCGGGTGTCCGCCAGTACGCCGGGCCGGTGCCGGAACCGCTTGGTAGACAACCTCTACCAGCTCGCCGGTCGAACTGAACGGGGTGCGGCCACGCCGACGGATGATGTATGTGGCGATACGACGGGCGAAGCGCTCCTCGCCGTAGCGGCGCAGGATGTCGGTCAACGCGGCCTCGTCGTAGCTGTTGATGATTTCGGCGGCGGTCAGCGCTGATGTGGGGTCCATCCGCATGTCCAACGGCGCGTCGTGGGCATAGGAGAAACCGCGCTCGCTGCGGTCGAGCTGCATGGACGAGACGCCGAGATCGAACAGCATCCCATCCACCGATTCTGTTGCAGCGTAGCCCAATTCGTCCAGCGCAGGGCCGATCCCGTCATATCGGGTCTGGATCAGCGTGACTCGGTCAGCAAAACGCGCCAGCCGGGTGCGGACGATGTCCAGCGCGGTCGGGTCTCGGTCGACACCGATCAGGCGGAGTCCGGGCAGCTCGGTCAGGAACCGCTCGGCATGCCCGCCCGCACCGATGGTCGCGTCGATGAGCACCGCCCCTGAGCCGTCTGGATGGTGGCGCGTCAGCGCGGGGGTGAGCAGTGCCACGCAGCGGTCGAGGAGCACAGGCACATGACCGAAACCACCAGTGGCGTCAGGCACGACAACACCTTCCCGACGTTGGACACGGCGGTCGACTCGTCCGGCGGCCTGGGGAGCCGCCCAGGCATCGAGGTCCCTGTCCGACAGCACGAACCTGGCGTTGGGGAAGTACGTCAGGGTCGGTTCGGGCAGAGGCCACGGTGCACGGGCACGCGCCTCAGATAATGTCGCCGAGTGCTTCATCGCTGGCTGCGGAGAAGTTCTCTTCGTGGGTCTGTTGATATTCCTGCCAGGCCTGCGCATCCAAGATCTCGAGGTAGTCAACCGATCCGATGACCACGCAGTCTTTCGAAAGGTTGGCGTAGCGACGGTGGTCGGCCGACAACGTGATTCGGCCTTGTCCGTCGGGATGCTGTTCATCAGTTGCGGCGGCCAGGTTGCGCAGGAAGGCCCTGGCGTCCGGGTTGCTTCTGGACGCCTTGCTGGCCCGGCGGGCAAGTTGCTCGAATTCCGCGCGGGGATAGACAGCCAGGCTGTGGTCTTGGCTCTTGGTGACCATCAACCCTCCTGCCAGCGCGTCGCGGAACTTGGCGGGCAGCGTTAGCCGCCCCTTGTCGTCGAGCTTGGGCGTATACGTGCCGAGAAACATCTCGCCACCTCCACGCCATTCGACTTCCGCCACCATACCCCACAATCCCCCACTGCGCTCCATTTAACGGCACGAAGATCACCAAATGGTGTCGTTTCAGCAGGTTCTCGGCCACTGCGGCGACTCAGTCACGCCGGTTTCCTGCCGAAAACTCCAGCTCAACCCGCGTTGAGCTGGAGTTATCGAGAAAGTGGGGCGCAGTGGGTCAACGCTGAGGGGCCGTGTCGAGACCCGGCAGCGCACCTAGGCGGTGCGGCGCGAAACGGGCTTACCCGTCGCACAACAAGAAGGGCAGCCGCTGGCTGCCCTTCTTCTGATCGTTGACGCTATTCCTCGAAGCGGCGGCGGAACCGATCTTCCATGCGGCTGGTGAAAGACCCGCCGGCGCCCTTGCCTCGGCGCTGACGTCCGCCGGACGACGGCCCGGGGCGCTCCCCCCGACCGGACAGTCGCGGGCCGGTGATGGCAAACACCACGCCGCCGAACATCACGACGAACCCGACAATGCTGAGGATCGGAAGAGTTCCAATCCAGGTGGCGCGAAATGCCACCCCAGACACCAGCATCCCGAGTCCGAGCACAAACAGCGCCGCGCCCTGCAGCCGTCGCCGTGCGGTCGGCGCGCGCAACCCTCCGCCTCGAACGCTGGAGGCGAATTTAGGGTCTTCGGCATAGAGCGCGCTCTCGATCTGGTCGAGCATCCGCTGCTCATGATCGGAGAGTGGCATTCGTCCCTCCTTGCCGAAAAGCTGTCCGTAATACCGATAGCACGTGGATGCCCGCTGCGTGGGCAACTAATGAGAATGATACGAGGTCAATCAGCGTCATACCACTGCTTCGCTTGCTGATTGTAACCGCCGCCGTGTGGTGATCCACGTACCGCCGCCGCATCCGATAATGGGATGGGAGCACGGCACTGGACGATCGACGAGGAGACCCGCGAGTTGGCGACATTCCTCATCAACCTGCCGCCGCACGACATGCAACGGCGTCTGGGAGATGCGCTGGGCGTTTACGTCGACGCAATGCGTTACCCGCGCGGCACCGAGAACCAGCGCGCCGCCATGTGGCTCGAGCACACTCGGCGACGCGGCTGGCAGGCCGTGGCCGCGGTGGAAGTCGACACCCCGGCCGCGGCGACGCCATCGTCTGCCGAGCTGAGCGACGCACCCCTGCTCGGCGTGGCCTACGGCTACTGCGGAGCCCCCGATCAGTGGTGGCAGCAGCAAGTCGTGGTCGGGTTGCAACGTTGCGGCTTCCCCGGCCCTGAGATCGCGGGCCTCATGGCCAGCTACTTCGAGCTGACCGAGCTGCACATTCATCCCCGCGCACAGGGCCGAGGCCTCGGAGAAGCGTTGGCACGCCGGCTGCTTGCCGAGCGCAGCGAAGCCAACGTGCTGTTATCGACTCCGGAAATCAACGGCGAAGCCAATCGGGCCTGGCGGTTGTACCGGCGGCTCGGATTTATCGACATCATCCGCGGCTACCACTTCACCGGTGACCCACGGGCGTTCGCGATCCTGGGCCGCAAACTCCCGCTGTAGCCGCACACCGCGCCGACGCGGTCTGGCACGATGACCTGGTGCCTGCCAGCAATATCCCGCCCTTCGCCCAGGTGTTCACCGCTCCTCGTCGTCGCCGCCTGGCGGCGATGACAATGCTGCTCCTGGTGATACCGGTGCTCGCCGGATGCGTCCGGATCAAAGCGTCGATCACCATCTCCCCGGACGACCTGGTGTCCGGGGAGATTATCGCGGCGGCCAAACCACACGGCGACAAAGACGCTGGACCGCAACTGGATCCCAATGTGCCGTTCAGCCAAAAGGTGGCGATTTCCAAATACGACACCGACGGCTATGTGGGTTCACAGGCGGTGTTCTCCGACTTGACCTTCGCCGAGTTGCCCGAGCTGGCGCATATGAACTCCGATGCCCAGGGCGTGAACCTGTCCCTGCGCAGGGCCGGCGACCTGGTGATTCTCGAGGGGCGAGCGGACCTGACGTCGCTGACCGATCCCGAGGCGGACGTCGAGCTGACCGTCGCCTTTCCCGGCACAGTGACGTCAACCAACGGAGACCGCGAGGACCCGGAGACGGTGCAGTGGAAACTCAAACCGGGCATCGTGAGCACGATGACCGCTCAGGCCCGCTACACCGATCCGAGCACCCGCTCGTTCCGCGGCGCCGCGCTCTGGCTGGGCCTTTCGTCGCTTGTCGTCGCGGGCGTGGTGGCGCTGCTGGCCTGGTTTGGCCGCGACCGCTCGCCCCGGTTCGCCGAGCAGAGCGACCAGCAGTCCGACTGACCCGAGGATCGACCAGCGGCCGTCAGCTCGACGGCGACCAGTAGTCGAGCAGCTTGGCGAACGTCTCGAAGGCCGGCGCAGAGTTGCCGTAGGTGGCCTCGAGATGGAGGCTCAGCGGAAATCCCAGGTCGACGAGACCGTCGATGACCCGCTTGTACAGATCGACCATCAGCTTGCGCTTCTGGGCAGGTTCGGTGGTGGCCAACGTCGAGACGAACGCCTGCTCATCAGCCACGGCGGCGTTGCCCGGATCCTGAATGAGCCAGTTGATGAATCCAACCCGGTTCTCGAGTTTCGGTACGAAGCCGAACGACAACAGGATCTCCGGCCGATGTTCGGTGGTCCTGGCGAACTCGGTTAGGAAACCCACAATCGCATCGGAGTACAGCAGCTGGGTCTGAGCGAATGTCGCACCCTGATCGCACTTGAAATTGAACCGGCCGTGTTCGCCCTCCCGGGTGGGAATCAGGATCACGCCGCGGTTGTCCACCAGCTCGCGATAGATCGACAGGGCGTCGGTCGGCGCGACTCCGGAACCTTCACCGTCGACCATGGTGCGGGGTACGCCGACGAACACGATCCCATCGATCCCGGCACCGACCAGATCACCGAGCCGCTCGCGCAAAGACTGCTCGTCCATGAAAGCGGTGACCTGGCTACACAATCCACGCACACCGGGCAACTCCGGTTTGATGATCGACCAGAAATCCAGCACGTCCAGCTTCGGCTTCATTTCGATGGGCCGGTCATCCTCCTCCTCAATCAACCCCGGCATCATCAGGTGCCCGATCCGCCCGTCGAGGCCGAATTCGGCGGACAGCCGCACCAGCTTGCGGGCGTCTTCGATCGCCTGCTCCGTACCGCGTTCGGCATTTGTCGGTACCAGCTCGAGCGCGATGGTGTTCAAGGTCAACGGGCTGTTCCTTTTCAAACGACTTTGTCTCCGGCGCAGCGGAAACACTGGCCGGCGGGCGCGGATCACCCGACAGCATAGGTGCGAAATAGTGAGGCTGTCGAAGCTTCTCCGGGGCCCTGCCCGGGCCGCGTGGGGTCCGAGTCAGGCAAAACCCGCTGGACAGCGCGGCGCCGAATAGACTTGTCGGGCCACGATCGCGCCCGACGACGATGCGACCAGGAAGGGGTGTTGCGCTGAGCGTAGAAGCAGCAGCGACCGTCGAGTTGGCCGATGCCATCACCGACCGGCTGCGGAGATACCTGCAGGACCGCCGCGGTGAGGCCGCCTACATCGGAGGCGACTATGACCGCCTGACGGCCAGCCTGGAAGAGTTCGTCCTCAGCGGCGGGAAGCGGCTGCGTCCGGCCTTCGCCTACTGGGGCTGGCGCTCGGTGTCGAGCAAAGACGCCGACGCCCACGTGCTGCTGTTGTTCTCCGCGCTGGAGCTGCTGCACGCCTCGGCGCTGGTGCATGACGACGTGATCGACGGCTCGGCGACTCGCCGCGGCCGTCCGACCACGCACGTGCAATTCGCGGCGTTGCACCGCGACCGGCAGTGGCAGGGGTCATCCGACCAATTCGGCATCTCGGCGGCCATCCTGCTCGGCGATCTGGCGCTGGCGTGGGCCGACGACATCGTCGCGGGCATCGATCTGCCTCACGATGCGCGCGACCGGGTGCGGCGAGTCTGGGTCGACATCCGCACCGAGCTATTCGGCGGCCAATACCTCGACATCGTGGCCGAGGCCAGTGGCGCCGAGTCGATCGCCTCGGCGATGACCGTCAACACCTACAAGACCGCCTCCTACACGGTGTCGCGTCCGCTGCAATTGGGGGTGGCCGCCGCCGCCGACAGACCCGACGTGCAATCCCTTTTCCACCAGGTCGGCACCGACCTGGGCGTCGCATTCCAGCTACGGGACGACGTGTTGGGGGTGTTCGGGGATCCAGCGGTCACCGGTAAGCCCTCCGGAGACGACCTTCGCTCCGGCAAGCGCACGGTGCTGCTGGCAACGGCGGTGGAATTGGCCGACAAGTCAGATGCGGCCGCCGCCAAGCTGTTACGCGGCTCGATCGGCACCGACTTGACCGACACCCAGGTGGGCGAACTGCGCGAGGAGATCGAGCGGATGGGCGCGCTGGCCGCGGTCGAGGACCGGATCGAGACGCTGACCGGGCGGGCACTGGCCACGCTCGCCGATGCACCTATCCACGCGGCGGCAAAGACCGGGCTGTCCGAGCTTGCCAGACTGGCCGCAAACCGGTCCGCGTGACGCGCATGTCCACCCCGACTTCCGTACCGACGGCTGGCTCGACTATCGGCCGGACACAACACTTTTCACGTCTGCGGGAATTCATCACCGCAGTCGAAGGCCGACCGGCACTGCTGGGCTGCCTGGGCGCGGCACTGATCACCATCGGAGGACTCGGCGCGGGCAGCACGAAACAGCATGACCCCCTGCTGGAGTCGCTGCACCTGTCGTGGATGCGCTATGGCCACGGGCTGGTGCTGTCGTCAGTAGTGCTGTGGGTGGGTGTCGCGTTGATGCTGACCGCATGGCTGTGGCTAGGCCGACGCGTTCTCGCCGGCGACGCAAGCGAATACACCATGGTGGCCACCACCGGCTTCTGGCTCGCGCCGCTACTGCTGTCGGTGCCGGTCTTCAGCCGCGACACCTACTCATATCTGGCCCAGGGCGCGCTGCTGCGCGACGGCCTGGACCCGTACGCGGTCGGGCCGATTGAGAACTCGAATCCGTTGCTGGACAACGTGAGTCCCATCTGGACCATCACCACCGCACCCTACGGTCCGGCATTCATCATGATTGCAAGGCTGGTCACGACACTGGTCGGCAACCATGTGATCGCCGGAACCATGTTGTTGCGGCTGTGCATGCTGCCCGGCCTGGCATTGCTGATCTGGGCGACACCCCGGCTGGCCCGCCATCTGAGCGCCGACGTGCCCATCGCCCTGTGGATTTGTGTGCTCAACCCCCTGGTCATCATTCATTTGATGGGCGGTGTGCACAACGAGATGCTGATGGTGGGCTTGATGACCGCCGGCATCGCGCTGACCTTTGAGCGCCATCATCTCGCAGGCATCACGCTGGTCGCCGTCGCGGTCGCGGTCAAGGCCACGGCCGGAATCGCGCTGCCGTTTCTGGTCTGGGTGTGGATGCGCCACCTACGCGAGCGGCGCGGATATCGGCCGCTCCCGGCCTTTGCCGCGGCCGGCGGGGCGTCTGTGCTGATCTTCGTCGCCGTGTTCGCGGTGTTATCCGGGGTGGCCGGAGTGGGGCTGGGCTGGCTAACCGCATTGGCCGGCTCGGTAAAGATCATCAACTGGCTGACGATCCCGACCGGCGCGGCGAACCTGATCCATGCCGTCGGCGGACTGTTCTTCCCGGTGAATTTCTATGCCGTGCTGCAGGTCACCCGGCTCATCGGGATTGGGATCATCGCGGTGTCGCTACCGCTGTTGTGGTGGCGATACCGGCGCGACGATCGGGCCGTGTTGACCGGGATCGGCTGGGCCATGGTCGTCGTCGTGTTGTTCGTACCCGGCGCGCTGCCCTGGTACTACAGCTGGCCGCTGGCGGTGGTGGCCCCGCTGGCCCAGTCGCGGCCGGCGGTCGCGGCGATCGCCGCATTCTCCACCTGGATCATGGTTATCTTCAGACCCGATGGCGCCCATGGCATGTACTCGTGGATCCAGGTCTTCATAGCGACGACGTGCGCGATGATCGCCTGGTACGCGCTGTCACGGCCGGCCCGGCCGGCCGAGATCACCGCCGAGCCCGGCTGAGTCGGCCTTCAATAGGCCATCGCCTGAGCGCGGCGCAACACTTCGCGAGCCTGGTGTGCGTGCAAGGCGTCGACCGGGCGGGCGTTGCTGATGGCGTCGCGCGTTCCGTCCCGGGTGACGGTCAGCGACGGGTCGGGAGTGAAGAGCCAGCGCACGATTTCGGTGTCGTGGTAGCCGCCGTCATGCAAAACCATCAGCAATCCCGGCAGGCTCTTGACCACGTGGCCGGTATCGGTGAAAAAGACCTGCGGCACTACCACATCACCGGCTCGCCGTACCCCGACGAGGTGACCTTCCCGTAGCTGCTGGTGAACCTTGGTGACCGGCACGCCGAGCAGCTCGGCAACGCCGGGCAGATCGAAGGTGGGTTCGTCGGGGTCCAGAACGTCGTCGCCGGCCGGAATCCTGCTCACCGACTCAGTGTACGGCCGGGCATGCGACTATTCGGGCGCGCTGAGCGAGGTTTCAGGCGGAACTCGTGGTGCCACCTACGATAAGCCCCGTGGCTGACGATCCGCTGGAGGGCGCGCTGCTGGACGGGCGGTATCGCGTCGCGGCCAAGATCGCCACCGGCGGCACGTCGACGGTGTACCGGGGCCTTGACACGCGGTTGGACCGACCGGTCGCGCTGAAGGTGATGGATTCCCGCTACGCCGGCGACCAGCAATTCCTCACCCGCTTCCAACTCGAGGCCCGCAGCGTCGCCCGGCTCAAAGACCCCGGACTGGTGGCGGTCTACGACCAGGGCCTGGACGCCCGACACCCGTTCCTGGTGATGGAACTCGTCGAGGGCGGCACGCTGCGAGAGCTGCTGAGCGAACGCGGTCCGATGCCGCCGCATGCCGTCGCGGCGGTGCTGCGCCCGGTGCTGGGCGGGCTGGCCGCCGCGCACGGTGCGGGCCTGGTGCACCGCGATGTCAAACCCGAAAACGTGTTGATCTCCGACCAGGGCGACGTCAAAATCGTCGACTTCGGCTTGGTCCGCGCCGTCGCCGCGGCCGGAATCACTTCCACCAGCGTCATTCTCGGCACCGCCGCCTACCTGTCTCCGGAACAGGTTCGGGACGGCAATGCCAGCCCGCGCAGCGATGTCTATGCCGCGGGGATCGTGGCCTACGAGCTGCTGACCGGGCAGACGCCGTTTTCCGGCGACTCGGCGTTGTCGATCGCATACCAACGTTTGGATACCGATGTGCCGGCCCCCGGCACGGTGATCTCCGGTGTTCCCGAACAATTCGACCGGCTGGTCAGGCGCGCGACGGCGCGCGATCCCGCCGACCGCTACGCTGACGCGCTTGACATGGGCGCCGAATTGGAGGCGATCGTCGACGAATTGGCGCTACCGGAATTCCGGGTCCCCGCGCCGCGCAACTCCGCTCAACACCGCTCAGCCGCGCTGCACCGCAGCCAGGTCGACCAACACCAGACCACAGAGCAGCACCGGCATCCACCCGGGCGGACGCCGGTGCACAACCCGACCCGTCAGCTGACCCGAGGGCCTCAGGACTGGCCCGCTGAACCGGACGCGCGGAACGATGACGAATACCGGGAGATATCAGGTCAATTCGCCGGAATCGCGATGGTCGAGTTCGCGCTCGCGCGCCAGCATGCCCGCCGCATGGTGTTGATCTGGGTAGCGGTCGTGTTATCGGTCACCGGGATGGTGGCCGCGGCGGCATGGACCGTCGGCAGTAACTTGAGCGGGCTGCTCTAGCGGTCTTGTGCTGAATTCGACTCAGTCGCGCAACATCTCGGCGACCAGGAACGCCAGCTCCAATGACTGCTGGGTGTTCAGCCGCGGGTCGCATGCCGTTTCGTAGCGGCCGCTCAGATCGGTGTCCGAAATGTCCTGGGCACCGCCAAGACACTCGGTGACGTTCTCCCCGGTGATCTCGACGTGGATGCCACCGGGGTACGTGCCCAGCGCCCGGTGCACCTCGAAGAAGCCCTGCACCTCGTCGACGATCCGGTCGAAATGCCTCGTCTTGTAACCAGTGGACGACTCGTGGGTGTTGCCGTGCATGGGATCGCACTGCCATATCACCCGATGACCGGTGGCCTGCACCTTCTCGATGATCGGCGGCAACAGGTCACGCACCCTGTTGTTGCCCAGCCGGCTCACCAAGGTCACTCGGCCCGGCTTGTTGTGCGGATCGAGGCGCTCCACATATTCCACAGCTTGCTCGGGTGTCGTCGTCGGACCGATCTTGACGCCAATCGGGTTCGCGATCACCTCAGCCAATGCGATATGCGCGCCGTCGAGCTGCCGGGTCCGATCGCCGATCCAGAGGTAGTGCGCCGACAGGTCATACAGTTGCGGCTGGCCGTCCTGCTCGTGCGACAGCCGCAGCATGGCACGCTCGTAGTCGAGCACCAAAGCTTCATGGCTGGCGTAGATTTCGGCGGTCTGCAGATTACGGTCGGCCACCCCGCAGGCGCTCATGAACTTCAGGCCGCGGTCGATCTCGGAGGCCAGCGCCTCGTAACGCGCACCGGCCGGCGAGGTCCGGACGAATTCCCGGTTCCAGTCGTGCACCAGGTGCAGCGACGCCAGCCCCGATGATGTCAGGGCGCGCACCAGGTTCATCGCCGCACCGGCGTTGGCGTAGGCCCGCACCAGCCGCGACGGGTCGTGCTCACGCGCCGCGGCGTCCGGGGCGAATCCGTTGACCATGTCGCCGCGGTAGGAGCGCAGCCCCAGCGCGTCGAGTTCAGCCGACCGAGGCTTGGCGTATTGGCCGGCGATGCGCGCCAACTTGACCACCGGCACGCTGGCGCCATAGGTCAACACCACCGCCATCTGCAGCAAGGTGCGGATGTTCCCCCTGATGTGCGGTTCGGTGTTGTCGACGAACGTCTCCGCGCAGTCGCCGCCCTGCAGCAGGAACGCCTCACCCCGGGCAACCTGGGCCAGCATCTCCTGTAGCCGCACGATCTCTGACGGCACCGTCACCGGTGGCACACTCTCCAGCACCGTTCGCATCGGCTCGACCTGCTCGGGCGTCCAACTTGGCTGCTGTGCGGCGGGCCTTGCCAGCGCGGCGTCCAGCCGGGCCCGCAGATCCGCCGGCAGCGGAGGCAGCGCCGGCAGCTGCTCGATCGGTACATCAACGGTCCAGTTCACCCGTCCATGGTAACTGGGCTCCGCAGCCGGCTAATCGGGCCGAAATCAGCGCGAACGCGAACAGGCCGGGCTAGCCGTGGTGACCGTCGGCGGCGGCGATCAACCGGTATCGCCGCAGCTGGTCTCTAGCGTCGACCAACGCGTCGTGCACATCCGGCGGCCGGCGCGGCAGCCGCGGACGCCCGCGATCCTCCCAAAGCTGGCGCAGCTCCCGGGTGAAGCGCGGCATCGCCGGCGGCAGATGGGTCATCGGGCCCCACAACTGACAGAGCACGACATGGTCATAGGCGCCGACCCAGGCCCACAGCTCGATCGGCTCGGCGCCGTCGATGTCGAAGAACGTTTCCAGGTCCGCGCGGATCCTGGCGCGTGGGCGCCATAGCGGCGACGCCGGTGGCGGTAGCTTCGGCAGCACGTGGGTGCGCACCCAGCTTCCGGCCCGCTCGGGATCGAATTCGGTCGAGACTGCGTAGTATTCGCGGCCGTCCTCGGCGGCCACCCCGATCGAGATCAGCTCGATGGTGCGGCCGTCATCGATGAATTCCGTGTCGTAGAAGTACCGCACGGCCGAAATTTAGCGTAGTCCGCCGGTCACCTGATGCCTGCACCGCTGGCGAGGGGGTGCCGCGGTGGTATCGGCGGCGGCGGCGCCGGGTGGACCTCGCGATCCAATAGCGCGTCGACCATGCGATGGTCGGGCCGGCGCGGCGTGCCGGCGATCGTGTACTGCACCCACAGCTTGGCCCGCACGACAGGGCGGCGCAGGGTTCGTTCCCGCTGCAGCGCACGCGCCATCTTGTCCAGCCGACTCATGTAAAGCCAGCGGGCCCACGGGGCTTGCGGGCGCGACAGCCGGATCGCCCCGATGAACAGCAGCGGGACGAAGAACATGCCGATCAGCCCGGTCCACACCTTGCCCTTGAGCACGACCAGCACCGCCAGTGGCAACGTCAGCACCATCGCGAAGACCACGCCTGCACGGAGCAGCACCGAGTGGGTGGTGTCTTGCCACAGGCTGATGAAGAACAAGAACGGGTGCAGGCCCAGGACCAGCAGTCCGCCCACCGCCACTGCAGCGAAGACCGCGTCGACCGAAGTCCGCCCGTCTTCCTCCCAGTAGACGTCGGACAGATGCAGGATCAGCGCGTACTCGTCGAGCACCAACGCGGCTCCGATGCCGAAGACGATCGCGCTAGCGGTGTATTCGAGTTCGTTGCCGGTGACCGACAAGGCCACCAACGTCACGCCGGAGATCATCACCAGCAGAACTCCGACCACCACATGGTGGATGTGCATCTTCCCGATGTGAATGTTTCGTGGCTCCCACCACTTTGGCGGCACGCCACGGTTGGCACGGTGGCGGATGTAGCGCACGAATGTGCGCGTCACGAAAAAGGTGAGGATGAAGGCGACCAGACAGCACACCAGCGGCAGTCGACCGCGGCCGAGAATGTCGTCTTCGAACCAGCGGAGCACCTTAAGAAACCTACGCCCACTTCGCACCGACGGCCCTCCGCGACACCGGCTAAGGCGCCAGCACCGATAGGCTGTTCACCGACATGAGTAGATCGCGGTCGCCCGACGTGGGCAGTTGGCGCGGGCGGCTAGCGGCCGCGCGGCGAGGTATCTGGCGAAATGCCTGGTGGGCGCTGCTCCAACCGCTGGCCCTGGTCGCATTGGGCTACGCTGCGTGGCGGCTCGTCGGCCACACCCCATACCGCATCGACATCGACGTCTACCGGATGGGCGGCCAAGCCTGGCTGGATAACCGCCCGCTGTATGCGGACGGTGTGGAATTTCACACGCCGATCGGGTTGAACCTCCCGTTCACCTATCCCCCACTCGCCGCCATCGTGTTTTGCCCGTTCGCCTGGTTGGGGATGCCGGCCGCGAGCGTGACGATCACGCTGATCACCTTGGTGCTGTTGATCGTCTCCACGATGATCGTGCTGACCCGACTCGACGTGTGGAGCACCGCTCGGGTGGTGCCCGGCCCGGCTTGGCTGCGCCGGTGGTGGTTGACGGCGCTGATCGTGGCCGCAGCAGCGATCTGGCTGGAGCCCATCAAATCGAATTTCGCGTTCGGGCAGATCAACGTGGTGCTGATGACGCTGGCGATCGCCGACTGCGTGCCGCGCCGCACCCCGTGGCCACGTGGATTGCTGCTGGGGTTGGGCATTGCGCTCAAACTCACTCCGGCGGTGTTCCTGCTGTATTTCCTGCTAAACCGCGACAAACGCGCCGTGTTGACCTCGATAGCGTCCTTCCTGGTGGCAACCCTGGCCGGGTTTGCGCTGGCGTGGCGGGACTCCTGGCAGTACTGGAGCGAGACGGTCCACAACACCGATCGGATCGGCGCGGCGAGTTTGAACACCAACCAGAACGTCGCTGGGGCGCTGGCGCGGCTGGGCCTCAGCGACCATGCGCGGTTCCTGCCGTGGGTGGCCGCGTGTCTGCTGGTGCTGGCGCTGACCGTGTGGGCGGCGCGGCGGGCGCTGCGCGCCGGCGAGCCGACTCTCGCGGTGATCTGTATCGCGCTGTTCGGGCTGGTGGTTTCGCCGGTGTCCTGGTCGCACCACTGGGTGTGGATGCTGCCGACGGTGGTGGTGACCGCGGTGCTGGCCTGGCGGCAGCGGAACGCGGCGCTGGCAGCGATCAGCGCGGCCGGAGTCGCGCTGATGGTCTGGACACCGATCGACCTGCTGCCCAAGCACCATGAGCTGGGCGCGGCGTGGTGGCGCCAACTCGCCGGCGTCTCCTACTTGTGGTGGGCGCTGGCGGCCATCGTCACGGCCGGCGCCACGGTCGCTGTCAGCGGCGCCACTACCGCCGCTGCACCACGGGCGTCGAACGCGCCTCAGCCGGTGTCAGCCGTCGGCTGACCAGGGGACGGAGATCGGCTAGCCCGCCGCCGTCTCAGGGATCCGCATCGGCGATTGCGTCGACGATCCGGACCCGTTGCCGTCTTTGAGGGTGGCGGCGTAGATGTCGACGTATTCCTGACCCGACAGCCCCATCAGCTCGTAGATCACCTCGTCGATGACGGCTCGTTCGATAAAGCGGTTGCCGGCCAGCCCGTCGAAGCGGGAAAAGTCCATCGGCTTGCCGAACCGGACCTTGACCCGGCCGAACCGCCACATCTTTTTGCCGGGCGGATTGACGACGTTGGTGCCGATCATCGCCACCGGTATCACCGGAACCCCGGTCTGCAGTGCCAGACGGGCCAATCCGGTCTTGCCCTTGTACAACCTGCCATCGGGTGAGCGAGTGCCCTCGGGATACATGCCGAGCAGCTTGCCCTCGCTCAGCAACCGCTCAGCCGTATTCAAAGCGGCCTGCGCGGCATC
>Ga0210397_10001556_pt1 | contig 14690 bp, 8 predicted proteins | sample IncBWH2OmetaG_FD_160126 | JGI IMG/M metagenome (GOLD analysis project Ga0210397, IMG submission 160126) | Forest soil microbial communities from Barre Woods Harvard Forest LTER site, Petersham, Massachusetts, United States - Inc-BW-H-2-O ...
ATCGCCAACGAGATCGAGGGCGCGGACGACGATCTCAGGCTCCGCTTCAGCTTCGCGCTGATCGTGGCGGGGGTCGAGGGGGGCTCGGCGCAGGAGCAGGAATACGCCGACTCGATGACCGGCGACTACCTCAAGGCCGTGGCCGCCACGCTGAACGCCATGCGCCGCATCGCCGAAGGCGCCAGCGCGGTCTCCGCGTAGGAAAGGAACTCTCCCATGTCATCAGCTTCGTTCCTCCCTGTGTCCGTCTCTAGCTCGTCGACAATTGACGAGCAACTACGACTGCGTATCGCCGAGGAGCTCACCGGCTCGTTCAAGGGCGAGATCATCGGCCCGGACCACGCCGAGTACGAGCAGGCCCGCCAGCTGTGGAACGCCATGGTCGACCGGCGTCCCGGCCTGATCCTGCGCTGTACCAGCACCGAGGACGTGGTGGCCGCGGTCAACGTGGCCCGCGAGCACGGCCTGCCGCCCTCGGTTCGCTGCGGCGGCCACAATGTGGCGGGCAAGGCCATGTCGGACGGCGGCCTCACCATCGACCTGTCCGGGCTGCGCGAGGTCACGGTCGATCCGGAGCGCAAGCTGGTGCACGCGGGCGGCGGCTGCCGGCTCGGCGACGTCGACGCCGCGACCGCGCCGCACCGGCTGATCGTCCCGGCCGGGATCATGTCCGAGACCGGCGTGGCCGGCCTCTCGCTCGGCGGCGGCATCGGCTGGTTCTCCCGGAAGCACGGCCTGACCTGCGATAACTTCGTTTCTCTCGAACTCGTACTGGCCAGCGGCGAGGTGATCGAGGTCAGCGCCGACGAGCACGCCGAGCTGTTCTGGGCGCTGCGCGGCGGCGGCGGGAACTTCGGCATCGTCACCCGCTTCACCTTCCGCGCCCATGCCTTCGGCCCGATGATGCGCATCGGGGTCTCGGTCTACGAGCCGGAGCAGGCGGCAGCCGCGCTGCGCGAGTATGCCCGCGTCGTGCCGAGCCTGCCGCGCACGGCCGGCTGGCACGCCGCGCTCAAGCACGACATGCCGGCCCTGCCGTTCGTCCCGCCCGAGTACGTCGGGAAGCGGCTGCTCATGCTGGTCTCGATGTGGCTGGACGACGCCGAGGATCCGGCGGGCGCCGAGCTGATCGGCCGCCTGACCGAGACCGGCGAGCCGTGCATCAAGGCCACCACCGTGCTGCCGTTCGCGGCCGGGGTGCAGCGGCTCATCGACGTCGAGTTTGAGGACGGCCACCGCTACTACACCAAGGAGGCGCACGTCGCCGACCTGGCCGACGAGGCCGTCGACACGCTGGTCGCCTTCTGGCGGGACATGCCGATGGAGGGCGAGGTCGAGATCATCGGCCTCGGCGGCGCCATCGGCGACGTGGCCGAGGCCGACTCCGCGTTCTCCAACCGCGGCTACCTGCTCTGGCTGAACTTCGCCATGCGCTGGGACGATCCCGGCGACGACGAGGACTACATCGACTTCACCCGCAAGACCGTGGCCGGCCTGGCCCCGTGGACCGGCCGCGGCGTCTACGTCAACATGCTCAACTTCGACGAGCAGGACCGCGTGGTCGAGGCCCTCGGTGGCCCGGAGAAGTACGCCGAGCTGGCCCGGCTCAAAGCCCGGTACGACCCGGCGAACCTGTTCCGGATGAACGCCAACATCCTGCCCGCGGGGATAAAGGCCTAGGCCGGGCCGGGGGCGTGCCGGCGCAGCTCGTGGAAGAAGTCCTCGACGACATGCAGCTCGCCGGAACGGGTTACCTCGTCGTAGACGTACTTGCCTACCGCCAGGTCCAGCACCCCGAGGCCGAACGGCGAGAACACCACCGGCCGGCCGGCCGGCACCGTCACCCGCCCGGCCATCACGTCGTCCAGCGTGCCGGCCAGGAAGTCCCGGCTGCCGGTCAGCTGCTCGGCCAGGTGCGGCGACGTGCTGGCCTTCAGGCAGTGCTCGACGTCGTCGACCAGGTTCGTCGAGGCAAGCAGGATCTCCGGCGCGAGGTCGCGCAGCGACACGTGCAGCACCACCGGGTTGTGCTCGAACCACGACAGGTCGCTGACGTGCGGTTCCCCGGCGACGGTGGCGAAGACCACCAGGTCGCTGGAGCGGATCAGCTGCTCGGCGTCCTCGTATACGGTGACCCGGCCGGCCGTGCCGGAGCTCTCCAGGTAGCCGCGGAAGCCGGCCGCGCTGTCGGCGGACAGGTCGTGCACGGCGGTCTCGTCGAACGACCAGCCGTTGCCGGCCAGGAAGGTGTGGATGTAGCGGGCGATCAGGCCGGTCCCGAAGAATCCCACCCGGGACGGCCGCGGCTGGCCGCGGCCGTCCCGGCTGGCGCAGATCCACTCCGCCGCGAGCGCCGCCGAGGCGGCGGTCCTGGTGGCGCTGATGATCGAGCTCTCCAGGCAGGCGAACGGGTAGCCGGTGTCGTGGTCGTTGAGGATCAGCACGGCCGAGGCGCGCGGGATACCCGCCGCCACGTTCCCCGGGAAGCTGGAGATCCACTTCAGGCCGTCCACTCTGACCTTGCCGCCGATCGAGGCGGGCAGCGCGATGATCCGGTCCGACGGGCGGTCGGGGAAGCGCAGGAAGTAGGACGGCGGGTTCACCGAGTCGCCGGCGCCGTGCAGCCGGTAGGTGTCCTCGACCAGCTCGGTGATCTGCCGCTCCCGGCCGGCCAGGGCCCGCTGGACCTGGGCGCCGGAGATGACCGCGAACGGAGGTACGCCGTTGCCGGTCATCACGCCGCCACCTCGATCGTCGGCGAGCAGTCGGCCAGCCGCACCGGGTCGGCCAGGCCGGCCAGCACCTCGCGTGAACCCTCGTACGGCTCGCGGGCGTGCGCGGTCCGGACGTTGTCCACCAGCAGCAGGTCGCCCGACTGCCAGGGCTCGCGCAGGGTGTGCGCTTCGTAGGTCTCGTTGAGCAGCTCCACGATGTCCTCGCCGACCGGGTCGCCGTTGCCGAACCTGGTGGTGAACGGCAGCCCGTCCTCGCCGTAGAGATCCACCAGGTACTCACGCACCTCGGGGTCGATCGTCCGCTCGTTGAGGAACGCGATCTGGTTGAACCAGCAGCGCTGCCCGGTGACCGGGTGGCGTACCACCGCGCTGCGGCGCTGCCAGGTACGCAGGGTGCCGTCGGGCTGCCACTCGAACTCGGTCGCGTTGGCCCGGCAGTATCGCTCGACCTCGCCGCGGTCGGCGGTGCCGAACGCCTCATCAACCGAGGCCCCGAAGTCCTCGTTGTAGTTGCGGACGAGCATCCAGCCCTCCCGCTCGAACCGCTGGACCAGGTCGGCGGGCAGCGCGCTGAGTACGGTCGGGGAGTCGGACACCGCCGTCGCCCCGCCGCTGGCGGCGGCGGTCAGGCAGGCGAACATCATCAAGCCGGGAAACTCCAGCCGGTAGCTCAGCTCGTGGTGCATGCACATCTGCTGGTTCGGCGGCCACGGCGTGGCGGAATACAGCCCTCCAGCATGAGGCTCGCGTGGTGCGAAGGCCTCCTTCTCGGGCATCAGGCTGACCGCAAGCCGCTGGAAGACGCCGCTGGTCTCCGCCGCGTCGCGCAGCCCGAGACCGCGAATCAGGACGGAGCCGTGCTCGGCGACCACGGCGCGCAGCGCGTCGCGGTGCCCGGCGGCCCAGTTGGCTGTATCGCCATGGGTTTCAGCCTGTACCACCGGGGGCTTGCCCGGCTGAAGCTCCACGTCCGTCAAGGACGCCAGGGAAGAGTGCGACATGTCAGTGTCCCTTCAAAATGGGTCCGAATCAATCAATGGGTGCGAACCAGCACCGCCTCGGCCGCTTGGGCCGGGCGGGTACGCAGGAAGTAGTGGCCGCCGTCGGCGAGCTCGTGCCGGTCGACCTGGCCGGCCACGAACCCCCAGTCGCGATAGCGAACGGCGGAATCGGCGGTGGACGGGTCGTCGGCGGCCACCACCACCGTGACCGGCGCGGACAGCTTCGCCGCGGGCGGGCGGTCCAGGGCGTCGGCGAGATAGCGGTGCGCGGAGACGCAGTCGTGCCGGTAGGCGGCGCCGATCTGCCCGGCATGCAGCGCATCGAGCTCGCCGAGCTCGGTATAGCCGCTGGCCGCGCTCAGCGCCGCGGCGATCTCAGCGTTGCTCCGCCCGGTCAGCTCGGTGACGCTGGCACGCCGCCTGGACGCGTCGCCGGGCAGCTGCGCGCCGAGGAACACGCGTGCCACGTCGACCCCGGCCTCAGCCAGCTTCGTCGCCGTGGCCAGCGCGAACGCTGCCCCCGAGGAATGGCCCCAGAGCAGGACGCGGCTCATGCCGCGCCCGGTGATCTCGGCGGTGACCTGCGCTACCACCTGTTCCATCGAGGCGAACGGCTCGTCCTCGGCAGCCAGGTCGTGGCCGGGCAGCTCGACCGCGTAGACGGCCAGCCCGCTGTCCCGCAGGGCGCTGGCCATCGACCGGAAGTTCACCGCGTTGCCGCCCGCGTACGGGAAGCACACCAGGGCCGTGGCCGGGCCGGCCTGTTCCAGCAGCGGCTGGAGCAGCCCGGATCGCCGTTCGGACTTGCCGTCGACCAGTCCGGCCATATCGGCCAGGACCGGGTGCCGGGTCAGTTCCTTGAGGGACACCGCGCGGTCCAGCGCGATCGCCAGCTTCACGGCCAGCAGCGACGAGCCGCCCCGGTCGAAGAAGTTGTCGTTCCGGCTGATCTGATCCTGCGGGATACCGAGCACCTTCGCCCACGCGGCCGCCAGCCGTCGCTCCGTGGGCGTTCCCGGCGCGTCGTAGTTCCCTGCGGGCGCGGCGTCGTCCAGTTCGCCCGCCAGCGCGGTCAGCGCCTTGGAGTCAATCTTGCTGTTGGCGGTCAGCGGCAGGCTTTCCCGCCAGTGGAAAGCGGCCGGGACCATGTACCAGGGCAGCGACGCGCCCAGCCGGTCCCGCAGGACGTCCAGCTCGATCGGCCGCGGCCCCGCATAGAACGCCACCAGGCGCTGGGCCTGGCCGGGCCGCGCCGCGACCACCACCGCGCCGTCCCGGACACCTGGCACCCGGAGCAGGGTGTTCTCGATCTCGCCGATCTCGATGCGGAAGCCGCTGATCTTCACCTGGCTGTCCCGGCGGCCGAGGAACTCCAGCTTGCCGTCCGGGCGCCAGCAGCCGTAGTCGCCGCCCAGGTAGAGGCGCTGGCCCTCGCGGTGCGGGTCGGCCATGTAACACTGCCTGGTGCGCTCGGGGTCGTTGATGTAGCCGCGGCCGACACACACCCCGGAGAACGCGATCAGGCCGGGTGCGCCCAGCGGTACGGGTCGCAGGTCCTCGTCCACCACGTAGACGCTCACGTTGGCGACCGCGCGGCCGAGCGGGATCCGCTCGCCGTCCGGTGCCCTGTCCATGACCTCGTGGTTGGTGTCATCCGAGGTCTCGGTCAGCCCGTACGCGTTGAGCAGCCTGATTCCGGGCTTGGCCGCGAACCAGCGCTGGGCCAGCTCCTTCTTCAGCGCCTCGCCGGTCACCGACACGTACCGCAGGTCCGGCAGGTCCCGGGGGTGCTGGTCCAGGTAGGACAGCACCACCTCGAGGTAGGACGGCACGATCTGCAGCACGCCGACCCGGCCGGCCACGATCGTATCGAGGAACCGCCCGACGTCCAGGATCGTCTCCTGCTCGACGATCAGCGTCCGGCCGCCGACCAGGAGCGCGGAAACCAGCTGCCACAGAGAGATGTCGAAGCACTGCGGTGCGGTCTGCGCGACCACCTGTCCCGCGCCGATCTCCAGGTCCTCGATCTTGGCGTACAGGTGGTTGACCATGCCGGCGTGCTCGCACATCGCGCCCTTGGGCTCGCCGGTGGAACCGCTGGTGAAGTAGATGTAGGCGAGCTGATCGGGTCCGACCTCGATGCCGGGGTCGCCGTCGGCGTGGCTCTCGGCGTAGGCCTCATCTGCGAACAGCGTCCGGACGGCGGGCATGCCGTCCAGGGCCGGGCCGAGCGTGGCCGTGCTGCCCGGCTCGGTCAGCACGAGCTCGCACCCGGCCCGGGTCAGCGTCCTGGCGATGCGGTCGGCCGGGAAGTGCGGCTCGATGGGCAGGTACACCCCGCCGGCCTTGAAGATCGCCAGGACGGCGGCCATCCAGTCCAGGTTGCGCTCGGTCACCACGGCCACGACGCCCTCGCGGCGAAGGCCCCGGGCCAGCAGGGCCCGGGCCAGCCGGTTCGCCCGGGCGTTGAGTTCGGCGTAGGTCCACTCCCGGCCGCCGCAGGTAGCCGCGATGGCGTCTGGGTGCATCCGGACCCGCTGCTCGAACAGCTCGTGCATCCGCCGGTCGGGCCGCTCCCGGCGCGGTCCGGCCAGCCCGTCCAGCTGGAAGCCGAGCTCGTCCGGGCCCAGCAGGGACTGCCGTCCGTGCTCGGCCTCCGGGTCGGCGGCGATCTGGTCCAGCGCGGTGAGGTGATAGCCGGCGATCCTGGCCGCCGCGTCCGCGTCGAGTACGTCGGTCCGGTACCGCAGCCGCAGCGTGAGCCGGCCCCGCTGCGGCCAGATGCTCACCCACAGCACGGTGCCCGGTGCCAGCGTGCCCTCGCCGCCCACCGCGTCAAATACGGTCTCGAAGGCCGGCCCGGTCAGGCCGAGCTCGCCCGCCAGGTCGCCGACCGGGAAGTCCTGGTGCGACAGCAGCTCCCACTCGGTCCGGTGGACCTGAAGCAGGATCGCCCGCCACGAACCCGGTGCGGTCACCAGCCGGCACGGCAGCGGCACGCCGCGGATCCCGGCCAGGTAGCCGGTCACCACGTCGGACTCGCCGGAAAGAGCCGCGAGCACGGTGGCGTGCGCGGCCAGCAGTACCGAGCTCAGCGGCACCCGGAGCTCGGCCGCCCGCTGCCGCAGGGCGGGCAGCAAGTCGCGGGGAACCGACGCCTCGCAGACGGCCACGCCGGGCACCGGATCCCGGGTCCACCGCGGGATCGGGGTGAACCCCCCGCCGGTCAGCACGCCGTGCCAGAACTCGCGGTCAGTGTCAGCAAAAGCCTCAGCCAGGCTCACAGTCGTCATGTCACATCTCCCTCGCGGGGTTTCCCCCCCACCGCGCGTGCGGCGGGATTTCCTCGCCCTTCATCAGGAAAGAGTCGGCGGCGAGCACCGAGCGCTCGCCCATCGCCACGCCGTAATGGATCATCGCGCCGACCCCGATGGTGCAGCCGTTGCCGACCGTGGTGCGGTCGGACTTGAAGATGCCGTCCTCCTGCGAGTGGCACTGGATAATCGTTCCGGCGTTGAGCATCACGTCATCGCCGACGGTGGTCAGCGTCCGCTCGCTCATATAGCAGCCGTCGTCGAAGACCCGCTTACCGATCCTGACCCCCAGCCCCCGCCAGATCAGGTTCTTGAACGGCGTGCCGTTGAACATGTGCAGGTGCCTCTCTCCCGGTACCTTCCAGAGGCGCTCGTGGCCCCAGAAATACGGGTCATATATCGAGCAGTACTTCGGCTCCAGCCGCCGCCAGCCTCGGATGGCGCGCTCGACCAGCACGTAGTAGACCGGCGTGACCAAGATGCTGAGGGCGAGCAGCACAGCCATCTCCAGCTGGCCGAACCCGCCGTAAGCGTCCAAGGCGGCCAGCGCGAACACGGTGATCAGGAAGAGGTGCAGCCACCGCCCGAGCAGGAAGAGGCCCATCGTCCGCAGGTTGTGCCAGTTCTTCGCGCGCAGCCGGCGGCGTAGCTCGTCCCCTTCCTTGAGATGGTCGAACGCCTGGTCGCGCTCGACCGTCCGGGGGATCTCGAAGGGGGGCGAGCCGAGCAGCCCGACCCCTTCGCGGACCTTGCCGTCGAGCGGGATCATCGCCTTGGTCGCGATCAGGCAGTTTTCGCCTATCCGGCCGCCGGCCGGATAGGCGACGTAGTTCCCGAAGAAACTGTTGCCTCCGATATAGACCGGGGAGACGCGGAAGGATGTGGTCGAGACGTCGGCGTTCATGATGTGCAGGCCGTCGGCGACCATCGTTCCGCTGCCGATGATGCTCATATACGGAGTCTCGTGCGTCACCACCAGGCCGAAATTCGACCCGGTCTGCACGACCTCACCCTGGTCGTATCCGAGCCAGCGCAGGTAGTGGACGATGAACGAGCTGTCACCGAACAGGTGGATATAGAACCGTGTGCTGGTCATCCGCACGATCATCCGGTGGATCCGGTCGTGGAACCCGAAAAGAGGGTAGACCGCGCTCGGCTTGATGAACAGGCTGAGCAGACGGGGCAGCGTGGTTACGGCGAGCAAGCCGAGGATCACCAGGCCGAAGAACAGCACCAGCGAGAGGAACAGCGCGTCGAGGTACAGCGAGGACGAGGCGACCGCGTCCGTGCTGGGGTTCAGCACTTTGCCGAGCACCGGCACGGCCGTCAGGAGCAGGAACACACTGCCCTCGATCAGCGGCAGGGTCACGAAGAACAGGCAGAACAGCGTCACGGCGCTGAACCTGATCCGGCGGAACGTCGAGCAGGGCTTCGCCGAGACCCGCAGGTAGTTCACGCTGGTGCGCTGGGCCGGGGATCCGTGCCAGCGCTCGCCGATCCGGACCCGCTGGCCGCTGTGCAATGACGAGGCGTGGCCGAGCTGCGATACGTCGCCCATCGAGGTGTTGATGTCGAGCACGGTCTTCTCGCCGACGAACGCGTTCCGCCCGATGGTGACCCGGCCGGTCTGGATCCAGCCCGCGTAAGCCCGGTAGCAGTCGAAGAACGACGCCTTGCGGATCACCGTGTCCGGGCCGATGGTGAGCAGGTCGGTGCACACCGGCACGTGCCGGGAGAAGATCACCGTTCCGCGCCCGATCTTGGCGCCCAGCGCCCGTAGATACCACGTGTACAGCGGCGTGCCGACGGTCAGGAAGGCCAGGGGGTTCGACCTGACCAGTGTCTTGACGACCCAGAAGCGGAAGTACCCCAGGCTCCAGATGCGGATCTGCTGCGGCTTCCACCTGCCGATGAGCACCCACTTGGCCAGGATCGGAAGGGTGCACAAGATGATGAAACCCGCGCCGCCGAAGACTACCGACCTCAGGTAGATCTGCCCGTAGCCGTGGGCGGCCGCTGTCCACTCGTACGCCCTGGCGCCCACCAGTGCGATCGCCCAGGCGTAGCCGAGGAAGAACAGCAACTGCAGCGCCCCGCAGGTGAGGTACTGGCGCGTGCTGGCCGGCGCCGGCGCCGCCGACCGCGCCAGGATCGGATCGCGCGGCTGGATCAGGGTAGGTATCGCGTCCAGGTCCATCTTGACCTCGGCCTTGGCCTCGGCTATCCCGAACGCCTCCGCCAGGCCCCTGATCGTCGGATTCGCGTAGATGTCCTTCATGGACATCACGGGCAGGCCCTCGCGCTTCCTCACCCGCGCGCAGAACTTGGCCATGACTAGCGAGTCCGCGCCCAGGTCGTCGAAGAAATGATCATCGACGGGCACGTGCTCGATCTTCATCACGTCGGCCAGCATCCCGGCGAGAATGTCCTCGGCGCCGGTCGCCGGCTCGGCGGTAAGGGTCCCGGCCAGGCTTCCCATCACGACCTCCCCGATCAGAAGGCGGTCTGGTGACAGGCCTGGACCCGGGCGTCAGCGTCATCACGGAGCACGTCGTTGCCGTACATGGCTTCGACCCAGTTGGACTGGTAGACGGTGTCGAGGTAGCGCTCGCCCAGGTCGGGCGCGATGGCCACCGCGGTCAGGCCGCCCGTGTCGTGCCGCGACAGCCAGTCCATGGCGCCGCTGACCACCGTGCCGGTGGAGCCGCCGAACAGGAAGCCGCGCCGGGCCAGGCGGTGGCAGGCCCGGATGGCGTCCGCCTCCTCGACCCGCACAACCTCATCCACATAGGACTCGTCCAGCAGCGGCGGCCGGACGGTCATGCCCAGCCCCGGGATCATCCGGCGCCCGGGACGACCGCCGAAGATCACCGAGCCGAAGCTGTCAATCGCGACAATTCTCACCGGGCGGTGCCACTCCCGGAACCAGCGCGCGCAACCCATCAAGGTCCCCGTAGTGCCAGCCCCGACGAACAGCACGTCCAGCTGCGGGAACTGGCGGGCGATGGCGGGCGCCGTGGTGCGATAGTGCGCCTGCCAGTTGCCCTGGTTGGTGTACTGGTTGAGCCAGACGTACCGGTCGTCCGAGGCACACAGCGCACGGACGTAATCAATCCGCGCGCCGAGGAACCCGCCGGCCGCGTCCGGGTCGGAGATGACGTGCACCTCGCTGCCCAGCGCCTCCATCAGCAGCCTGGTCGACAAGTTGCAGCGGGAGTCGGTCACGCACACAAACCGGTAACCCTTGCTCGCCGCGATCATGCTGAGCGCCACACCCAGGTTCCCTGACGACGACTCGACCAGGATCGAGTCTGGCGTCAGGACTCCGTCCCGGTCCGCGGCCTCCACCATCTCGGACGCCGCCTTGAGCTTGATCGAGCCCGCGAAATTGAAGCCCTCGCACTTCAGGAACAGCGGGTGAGCAAAGATCGACCGGAGGTCGACATAGAGCTCCTCTTCGTTGAAAGCCTGCGGAACTGAAATGACTGTCACGATGCCCTCCTCATCGACAACGGAGCGCAAATCCCCCGTTTCCGCGGCGAACGCGGCGTCGGAACGTTGCGATCCACATGGCCAGAGGGGGCAACCGGGGACGTGATACATCCATCGCGGTTCCGCCGTAACCGGCGACTACGGCACGCAGGCCCCCGCCCCCGGAATCTTCCTGCCCGGCAGCAGTCCGAACCGTCGTCCCCGGCTCCCGCCCTGGGCGCCCTCCCAAGCGACCCCAAGACCCCACAGACGGGACTGGTAGGAGCAAACCACGTAAAAGCTCCCCCTCCGCCCTTATATACGTTTGAGGGCCCAATCGAGTTCAAACAACTAGCACCGAAAGACCGCATCGTCGGCGATCAGGCCGTGTTCCACGCGTCTCACCTGGGCCTTCCCGTCCCAGGTCCGTCATGTTTTCTTCATGAAGGTGCAGCCCGCGCGCGGGCGTGACCGGTCGGCCCGGTCACCCGCTAGGCTCCTGCGTTGAGGGGTGATGGGTGCCGAATGAACGCTAGTACTCCGCCTTCGCCGCACGTGGCGGCGCCGGGGACCGAAAAGCCGCGCCGCTTCCGCCCGAAGCTGCGCTACGAGCTCATCGGCTGCGGGCTGCACGGGCACGAGATCATGGGCACGGACGCGGCCGCGCTGCGTCCGGAGGACGAGCTGTTCGCCCGGGATTCGGGTGGCCTGCGCTGGTACCGGTGCCTGCGCTGCGATTCCTGGCTGGCGCTCACCCCGCCGGAGCATCCCGTCAGGAAGTACCCGCCGGCCCGGGACGAGATCATGCTGCCGCTGCGGGGCAAGCCGCTTCGCGACCGCTACGTCCTGCGGCTGATCGCCGTGGACCGGATGCTTCACTTCCTGATCCTGAGCGCGCTCGCCGCGGCCGTGCTGCTGTTCGCCAGCGACCGCGCCGCGCTGAACGCGGAGTTCACCCGCATCCTCAACGACCTGCAGGGCGGAGTGGGCGGCCCGCTGACGACCAGCAAGCACGGCATCGTGCACGACCTGCAGTACCTGTTCGCCGTCAGCATCACGAACCTGTACCTGGCCGGCGCGGCCATCGCCGCATACGCGCTGCTGGAGGGCATCGAGGCGGTCGGGCTCTGGTTCGCCAAGCGGTGGGCGGAGTACCTGACGTTCGTGGCGACGATCGTCTTCATCCCGTACGAGATCGATGAGCTGATCAAGGGCATCACCGCGCTGAAGGTGCTGGCGTTCATCATCAACGTGGCCATCGCGGTCTACCTCCTGTACGCCAAGCGCCTGTTCGGCCTGCGCGGCGGCGGCCGGGCCGAAAAAGCCGAACGCGAGGCCGACACCGGCTGGACCGCGATCGAGCGGGCCACGCCGAAGAGCACCCCGGAGCCCCCGGTATCAGGCGCCGCCGGCGGCGAGTCGGCCGAGGTGGGCCTCTGACAGCCGCAGGGTGGCCGGTCCGGGAGCGCCGAGCGCGACATCGTGGCGGGCGGCGCCTTCCCAGCAGCCGTCCGGGTAGCGGCGTACGAACTGCAGGCTGGCCCGCCCGGCGAGATCGGCCGGGGTGAGGGTGACCCCGAACAGGCCCAGGCCGATGCCCTGCGCTTCCCGTTCGCTGATCGTGGCCGGGTCCCAGTCGTCGAACCCGTAATGCAGGGTGAACGGGCCCAGGTCGGCCACCACCAGGGCCCGTCCCGCGGGCAGCGCCTGCACCGGGCTCGCGTCCCGCCAGAACCACGTCTGCGAGGCGGGCACGGCCGCGTGGTACCGGTCGCTGGCCAGGGTCAGCAGTTCGACCGGCCTGCCCGTCGCGACCGCGACCGCGAGCTTGATCAGCTCGCTGTGCGCCCAGGCCAGCGGCATTGCGCTGCCGGTAGGCTGGCCCGGCCGCAGGTTCTGCCAGGGCAGCGGGTTCGCGTCCCAGATCTGCTCGGGCAGCAGGCCGCCCCGTCCGCGCATGGCGAGCATCGCCTGCAGCTGGGTTCTCGCGTCCCCGCCCGCCAGGACGTCCAGGTGCCCCCGCTCGCCGGCCAGCAGCGGCCACGGCCGGCCGATGCCGAACTTGCGGACCGGCCAGCCGCTGCCGTCCAGCCACTCCCCGTAGCCGTCGACGTCGTAGCGATGATAGGCACGCCCGCTCGGGGTATCGGCGCCGAGCATCGCCTCGACGATGGCCAGCGTGTCGGTGATCCGCTTGTCGGCCGGGTCACGCAGGCCGAGCCGCGGCAGGTAACCGAACTCCAGGCCCACCAGGGCCGCGGCGCTGACCGGCTGGGTGTCCCGCGGCTGATTGCGAAGGTCGACGCGTCCGCCGCCGGACAGGCCGAGCCTGACGTAGTGCCCGTCGGTGCCGAAGGCCTGGTCGATCTCGTCGCCGGCCACGAACGTGAACTCCTCCAGGCGCTCGTTCCAGTTGTCCGCCAGGGCTAGGGCGAGCGTCCGGTCCGGGCCGGTCAGCCGGGTGGCGGCGACGAGCATCGCGACGATCTCCAGGCCGATGGTGAAGGGGCTCGCGCCCGCGTTCTCCTCCCACCGGTCCACGTCCTGGGTGGACACCGGGCCGTTGCGGGCCAGGTAGCCGGCCGCCGACGTAACCGCGTTGTCAGCGCCCTCGGGCATCGGCACGCCGAGTTCGTCGAGCTTGCCCGCGAGCAGCAGCGGGAATGCGACCTCATCCAGCTGCACCGCCGCCTGCGGGTCGAATGCGGCGGGCACCCGGCTGACGAAGAAGCACCTCGGCCACGACCCGTCCTGGCGCTGCCGCCCGGCCAGGTAAGCGAGCGTGGTCGCGGCGTCGTCTGTGTGCCCGGCCGCCGCGAGCGCGAGCGCGGTCTCCCCGCCGTCCCGGCACCACACCATGTGGTAGCCGCCGGGGTCGTTGGTGTAGTCCCCCCAGGGGATCGCGAGGCCGGCCACGTAGGCGCCGGACACGGTGTGGTCGGCGTGGGTCCGCAGCACCACCGCCGACTCGCGCAGCGCGTCGGCCAGCCCGGCCGGCGCGGCTGACCCTGCCCGGGCCAGCTGGGCCGGCCCGGGCAGGGTGAGGCCGGCCATCCAGTCCCGCCAGCCCCGGGTGAACGCCGTGGCCGTCGTGTCGTAGCCGGCGTCCAGGCTCGCTTGCGCCGCGGCCCGGGCCGCCTCCTGGCTGTCGCCGAAGCCCAGGGCGAGCAGCCCGGAGCCCGCCGTCAGCTCCCCGGTCAGGGCCACGACCCCGGGTCCCGCCTGGCTGTAGGTCAGGGTCATCGACTGGTTGCGGCTGAAGTCGGTCCAGCCGTCGGTGTCGCCCACGTAGCCGGCTCCGGCCCGGGTGAAGCCGGGCTGGGCGAGCAGGCACAGGAAGCCGCTGCTGCCGCTGGCGAACAGGGCCAGGTCCGCCGGGTCGGTCCACGCCTGGTTGTCGGCCCCCAGCTCCGCCCACTGCGCCTCCGGGGTGATCTGGCAGATGCCCAGGTGCGGGGCGAGCAGCGGGTACAGCCGCACGCCGGCGCCCGCCAGTTCGTAGTCGATGAGGAGCGTGTCATGGTCCGGGTCCACCACCGGCCGCAGGGTCAGCTGGTACGCCTGGCTGCTCCCGGTGTGCACGATGGTCGGCAGCATCAGCCCGGGCTCGGGGGTGGACAGCGTGTAGTTACCCGCCCGCTTGACCTCCTGCCACCAGCCCGGACCGGAGCGGCCGCCGATGAGGAACCCGAGGTCCTTGACCTGGGGCTGGTCCACGGCGGGCCAGTAGATCTCGGTGAAGATCCCCTGGCCGGTCGTCACCCAGACGCGGCTGGCCCCGGAGTGACCCAGCGCGGTCATGACCAGTTCTTTCGCCCCGGACGTCCACGACTGGACCGCCTGCGCCGGCGGAAGCGGCGCCGGGCCACCTGCCATCGGAACCCCCTCAGAAGTAACGCCGATCAGGCGAGCTTAGAGCGTTCAGCCGTCCCAGAGGGCGCCGAGGGCCGCGTCGACCTTCGTGGCCAGGGATCCGACCGCGGGCAGCACCGGAGCCAGCGGCGCGGCGGTGACGCTCTGGCAGGCGGCCAGCGCCTCGGCGTCCAGGAACCGGGTCAGCTGGCCGAACCCGTGCCGGTCGTCGCGGCCGCGGCGGTGGATGTGCAGCCGTTGCGGCGCGTACAGGTACAGGTGGTCGCGGGCCCGGGTGATGGCCACGTAGAAGAGCC
>Ga0210397_10001558_pt1 | contig 14682 bp, 13 predicted proteins | sample IncBWH2OmetaG_FD_160126 | JGI IMG/M metagenome (GOLD analysis project Ga0210397, IMG submission 160126) | Forest soil microbial communities from Barre Woods Harvard Forest LTER site, Petersham, Massachusetts, United States - Inc-BW-H-2-O ...
GAGGGCGGTCACCCCGACCCTTCCGTTCCGCGTCGTGTCCCTGATCGTCGATCCGCCCGGCGGCCCCGGCACCCAGGCCGGCCCGTACAACTGGGCAATCGTCGCCTTCAACAACGTCGAGCCCAAGAGCTTGACGGCTCAGGCATAGGGGAGCGCGATGGCTGTCAATCTCGCGGCTATCCGCGATCTTCTCCTCCCCGGCCTGCGCGGCATCGAGGGGAAGTACGAGCAAATCCCCTCGCAGTGGGACAAGGTCTTCACCCGCCACAGCTCCAAGATGGCTTTGGAGCGCACCGTCGAGATGCGCTACCTGGGCCTCGCGCAGCTCAAGACCGAAGGCGGCCAGACCCAGTTCGACAACGCGGCCGGCGAGCGCTTCGTGTTCAACCAGGAACACCGCGAGATCGGCCTGGGCTACGCGATGACGCGCAAGTCCATCGACGACAACCTCTACAAGTCGCAGTTCCACCCGAGTAACCTTGGCCTTGTTGAGAGTTATCAACAGACTAAGGAGCTGTACGGCGCAAACGTCTTCAATACTGGGAACGTATACGATCCCACTATTGGAGGAGACGGAGTTGCGTTGTTTGCGCCTAACCATCCCATCGATGGCGGCGTCTACTCGAATATTGCCTCGACGCCGGTCGACCTGAACGAGGCGAGCCTGCTCAACGGCATGATCCAGGTCAGGACGCAATTCAGGGATCAGGCCGGGCTGCGCATGTTCAGCCGCGCCCGCAAGCTGATCGGGCCGCCGCAACTGGAGCCGGTGATGATCCGGCTCACCAAGACCGAGCTGCGTCCGGGGACCGCCGACAACGACGTGAACGCGATCCACTCGACCGCGGGCGGCCTGCCCGAGGGCTACATGGTGATGGACTTCCTCACCAGTCCTTTCGCGTGGTTCCTGCTGACGAATATTGACGGGCTCAGCTATATGACCCGTATTGCGTTCGAAACCGACATGCAGGTCGACTTCGTTACTGACAACCTGCTGGTCAAGGCTTACGAACGCTATTCGTTTGCTTACTACAACCCCCGCGCCGGCTGGGCAAGCTTCCCGACCTCTTAAGGAGTTCTTCGAATGAACGTCCAGCCGGGTCAGCTCATCCAGTCGCCCTTCAACCCGATCTTCCCGGCGACCCAGTTCACCGGGCCGATCACCGCCGGCAACATCAAGGACTTCGGCGGCAACTCCGTGCTGGCTGGCCTCGGCTCGACGGCCGACGCGCTGGCCAACGTCGGCTTCGCCAAGATGGCCCAGGTGGGCCGCGTCACCCAGGCGGCCTCGCCGGGTCAGGCGGCGGGCGTGTTTGTCTCGCCCGACCTGATCATCCCGGCGCAGTCGATGATCCTGTCGATCTCCTCGATCATCCTGACCGCCTTCACTGGCGCGGCGGCGACGTTCGGGATCGGCAACACGGTGAACCCCATCGCCTTCACGCCCGCCGGCGCCATGACCGCGCCCGCGACCGAGGTGATCAGCGCCGCTGTCGCTCCGCAGCTCGGGAACTGGATCAACTGCGGGGCCATCGACGAGCAGTTCGTCTTCACGTCGTCGAACACCGGCGCCGGCGTGATGCTCGTGATCATCGAGTACATCCAGGGGCTTAACGCGCCGACGAGCTAACCGAAGAGAGAGCCAGGATCGCTGGCCAGACCAGAACAGAACCAAGGGTCTGAAAGATGAAGACGATTGCCCGCCGCAGGGGCGGCGAAGCCAGCGACAGCGCCGGCCGCGTCAAGGTGGCCAAGCACCGCGAGAAGGACGAGTCGGGGATGCAGGACCACCTCGATCACGCCAAGCATGTCGGCCCCGTCCGCGGCGAACACGGCAAGCACACCTCGGCCAGGAAGCCCCGCAAGGGCGGCGGCCGGGCGGTGCGCACTGGCGCCGACAGCAACCCGTTCTCGTCGGCGCACCACGGCACCGAGCCGAAGGGCCGCCACACGATGGACGACTGACGGGAGGTAGGTCCGCATGCGGCCGATCACCGTCACTGTCGGGCCGGTCACCAACCCAGGCTCGGCCACCGCGATTGGCAACGCGCAGGGCGCAGCCGTGGCTGGTCAACTGCTGCTGGCGCCGACGCCGCCCGGCGGCTCGTATGCTCAGAGCTTCCAGGGTACCGGGTCGGTCGCCGGTGATCTACTGACCATCACCGCCTCGACCGTCGGCGCACTGACGACCGGCGCCCGGCTGATGGCCAACGGCCTGCCGCCCAACTGCGTCATCGTCGGCCCCGACCAGGACGCGCCGAACACCTGGATCATCAACCCGCCGGCGCCGGCGCCGCTCGCCACCCGCCAGTTCCGCGCCAACGTGGTCAGCACGCTCGACGTGCCGCGAGAGGTGCTGATCACCAACACCGAGGCGGCCGGCAACAGCTTCACCGTCTACGGGACCAACGAGGACGGCCAGCCGATCCAGGAGACGCTGGCGACCAACGGCGGCAACCTCACCACCGCGCTGAACTTCGCTACGGTGAACCAAGTCACCATCGCCGCGCCGGCCCTGGCCAACGTCTCGGTCGGCACCACCTCGCAGGCCGAGTCGCGCTGGGTGAACTTCGACCCCTGGGCCTACGGCAACGTCTCCTATCAGGTCGATGTGCAGGGCGTAGCGAACTACACCGTGCAGATCACCAACGACGACCCGATGTCGCCGACCAACCCGGTGCCGCCCGATCTGGTGACGTGGCTGCCGGACCCCAACGCCGGCATGGTCGGCGCCTCGACGCCGCAGTTCGCCGTCTGGCAGTTCATCCCGCTCTGGGCCCGCGTGCTGCTGAACTCGGGGGCTGGCGCGGTCACCGCGACCTTCGTGCAGACCGGCGTTGTGAACCGATAGGGGGTCCGCTTGGCCACCAGCGGGACCTTCACCTACAGCCCCGACCTCGGCGAGCTGACCCTCTACGCCTTCAATCTGGCCGGCGTGCGCCCGACCGCGCTCACCCAGGCGCACATGGAAAGCGCCCGGATGGCGGCCAACATGGTCAACGCCCGCTGGTCGGCGATGGGGGTCAATCTCTGGGCCGTCGACCTGCAGGCGATCCCGCTGATCCCCGGCAACAACACCTACTCGGTGCCGGCGAACACCATCGCCATCCTCGACGCCTACGTGACCAACGCGGGCAGCCAGGACCGCATCATCATGCCGGTCAGCCGCACCGAGTACGCGAGCTACCCGAACAAGACCCAGCAGGGCGCGGTGACCACCTACTGGTTCGACCGCCTGCTGGCGCCGACCATCACCTTCTACCTGACCCCCGACGGCACCTACCCGAGCGCCAGCTACTACCGGGTCCGCCAAATCCAGGACGCGCGCCTGCCAGGCGGGATCGCGCCCGAGGTGCCGTTCTACTTCCTGGAGGCCTACGCGCTGGCGTTGGCGCAGCGGCTGGCGATGATCTGGATGCCGGGCAACGCCGCCGGCCTGAAGACGCTGGCCGACGAGGCCTACGAGATCGCCGCCAACCAGAACACCGAGCAGGCGGCGTTCTACGTCACCCCGATGATCACCCCGTATTTCAGGGCGTAACCGATGGCCTGGGCGTCTCGATCCGGCCGGGCGCGGACCTCGGCGACCCACCCCGAGGCGTTCGGCGTCTGCCAGCGCTGCGGGATGTGGTACCAGCGCAATCGCCTCAGGAACCAGATGGAGTGGCGCGGCGCGGCGATCCTGCCGACGTGGCTGTTCGTCTGCGACACCTGCTACGACACCCCCAACGAGAACAAGTATCGGTCCATCGTGCTGCCGGCGGACCCGATGCCGGTGCAGCTCGCGCTGCCTGAGAACTTCGACGCGGCCTCGGCCGACTACATGGGCCTGACGGTGGGCGCGACCACCGACCCGAAGACCGGCATCCCGGTCCCCGGCAGGACTGCCATGCAAACCACGAACGGTGTAGTCATGGGCCCAACGCCAGTGGGTCGTCCGGTCGGCTACTCCGAGGAGCCGCTGATGCCGCTGGTCGTGAACCCGGAAGGGTCGCAGCAGACCTCGCTGCAGCGGGCGCGCATCCCGATCCCGGTGACCTCGATCATGGCCGACGGCTCGCCCGTGATCCGCGTCACCTGTCCGGTCGCCCACAATCTCGTGCCCAACCAGCAGGTCGCCGTGCAGGGCAGCGGCAACCCGAAGGCCGACGGCATCTTCAGCGTCTCGCCGCTCACCGCGACCGTCTTCAGTTACGGCTGCTACGACTGGATCGAGGCCGGCTCGCTGCTCGAACCGAACACGCTGGTGATGACCGCATGAGTCAGGGTCAGGTCGGCATGCCACGCCAGTATTTCCAGCTTCCTCAGGTCGGAAGGGACTACGCCGTGCCCCCTCCCCAGGTGCTGCCCCAGGCGGGCTCGGACATCGTCCCGAAGATTCCGCGCGCGCTCGATCTTTCGACCATCCTCGTCGGCGGCACCGCGGTAGTGGCGGTCACCGGCCCGATCTACGGCGGCTTCCTGACCAACCCGTTCAGCGCCGCCGCGCAGGGCGTGCCGACCGCCGAGAACCTCTACATCGACATGGTGGGCGTGCCGGGCGCCACCGACGCCACCGCCAACGGCACCACGGTGCTGCTGCAGCCCGGCCAGAACTTCACCTTCCCCTGGCTGGCGGTCGGCGTGCTGGTGCGGATCAACGCCGCCACCAGCGGCCACCGGGTGAGCGGGGAGGTCTGGTAGTGGCCTTCGATCCTGGCGGCTTCTCCAGCGAGTTCGGCCCCGGCACGCCGCCGCCGATCCCGCCGCCGCCGCCGCAAGACCTGACGATGGTGCCGACGCCCATTGGCGTCTTCAATCCGAACGGCGCGGCCAGCTACTACCTCTACTCGCAGTCGAACAACGGCCAGCCGGTTCACGGTGCCTTCGGCATGGGGCAGGTCGCCCAGTATGGCTGGGATGGGACCGCTTACGGCTACGGCGCCGCCCTCTACTTCCGCGCGGTGGGCAACTGGACGCCAACCTCGCACGGCACCGAGATGCTGTTCTTCACCACGCCTGTGAACGGCGTGGCGGCGGCGGCCAACGCCGGGGTGACGGCGGGCGGGGCGCTTTGGTGTGGCGGCCCTGGCGTGCTGGCGACCAACGCCACCGACGGCTTCTTCGGCACGCCGACGATGGCAGGCGCGCCGACCGGCGTGCCGGTGATCAACTACAACACCGCGCCGATGGTGTTCGACACCACCAACAACGTGCTGCGCATCTACGACGCCGGCTGGTTCGCACTGGCCACCCAGGGCCAGCCCGCCGCGTTCACCACGCTGACGGCGACCACGCCAGCGACCGCCGACAACTCGGTCAACGTCGCCACCACCGCCTTCGTGAAGGCGCAGGGCTACGGCACTGGCAACGGCACGATCACCGGCGTTTCGGCGGGCGCTGGCCTGACCGGCGGCGGCGTCACGGGCGCGGTGACGCTGAGCTTGGTCACGCCGGTTGCGGTCGCCAACGGCGGCACCGGGGTCACCACCTCGACCGGGACCGGCGCGAACGTGTTGTCGACCAACCCGGTGCTGGTGACCCCTGCGCTCGGGACCCCAAGCTCGGGCAATCTCGCCAACTGCCTGGGCCTGCCGCTCGGGACTGGCGTCACTGGGCAGTTGCCGGTGGCGAACGGCGGCACCGGCGCGACGACCACGACCGGCACGGGCGCCAACGTGCTGGGGACCTCGCCGACGTTCACCACCAACCTTACCGTCACCGGCGCGGGGCCCACCGCCATCGCGGTCGATGGCCCGGCGGGGCAGCAGCGCCTGCTGCAATTCACCACCGGCGGCTCGCTGCGCTGGCAGTTCATCTGCAGCGCCGCCGCCGAGAGCGGTTCGAACGCGGGCTCAAACTTCAGCCTCGGGGCCTACAGCGACACCGGGGTGTTGATCGTCTCGGCGCTTTCGATCACCCGCGCGACCGGCCTCGTCAACATCACGAGCGGCCTGTCAGTGTCGAACGGCCTCACGGTGCAGAGCGGCGGCCTCACGCTCTTCGGCCTGCCCCAGCATGGCGTGTTGGTCGGACAGGCGGGCGTCGGCACGGTCACCGGCGTTTCGGCGGGCACGGCTGGGCAACTGCTGACCAGCCAGGGCGGGACCGCGGACCCGACCTTCACCGCCGCTGTAGGTTCCCAGACCGGCTTCGGCAACCCGAACCCGGCCGCGCCGGGGACTGCCGCCTACACGATGATGGGCATGGGCGGCACGCCGGGCTTCAATTTCACGCCAACCCGCACTGGACGCATCCTCATCCATGTCTCCGGTGAGGTCACCATGCCCAACGCGGCGGCGGCAGGCGTCGGCCTCCAGACCCGCGTCTACTGGGGCACCGGCGCCGCGCCCGCCAACGGCGCGGCGCTCACCGGCACCGCGGTCGGCCAAGTCCAGCGCTGCACTCTGGGCGTCGCTCAGACCGGGCAGGCGATCATCCCGTTCTGCACGGGCGCCTTCATCATCAACGCCGTGGTCGGCACGCCTTTGTGGTTCGACATCGCCGCGCAGGCGGTCGGATCGGCGGGCGCCGCGCTGACCAACGTCCTCGGCCTCTACATGGAGCAGTGATGGGCAACCCGCTCCAGACCATCCCCAACCTGCCCCCCGCCATCAGCCTCTCGGGCGCCGAGCAGCTCTGGGTCAACCAAGCTGGCGTCGACCGGCGCACCACGACCGGGCGCATCGCTGCGCTGCTGCTGGGGGCCCAGGGCGGCGCCGGCAGCCTCACCGCGGCCACCTATGCCGATCTGCGCGCGTCGGCCTACCCGGTCGTCCCTGGGGCCTTCACGCCGGTCATCACGCTGACCGATCCATTCAAGCCGGGCGTCTTCGTGCCCGCGCCGCCGGTGCCGCCGGCCCAGGCCTTCGCGCAGCGCGACAACGGCGGCACGGTGATTGTCGACGCCAACGGGCAGGCGTGGCAGCGCATCTACGAGGAGCGCATCAACGCCTGCTGGTTCTACAACGCGCCAGGCGCCCACTACTTCGGCGACAACAGCGGCGTCACCATCACCGCCGACGACATCGCCGCGAACCCGCAGTGGATCGGCATGCCGGACGGCACCGGCATGTATCCGGTCGGGACCCTCTGGGACTACGTCTGCCTGCAGGAGTGGCTCTACGCCTGCGCCGCCTGCCGCTCGACGCCGCTCAACATCCTCTGGAACATCACCTTCGGCAGCTATCAGCTTAACGAGCCGGGCTACTGCCCGGCCGGGCTCTATCGGATCAACCAGCAGCTCATGCTGAACGCCACCGGCGCGAACCTGGAGTTCGCCAGCCGGCGCGGCGGCCCGATCACTTGGTACGGCAACAGGACCGCGACCGACAATTCGACGCCGGCCTTCCTGATGAACAGCCTCGCCTACAGCCAGATCAAGAACCTGACGATGATCGACGCGATGGGCTGCACGACCTGCCTCGTCTCCGTCGATCACCAGCCCGGCTTCCCAGGCTTCGTCGGCGGCCTCTCGCCGCAGCTAAACACCTTCGAGAACTGGTTCATCAGCGGCAGCTTCGGCAGCCCCACCTGGGGCGGCATCGGCATCGCGCTGGCCGGCGGTGCGGCGCAGGGTGACACCCAGTTCTTCAGCAACATCTTCGTCGGCTACTGCCAGAACGGCGTGGTGCTGGGCGGCGACAACGCCATCGGCATCCTGTTCCTCGGCGGGAACATGACGAACTGCACGCGCGGGATCGCCAACATCGGCGCCGGCTCGTTCACCTCGCTCAACCTGCTCACCGAGGGCGACACCTACAACTACTACGGCTACCCGCATGCCGACCAACTGACGATGGACGGCGCGGACTTCGTCAGCAGCGAGGTCGCCACCGAGTCGAGCTTGGTGATGGGCAACCGCTCGGAGTCGATGGTGTTCGCCATCGACACCAACTACCTGCTGGAGGTCCAGACCAGCGCCATCGCCTATGCCGGCGTCGCCAAATGGCAGCCGAACGCGCACTTCCATGAAGGCTATGGGCTGAACGTCACCGGCAACGGATTCACGGTCGCGGTGCTGGCCGACGACGGCGGCCCGCCCTGGTTCATGGGTACGCTCGACACCACCTCGACGGTGATCACCGTGACCGCGCTGGCCAACGGCCAGCCGCCGAACTGGACGCCGAACCAGTGGGCGAACTGGGGCATCTGGCTGCGCTACGGGTCGAACGGCTTCACCTCGTCCAACGGCGTCGTCTCCAACACCGCCAACACCATCACGCTGGCGAACCCCTATCCGAAGGGCCTCAATTACCCGCTGGCCTACAGCTTCTTCTCCTCGGGCGGCCCGACCGAGCCGAACTGGGGCGCGGTTGCCACCACCGCCTACGGGCGCACGCAGCGCAACGTCTCGGGCGGCGGGTGGACGACGGCGGTCGGCTCCAACTTCGTGCAGGGGCCGCCGCCGCCGGTGGGCGCCTGGGCGATGGTCTGCGGCGCGGACCTCTTCAATCTGCAGCAGATCAACGGCGGCTCGCCGGCCATGCCCGGCCCGCTGTTCGGCAAGGTCGCCTCGGTCAGCGCCGCAGCGACCTTCCAGGGCTACGTCACCGGCACGACGTTGACGGTGACCTCGATTAGCGCCGGAACCATCGCCATCGGCGCGTCGGTCACCGGCGGCGGCAACATCGTCCGCCAACTGACAGGCGCGGCGGGCGGGGTCGGCACCTACCAGCTTGACACGCCGGGTATGTATCCAACGGCGGCTGGCTTCTACGCGCACATCTCGACCCCCGGCACCTTGGTGGTCACTCTGATGTTCTCCGGGGCCATCGCGGTCGGACAGACGCTCGCCACCGCAGGCATCAACGGCACCCCGACGATCACCGGCGCGCTCTCCCAGGCCAGCTTCACCGGCCACATCGACAGCGGCACGGGCGGCGTCGCAGGCAACACCCTGACGGTGACTTCGCTGGCCTCGGGCGCGCTGGCGGTGGGCCAGACAGTCTTCGGTCCCGGCATCCCGACCGGCGCGTCGGCGCCCGCCATCACCCTGCAGACGGGCGGCGCGCCTGGCGGCGCCGGAACCTACGGCATCAGCGGCCCGACGTTGCTGGTCGCCAGCGAAGCGATGACCTCGGTCACCACCGGCACCGGCTCGTACACGATCAGCGATTCAACCCAGACCACGTTGCAGCGCTTCATGGAGACTGGCGTCGCCGGGACCGTGACGGCGATGGGGACCTCGCAGGGCTTCAGCCTCGTCGACAACGCCAACAACCCCATGCCGGCCGGCATCGCGATCTCGGGCGGCCAGGGCTATTGGGGCCAGCCCATCGTAGACACCGGCTCGGGCGCGCCGGGACCCGGCCTGATCTGGATACCCGTCGACTTCGACGTGCTGTTCGGCGTCAAGCGCGCCCGCGGCGTGCAGATGGTCAGCCTGGGCAAGGCCAGCCACGTCGGCGAACTGGAGTTGGACGCCTCGCTGCCGCAGAACCTGCTCAGCGCCAACTACCTGCGCGACGCGGCGATTGGCGTGCAGCCGGTCAACTACCGGCCCTCGCCCGACATCGGCCTCTCGGTCCCCTGGCAGCCGATGAACACCAACCCGTTCACGCCGACGGTCGGCATCGCCGGCCTCGGCTCGGCCAGGACGCTCTACTACTACGTCCCGCTCGGCGCGGTGACGCTGAACATGCCGCTGCTGCAGCCGAACTTGGCGATGGACTGCGAACTGGTCCTGCAAAGCTGGTTTGTCTCGCCGCCGGTCATCACCTGGGGCGCCAACGTGCGCGCCGCCGCGCCGACTCTGACCCTCGGGGCGAACGGGCAGATCACCGTCGTGCGCATGAAGTGGTGGGGGACCATCAACCTGCCGGCCGGCGGCTCAGTCTCGTCGTGGCTGGTGACCAGCATCCAAGGGCCGCTGTGATGGGCAACCCGAGCCCCGGCCAGACCGGCGTCGAGCCGAACTCGCCCAGCGAAGCCTGGGTGCCGATCCAGACCTGGAACATGATCCTCGTCAGCGACACGCCGATCAGTTGGTTTCTCAGCCTCGACGGCGTCATCCAGTACCGCTTCTACAAGGGCGACGTGTCGCCGGTCCCGCCCGAGCCCGAGCCGGTTGTGGGCCAGATTCAGGGCTGGTCGATCCCGAACTCCATCGCCCAGGCCGCCGGCCTGATCCCGACGCCTCCGACGCCGCCGGGCGCGCTGACCGAGGCGCAGCAGCAGGGGTTCGCGCTGGGCAATCAGTACCAGGAGGAGATCGCGCCACTCAGCGCGCCGACGCCGCCAGAGGGCGCGCCCCCGCCAGGGAGTAGCTGATGGCCCAGCCAACCGCCCTTACCTACAACGGCCTCGTCACCCAGGTCTGCCTGCTGGCGCCCTACCAGTACTCACTCGTGAGCGGCGTCGTGACGCCGTCGAACCAGCCCGAGTTCACGGCGCTGATCCCGATGATGCTCAACTACGCTGAGCAGCGCATCCAGCGCGACATGGAGCTGCTCAACCAGCAGATCGCGCGCGGCCCCTACACGCTCGTCCAAGGCTCCAACCAGCTACTGGTGCCGCCATCCGACCTGATCACCGTGCAGGACGTGCTGGTGAACATCGGCGGAACGCCGACCCCCATGCACCCGGTAAGCAAGCCTTACATGCTCACGGTGTGGCCGGCGACCTCGACGCCAGGGCCGCCCAAGGTGATGGCGCTGGAGGGCGGCGACACTGCGACCCAGGGGCTGACCTCGACCGTCATCCTGCTCGGGCCGCCGCCCGACGCGCCCTATCAGGTGACCTGCATCGGCGAGAGCCGGGCGCCGACCCTGGCCAGCTACGTCACCACCGCCGACGCCGGCACGAAGACGACCTGGATCAGCACGTGGCTGCCGGACCTGCTGGTGATGGCCTGCATGATCTACGTCTCGGCCTACCAGCGCGACTTCGGCCGGCAGGCGGACGATCCGCAGATGGCCCAGTCCTACGAGCAGCAGTACGAGACGCTGCTCACCGGGGCGGACAAGCAGGAATTCCAGCGGCGCTGGGAAGCCGACGCCTGGACCGCCTTGCCCAAGTCGCCTGTCGCGACCCCGACGAGGTGACGCGCCATGCCGCACGCCGCCGTCGAACTCGCCGATGGGGTCAACGTCAACCGGACCCCGGTGCTGAACCAGTACGGGATCAGCGCCTCGCAGCTCATCCGCTACCAGTTCGACAACAGCGGCCAGCCGATGGTGCAGAAGCTCGGCGGCTGGACGAAGTACCTCTCCGCGCCGACGCCAGCGCCGGTGCGCGCGCTCTGGGGCTGGGAAGACACCAACGCCGTCACCCACTTGGCCTATGGGACCGACAGCTACAGCGGGCGCACCAGCTTGGCGGTGACGCTGAACGGGCCCAGCAACGTCATCGACATCACCCCGACCACGTCCACTGAAGACCTCACCCTGAACGGCGCCATCGGCGGCTTCTCGACCACCGCCGGCTCGCCGCTGGTGACGATCCTCGACACGGTGAAGACCGGCCTCACCAACTTCGACAGCGTCTACATCCAGACCCACGTCAGCGTCGGCGGCCTGATCCTGTTCGGCCAGTATCCGATCCAGCAGGTGGACGCGACGCACTACCAGATCACTGCGGTGGACATCCTCGGCAACCCGCTGCCGGCCGCCACCACCGACGCGCCGGGCGTGGTGGCCACCTTCACCACCACCGTCGGCTCGCCGGCCATCGTCGTGACCTTGCCGAACCACGGCTACGTCGCCGGGAACACTTACCCCATCCTGGTGCCGGTCAACGTCGGCGGCCTCACGCTGCCGGCCGGCAACTACATCGTCCAGGCGGTGCTCTCGACGAGCACCTTCCGCATCCTGGCGCTGAACCAAGCGACCGCCGCGGCCACCGTCTCGATCAACGGCGGCAAGGCGCGCCTGGGGTACTCGTTCGGCATCGGCCCGGTGCTGCCGCCCACCGGCTTCGGCCAGGGCGGCTTCGGCCAGGGTCCGTTCGGCGGCGCCGGCTCGCCCGCCAACCCGGCCACCGGCACGCCGATCAACGCCACCGACTGGACGCTCGATAACTTCGGCGAGGTGCTGCTGAGCTGCCCGATCAACGGCACCCTCAACCAGCCGATCTACCAGTGGGACCCGCTCTCGGGCTCGCCGCAGGCCGCGGTGATCCCGACCGCGCCGACCGTCAACGACGGCTTCTTCGTCGCCATGCCGCAGCGCCAGATCATCTGCTGGGGCTCGACCGACAACGGCATCCAGGACCCGCTGCTGGTGCGCTGGTGCGACGTGAACAATTTCAACCAGTGGAACGACCTGCCGACCAATGAGGCTGGGAAGTTCCGGCTGCCGCGCGGCTCCAAGATCGTCGGCGGCATCCAGGGGCCGCAGCAGGGCCTGCTGTGGACCGACCTCTCGATCTGGTCGATGCAGTACGTCAACCTGCCGGGGGTCTGGGGCTTCAACGAGATCGCCACCGGCTGCGGCCTGATCTCGCGCAAAGCCGCCGCGGCGGCCAACGGCGTCGTCTATTGGATGGGGCCGACGCAGCTCTACAGCCTGACCAGCGAGGGCGTGCAGCCGCTCTCCTGTCCGGTGTGGGACGTGGCCTTCCAAGACCTCGACCTGACCAACATCAGCAAGATCAGGGTCGCGGTGAACAGCCGCTTCAACGAGATCGCCTGGCACATCCCGACCATCGGCGGCGGCGGCGAGAACACCACCTACCTGAAGTACAACTACGCGCTCGGCTGGTGGGACGTGGGGCTGCTGTCGCGCTCCGCCTGGATCGATCAGTCCGTGCTCGGACCACCCATCGGGGCCGATCCAAACAAGAAGCTGATCTACCAGCACGAAACGTCGAACGACGCCGACGGTATGGCGATGGTCAGCTCCTTCGCCACCGGCGACTTCACCCTGGCCGAGGGCGACGAGTTCACCTTCATGGACGAGTTCTGGCCCGACGCGCGCTACGGCGACTACAACCAACCCCAGAACGCGACGCTGCAGATCGCCATCCTCACCCGCGACTTCCCCGACGAGCAGCAGCGGACCTACGGGCCCTATCTGGCGACCAACAACGCGACGACGCCAAAGCCGAACAGCCGCTGGTTCAACCCGCGCGCCCGCGGCCGGCTGTTCTCGTTGCAGGTCCAGTCGTCCGACATCGGATCATTCTGGCGCATGGGCCGCTTCCGCTACCGCGGCTCGCCGGCTGGGAGGTATGGCTGATGACCTTTCAGGAAAACCAGAACATCCCGCGCAGCCACCCTGGCCACGGCCAGGGGCCAGCCGGCGCGTCGCTGTCGGACCTGCTGACGGCGGTGCAGCACGTCGCCTCCAACATCGCCCAGGCGGCGCAGACCTACCTCGCGGTGAACGGCCAACAGTCGCGCGCCGGCATCTCGGCGACCGGCGGCGCGCAGCTCCTCAAGCAGGGCTCGGGGCGGGTGGCCTACGTCAACGTCATCGTCGCCGGCACCACCGGGGGCGCGGTCGTCGACGGCAACAGCACCGCCTCGACGACGCCTGTGCTGGTGGTGATCCCGAACACCATCGGGTCCTTCTTCGTGAACCTGCCCTTCAACCTCGGTTTGGTGATCATCCCCGGCGCCGGCCAGACCCTCACCGTGAGCTTCAGCTAATGCCGCTCGCACCCGGCTCCAGCCAGAAGACGATCAGCTCGAACATCCGCGAGATGATCCACGCCGGCCATCCGCAGAACCAAGCGGTGGCGGCGGCCATGCGGGCAGCGCGGCAGGGGCGTCAGGAGGGCGGCGCGGCGCCGCCGGTAGGGGCGGTGCCCGAGCAGGCGCCCACCTCGTGGATGGGCCACAACATGGGGCCGCCGCTCTACTCGCGGCCGGACCCGTCGCAGCGCACCCCGATCCAGGACGTGGTCGACTATCACCAGACCCTGCCGGGGACGATGAGCCAGCCGACCGTCGGCGGCCTGGAGAGCGCCTTCACCAACGCCATCCACCACCACCTGTCGCTCGACGCGGCCGGGCAGCGCGCCAATTCCAAACGCGCCAACGCCCGCGTCGCCCAGCACATCGGCCCCAGCGGCAATCTGCTGAGCGCGAACCTCAAGCTGAAGAAGGCCTCGGGCGCGGTCGAGGGGTACGACGCCGTCGAGCTGCCGGATGGGCGCGGCGTCGAGACGGTCGGCTCGACGCTCTCGCCGTCGATGCAGGTCGGCGACCGCTTCAACACCTGCCCGAACTCGGCCTCCTGCCGCGGCGGCTGCCTGGGGGTCACCTCGGGCCACAACTACGTGCAGGGCTCCAAGGAGGAGGGCGTCGTCAAAGGGCCGGGTACGCACCAAGCCAACAAGACGATGGCGATGATGCGCAACCCCGAGGCCTTCGCGGTCAGGCTGCACAACGAGATCACCGCCGCCAAGCGGCTGGCCGCCAAGAACGGCAACAAGCTGGGGGTGCGGCTGAACGTGCTCAGCGATCTCAACCCGCGCATCCACAAAGCGCTGATCCAGGCGCACCCCGATGTCGACTTCTACGACTACACCAAGAACAACACCGACCCGGTCGCGCCCAACCACCACTACACGTACTCGTCGACGGGGGTGAGCCAGCCGGCCGGGGAGCAGGGCCTGACCCAGACCGTGGTCAACCCGCACCAGAACTGGAAGCAGATGCGCAAGCGGCTCGACGCCCACGTCGATCCGAAGACTGGCGAGACGCGGGCTGGCAGCAACGTCGCGATGGCGTTCTCGCACAAGAAGCACCTGCCCGAG
>Ga0210397_10001565_pt1 | contig 14646 bp, 11 predicted proteins | sample IncBWH2OmetaG_FD_160126 | JGI IMG/M metagenome (GOLD analysis project Ga0210397, IMG submission 160126) | Forest soil microbial communities from Barre Woods Harvard Forest LTER site, Petersham, Massachusetts, United States - Inc-BW-H-2-O ...
ATTCACACCGAGAACATTTTCCCAATCATTAAAAAATTCCTTTACTCTGACCATGAGATATTTTTACGCGAATTAGTATCCAATGCCGTTGATGCTACGCAAAAATTAAAACGCCTTGCCGCTCTTGGTGAATTTCAGGGTGATTTAGGCGAAACAAAAGTTTCTGTCAGTGTAAACAAAGAAGCAGGTACCATTACCATCACCGATCGTGGTATTGGTATGACAGCCGAAGAAATAAAAAAATACATCAATCAGATTGCCTTCTCCGGTGCAACGGAGTTTATTGAAAAATACAAAGACAAGACCGACACCAATCAAATCATTGGTCATTTTGGTTTGGGTTTCTATTCTGCATTCATGGTTTCTTCTAATGTTGAAATCAACACACTTTCTTACCAACCCAATTCAAAAGCAGCACATTGGATCTGCGACGGCTCTACAGAGTTTGAAATCAAGCCTTCTGAAAGAGCAGATCGTGGTTCAGAAATCACCTTACATATTGCTGAAGATTCTCTTGAGTTTTTAGAAACCAACAGAATCCATTCTATCCTGGATAAGTATTGTCGTTTCTTACCGGTTGAAATTGAATTTGAAGGAGAGATCATTAACAATCCTTCACCACTATGGACCAAGCAGCCAAGCGAATTAAAAGACGAAGATTACATCGCGTTCTATAAAGAATTATACCCGATGTCTGAAGATCCGTTATTCTGGATCCACCTGAACGTTGATTACCCATTCACCTTAACAGGAGTTCTGTATTTCCCTAAACTGAAAAAGGATTTTGAATTTCAACGCAATAAAATTCAATTATACTCCCGCCAGGTATTTATTACCGACGAGGTAAAAGACATCGTGCCTGAATTCTTAATGCTATTACATGGTGTAATTGATTCTCCGGACATTCCATTGAATGTATCCCGTAGTTTCTTACAGGCAGATGGTAACGTTAAAAAAATCAATAGTCACATCACTAAAAAAGTAGCAGATAAGCTGAATGAATTATTCAACAACGATCGTGCAGGCTTCGAAGCAAAATGGGACGATATCGGCATGTTTGTAAAATACGGAATGATCAGCGAAGAAAAGTTTTATGACAAAGCAAAAAACTTCTGCTTATTGAAAAATACCGATAGTGAATTATTTACTATTGAAGAATACGAACAGAAGATTAAACCTATTCAAACTGATAAAGCGGAAAAATTAGTTTATCTATACAGCAACAATGCTGTTGCGCAGGATATCTTTATTCAGGCTGCAAAGAAAAAACATTACGATGTATTATTGTTTGACTCTGTAATTGATTCGCATTTTTTAGGTCAGCTTGAAAATAAATTAGAGAAAGTACAATTCAAACGTATCGATTCTGAAAGCGTTGACAAGCTCATTGAAAAAGATGAACCTAAGGCTAGTCTGTTAAGCAAAGAGCAGGAAACAAAAGCAGAAGAACTGTTCAAGAAAGTAATCAATAACGGAAAGGTTATTATTAAGCTTGAGAATTTATCTTCCGACGACATGCCTGTAACAATTGTAATTTCAGAATTTATGCGCCGCATGAAAGACATGGCTGCCACTTCCGGTCAGTCTATGTTTGGTGGTTTTGAATTAACACATGAAGTAATTGTAAACACCAATCATCCGTTAATTACCAAAGCTGTCGAAAGCTCTGAAGCTGATGCGGAGCAACTTATTAAGCAAACGTATCAATTGGGATTATTGTCTCAGGGTTTATTGCAAGGTGCTGAACTAAGTGCATTTATTGAGCGAAATATGAATGCATTAGTGAAATAAGGCTACTGATTATATTCTACTTTGAAGCCCGAACAAATTGTTCGGGCTTCTTTTATTGTCTGAAAGGGATGGCGATGAAACGCTACAAATCATGCCTTAAACAATATTTTAAATCATATCATTTTTATTGCTTAATTATAAAATCAGCTAATTATGATAAACAACTAAAGATAATTCAAACAGAGGTTCGGTTTTAGCCAACGGAAAAATTAAAATGACAACTCAAGCCACATAATATCCTTTTAAATGACACAATAATTGATACTTTTAGTAGTTTTGTAATCAATGAAACAGTTTTTTAGCAGTATAACTTTACTTTTTACGGCAATCCTATTGCCAATAATATCTGTTGCACAAACAGATACTCTGCTGCCTTCCGGTAAGAGGCCTAAGTACTACATCATGGAGACCGATACCATGCCTGAGCTTATTTTTATAAAGGATACGATTCCTACCAGAAAAAGAAAAGCTCCTAAGAAAAAGAAAAAAGTTTTCTACGATCTAAAATGTAAAAAAGGATTTATCCGCACAATCAACACTGCCGGTACAAATGTTACTATGGAGACTTTCTTCTATTTAAAAGTATGGAAAGATCCCAACCCATATATTCCGGATATCTATGTATGGGATATCTCAAAAAATAAAATTGTTAAAGTTTCTAAAATAGAAGCAGACAAACAGCCCTATTACCGTGTACTTCATGGTCCGTATACAAGAGAAGTAAACGGAAACGTGGTTGAAACCGGTGCCTATTATGTCGGCACCAAACATGCGCGTTGGGAAACCTACGACAAAAATTTTACTCTCACTGCAAAAACAAAATTTTATAAAGGCTGGCCCAAAGAAGCTAAAATCAGCTACTTTGATGCCAATCATTCAAAATTAAAAGAAGTAATGCCGTATGAGTATGGTAAACTTCAGGGTGATTATTATTTATTCACTGACAAAGGAAATGTATTGATGAAGGGCCGTTACGAAGACGGAGCTAAAATCGGCACATGGATCGAATTCTTCCCAAATTCGCCCAACCGAAAACGCGAAACAAAATATCCTGACGATCCTTTTGATACAGCAACCCAGCCAATAATAGCCAAAGAATGGGACGATAAAGGTAAGCTTGTTATTATTGACGGAAAGGCAATTCCGCCGGGTTCAAAACAACAGGAAGAAGAAGATCCGATCAAAAAACGTTTGAAAAGAAAACGCTAATTACAAACGTTATCAACCAGTTACGCAATTCAGTGTTGCAACCTATTATCGGTTTGCTTTTTTTGTATATTTGAATAACTGAAACTCTTTTAAAATACTTACCATATACACATGACTACTACATCTGAATTCACTTCCTGGAAGAAGTTAAACGAACATTACTCAAAAGCTTCCGGACTGCAAATGCGTGATTTGTTTGCAGCAGACAAAGATCGGTTTTCAAAATATTCTGTTCAATTCAATGATATTTTAGTAGACTACTCAAAAAATCGAATTACAGATGAAACCATGTCTTTATTACTTGCACTTGCCGAAGAAGCAGGACTAAAGCAGGCTATAGAAGATATGTTCTCAGGGAAAAAAATCAACAATACTGAAAAACGTTCTGTATTGCACGTTGCATTACGCAACCGTTCCAACACTCCTATCCTTTCAGATGGCAAAGATGTGATGCCTGAAGTGAACGCTGTGTTGGGAAAAATGAAAGGCTTTTGTGAAAAAGTACGCAGTGGTGCATGGAAAGGCTATACAGGAAAATCCATTACAGATATCGTAAATATTGGTATCGGTGGTTCTGACTTAGGCCCGGTAATGGTTACAGAAGCATTAAAGCCATACGGTTCTGAAACGCTAAAAGTACATTTTGTTTCGAATGTTGATGGCACACATATCGTTGAAACAACCAAGCATTTAAATCCAGAAACTACACTATTCATTATTGCTTCTAAAACGTTTACAACACAGGAAACAATTACGAACGCAGAATCTGCAAAAGCCTGGTTTTTAAAAACAGCAAAAGACGAAGCTGCTGTTGCAAAACATTTTGTTGCGCTTTCTACAAATGCTAAATCTGTAGCAGCCTTTGGTATTGACACCAACAATATGTTTGAATTCTGGGACTGGGTTGGCGGCCGTTATTCATTGTGGTCTGCTATTGGTTTATCTATTGCATTATACATTGGCTACGATAATTACATTGAATTGCTAAGTGGCGCACATGCTATGGATAAGCATTTCAAGGAAACACCGTTCTCTAAAAACATTCCTGTTATACTTGCATTAATCGGAATCTGGTACAACAATTTCTATGGGGCAGAATCTCATGCCATTCTTCCATACGATCAATACATGCATCGCTTTGCGGCTTACTTCCAGCAAGGTGATATGGAAAGTAACGGAAAGCGTGTAACAAAAGATGGTACTCCTGTTTCGTACTCCACAGGACCAATTATCTGGGGCGAACCGGGTACAAACGGCCAGCATGCCTTCTATCAATTGATCCATCAGGGAACAAAACTGATACCATGTGATTTCTTAGCACCGGTTGTAAGTCAAAACCCAATTGGCGATCACCATCCTAAATTATTAGCAAACTTTTTTGCTCAGACAGAAGCCTTAATGAAAGGTAAAACCGCTGCAGAAGCAAAAGCTGAATTAGAAAAATCAGGCATGTCTGCAGAAGATGTTGCAGCCTTGCTAAACCATAAAGTATTTGAAGGGAACAGACCGACAAATTCGATCTTCTTCAAAAAATTAACGCCATTTACATTAGGCGCATTAATTGCCATGTATGAACATAAGATTTACACACAAAGTGTAATCTGGCAGATTAATGCTTTCGATCAATGGGGTGTTGAATTAGGCAAGCAATTAGCAAATGCTATCTTACCTGAATTAAAAGATAATGCACCGGTTACAGACCACGACAGTTCTACCAACGGTCTGATCAACTTCTATAAAGCGAATAAATAAAACAATTGGAATTATACCGTACAAGTCATTATAAAAATTTGTGCGGTATAATTTTTACATAATGTATTTTTACAGATTGCATCTATGAGACATCTATTTATCTTTCTTTCACTTGCAATCTTCCTTATTGCCTGCTCCGGCAAAGAATCTGAATCAGATTCTGCAGACAGTTCAATTGCGGTGATTCCTGTAGATACAGTTGCAGAAAAAAAATCTTCTGTTGATTCAAAAATCAAAATGTATTACAATACTAATACACAAGGTTTAAATGCAGAAGGGTCTAAAACAATTATTACAAGCCATACAGAAATATTTAAAGATTCTTTATTAAACAATCCTTCCGGGCAATACCTTAGTACAGGCGAAGAAATAACAATAGAAGCATATTGTGGAGTAGTTGTTAATGGTAATTGGGCTGAACCTGTTTATAAAATTTCGTATCAAATGGGTGAAGGTTCAGAATATGGATACGTTTCTCAATCTAAAATTGCCTGCACACTCGACACTCTTCAAAGTAAAAAAATAGTTAGTCTCACACTGGATTATAATCAACAATCAAATAAGTTTGTTGGGTATGTATCGTTAATAACTCAACAAGGAAGTATACTTGGCGAAGGCAAAGTAGAATTTGATATTTATACCGATGGTGAGGCACCTTATTCATACAATTACTATTTTTCTTTTAAAGAAAATGAACCCACCGGACTGGATGGTATAACAGAAAGTTTCTCAATAGATACAGATTACGATGCCTGCGGTTATCCGGGTTTTTCCTATACCTTTTTATGGAATGGGAAAAAATTAATTCATTGTCCGGAAACATTTTCAATATCCGAAGCCGGACAGTTTCATCAATATAGTTATTTGGTTTTCCCGGCAGACTCTTTAGGAAGAAAGGGATGCATATTGGAAATTATCGAAGGCGATCAATACGAAGATGGACCAGATGATACTACTCAGACCGTAAATAAGGATTCCACTGTAATTATTTATAAGTGGAATAAATATTCTTTTATAAGTACTCCTGGTGATACAATACTGAAAAAATCACGAACGTATACAATCAATTCCGTTTACTAACACAACAATATTATATAAAATAAGTGTAATGAAATTCCTTTCTCTATCAATCTTTTTAAGCCTTTCCATATTGTTCTTTGGTTGTAAGAAACAACCGTCTAATATCTCTGCAAATCCCGACGATAATATAACAACGGATGACAATTCAAAAAATAAATCTGGTCTTAGCCTGGATGAGAAGATCGGCCAGATGATCATGATCGGTATTAACGACCGTAAAAGTATTTTACCTTCTGATAGTCTTTTAATCGAAATTAAATCGGGAAAAGTCGGGGGTATTATTATGTTTGAAAAAAACATTGCTGCTACAGCTTCGTTTGAAACATTAAAGAAATTAATAAGCGACTTGCAGGATAATGCTTCAATCCCTTTATTCATAAGTGTTGACGAAGAAGGAGGAAAAGTACATCGATTGAAAGAAAAATATGGCTTTGTAAAAATGCCGTCAGCAGAGTATCTGGGAAAATTGAATAATACAGATTCTACTACCTATTATACACTTCAATTAGCAAAGGAATTAAAAGAGTTAGGCTTTAACTTAAATTATGCACCTTGCTTGGATCTTGCTTTAAATACAAACAACCCGGTAATTGCAAAAGTTGGAAGAAGCTATTCTGCTGATCCCGATGTAGTGGTAAAGCAAGCCACAGCAAGCATTTTAGCGCACCACGAAGAAGGCATAAAAACCATTGTCAAACATTTTCCCGGGCATGGAAGCTCCAGCTCTGATTCGCATCAGGGCATTGTTGATGTAACCAATCAATGGAACATCGTTGAACTCTCTCCATATAAAGCATTGATTCAAGCGGGTAATATCGATGCTGTAATGACAGCCCACATTATAAACGCCCACCTGGATTCTACCAAATTACCGGGAACATTATCAAAAATCATTGTAACAGATATACTAAGAGAAATGCTGGAGTTTAATGGTGTGGTTTTTTCAGATGACATGCAGATGTATGCCATCAGTAAAAATTACGGACAGGAAAATGCCATTAAACTCTCTATACTTGCCGGCGTGGATGTATTGGTATTTGGAAACAACGTAAACGCTACCGACAGAATCAAAGCAAGTGAAATACATGCCATTATTAAAAAACTGGTCTTATCAGGCGAAATTCCTGAAAGCCGGATTAACGAAGCTTACGAACGCATTATGAAGCTAAAGAAAAAAAATGTACAATAGTTTACTAAAAAATGTACAAAAGACGGCGTCGGTTTCTTTAACACGTGATACGGAATCAAAATCTGCATTTCGGGTGAATGATTTTTAGCCATTTTTTTAGTAATTTGCAGTAAATCAAAAATTACAAATTATCATGTTTCAATCAATTGTAGATTTCATTCGTCAACTTCAAGGTGAATATACCTTCGATGATCCTATAGCAGCTTATGGGGTTATCGCATTTGTATTGCTTATTGGGCTTGAAATTGTATTTAGCTTAAAATACGACCCGGAATTATACCAATGGAAAGATTTTGGGGCAAGTGCATCAATGGGTGCAGGCTCAGTTGTTGTGGCAGTGTTTGCTAAAATTCTTTCTTTTGCCATGTTTATAGGTGTTTATAATCTATTCAACAGTCCGATAGATAGCACGACAAACAATTTTTTCGATCCTCATTCCGTAAACATATTCGGCTGGGCATCCTTTGGTATGGCATGGTACCTGTTTCTGATCTGTCAGGTATTAGATGATTTTAATTATTATTGGTACCATCGTTTAAGCCACACAGTAAGATGCTTATGGGCAGCGCACATCGTACACCATTCATCCGATAACTTCAATTTAGGATCAGGTATACGCAACGGCTGGATCACGCTTATATACAAACCGATCTTTTGGTTATGGTTACCTGCTATCGGCTTTAGTCCGGTTATGGTAATGATTTGTCTTTCTATACAGTCCTTATGGCAATTTCAATTACATACCAAGTTCATGCCTTACCTTGGCTTCTTTGAAATATTCATGAATACGCACAAACAACATCAGGTACACCATGCACAAAACATTGAGTACATGGATAAAAACCACGGCGGATACCTGAATATCTTCGATCGGTTATTCGGTACACATGAAAGACTGGATGATCACAATATTGAAATTAAATTCGGTGTGGTACACCCTCCAAACTCATACAACCCATTAATCATTCTTTCACATGAATACAGAGATATCTGGAATGATGTAAAAAGTACTTCTAATTTCAAACATAAATTAATGTACATCTTTGGCCCTCCGGGCTGGAAACCGGGCGACTTCTCTCAAACAGCAAAAGCCTTACAAAGAGAAATTAAAAAACAAAAAGACGCTGTGGCAAAACAACAACAAACTGCTGCTGCTTAAAAGCAATAAAATTACTCACAAAGAGCGCCCCAATTGACAGGGCGCTCTTTTTTTTATTTATTTTTTGGGAAAATAATTATGATACGGCTTCTTTTAAAGATCAATAATCATGCAATAAATAGCTATAATTCTGTAATAATAACCTAATTATACTGCTGATCTTTATATCATTAAATTAATTGGTTTTATTTAACACACCTATAGCTATGAAAGAAGAACAAAATCAAAATGTAAGCAAATTAGTAGAACTGGTAAAAGAGGTCAGAACCTGCATGCTTATTACTATTGAAAAATATACAGATTTGCTGGCAGGTAGACCGATGGAAATTACTAAAATTGAAGATGATGGTACACTATGGTTCTTCACTAAGGCAACTTCACAAAAAATTGATGAGCTGGAACAAAACAAGCAAATCTCTCTTGCTATCGTAAATGAACACAAGAATATTTATCTTATAATTCATGGTAAAGCTGATTTTTCTTATGACTATGACAAAATGAAAGAACTCTGGACACCTCTCATGAAAGCCTGGTTTCCCAGAGGGATCGATGATCCGGAAATAATGTTAATTAAAGTTACACCATCCGAGGCAAGTTATTGGGACAGCAGTGCAAGTAAAATGATTGTATTGTTAAATATGGTAAAAGCTATTGTAACAGGTAAAGAATACAACGAAGGTAAACATGGAAAAATAAGAATATAAATAATAAAAGAGTCACGCTGAATTAGCGTGACTCTCTTTATTATATCATCATCTATTGGGAATACTAAATTTATTCTTAAGGAATATATACTTCCAGTAATTTCACTTCACCCAAAGGAGAAAATAATACATCCTTTACAGAGGCCGGCAGTAACACCACATCTCCAAACGTAAGCAACTCTGAAGTATTATTTCCTGTTGTCATCATCACATCTCCTTCAACAACCACAAATATTCTGAACATATCCGTTTCAGAATAATCCAGCTCAACTTCATCTGTCAATACAAACAAATCGGTCGTAAAATAAGGCGAATCAACAAGGTTTACAGGAATGTTTTCTTCGTATGTGTAAGGTGTTTTGTATTCACTTGCCAAATTAAAATCAATGGCATCTAGCGCCAGGTCTGTATGCAGTTCGCGTTTATTACCCTTTGCATCCTTACGGTCAAAATCATAAATGCGATACGTAATATCAGATGTCTGCTGAATTTCCGCCAATAAAATCCCTCTGCCGATATAATGAATTCTTCCAGCAGGCAAATAGAAAACATCTCCGGCATCTACATTTTCATAATGCAACAGATCTGTAATCTTACCTTTATTCAGGCATTCTAAATATTCTTCTTTGGTTACTGTTTTATTAAAGCCAACATTTAAACGAGCCGCCTCATCTGCTGCCAATATATACCACATCTCTGTTTTGCCGGCACAATTATGACGTTCCTGGGCAAGTGCATCATCCGGATGTACTTGTATACTCAGATCTGCATTCGCATCAATAAACTTTATTAATAATGGAAATTCATTGCCGAAACGCTCGTAATTTTTCTTTCCCAATAAAGCTTCTTTGTGTGTTTTAACAAGTGTATTCAGATCCTGCCCTGCAAACGCTCCGTTTTCAATGATTGATGGTTCCTCCGCAACGGCCGACAATTCCCACGTTTCTCCGCAATTTGGTAGCGGTGCAAAATCTTTCCCTAAAATGGTTTTGATTTTAGAACCACCCCAGATTTTGTCTTTAAAAATTGTTTTAAAACGTAAAGGATATAATGTACTCATTTTGTCATTTCAATAAAGATGCAAGATAGAGAAAGGAGTTTCTAAACCAAAGATCTTGTATGCAATTCAGTCACAAAATACACACACAAACTTATCAGAGATTATTTCTGACTTCTATAACGTAACATCTGTAATATGCACAGGAGCTTCTGTTCCCGTAATGGCAATCACATCAAACCGGATTCTTCCGTGCCATTCTTTTTGATATACATAAACCTCCGCCGTTTGCTGAATCATGCGCAGTTTTTTTTCTGTTACAAATACTTCGGGAAAACCGTATCGGTTGTTTTTTCTGTATTTAACTTCTACAAAGCACAAACAATTATCTCTAAAGGCAATGATGTCAATTTCACCTTTGCCTGCCCGGTAATTTCGTTCTAGTATTTTATACCCATGCTGTTCCAAAAATCCGCAAGCCTTGAGTTCTCCCGCCACTCCCTTCTGTATATGCTCCATAAAAAATGTATATTTGTAAACTGATTGAATCCAGATGCATAAAAATACAAACAAAAGCGTATTTGTTGAAGATTTAGGCTTAGTTGATTACCAACAAACATGGGATTATCAAACAGAGCTGTTTAACGCCATCATTGAACAAAAATTAGCTCTTCGCGGCTTACCTGAAGACGAGCAAATAGCACCGGCCGGCTATTTACTTTTCTGTGAGCATCCGCACGTATATACCTTAGGCAAAAGTGGCAAACGCGAAAATCTGCTCATTACCGAATCACAATTAAAAATGGCACAAGCCACCTACTATGAAATTAACAGAGGTGGCGACATTACTTACCATGGCCCCGGGCAACTGGTAGGTTACCCGATTATTGATTTAGATAATTACTTTACTGATATTCATAAATACCTGCGCCTTTTAGAAGAAGCAATTATCCGCACACTAGCTGATTTTACTATACAAGCAGGCAGGATTGACGGTTTAACAGGCGTGTGGATAGATTACGAAAATGCTATGCAGGCACGTAAAATATGTGCTATGGGTGTAAAAGCCAGCCGCTGGGTTACCATGCATGGATTTGCACTGAATGTGAGCCCCGATTTGAGTTATTTTAAAAATATTGTTCCTTGTGGTATTGACGACAAGGCTGTTACATCTATAGAGCAGGAATTAGGTAAACCTGTTTCTATGCAAGACGTAAAAAACACTTTATTAAAACACCTGGCAGATTTATTCGAATTTAAAACAGAATATTCTAATAAAATCGCAGTTAAATAAATCATACTTCTATACTTCATTATCCTTGTCAGGTATTGAAATAAAAAAAGTCATTCTATACTAAATGAAAAAAGATATTCCTTTCCCTCCCGTTGAAGGCGTATATATTGCCATTGCCCAGGAAATAGCAGATATGGTATCATGGAACGTTTACATCGTTAATAGTAATAATTTCCCGATTGAAAATGTTTTTGTACGCTCCAGAGGATATGGAGAGAAAGAAGGTTTTCCACAGGAAACTTCTACATTAAGGCATGTCATTCCTGTAGTTGAAGCAAACGGTTATGCCAAAATAGAACTGATTGACCCTTCCATATTTCATCTGAATAATGAGTATTGGATCAGTTATTTTATTGGTAAACAGATTTATGACAAAAAATTCATCTTTGTTCCCGAAACCATAATTGAACAAAACTTAGTTCATATTCCCCAATTAGGGGCTAAAGGAATTCTTCATAGATAAATTCCAATATGGCACTATAACTACATTTTTTTGAAACCTTTGAAGATACTATACGTTTAAAGGGGCATAAGATAATTCAGTAATTTGCATTACTCTTATTTTTGAAATAAATTACCGTTTAGATAACGTTTGGAAGAGAAGCAATAATGCAGGTAGAGGGTGATAAAGCAGGACAAGATTTCCTACTTAAAGTAAGCAATCTCAGCACACATTTCCGTACCGAAAGGGGAATTGTTAAAGCTGTTGACGATGTCAGCTTCACGCTAAATCGTGGTGAAACGATTGGCATTGTAGGTGAGTCGGGCTCGGGAAAATCTGTCACCGCATTATCCCTGATGCAATTAATTCCAAACCCGCCGGGCAAGATTGCAAATGGCACCATAGAATTCAATCACCCTCAAAAAGGCATCATTGATCTGGTAACGCTGGATAAGAAGGAAATGCAGGATGAACGCGGCAATTCCATCTCTATGATTTTTCAGGAACCTATGACCTCACTCAATCCCGTGTTTACCTGCGGCGACCAAGTGATGGAAGCAATACAACTGCACCAAAAGGTTTCCAGACAAGAAGCAAAAAAAAGAACGATAGAGCTTTTCAAAAAAGTAGAACTGCCAAGACCGGAAGCTATATTTGACTCCTATCCGCATCAGATTTCAGGCGGACAAAAACAACGGGTAATGATTGCAATGGCAATGTCATGTAATCCTTCGGTATTGATAGCCGATGAACCTACAACAGCCTTAGATGTTACGGTACAGGCACGAATCCTTGAATTGATGCAGCAATTACGCGACGAGAATAATATGGGAATTCTGTTCATTACCCATGATCTGGGTGTTGTAGCAGAAATTGCTGATCGTGTAATTGTTATGTACCAGGGAAAAATTGTAGAACAAGGTACGGTTTACGAAATATTCTCTAACCCGCAGCACCCATATACAAAAGGCCTTCTGGCCTGCCGCCCTAAACTGGATTTGCATCTGAAAGTACTTCCTGTAGTTTCAGATTTCATGGAAGTTGATGCTCAGGGACAGTTTCTTGAGAAAGAACGTAAATTCAGTTCTATCGGGGAAGCGATTCTATTCAACTATGTTTCCGATGAAGATATCATAGACCGCAACAATGCCTTTGCAAAGCTGGAGCCTCAGTTAAAGATTAAAAATCTTAAAATGTGGTTCCCGATTAAAAAAGGTTTCTTCGGAAAAACAGTCGATCACGTAAAAGCAGTTGATGATGTAAGCTTTGATGTGTTTCCGGGAGAAACAATTGGCCTGGTAGGTGAATCCGGTTGCGGCAAAACGACATTGGGTAGAAGTATTCTGCGATTAATCGATCCTACAGAAGGTTCCATCGAATTTGAAGGTGTAAATATTCTGGAATTGAATGAAAAAGAATTACGAAATCTTAGAAAAGACATACAAATCATCTTCCAGGACCCGTATTCGTCATTAAACCCAAGAATGACCATTGGCGAAGCGATTATTGAACCAATGCGTATAAATAATATCTTAGATACTGATTTTGCCCGCAAAAAGCACGCAATCGAATTACTTGAACGCGTAAATCTGAGCCATAAGCAGTTCAATCGTTATCCGCACGAATTCTCCGGTGGGCAGCGTCAGCGTATCTGTATTGCCCGCGCACTTGCTCTTAATCCGAAATTCATCATTTGCGATGAATCCGTATCCGCACTTGATGTTTCCGTTCAGGCACAAGTGTTAAATTTATTGAACGAATTAAAAGAAGAATTCAATTTTACCTATATCTTTATATCACATGATTTGTCGGTCGTGAAATTTATGTCGGACCGCATCATTGTAATGAATAAAGGTAAGATAGAAGAAATGGGTTATGCAGAAGACATATACCATAACCCTCAAACCGAATATACCAAACGACTTATTCATTCTATACCTAAAGGCAACCTGGAAGATATACTTCGGGCCCAATTAAAACGAAAGAAAAAAGTCTGATCTTTTTCATGAGAAAAAAAACAACAGAACAAAACGAAAACAAAGGCGGAGACAGCCTTAAATCAAAAATTTCCATTTTTTTTAATAACAGCCGAAAGAACCCTTTCAGCTATAAAGAACTAATCAAAAAATTACATCTCGTTCGGGATAAAGATAAAAAAGCTCTCAAAGATTTATTAGAAGAACTTGTGCGTGAAGGCGGCCTGGCAAAAGATAAAAGCGGCTTATACAGCTATGCCGGTTCCTCAGATGCAAACCTCATTACAGGCCGTGTTGATTTTGTAAATCCGCGTTTTGCTTATGTAATACCGGAAGGTGAAAAAGCAGATAACGACATTTGGATCAGCAGCAACAAAATGGGCACAGCCCTTGACGGCGATATTGTACGTGTCGCAGTATACAAAAGAAGCGGCGGCGGCAGTAAAGGCACCAAGAGTGCTGAAGGAGAAATTGTTGAAGTAGTAGAACGCAAACGTACCTCGTTTGTGGGCAGAATAGAAGTATCTGCACGCCATGCCTTTGTAATACCTGATGGGCGCAAGATGCACGTAGATATCTTCGTTCCGAAAGAGTTTATCAACGGTGCAAAAACCGGCGAGAAAGTACTGGTTGATATTATTACATGGCCAACACGAGATGAAAAAAGCCCTTCCGGTAAAGTAACAGAAGTACTTGGTATGGCCGGTGAAAATGAAACCGAAATGCATGCCATCCTTGCAGAATTTGGTTTGCCGTATGAATTCCCGAATCAGGTAATTAAAGCTGCCCAGGATATCAAAGCGGAAACATCTGATACCGAAATTAAAAAACGTCGTGACATGCGTGGCATAACTACGTTTACCATTGACCCGGAAGATGCGAAAGATTTTGATGATGCCATTTCATTCAAATACTTAGACAACGGCAATTGGGAGATCGGCGTGCATATTGCCGACGTATCGCATTACGTGCAACCGGGCGACATCTTAGATAAAGAAGCGTATCGCCGTGCAACCTCTGTATATCTGGTGGACCGCTGCGTACCCATGTTAC
>Ga0210397_10001566_pt1 | contig 14645 bp, 13 predicted proteins | sample IncBWH2OmetaG_FD_160126 | JGI IMG/M metagenome (GOLD analysis project Ga0210397, IMG submission 160126) | Forest soil microbial communities from Barre Woods Harvard Forest LTER site, Petersham, Massachusetts, United States - Inc-BW-H-2-O ...
TGCCAGCAAGCGATATTTCCTTTGCGCTATAGCTTCGGGGCGATTATCTGCAAATTTAATATGTTTTTTTTGAACAGATATATCTGCCTTCGGTTTCTCTTGTAATTGAACGGGCTGTTTGATTTGCGGGTCGCTATCCGACGTTTCCTGCATCGTATATTGTGGCAGATCGACAACCTGCTGCAAAGCAGATTCAGTACTACTTTGCATTTGAGTAACACTATTGGCAATAGCATTACTCTTATTTTCCGGTGCTGTAGCTGCGAGTGTATTCATATTTACCTTTTGCTTAATCAGTTGTAAAACCTGTCAAAAAGATTGATATTAAAATTCCGAATGTTGCAGATGCCAAACTGATTATACTCTTTTTCATAACTATAGATTTATTTAACATTTAAAGAGTAGTTTTAATTTTTTCTCAATCTACTTTTGGTGTTTGCCTTTGTCGGAGTTCCCATGGCTATGAATGATGCGATATGAACAAAGCAAATTTTGGGTCTCCGACAAATTTCTCCTGCTTGATTGTTGCTTCCTACTTGTCGGAGACCCCGCAATATGTATAGCTCTCTATGAGATATTTTGTTTGCAGGGAACTCCGACAAGGGCGAAACTCGGTCTGTCTTTGGTGTGCTGTGTGCCACAGACCACGGTGAGGGACACCAGTAAAGAGATAGTACTTTATCCTATCAAAAAGTAAACATAATAAATTCATAAATAAAATTAGCACTTGTATAACATGCATAATCTTGTCTCGTTAAAGGTGATTTGATTAAATCATCATAATTTGCTCCTTGCTCACCATAATCTGAAATTGATTTAACAGAAGCGAACATTGGTTGATTTTGAGTAACTGTATTTTCACAAGCATAATAAAAGCCATGAGTTTCCATGTCTAGGCCTATTGTTCCAGGATTTTGACTCAATATTTCATTAAATCTTTCGGCTGCCCTTAAAAGAGCACTTCCTGACACTATTTTTCCAATATGTCCCATTAATTGATCGGGAAAGTTAGCTTTATAAAAATAATTTTCTTTAATCTGATCTAATACTTCTTGTTTCTGAAAATAAAGTTCTAACTGTGTCTTTAGCCATGAATTTATATTAACAGAACGTTTTCTATCTTTCTCTTCTATTATTAATTCATTACCTTTTCTTTGAATTACTTCATTTTGCTGATAGTCTATGGATTCTTCTCCAATTAAAATATGCCCAATTTTGTGAGTCCCTTTTAAATTTCTATTTCCGGCTTGGTGACCCACCATAAATATAACTTTCGGATGATATTTAATAATAAGTTTTGTAGTTGTAGCAACAGCAGCAGGTATTCCTTGGTGATGTGTTTTAGTTAAAACAACTTTTATTTTTTTATTACCCTTTTCAAAGTATCCTTCATAATAAGTATTTGAATCCATTTCATCGTAAAGGCTTAAATTATAATCTTTAAGAAGTTTTAAAACTGCATTGTGTTCAGTTATAGTGGCAGTAATAATTCCGATTATATAATCTCCATTTGATATATCTTCTTTTAAACCAGAACTTGCTGTTCTAAAATTTTTCAAATCATTTTCTGCCAAACTTATTACTTCTTTTAATTTAAATTTTGCTTTAGAAACCAAATCATATACTATTCCTTCTGCTATAGAGAGAACCTTTTCTTCTGATTTATCAATTATTTTTTTAAATAGTTCTTCGGAATCTGATAGATATTTTTCAATGCTTTTAATTTCATTCAAAATTTCTTCATCAGTTGAAGGATTTTCTTCAAATAACTTTGGGTACAGGCTATCGAACAAATTTCCATATATATTATTTAACAGCGAATATAACTCTTCTTCATAATATTCAATTTGCCAACCATGATTAGGTATAATATCTGAATAGGTATCCTTATATTCATCTGAATAATATTCTAAAAAATTCTTTAATTCATCAATTGATCTTTTAATTCTTGTATGTTTAGTTGCCATTTACTCTCCTATATAATGTACATATTTCATTTTCATTATCACCAATCATCAAAGCCGCCCTTTATCATTACTTTCAACAAGTAAATTATGTATTCGATAAATTTCTTTAATTATTGGCATTATTTTGATTTCTTTATTCAAAGATTTAAACATCCACTCATTAATAAAGTATGCTCTAAAAACAAAACTAATTTCATTGATTTCTTCTATTGAAAATCCGACATAGCTTGGTATTATATTCCCTGCAATTGGTTTGTTTAAAAACTTATCTAAATTTTCGTCAAAATGTTCTACGAAGTTTCTCATACTCCGATCTTCAAGTATATTGTTTGTTTCAATATTTAGTTTTTCTCGTAGTTTCTCACCTCTTAATTGACATACTCTATGTTTTGATGACGGCCAAAAATATCTAGAAAGTGAAGCGGCTTGATTTATTATGTTTTGAGATAAGTCTATTAAAATAAATCTGTTTTTATCAAATAAAGCCTGATCTGTTATAATCATATTCAGGTATTCATATTCTGAAATAGCTGTTCTTGTTATAGTCAATATACTTTCAATATAAAAGACTTCATATGGATACCATATTTTCCATTCTTCATATCCTGATTTTAGTTCCATGTTATTTCAGCTAATATTTAGTATATAACAAGTGAGAAAATAGAAAACAATAAACTTTCGAATTTGCACTCATCCCAAACATTGTATTTTATACTATTCGGAATTTGCAACCACTACAAATCCTTTTTATCTGACTTCCGTTGGCTGCGGAAATTGCAAATTCCATAGAGTGAGGATAAATGCAGTCGATCCGCTGCCGCGGACTACAAAATGATAGATGCCAGTCCCGCTTCGCTAAAGACTGGCGCTAGTGGAAATTGCAAATTCCGAAGAGCTAAATGCATTATAATCCAGGACTTTTGGCTTTTAAAACTTTTGACATTGAGCTTTTAATATCTTCCGTAGTTGATTCAAAAACTTCTAATGTAAATTCGCCTGTTTCTGGAATTTGAATTTTAGTAGTTCCGAAATATGGTTGCCCGTTTTTAGATGACAATGCTATTATTACAGCCTCTTCACCAATTGGCAACTTTCTATACATTCCGCTTTTATTCGTGAAACTATATTTATTCCCATTATTGTTTATTGCTTCAACACAAATGTTTCTTAATGGAAAAACTAACATAAGTTTAACCGTGTTCGAATCTATCCCTTTAACAATTACAGACAACTTGCTCTCTTTACAACTTGGATCATCTAAAAAACGATCAATATTTACCCATCCTAATTTAGAAACTGAAACTGTATAAGCCTTTATATTTTCAAAAGTTGTTTCTGATTTATATGTATTATACATATAAAGAAATCTATCAGCTTGAGCAGGAGAAATTCCTTTTTCAATTAAATCTTTTTTAGATGTATTTTCTGTAATTCCTAGTTTATGAAAGTCAATAGGTCTCGTATATTTTGCCTGCGGATATGATTTTAAAATATTCCAGCAAACATTTCCAAATTCTTTAAATCCCTTAGCAATACCTAATTCATCATCTTTTTTATCGCTATTCATTCTTTTCATTAGATCATTATAATGAGGTGTAAGATATATAAAGACTTCTTCGTCCGCTTCCCACAAATTTCCATTGATATGTTTCTTATATATATCCATTACATCTCTAAATGTATTTTTATCCGGGTCAGTAAAAGACCCCATTAGATGTATTTGTAGTCGCTCGCTAAATTCGCGAGTTGCAATAAATGTACCTTCATATTTAGGATCTGAAAGTTTTTCTATCTCTTCAATAATAATAGGATTTCCAAATAGAAAATTATCTTTGAGCCGTTTTGATTGTCCTTTATAATCTAGCAAATTGAGTGGAATAGCTGTCATGTTGAAATCAAGCTCCATGGTTTCTTTATTTTCCACAATTTTCCAATCTAGCTTTCCTTCGTCATTATATTTTCCATAGAACATATTCATATTCCCCATAATACTGGAAGATGGAACAGATAAGGTAAGAGCTTCATCATTTTTAATATTAACAGCCTGCCCATTAGAAGTCGCATTTATGTAAAACATCCCACCAGATTCTAATATTTCATCATCAGAAATAGTAATTAGATTATTTTCAATAAAGCTTTGTACATTGATTGCTTCGAGCAATTCTAACTTAATATTGCTTACCGGATTTCCATGTTCATCAACAAAAACATTAGCTCCAATTGCTATTTTTATTCCGGATTCTCCTTTAATAATGGTATCTCTTGTTCCATCAATAGTAAATTTTTGTGGTGTATTTCTAAATTTAGCAATAATGGTATCTTTTGTTGGAGCGAATAAGGTACGTTCTTCATTAGAACTATTCGATTTCTTATTACAAGAAATTAAAATGATTGATAGTAAAAAAAACGAAATGATGTGTTTGGATTTCATATAATACAACTTAAATGTTAGATAGATAAAAGTTGTTTATCAACTTCTACCTATCATTTTTTTATTTAGATAAATTCACAGCATTAGCCAGTGTTGCTGCTCTTATAGTTTTAAGTTCCACATTAGTATTGTATAGCTCAACTTTTCCGCTAAGCGTAAAAAGATCAATGATTGCCCAAACACCAAATCCTCCTAATGTAATCCAATAAAAAATTTGAGTTCCCCATTTTCCTAAATACGCATAATGCGCTCCAAAGAAGAACCAGAATAAATACGCAATACCTTTCGATTTCATAAATTATTATTTTAAATAAATACTTACTTCTGTTTTATGTGTTTTTTCAGTTTGTTCCCACAATGTTTTATGCTTACCAACATTGTTGCATTACTACGGGCTAGCTGTCTCCCATATAGATCATAAAATACCTTATTCTTTCTTAACCTAATCTACCTATAGTCTTCTGTGTGCCACAGTTCATGGTTGATGGACCTATTAAATCTGTGTGATTTTTATTACGTTTTGGGTAACTTATCTATCATTTTATTTAATAGACCTGAAACTAATTTAAGTTTTGAAGGATCATCCGAAATAGTAGGTTCTACTTTATGCTGTTGCATTCCTTCAAAATATTTCATAATTTGATTCCATCTCAAGTTTTCTTTTTTTTGTTCTAACCCTTTGCGCAAAACTTTAATAATTATGAATGCCTCGCCAGTCTCTCCATTTTCAACATCTTCTGCCAAAGAAATTCCATACTCATTGAGTGCTTGGGCGACATTCCCTGATATAGCATAAATTGCAGACATGTTCCTTTTGTCTTGATTGATTTTTTCGTATGTTAAAAGTAGCCCCTTCAATAAGCTATACATTCCCGTTAAAACAGCACTAATACAAAACGCCCAAGGTAATTTGACAATTAGTAATCCTAAAGCAAAATTGATAATCTGCCAATTTGTAATATTAGAACTGTATTGTTTTATAAAAGTATCGTAGCTATTAAAAATATTTAATAAGTTGGGAATACTAAGAGAAATTGCAAGAATTGCCGCTATAAGAACTCCAAGAATAACAAAAGAATATAAACTCATATTTTTGTTTGTCTCTTCTAAAAAATCTTTAAACTGATTGATAAGCTTAACCTTTATATTTGCATTACTTTCTTCATCTTTAATTTTTCTCTCTGCAGCATTAATGGAATTCAATATTTTTTGATTAATGTTCGCGCTATCTTCTTCAAATTTAGTATTTAGAGATTCTTCTTTTTGCTTATATAGTTCTTCTAATTGAAAAGTCTTATTTTTAAAATATTCATCTTGAGAAACTTCCTTTATTTTTTGAGTTTTTATCCTCTCATCTTCTAAATCTTTTTTTATTTCAATTTCATCTAATAAGTCATCTCTCTTTTTAATTAATTGATCAATTTCTTTATTCAAATTTGTTAATATCTGAAAGGCTATTGTACCTTCATTTGCTTCGATATTTGCTCCAAGAATATCCTTTAAATTAGTATGAGCTTTTTCTAAATCTTGTATTTCTTCTTTTTGCCTTTGTATCTTTTTGTCTAAATCTGAATATTCAAGAGTCTTAGATAAATCCAATTGATTAAATTCCTTCTTCAATAGATCAAAACCAACTTGGCCATTTCCATAGCCAACTATATTGAAATAAGGAATAATATTAGGACCGTATGCAACGCTTGGTAATTGATTTAAAAGAGATTTAATCCCATCTATTATTTTTATTAATGAATTTTCATTTTCCATACATAATTATTTTTTTCAAAAATGACTTAAAATTTGAACCTGTAAATTCTTCAGTTACTGTTTCAAAACCTGGCTTTTGACTGTAAGAACATTCCGATATAGAAATCATTTATTTTATCTTTAAAAGTTCTGCGGCTATTTACCATAAAATCATAATTATAAAAAATATTCTACACGGAATAATTATAAAATTATTATTACTAATAAATATTTAATAACCTCATTATTAGAAATTTTAGGCTTATTGAGCCCTAAATGAAGTTTTTAGTATAATTATGATCCAAAAATATATTAAAAAAATATTTCCAAATTGACATCCAAAAAGCTTCTCGATTTCCCGGAAAGCTTTTTAATATCAATTATACACGGATTACAAATCCTTATTATCTGGCTTCGGGATTAAAAATCCCGAAGAGCTTCAGAAAAATTAAAAGCGTCCCGCATTTTGCAGGACGCTTTTAATTCTCAAACGAAACCTTATAGGTTTCATTTCATTAATGATGTATTTTATGATAAACAAAACCTATAAGGTTTGTTCTTCTTATCGCCGCACTGGCAGGCTACTACTTCTGTCTTGATTCCAATACCTGGATTACTTCGTCCAATGGAATGTTCTTCGCTTCCAGTAGAATCAGGTAATGGTATAACAGATCTGCGGCTTCGCCTCTAAACAGATCATCGTTATTATCTTTTGCTTCGATTACAATTTCAACCGCTTCTTCGCCTACTTTCTGTGCTACTTTATTTATTCCTTTCTTAAACAAAGATGCCGTGTAAGAAGTATCTGTAGGATTGTTTTTACGGTCTTTGATTACACCTGCTAATTTTTCAATAAAGAAGGTTCTGCCGCTGTTCACTTCGGACCAGCAGGTATCGGTACCTGTATGGCAAGTCGGGCCTTCGGGGTTTACTTTTATCAATAGAGTATCCTGGTCGCAATCGAGTTTAATATCTACCACATGCAGGAAATGGCCCGTGGTTTCGCCTTTTGTCCAGAGACGGTTCTTGCTTCTGCTGAAGAAGGTTACTTTGCCTTCTGCTTTTGTTTTGTTCAACGCTTCTTCGTTCATGTAGCCCAGCATCAGTACATTTCTGGTGGTGGCATCCTGAATGATTACCGGAACGAGTCCGCCGCTTTTTTGAAAATCAATGGTCATGATGCAAGTTAATTATAAATTATAAATTATGAATGATAAATTGGTAGTTAGTCGGTGACGCTCGGGATACTAAATGTTTCTATTCATGCATTCAGACTCGCTAAACACCGACTAAGGCGGGGCATATTAGCTAAAGAACATTTTTCCTTACATATTCTCAAGTATCTATCTTTTTTATTCTTATGTTCTTTTGCCTTAATGCAAAAGAACCAAAAAATCAAGGCTGATTTCAAATAAGCTAAAATTTTGGTTCATTCCGCAAACGCTACAAAATCGTCCTGGAAAAGGACTAGTTGTAGCGTTCAAAAAGCTCCATGAACCAAAATTTCTTAACGCAATTTGAAATGAAGCCGGTTAAGATTCGTTTATCATAGTCATCATATAAATTATATGAATCATAGTTCAGACAAACAAAACCCGTCGGACCGCCGAAAAAGCGGTCTGACGGGTTGCTCTATCCATCTGTTTTTGATCCTTTAATCCCTTAATCCAATAAATCCTAATTCAGACATCAATTCTTAAACTTCGACATCAACATGTTCAGTTTCGATTGCATATCGCCTTCTACTTCTTTTTCTTTCTTCGCTGCGCCTTGTCCTTTTGGCTTGCTCACTCCGCCGGCGTCGCCTTTCATAGATAGGCTGATACGTTTGCGGGCTTCATCTACTTCCAGTACCGTTACCTGCACTTTCTGCTGTACCTTCACTACTTCCGACGGATCAGAGATGAAGCGGTCGCTCAGGTGACTGATATGGATCAGTCCATCCTGATGCACGCCAATGTCCACGAACACGCCGAACTTAGTAACATTGGTGATGATGCCAGGCAGTTTCATACCCGGACGCAGATCTTTCATTTCATGTACACCATCCGCAAACTCAAATACTTCAAAGGTCTGACGCGGATCGCGGCCGGGTTTGTCGAGTTCCTGAAAGATATCCTGCAACGTTGGCAAACCAATGGTTTCGCTTACGTAATTCTTCAAGACAATTTTCTGGCGCAGCTCTTTACTCTTCATGATCTCGGTCACCGAAGCACCTACGTCTTTCGCCATACGTTCTACCACGGTATAGCTTTCCGGGTGCACGGCACTTCTATCCAGCGGATTTTCTCCATCACGGATGCGTAAGAACCCTGCAGATTGTTCAAATGCTTTCTCACCCATACGTGCCACTTTCTTAATATCAGCGCGCGACCTGAACGGGCCGTTGGTATTTCTATATTCAATGATGTTCTGCGCCAACTGGGGACCAAGACCTGAAACGTAGGTTAACAGCTGCTTACTGGCGGTGTTTACTTCCACACCTACTAAGTTTACAGAACTGATTACCACTTCATCCAGACTTTTCTTCAATAAACTCTGATCCACATCGTGCTGGTATTGCCCCACACCAATGGCTTTGGGATCAATCTTTACAAGCTCCGCCAACGGATCCATCAAACGACGGCCGATAGAGACCGCGCCTCTTACTGTAACATCGTATTCCGGAAACTCCTCGCGGGCCACGTCCGATGCGGAGTATACAGATGCTCCGCTTTCATTTACCATCACAATTAATATTTCTTTCGGTAAACCCAGACCTTTAACAAACGCTTCCGTCTCACGACCAGCCGTACCGTTACCAATAGAAATAGCCTCGATGCTATGCTTCTGGCACAGGGCCATGATTACCGCAGCTGACTGATGCGTCTGACGTTGCGGCTCGTGCGGATATACTACGGTTTCTTCCAGTAATTTCCCTTGTCTGTCTAAGCATACCAGTTTACAACCCGAACGGAAGCCGGGATCTAAAGCCAGTACATTTTTCTGTCCAAGCGGAGAGGAAAGCAATAATTGTTTTAAGTTATCGGAGAATACACGAATCGCTTCATCGTCGGCTTTGTTCTTGGTACCCATGCGTACTTCTGTTTCCATAGAAGGTTTCAACAAGCGCTTGTAGGCATCTTTAGCTGCCAGCTTCACATGGTCGGTGCAAATGCCTCTGCCCTGCACAAACTGACGTTCTAAGATCTCTACGGCATCTTCTTCGACCGGTGCAATGTCCAGCATCAGGAAGCCTTCTTTCTCTCCTCTGCGCATCGCAAGCAAGCGGTGCGACGGTGTTTTGGCAATCGGTTCTTCCCATTCAAAATAATCTCTGTATTTCTGTCCCTCGGTTTCTTTACCCGGGAACACTTTTGATTTGATGGTTCCTTTTTCGTTGAACAGCTGACGTACCGAAGCGCGCGCCTGCTGATCTTCGTTGATCAGTTCGGCAATGATGTCGCGCGCACCCGATAAGGCTTCTTCCAGCGTAGCCACACCTTTTTCAGTATCAATGTATTTAGCGGCTTCAGCCTCTATATCGGTGATGGATTGCTCCAGCAGAACAACAGACAATGGCTCCAGTCCTTTTTCTTTGGCAATACTGGCGCGGGTCTTGCGTTTCTGTTTGTACGGCAGGTACAAATCTTCCAGCTCGGTCATGGTACCGGCCGTTTTAATTTTATTTTCCAGCTCTTCGGTAAGCTTGCCTTGTTCCTGTATTGATTTCAGAATGCTTTCGCGTCTTTTATCCAGTTCGCGCAATTGTTCAAAACGATCGCGAATGCCGGTAATCTGCACTTCATCCATGCTGCCGGTAATCTCTTTCCGGTAACGCGAAATAAATGGTACTGTAGCGCCTTCATCCAGCAACTCAATAGTTGCCTGCACCTGTTTGGTGCTTACATTCAATTCTGCTGCCACCACATGTACATGCAGTACAGAAATTTCAACTTTACTCATCTTGTATTTATTTTCTTTTAACTGGTCGTACGTTATATCCTTTTTTTCTCAGCAACACGATCAAGCCTTTGTCTCCTGCCAGGTGGGCAGCACCTACCGCAAAGAAGGTTGGCTGGTTACGTATCTGTACTTCCATGCGATCCACCATTATTTTATTGCGTTCATTTAAAATGGCTTCATCAAATTCTTCTGACGCAGAGGAATCCGCCTGTACCAACAGATCCAGGCTATCCAGCGATCCTGAAAGATATATCTGAAGCATGTGCTCCAACATTATTTTTTCTTCATCAATGTTCTTTATCTGCTCCAGCAGTATATCCGCCTGTTCCTGCAGGGAAAGTTTATTAAGCACTGCCATCTGTTCTTTAACCGTTTCAAGCCCTCCGATTGTTTTGCCTTGCTTGGCTGCATATTCCTGCAGATAGGTATCCAGTTCATTCTTCTCATCTTTCTTTAACAGATTAGACGAAACCACCGCTGAGATAAAAATCGGTTTTACCTTATTTATTAATATGGCATATACGCCAAGGTGTTTTTTACAATATTTCTTAACCACTTTATAATCGGCTGCAGACAACAATGTTTTCAGACTGGTACCGGCCGGCATCATGATATCCGACGCATATTTTTTTATTTCAGCTTTGTTCTGAATATTCAGTTCCCCGAACAATGCCTTGGTTTTATTAATGGCATAATAGGTTGAATCGCCCAGATCGAATACCCGTTTATCGCGGATATGAATGGTACCGAATAAATAGGATGTATCTGTTGATCCCTTGCCGGAAATCTCCCATAATAAGGAATTTCCCTGAGCAAATGCGTCTGAAAAAGAGCAGATAATGAGGAATAAAAAGCTGGTGATCCGGGTGAAGTTTTTCATTTTAACAAAAATCCAGAATCCTGTGTTGATAGAGAAGGATTTCAGGATTTTTTTTCCCACTACTTTTTTAGCATATTGTGCATGAATTACCATGAGAAAACTTGCATTTATTATATTCCTGAGTCTCGGATGCTTAGTAGCATCACAGCAGAACTCTTATGCACAAACGGAACCGGATGCTTCTACCAACAATGGAAGCGGTGAACCTGCGCCCAAAGTAAAAAAGTCTAAAGGTAAAAAAGGCCAGACTCAGGAAGACCTGGATGCCCAAAATGCCCAGACGACAGAGAAGCAAATGACTCCTGAGGCTAAAGCCTACCAGAAGGAAATGGCTAAAACTAAAAAGGAGAAGGAAAAGCGTAATGCAGCCACGCAAAAGCAGGCAGATAAACGCGCATCAAAACGCTTGAATTCGGCCAAAAAGAAGACGACAAAAAAGAAGAAGAATTACGTGAAGTCTAAAAATAAAAAGAAGTAAGTTGTCAAATTATAAATTATGAATGCCGTCTTAACAGGATGGCATTTTTTATTATATCAGTTTCTGTCCTTGTCGGCGTACCGGAGACAAACAACTTTATAAATAAGAAATGCTTTCTCCGCTCCGGTCTCCGACAAGCTTTACATCATCTCCTTGTTGGAGACCCGGGAATATTCTTTACTCTTCGCATACATTTTTCCGTGCCCGGGTACGCCAACAAGGGCGTTAGATATTTTTATTGCCCGCTCTGTATCGGGGGTAAAGGCAATGGTTTGCGGTTAAAAATATACGTGACCCCGATGGTACCATATACATTGGGAGATTGTACCAGTTTTTCAGGCTTCATTAAAGTATAATCGATGTGGCCCTGCAGCAAAAAATTTTCTTTTATAAAATATCCCACATTGACCCCAAGCTTGATGGTACCAAAATGCGGCGTGATCCAGCCTGACTCTACATCTTTTAATACGTGTTGCACCTGTTGATCTGCCACAACGTGCCCGGTGAAGCTATCTCCGTAATAAAAATCCAGTGCGGCGAAATATTTTTTCTTATAAATACCAGGCGCAATATCCAGCTCGCCTCCTATAAATGTTCCCCTGAACTCATCCGATATATAACGGTTCACGGTAAATGTTTTCCGGAGTAGTACTTTAAAACTATGTACCTTCAGAATATAGCCTTGTCCCCCGTAAATAAACTGGTAGGTATTATCCTTCTGAAATTTGGTACGGTCGGCAAAATCAAAAAACAAGGTGGTGTATTCATTCACCAGCTTACCAATATGGACATGGAAAGCTCTGGCGGCTTCTATTGAAAATACAGGTGTTTTATCGTACCAGCCATTGGTATAAGTAAACGCGTACTGTCGGGCTTGAAGAGGAACTAATAACTGCGCATGAGAATGGAAAGCGGAGCAGACACATACAATAAAAAATATAGTACAAACAGCTTTGCGCATTCCTTCTTTAGCTAATCTTTTAGCAAATATACGGGAAACGATCGGGAAGGTAAGCAGGTAATTAGCTATACTTAATCCTGTTCTACCTTTTCCCCTGCACCGCCAAAAAACATTTTCGGATAAATAAAGCTTTTCAACGTTGCTGTATGCTGGGAAACCAATGCCCATTTATCAAACTCAATATTCAGTTCCACAATACCACAGGTCGGAACATCGCCTACTTCGGTACCGGTTAAATATTCGGCCAGGTAACTGAACCCAGGATTATGCCCAATGATAATCACTGTTTTATGTTTATCATCCAGTTCATTAACCACCTTTAACAAGGTACGCACGGATGCTTCGTAAATATCTTCCTGAAAATCGACCTTTTCAAACGGATATTTGATCTGTTCACAAATATATTCGGCCGTTAAAGTGGTACGCAGTGCCGGACTGGAAACGATCAGATCAGGGTTAACACCCATTTCATGAAGCTTTCCTCCCATTCGGGGCGCATCCATGTGACCGCGCTGATTCAATGAGCGGTCAAAATCTTTTTCCCCACTATTAGACCAATCTGACTTGGCATGACGTATTAATATAAGTGTTTTGCCCATGTTGCTTTTAAAGAAGCATATTACATAAAATAACCGAATTTAAGGCATTCAAAAAATTGAATTCATATAAATACTTTGATAAATACCATTCAAATTCAACTTATTGAATTTGAATGTTTGCATTTTAGAAAAAAAAATATTCATCTTTGTCCTGTTCATTCAAATAAATATAAGGCAAATGCCAAAGAATTTAGTCATAGTTGAGTCCCCTGCAAAGGCAAAAACCATTGAAGGGTACCTTGGGAAAGATTTTACGGTAAAGTCGAGTTACGGACACGTAAGAGACTTACAGAAAGGCGATAAGGCCATTGATATAGCCAATAATTTCAAACCTACATACGAGGTTTCTCCGGATAAAAAAGAGGTTGTAAAGGAATTAAAAAAGTTAGCCAAAGACTCCGATATGGTTTGGTTAGCGACGGATGATGACCGCGAAGGGGAAGCTATTTCCTGGCATTTGAAGGAATCATTGGATCTGGACGATAAAAAAACCAGACGTATTGTATTCCGTGAGATTACAAAAAATGCCATATTAAATGCGGTACAAACTCCCAGAGGAATTGATATTGACCTGGTAAATGCACAGCAGGCACGCCGTATTCTGGACCGTCTGGTGGGTTTTGAAATGTCTCCGGTACTCTGGAAAAAAATAAAAGCAGGTCTTTCGGCCGGCCGGGTACAATCGGTAGCGGTACGTATTGTGGTAGACAGAGAACGTGAAGTAGATCAGTTTAACGCTACTGCTTTATTTAAGGTAACAGCAGAATTTAAAGATGGTAACAAAACGATCAAGGCTGAATTGCCGCATCGTTTTGCTACAGAAGCCGAAGCGCAGGTATTCTTAACCAAACTGATCGGTGCAGATTTCTTTGTGCGCGACCTGGAAAAGAAACCAGCGAAAAAATCACCTTCTGCTCCTTTCACTACTTCTACTTTACAGCAGGAAGCATCCCGTAAACTGAGCTTCTCGGTTGCACAGACCATGACCGTTGCACAACGTTTATATGAAGCCGGTAAAATCTCTTATATGAGAACGGATTCGGTAAACTTATCGGAATTTGCGATTGAAGCGGCAAAAACTACCATTACTAATAACTACGGAACAGAGTTCGCCTTCACCAGAAGATATAAAAGTAAATCAGACAATGCACAGGAAGCTCACGAAGCCATCCGTCCGACGGATTTCAACGTGCAGCAGGCAAGTACAGACCGCAACGAACAGCGTTTGTACGAACTGATCTGGAAACGTGCCATCGCTTCTCAGATGGCCGATGCAAAATTAGAACGTACCGTTGTAACAATCGGTAATAATAAAAGTACAGAAAACTTTATCGCAACAGGTGAAGTAATCACATTTGAAGGTTTCTTAAAAGTGTATCTGGAATCGAAAGACGAGGAAGATGAAGACGAAGAAGAAATCGAAGCAAAAGCAGGTGGTACAGCAACCTTACCTCCGTTAAAGATTGATCAGAAATTAGGCCTGAACCAGATTGTTGCGGTAGAACGTTATACCCGTCCGCCGTCAAGATATACAGAAGCCAGCCTGGTTAAAAAACTGGAAGAAATGGGTATCGGTCGTCCGTCTACCTATGCACCAACAATTTCAACGATACAAAAAAGAGGTTACGTTATTAAGGAAGA
>Ga0210397_10001568_pt1 | contig 14636 bp, 17 predicted proteins | sample IncBWH2OmetaG_FD_160126 | JGI IMG/M metagenome (GOLD analysis project Ga0210397, IMG submission 160126) | Forest soil microbial communities from Barre Woods Harvard Forest LTER site, Petersham, Massachusetts, United States - Inc-BW-H-2-O ...
ATTAAAGTCTAAAAAAAAAGTTTGAAAATTCCCTATTTTTTAACAAATTTTTTGGGGAACCCCTAAAAAAAAAAAATTTTTTTTTTTTTTTTGGTTGAAAAAAAACATCGCGTAGCGATGTCGAACTTGGCACGTGCCTTAAAAAAAATTCATTTATTTATTTTATTAGATATGATAACGAATGATATATTAAGATATAGTGCAAATGAACACCATATAGGATATATAATGAATAATCCAAATTCTAACCATTTTTGATTTATACCAAAAATAATTAATATTGTAATTGATGATAATATGATAAATATAAGCATTATAAGGGCAATAATGAGTCTACGTAAACGAAAAAATACAAATGTCCACATTTTATTGGTTATAATATTGAGTATAAACAATATGGTGATTACATCAATCATATAATTTCTTGTGGGATCTGTAAAATCAGTATTTCTATACAATATAAATAACGATATCCATATAAGTATATAGATTATAGGCCATATTACACCAAATATCCAATTAGGAGGCATAAGGGTTATTCTTTTTGAGATAGTATTATACCAATCTTTATTCTTATTGTTTAATGTTATTTGTGGCTGTCCAGTAAAAAACTCGGTGAATAACATTAGTGGTAATATAAAAAATATACATACTTCTGCTAAATTACGATAAATAAAACTCATTTATCCCCTTTTTTAATAGTGTAAAAGGATGAAAAAAAAGATATTTATTTTTAACAAATTTAATTATAATGTCATCAAAATGATTTTTATGATCAATGGAAGGGGGGGAAAAAAATAGGGTTAAAGATGATGTTTTTGTTATTATTAATAATTATTGTTAAATCGTCTAATCCACAATGTTTTTGGCAATGTGATAACCCTATTTGTTACGCGGAATGTTCAGCGGTGTGTAAACCACCAATTTGTCATATACAATGTTTAATAGGTGATCCCCAGTTGGTTTGTAATCCATTAAATTGTGATATATTATGTGGTACAGATCAAGATATATTAAATTCATGTCCATTATGTGATGTGGAATGTCAAGAATTAAGATGTTTACCTGGATTTTCATGTGAAATATTATGTGAAGAAATTGATTGTGCATGGAATTGTCAAAAACCACAGACTTGTCCTTACCCAAGATGTGAACTACAATGTAACCCACCGGCTTGTGAATTTTCTGGTTCTAACACACTTAAAATATCAATTTTGATGATAATTATTAATAAAATGTTTATTTAATTATTAACAATTCTTTCATGATCTTGATCTCTTGGAGGAACTGTGATAACACGAAATCTTGATAAAATATGTCGATCAATATAATATTGAGGAGGATAGTTCTCTAAGATTCGTATGTTGATTTCAGGAATTACTATCTTATCATTTTGATTCTGATCTTCCATGGTTAAAACAAGCTATGTTATCGATACACGTGCCTCATTTTAAATAAAAAAAATCCCCCCGTCCCCTTAAGATATATTTTTGTTTAATTTTTCAATAAATATATATTAAAAATAAAATTATATAAAATAACCCTATGAAAATTTATCATATTAATATTTCAAATACTTTATATTCTTTATACAAAGAATCTGATGATGATTATCCTACTCTTATGAAAGAACAATCTAATATTGAAAAAGAATTACGGAATATTGATAAAAATCTCTTTATTTATTCACATGAAAAGAGAGATATTGGAGAATGCGTTCATGGTAATATATTTAAATTATCTGAATATAGTATACAGTATTTTGATGATATTGATAGAATGATTAAAGATAAATTTGGTTCAAATAAATATAGTTGTACAATATCATTAGAAAAATTACCCTATTCAAGAACCAATTCAACATCCAAAGGTAGTTTAGAAACTGTTATTATCAAAAGAAAAACATTTTTAAAATTATCACCATATTTTCATATTAGAATATTAGCCATTATTGTATTGATAATCTTGTTATTATATTTAATATATCTATTGTTTCAATAAACTAATTTTATTGTTTCTTTAAATACAGAACCATGTTGACAATAAAAACATTCTTCAGATGTTATCTTTTCATCATCAATACATTCACAATCTAATGTCCAATTTTGATCAATAATAAATTTATTTTTATCAGAAACTTCACCTTCTTCTTCTTCCATATATTCATTATCTGCATCATATACTATAGTATATTTTCTATCTGGTGATTTACTTGTTCTCCTTGGTGGTGATCCTGATGATGATGATGATGATGATGATCTATTCTTTTTAGGTGATCTGGATCTATATCTTTTAGGTGATCTGGATCTAGTATCTTCTCTTCTAGGAGTAGGTGATCTAGTATTTTCTCTCATGGGACTCCGGGATCTAGTATTTTCTCTTCTTGGAGTCGGTGATCTAGTATCTTCTCTTCTAGGAGTCGGTGATCTAGTATCTTCTCTTCTAGGAGTCCTGGATCTAGTATTTTGTCTTCTAGGAGTCGGTGATCGTTTCTTAGGAGATGGAGATCGATAGGATGATGACGATGAAGAGGATGATTTTTTTTTATTTCTTCTGTTATATTCTTCTTCTTCTTCTCTTCTTCTTCTTCTCCTTCTCCTTAATTCTTCTTCCTCTTCTCTTAATTGTTGTTCTCTAATACTTCTATTAACACCATCTCTTAGATCAGGTAAATTACGTTTATAATTATTATAATTATTTTGTGCCTTTTCTGTATTTTCTGCCATTAATATTAAGTTTTCTAATACTCTTTTTTGACCTTGTAATCTTTCAATATATTGTTCCCTTTCATCATGAAATCTTCCTCTTCCTCGTCCTCCTCTTCCTCCTCGTCCTCCTCTTCCTCTTCCTCCTCTTCCTCTGTCAAATTGAGATGATGGTCTACTATAAGGATATCTTCCAGAATAGTTATTAACTCTAGGATTTGTATGAACTCTTGTTGTTGATTTTTTTGTATCTTAGAATTTTAAAAAAAAAATAAAGAGATGGGGTTGTTGTTTTTTTTTAAAAAAAAAACTACACACCATCAAAGGATTCATTTTTTGATCTAATAACCATATCATCAAAAGCTTTACTATTGTGTTTGTATTGGACATTTGGTCCAACTTTATTAATTTTTTGTGTAGTTGTCATATGGTGTGTCTCTATGATATTTTTTTACCGGATATCCAAATATAGAATACATACACGTGAGTTCATGAATCTTTGTTCCTTGGTGTATCAACATGTTATTAAAAGATATCCTCATATTACTATATTTAATAAAAAACCGGGATCTGATATAGTGGTAAGGAATTATCCATTTCAATATGAGAAACAAGATTTTCATAATGATAGAATCATTTATAATCTTGTATTACTAAAGATAATTGATAATATCCAGGTGCCTAATTCTTTATTTATAGAAATAGATAATGAAGATGCACCGGTAATGGATATTAACATATATATGGTTGATTTGGATATGTCTGATTGAAAGATCTTTCAAAAATAAACTTTTTTTTTATTTAAGTATTCCATTTCGGTTAGACATGTGCTATGGATAAACAACAAATGGATAAAGACATAAGAAGATATTTTATAATAAAATTCAAGTTTCCTATAGATTCAGGTTGTTTCTTGATGAATGAAATCGGGTTTACATATGATGATTATTTTACAGATTCACAAATACTAGATATATGTTATCAATCAATAACAAAACATTCAGAAGAAAACTGCAAATTTCATGATAAATGTAAATTTGTAACTCGTGAAAATATAATAATTACGGACAATCTTGAACTTACAAAGGAATCATTTATTAAAAATAAACCAAAGTGTACAATTGATTTTCAAAAAGAATTTATTGAAGACTTATCGGAATGTGTGATAAAATATGAAAAAATAGTTTATTTATCGTAAATTTCAATAAATTGAGAAATTGATGTTTTTAATACGTTATAACTAATCTTGTCAGCTAATAATGATGGATCATTATCAATCAATGATACAAAGAATATCATCCATTTTAGATCTGAATCCATTTTACCAAGCATAAATGACTTATCATTCTTTAAATGTTTATTATTCTGTTCCCATTTTATTAATTTTTGTTTAAATCTTCCTTTTAATTCATTAATCTCATTACCATCATTACCATCATTACCTTTTGTAATGTTAATGGGTTTATCAATAATATATCTATTATCACAAAAATCTATAAAATTTTTAATATTTTGTAATCTTGATAATGATTTATCTATGAATGATTTGAATGTAATTTTATTTGATAATATTGTACAATAAGTTTTTTCAAATGTATTTAATAATGATGATTCTGATTCATCTGTTGTAGCAATTTCTGAATTTAATTTATATTCATCAAGTAATTTAATTAATCCTGTATTAATTTTATTGACAGAATCCTTCTTTTTATCTATAATTGGTTTATACCAACTTAAATTTTTATTATTTTTAATGATTTTTGTAATCTTATTATAATATTTATCTAATAACCCAAATCTAATTAATTCTGCTGGTATATGATCAGGTTCATCATAATATGCTAATAAATCTTCATTTGTAATATCTGTAGCACAATAAATATTACATTTCATTTTAAATGCATATTTATGAGCATTAAATATCCAATAATAATACATAAATTTTGAGAATTTTTTAATATTATTATCATCAAATTTTTCATTATGAAGTATACCACTCTTTGATATAATAGATTTATATAATTCGGATATACTAAAACTAATATTCATTTTAGTTTTATAATCCTCTTTATTTGTATACTTAACTGCTTTATAAAAATTTTCATTAGCCTGACAATAAGCAATAATAGATCTAGCTTTCATTAATTCTAATCCTCCAATATCATTAATCCATCCTGAACAAGATGAAGGATTTGATTTTATAAGATAATTAGTAGAATCTTCATTACTTATATGATCTGTTTTAATATCACTTATATGTTTCTTATAAGATAATAAATCATAAGGAAGATTTGTATGTAAATTATTATTATCATAAGTTATATTTTGCAAATTATCATTACAATCTTTTGCAATTAAATAAGCTTCTTCTAAACATACTTTTGCATTAATTAAATGAATTGCATTATCTTTATTACCTTCCTGATTAGTTTTACTATCATCAACTAATGATTGTTCTTTTGATGCAATCATATAAAGAATCATAACTAATTCAAAATCTAAAGACGATGATAATAGATGTGGTAAATCTTCTTCCTTATTATCATCTTCAGATTGGGATGATGTTGTTGTATATTTAAAAATTTGTGAATTGTTTAATATAATTTTTCTAATTTTAGATAATAATGCAACATAATCCCATGTTGTATTAGTAATACCAAATTGTTGTTGTTCTAACAATAATCTCTTATAATTGTTTAAAAGAGGAATTAAAATAGTCTTTAATTCATAAAGACATTTATCATCCAATTGATTAAAGTTTGAAAATTCAAATTGTATCTCATCTGGTGTTTGATTAATTGGTTTTGGTGTAACAAAAACAATTTTTTTAAATTGTTCTGGTGATTTAAATATATGATCAATCTTATTAATCCATTTTTCCATCTCCCCCTCTCCCTCTGTGGTTTTTCTTGGAAGTGATTAATATATTAATTTATTTTATTTAATAATAAGCCAATTTTAATAAAATTAACCGCATCTGGGGGTTTTATTCAAAATGATTATTGATATTATATTAACAAGTCTTTTATTAATTGTATTAAGAAGAAAACTATCTAATAATAAATATCATTATTTTACATTATTTGAGGAATTTTGTGTATTTTATCTTATTGTATTTTGTATGAGATGTGGAGTATTATTATTATTATCTAGTATAGAATTATATCAATATGAAAAGGATTTAAGACTGGATGCTTTATCTGATTATAATGATTGTTTAACTAAATTCAATGAATCAAATTATTCATCAATTAAAGATAGATGTATGATAGCTAATATGACATTAAATTCTGATATATGGTCAAATATATACAATGAATTAATATCAAGATTTTGTAGTGCTTATTATAATTATGATACAACAGAATATATTATTATTTTATTCATTGTATCATATAATATAATATTGTTATCAGAGAGATTGTATATAATTTTATTAAACTATACATATACAATCAGAAGTAAACACCTCGATGAACACATTAAAACCCGAGAACAACAAGATGAAAGTTTGAAATTTATTAAAAAACAATAAACTTTTAAGTAGGGGGAGGAAAAAAATACATAATAAAAAATTTTTTAATATTCTTTAAAACTATTTGTTAGTTTTGGGAATGATCCTTTACCATTCCATGCAAGGTATGCATTTAATATATTCATTTCAACATATTGTTTTGCTCCTGCACCTGGTTTTACATAAGGAAAGTCACCCTTTCTATCAGCGTATCTTACAGCACCTAAATGACACAAAAATGATACGGGAATTGATTGATAATAGTTTGTTTGTTTTTTTGTTCTTATATTTACTTGAGTAACCTTATCCTTTCCTAGGATAAAGTTAACCCAACTTGATGATGCATGTTTTCTATAAATATTTGCTGTATTATCAATATCAGGTGCTTTAAATGTTCCATCTCCTATAATAGATATTGGATAACTCATATGTGTCTGTGATACAGGAGTAGGTATTGCAAAGAAATCTGGTCTACCTGTTTCATTTAATTGGAAAAATTGTGAAGGGTCTTCAACAAATCTATCTCCACAACCTCCTTTAAATGAATCTGGTACAGAATAAGGTATCCAACTAATTTTCTTTGGATTAATTCTAACATGACCTACATGAAATTCTGCAGATACAGTAATTGCACCTGAAATACCATCAATTGATGGTATTACTGCAATTCTACCAAATACCATTAATCCTGTACCTGATCCTGCAGTCATTACTATACAACTAGACATATTATGTTCTTCTGCATTTCTCATAATATCAACTTTTAATAAATGTAATCCCAATTTTGCTACATTTGCAAATACATCCATTGCAAATGGTGAAAATATTATACCAAGGAATAACAATGCACTACCATTAGATGTCATCTTTTTATAATATTCTATATTCTTATTCCATGGTCCAGGAAATTCCTTAATAAATGATTCAGAAGAATCACCTCCTGTTCCTCCAGTTACAGAATCTTTACGTTGTTTATAATGAGTTGGTGCACTTCTTTGATGAGAAGAAGGTGCATCAAGAGACATTGATTTATCAATACTTCCCTTTGAGAATACAGAAAATATAGATTCTGTATAATTTTTTTGTTTCTTTTGTTGTTTATGAGATTCCTTTGTTGTAAATAACTTTTGTTTTGTGGTACTATAATCATCAGAATCATCATCATCACCTGAATCAATCTTTGATGATCCAGTTTCAAATTTCATATGCTTTAATCTAAATGCTTCTACAACTGGGAAACGAGTAAAATCAAATTTTGGTGATGTTAATCTAATTTTACCTTCATCCAAAACTTTTAATAATTCTATAACATCATTAGTTCCACCTCTTATACTAATATTATTAACAGGAAAATTGTAATTTGTATTAGCATCACCTGGTAATATATCAATTCCTTCTACATCTGGTCTTGTAGAAATAAAATCTATAAATTGTTCAGTTGCTGTTAAAGGTGTTCTAATATAGAACCTTGGTTCTGGAATTGATTTTAAATAAACCTGATTACCAGTATTATCAACACCTACCATACGTATAGTTGTTTTATCTCCTGATGGTGTTTTTGAAAGAAGATCAAAAGCATCTTGAGCTTTCTCTTGCATCGTTACAAAATCTCCTTTTGTCTCATCTTTAAATATAAGATTAACATTATGTGATTTCATTGAAATATATTTATCTATCAATGTCTCATAATCGGTTGCAGATAGTATTGGATCTTTAGATTCAATATCTTCTAATTTCACGTTGGCTAAATCCTTTTCTTTAATTTTTGATAGATTTGAATGAACATAATGAATATATGTTTGTGATTGACTAATACGATTTCTAAAATTGACATCTGTAGTTACAGAATTACGAATATTAGTATATGTTACTGGAATATCTTTTAAAATATATTTCATTATAGTTTCAACAAGATCATTAAGAGTATTTGGTGTAATTTTCTTTGATTTATTAATATCTGTTATTTCTAATGATGTTTTTTGTGATAATAAAATAAAAAGAACCCAGAATCTATTTGGTATTATTTCTTCTGGAAATTTGAGAGGGTTATTAGTAGTTATAAAGTTATTAATACTTTTATAATCTTCCTCAGTGTAATATTGATGATTAATTATATTAACTATATTTTTAAACTCTTCTGATTGTTTATTTAAATAAAAAAACTGATAGGTTGCATCATTACCAAAAGAATTTCTATTTCTACCCCATTGTCCTTTAGTTTTTATCAATTCCTCGAGAATTGTTATATCATACATTCCAAGAAACAATGGAGGTTTATGAGGTAATATATGTTCAAATAAAGCATCAAGACTTGATACTTTAGAGAACCATGGTCTTGTGTGAAATTTATCAATAATATCACTATTTTCTGAAATATAAATTCTTATATATTCTACAATTTTTTCCCATGTTTGAACAATTCTATCTGCTTCAATAGCTATACCATTATATTCTGAACGAGGATTATTCTTTTGTGCAGCAATTGTTCTTAATCCTGCAGCACTTGCAAATCCTGCTGGATATAATGGTAATGGTGTTGTACCTACTTCAGGTAAATCAAATCCACCATAGATATTAGATGGCCAATCTTGAGCAATTTTTTTACCATAAATATCTTCTCTTTCACGTAAAAATTCATAATTTTCTTGTATCTGTGTTGGTGTATTTATAGTTGTAGATCTTATTCTTTGTAAATTCGTGATATATAATCTATTAAGATAATCATTAGTCCAGGGTGATTCATCAATTAAAGATACAAATCTTTTAACTGAATTAATCTCAAAATCTAAATCAATACCATGATGTTTCTTTAAATGAATCATCATTGAATCAGATACCTTTTGTATATCACAATTAGGTAAAGATTCTTTATTCATATCTCCTACTCTTCTGGGAACAAAATATGTACCATTTGGACCAAATTTTGGATTAAAAGTTGATCCAACAAATGAATCTCTCCATCCTTTTTGTTCTTCCATAGTTCTTTTATTTTCAAATGATCCTGGTATAGGTTTATCATGAGAATATGGATCATCTGATCCTACATCAAAATTTGCACCATCACGATTCTTTAATAATTTCCATTTAGCAGGCATTTCATTTGAATTTAAGATTTCTCTATTTTGGAATTCTATAAAATTTTTTAAATGTTTACTTGATTCATGTGTAATTTTATCAAATAAAAAACAATTTTTAAGAGCCCTTTCATAAGATATAAATCTTTCATCACCATATGTTTTATCATGACAATAAATTTTTCTATCCAACATACATGGATTAAATACATCATGACATTGTGATGAATGAATATCATATGGATCATGAGGCCATATTCTTGCAATAACAACTGTTGTTACTAATGGTTGAACAACCTGTTTTCTTTGTGAATTAAATACAAAACTCTTTAATTCAAATGCACTAATACCATTAATAGTTGTTAATGATGTTGGACCTTTTATAGTACCAATTTTAATATCATTTGTTTTACCAATTTCATTATCTGGAAATATATATTCTTGAAAAAGAGTAGTAGGTTGACCTCTTAATTGTTCAAGAAATAATAAAACTTTTTCAGGTACAATAACAGTATTAAGATCAGGAATATCTGATCTTCTAATTTCCTCAATTCTATTATAGAAAATTTGAGGATCATGAGCAAGAATACCAAATAAACTACCAACAAGATTAAGTACTTTTGAATGATTAAGATAATCTTTACCATCTTCATCACTACATGCATTAGCATAAGCAAGAGTGGTTAAAGCAAAGCATTCTTTAATCATAATAGTTAATTGTGCACATTGAGCTAAACCTTGCATATAAAATTTAAATTGATCTTCACCAAATATTGTATCTCTATAAACACCACTTGCTATAGTAATACCTAATTTAACTTTCTTTGTGGTATCTGTCCATGTACCAGTTCTCATAGTTAAGGTATCAAATGGAGATCCTTCAGCAACAGGGGCAAATGTAACAAGATTAATCTCTCGAAGTGCTGTTCTCCAATTAACTTCATTAGAATAAATCCATGGCATAACATATTTTAGAAAGGATTCATTTCTTATATTTAATAGATAAGCAATAATTTGATTTGCAGGAATTATTACTTCTCTACCATTATACATTCTAAGAATATCTAAAGGTTCAATATTCTCAGGACTCATATAATTGTTATTTGGAAATCCTTGATCAACTAAAAGAATTAGTAACTGTAAAAGAATTAAATAATCATACAAGGTCCCCAAATTTTCTTCAAAGCTTCCATTTGTTTAAAAACAACAGGAGAAGGATTTTGAAATGGTTTAATATCTGTAATTTGTGAAAACATTTTTGTGTTGGGAATACAGATAGCTGGAAAAGGCCTTTATGATTTAATTTTAATTTACATTAGTATAAAGAATTCAAAAAATCAGCTTAAATATCCCAAAAAAAAATGAATATTGATTATACTGTTACTACTATAATATACGCACTAATCTTAATTTGTATATTATGTTTACTATTCTTACTTATTGTAATCCTTTTAAGACTTCATGAAATTGACAAAAAGATTAACTTATTAATAGAACCTAAGTCTAAGATGTATATAACTAATCAATAAAAAATTTTTGGCACGTGTCAAGTTCGACATCGCTTAGCGATGTAGTTTTCAAACTAAAAAAAAAAAAATTTTTTTTTCTGGGGGTACCCCAAAAAATGTGTAGAAAAGTAGGGAATTTGCATACTTATTTTTTGGTCACGAATAAAATCATGAGTTTTTTACACAGGCACGCCCGTAGGTGCGTACATTTTTTGGGATTTTTTGAAAAAATGCAGGCTATGTAGGCGCTTGCAAAATAATTCATGATATCAATTCACTAAAATATTTTTATATGGCATACTTTTTTATTTTTATGAATTGATGTCGTGAATTATTTTAAAGGCGTCTACAGAGCCTGCATTTTTTGAAAAAACTCGAAAAAATGTAGGTCGACCTCTGATCGACCTGTGTAAAAATTCATGATTTTATTCACAGCCAAAAAATAAGTATGCAAATTCCCGATTTTTCTACACATTTTTAGGGGTACCCCCAGAAAAAAAAAATTTTTTTTTTTTGGTTTGAAAACTACATCACTGAGTGGTGTCGAACTTGACACGTGTGCGAAATTTAGTAAAAAAAAAACTAGATTTTCATGTAACAAAACGCACAACCATTTTTTAAAATTTTTATTTCTAAATACGGAATTTACAAAAAATATACTAATTAAAAAGAAATTTATTTATCTTTTTTGTTAGATAGATAATCAATTATAGTCTTATTAGTTACTTCAACTTCAACGTAATTGACATAATTATTTGCATCAAAAGTACCATTTATGGATAGTTTTCTCAACCGATGTTCTTCTATCAATTCAAGAGGCAAATCATTTGCTTTAGCTAAAGCATGAATTACCTCCATTACGTCAGCAAGTTCTATTAATAATTCTTCATTAGAATTAGCTTCGCTTACTTCATTCGCTTCTTCAATAAGCTTTTTCTTTAAGTTAGATATATATTCATCTTGAGATAAGGTAGTAGAATTTATAATGAATCCTTCCTTTTGCATAATAATAGGAAGCTTATTTCTAATTAATTTGTTAAATTGAACCATTTTCATAGGGTCTTCTTCTTGGTGACATCCTAAACATAGATTTTCATTAGGTCCCCATGTAACATATGTTTTATTGAGACATTTCGCACAATTTATAGAGACATTTTCTTGGTGACATCCGAAACATAAATTTTCATTAGGTCCCCATGTATCATATGTTTTATTGAGACATTTAACACAATTTATAGAGGCTTTTTCTTGGTGACATCCTAAACATAGATTTTCATTAGGTCCCCATAAACCTGAAGGTGATTCTCTATGACACAATGCACATATATCTGATGACTCCATTTTTTTTAAAATCCCTCATATACACGTGTTAACTTCAGATAGATGGAAGATAATGAAACTACGTTCTTGGTTCATATACGAATACGAGAATTAAATACTATTTATAATTTCAATGTTATTTCCACAGATACTATAGGACCTTTAAAAGAGAAGGTTTTGAAGAAATTGATTAATGATTATAATTTTATTGATTTTACAAAATGGACAATAGGAAATATATTTCGTGTAGGAAGCAAGGATTTTACAAATGATAATGATTTAATTAAACAAGATAAATTTTCATATTATTTTGAAATGCAATTAGTAAAAAAATAAATCTTATTTATTAAGTGACGACTCCATTTTTTTTAAAAAATCCCTCATATACACGTGATTTTTCGCATTAACCCGATGGAATCGAATGAAATAGATTTAACCTTTTTAAAAAGACATGGTTGTAATGAACAATGTACTAAAGGTTGTGCTTTCTGTTTAAGAAAAGCGAATGAAAAAATAATTTCAGAAAATACGAAGTTAAAACAAGAATTACTGGAACTAATTAATATTAAAACTAATACAGACACCTAACATGTAATAACAAATAAAAATTTTTAATAACAACGTTCCATTCTTAAAGGTGGCATTCCCGATATTTGTACATCAACAATATTTCTTCTTGAATCATAATAAAATCTTAAATCTACATTCCCAAATTCATCCAGTATTTTATATATACAATTTTGACGTAAATGTGCATTTGGTAATGATATTGTCCCATTTTGTAATAATATAACTTCTTCATTCATACAATTAAATGTTTTACCCAAAATTGTTATACCCAAATCTATAATAGTCGCTGTTTTAACTCGAGCGGTAATTGTAATCATAAAATTACCACCACAATATTTACCCGTTGGATGAACATCCGCGATACAAGATGTAATTAATAATAATAACCATAACCCAAACATTTTTCCCCTTCTTATTAAGAATAATAATAATAATTAAAAAAAGATTTTTTTATTCAATTTTTTGTCTTTTATTTTGATGTTCATCTATCTCTTCTTCTGTTTCTCTTTTTCTTTTATTAATTTGTGATCCAGGAGGACTATCATCATCAACAGCTTCATCAATAGTAGATTCATCATTATCATCTTTAACACCATCTTCTTTCTTTGCTTTTTCTGTGAGTATTACCGAGTCTTGTTCGTCTTCAAGTGTTAATTCTTTATTTCTTGATGAGGAATTTAACGATGTGAATATTAATCTTGATAAGGTTAATTGTATATCTACTCCTTCTTTTCCTGAATGTAATACAGGGGAAGTAAGATTCATAGTATAAGTTAGTGTTTTAATACCAGGTGAAGCATTGTTATGTTTAGCTGATGAATAAATAAACGGTCTAAGGGATTCATATTTGGTTATTATTTTTGCTTTTGTTTTTAGATTTCTTTTATCATAGATAGTCGTTAATATTTTCATATTAGGATTAGTTCCTGGTACTATTACATTATTAGATTCATCGGTATTAATAGGTTGTTGATTATTTTCTTCTGTTTTCTTCTGAACTGTCCATAATCTTAATTTCATTGTAGGTGATTGATTTTCATCAGGTTGTTTAAATGTATTTAAAGGAAATTCAGTTATTTTTGATATAAAACCAGATTGTAAAATTGATAATTTTGGTCCACATATTTGACTCTTCAGGTTCTTTGGAAGAGAATTAACAAGGGTTTCTATTTTAGTACGGAATTTTTCAAAGAATATTTCAATTTCTTGACCAATCTTATCTTTTTCTTTTGTTACATTACCTAGATTATCTCTTTTCTCATAATTAGGATGTAATTTAGGATAATTATAAAAGATTGGTGAAGGATCTGCTTTCTTTTCATTTGTATCTTGATAATAGATAAAGGATTTGGAGTGAAAAAGGACACCTTTAAATGTAATAAAGTAATTGTAAGTCTGACCATTTTCTTCAATAACTGTGGATATATGTATATTATTATATCCACTAACCTTCAATTCTTTTCCTATATCCAAAGCTAATAATTCAAAAGGGAAATATCTAAAATCATATTCTTTATATTCTCTCTTATTTGATTTACTATTACTCATTATTAACCGTTCCTATCCTCGTGTACAAAAATATTTAATTTCCGTGATTTTTAAATAAGCACACCCGACAATACTAAGAAATAAAACACGTGATGTTTATAGAAGAATATACAGATTGTTTCTCTGATAAACTAACCTTTATTCAAGGAAGAACCTCAAATTTAACATATGTCGATGGAATAAGTTGTAAAAGTTTTACAGATTGTACTCGTAAATTATGTTTTATGGGAAATGATTCACGAGTAGATTGGTTATGTATATTAAATGATCAAGGCAATATTAATATAATCAATTATTATAATACAAATAGTTTTTATGTATTATTAATCATTATTATATTTTTATTATTACTTTCACTATCATTATCTGTGCTGACGTGTCATCATAAAAGAAAAAT
>Ga0210397_10001569_pt1 | contig 14630 bp, 19 predicted proteins | sample IncBWH2OmetaG_FD_160126 | JGI IMG/M metagenome (GOLD analysis project Ga0210397, IMG submission 160126) | Forest soil microbial communities from Barre Woods Harvard Forest LTER site, Petersham, Massachusetts, United States - Inc-BW-H-2-O ...
TCGGTCTTGGCGGCATCCTGGACGACCGCTTCGCGCGTCTCGCGTTCCTCGTCCTTGCGAGGCTTGGAGGGCGGCATCTCCGGCTCACCGAGTTTCAACGACACCGAGACCTCTTTTTGCCCGGGCTCGCGTCCACTGCCCCTATGCGATCATCGAGGGCTTCGGCGGATGCGCGGTTTTCGGATGACGATCGTGCAAGAACACGGCAAGGGAGTTCGCGATGACGCCATCGTCCACCGCCGCGGCGAACAGCCGTTCCTGCGCGTCCCGCGGCAGATCCGACCAGACTTTCAGCGCCGCATGTCCCAATAACCTGGCAAACCGGTCCTCGTCGTTGTGCAACGCCGTTTGGGAGATCGGAATGTCTGATGGCGTTGACCGACTTTGCGGCGGGATGAAATCGGCGTTGGCGTCAGAAGTCGAGTGAAAATCGTTCCCGCCGGCCTGGCGTGAGCCTTCTTCTGCAAGCCTGCCGTCGCCCACGATCTCCGCAACGATCTGTTTGGCCGTGCCGACGACAGTGTCTTTCGCGCTCATCGCAATTCCTCGTCAGATGTCCTTGGCGCTGTCGCCGCCGGTTACTTCGTACTCCGCGCCCGTCACCATGTTCGCGGCATCCGAGGCCAGAAAGACCGCGGCCGGAGAGATGTCGTCCGGCTGCAGCCAACCGACCTTGAGCGGCACGGTCGGCGCGCGGTTGTCCCAGGCTTCCTGCGGGGTCGGATGTTCGACCTTCTGGCCTTGTTCCCCCATGGTTTCGCTGAGACGCTTTTCGTAGCGGGTGAGGGCGGTATCGACGAGGCCGGGGATCAGGGCGTTCACGGTGATGTTGTACTCGCCGAGCTCAATCGCGGCCGACTTCATGAGGCCCAGGATTCCCCACTTCGAAGCGGAATAGCTCGAAGCGTCCTTGGTGCCGTGCTTGCCCTGCATGGAAGACAGCAGGATGAAGCGCCCCTTCTTCCTCGCGACCATCTTCGGCGCGAACGCACGGAGGGTGTTGGCGGTGCCGTTGAGATTGTTATCGATGACGTCTCGCCAGTCCGGATCCTCCATCTCGAGAAGCGGCATCCATCGTTGGATCGCCGCGTCGGCCACCACGATGTCGATCTTGCCGTAATCTCCCTCGACCTTATCGGCGATTTGGCGCAACGCGCCGATGTCCCGGATGTCCGCCTTGATGGCTTCACCGCGTCGTCCGAAGGATTTGATCAGCCGGACCGTCTCGTCGAGCTCCTCTGGAGTGGCGGGAACGGCGTTCGAGGCCGGTGAGACCTTGCCCGCAATGTCGACGGCGACGACATCGGCGCCGTTGGCGGCCATCTCGACTGCAATGGCGCGCCCGATGCCGCGGGCTGCGCCGGTGATGACGGCGACCTTGTCCTGCAGCATGGAACCTCGACCGGGGCGGATGGGCCCGGCGCTGCGCTCCGCCGGTGGCTCGGGCATCGGCTTGCCGTCGAGAACCTTGGGAGCTTGATCCGAGCTCACCTGAGCCGCGGCTGATCCCATCGCTACGGCCGCGCCCGCTACGGCTGCTCCCTGCAGCACCCTTCGCCGAATCTGATCCGTCATCTCGTTCTCCGATGTTGTGAGATGTTCAACGGACGTCGCGCATGGGCGTTCCTCTCGTCGGAAGGTGTCTCATGCCGTCATAAGGCCGGCAGGGTCCGCCAAGGTTCGGGCGGGAACCGAATTTCGATCCGGTCGCCGACGGATATCCGGCCACCTGAGGGGGCGACACCCATGACACCGCATCGGTACGCCGGACGATCGGCGTCCGGCATGATCAACTTACGCTTGAGGCCGGTTCTGAATCGGTCGATCAGCACGCACGGTGTCCTCAGGCCGGTAAGCTCGACGGCGGCCTCTTCGCCAAGCTTCAGGATCGTTCCCAGCGGCAAGGATTCGAGGTCGAGGCCTGCCGTCAGCACGTTCTCGCCGAGGTCGCCGGGGCCGAGAATGATGTCCTCCGCGCGCAACATATCGAGGAGTTCGACGGGGATGAGATGGACCTGTCGTACGTTCGGCATGGCCGGATTGCGCCGCGCCAGGTAGCGATGACGGACGAACGGCCCGGCATGAGCATCGCCCTCGACGCCGACGTCATCGAGGAGAACCAGGCTTTCGCGTCGCGACTTGCTGAAGCGATGCTTGCCGTCGCTGGCGAGGCCTGCAATCCTTGCTATCGCCGTGGGCTTGAGATCGGATCCGTCGTTTCGCATACGCTCGTCTCAACCGGTCCATCGGCGGGCGGTTCCGCGATCAACGATGGCCTGCCGAAGGCAATGCGAAATGAAAGTGTCGCCGGGCTGCACATTGACCACGATGGTGAGGAGTTTGCTGACAAGTTTGCCGCGTGGGCTGAGGCTACGCGCATGGCCGGCGAGATCATCAAGGACATCGACGGCAGGCTGCGGCCAGGGCACGACTGGAAACTAGAGGTCGAGGACGAGTTCAAGAACGTAATTTGGGCTCTTCACGTCAAAGCCGAACAACCGAAGTAGGGGCAGCCTCAATCACTCCCATGACTTCTGGCGCTGACCGCATTGTGTGGTTCAGGGCGCCGGATTTTCAGGACGGCCTCCTTGGCCTCGCGGAGGTCGGCATAAACGCCAACCCTGACACCGTCGATCCACGCATCAACCTTACCGAAGCGCTCGACAACGTAGAGGCGCCTCTGCTCGAAATGGATGGATGCGCACTTGCGCCCGCCAATTTCGGCCTCGTTCCAGATGATCGTCATGCAAAACGGTAACATGGGCGGACCTGATTCGTCGTGTGCCGCGCGACCATCATCGATCGCATAAAGGTTATCACCACAATTACTGCGAGCCCGAGGTTCAAGCGTCGACTAGAGCACAGACACGGAACTCGACTTCCAATATTTGAAAACCATGCCGCGCCTGCTCCCATCCAGCAAATGCCCGAAATGCAGCGGCCCGCTGAAGCGTCAGACGACGCCAGCGGGGACGCTGTACATGTGCGAGACGTGCGACAAAAACGATCCCATCAAGCAAGCCGATAGCTGGCTCAAGGGCGACCTGAAGCCGCCCGAATGAGACTTTAATGTTTGAAACGAACAACGAATTACTGCTCTGGATCGTTGGCGGCTGCGCCGTGGCGCGTCGGGCTCTCGTCAACTGAGCCGCCTTACTGCTCACGGTGTCTCGGCAATGCGAACGTTGGTAAGCGCGGCTTCACGCGAAACGCAAATTTGCGATTGCCCAGCTGAAGCTTCCCAATACTCGATCAGGATCAACTTGAGGCGTTGCTGCAAGTATCGGGTGATACCAGACGCACAGCCCCTGGACCTTGACAAAGCCACTAACCGAGACTTGGACTTCGCGATGGGTGTTTTCCGAGATTATATGGCTTCGGCGCGCGGTTACATCGAGCGGTTGGGGCCGTACCAATCCCTATTGCTCCTCTCCATTCCAACAAGCCTGGTTGAGCCTCTCAAACTCATCGCGGTGGCGGTGGCGGGCGAGGGCCATTGGATCACGGGCACCGTAATGATCATCGTTGCCTATGGTTGCAGCCTATTGTTCGTGGAACGCTTGTTTCGAATAGTAAGGCCAAAATTATTGAGCCTGCCGTGGTTTGCGCGGCTGTGGAATTGGGTCTTGGTTGTTCGAGGTAAGGTGGTTGGACTTTTTCGGCCGGGTTGACCTTCGACCGACCGCGGGTGGGTGGAACCAAACTCAATCGTTGTCCTTACCTTTTCAACTCCAGCCGCCTGACAGGGACTTTCCATGAGCATCGATGACCGACATCGGGACAAGAACGGGGAAATCAGCCGAAAGCACGGGAACACCCTGGTCAGCACCTTGCGCCGAATCTACGGCCCCTCCTTCGCAGCCGGGAAATCCGAATCGGCCAAGCTCAGCGATGTACTGGCGAAACTGCATGAGACATCCTTAACGCAGCTTATCAAGGACCATGAAAGCGGCGGACTGGACGAAAAGGTCAGAAAGGCCGCCTTGGCGTAGGTTTACGTTGTCTGGTACGAGTTTGGAGTATGGCGTTTCGCCGAGGGTAAGGTGCGGCATCCGTTTTTCAACGGCATCCGCGAGGATTTCTGGTGGCCAAGGACGCGTTTGACCGTGGTGGGAGTGGGTTGAAAAGCCTGCAGACAGCCCGCTGACGATTCCAGCCTATTTGCATGATGCCGTGATGCAGCTTCCGCCGGAGCACCGGCTTAACCGCACAATGGTAAACGAGGCGGTACGCCTCGCCGACCCTGACGCGCAACGATGACGGCGGCACATGGTCGTCGATCATCGGTTTGCGGCAAAACCGGTTGCATCGCCGCTACGGCATTTGGTCGCCGTTCAAGTCGAGAGATTGAGCACGCAGCTCGCGCCGGCTTGCAGTTCTCAAGCCTGAATACCATGAGGCGTAGGGCGTGTTCTTGACCATATGCCTGTTCAGATCGGGCGACCCGTCGCTCCACCACACGGGGCCGCGCTCGCCGAGCTTTCGTTTGGCGACGTCGACCGCGTGATGCGCTGCGGCTTCGGCGGTCAAATCCTTCGAGAACTTGGCCGACCGGACGGCGCTGCGCGCGGCCATGAGTTCGCTTACCAGTGCGCACCGCGCCTCCGATGAAAGGTCCGGATTGGCCAGCCGCCAAAGCCTGCCGCGGACGACGAAATACCGGCCGTCCGGCGTCACGGGATGCTTGAGGCCGGCCATCAGATGAACGGCTTGCCGCCGGTCACCGCGATCGTCGTTCCGGATGTGTAGCTCGACAGCGGGTCTGCCAGCATGACATAGGCGGTCGCGAGTTCGGCGGGCTGGCCGGGCCGTTTCATCGGCACCTGCTTGCCGAAGTTCTTCACGGCGTCGTCGGGCATCGTCGACGGAATCAGTGGCGTCCAGATCGGACCGGGAGCCACGGCATTGGCGCGGATGCCCCTCTCCGCGAGCATCTGAGCGAGCCCGCCGGTGAAGTTCTGGATCGCGCCCTTGGTGGTCGCGTAAGCCAGGAGCATCGGGTTCGGCATGTCCGAGTTGACGGACGCGGTGTTGATGATGGCGCTGCCGGGCTTCATGTGTGGCACGGCCGCCTTTGTCAGGTAGAACATCGAATGGATGTTGGTCCGGAAGGTCTTCTCCCATTCCTCGTCCGATATGTCGCCGATGTCCTTGAACGTGGCCTGGTGGGCCGCGTTGTTGACGAGGATGTCGATGCCGCCGAGACCGTCCACCGCCTTCTTGATGACTTCTCGGCAATGCTTGGCGTCCTGCAGGTCGCCGGGCACCAGCACGGCCTTCCGGCCTTCTTTCTCGATGAGTTTCTTGACCTCGGTGGCCTCTTCGGTCTCGTTGAGAAAGGCGATCAGGACGTCTGCGCCTTCGCGTGCGAATGCGATCGCGACCGCGCGGCCTATGCCGCTGTCGCCGCCGGTGATGACGGCCTTCATCCCCTTCAGCTTGCCCGAGCCCTTGTAGCTGGTCTCGCCATGATCCGGACGCGGCTGCATGGCGTCGGTTGAGCCAGGCGTCGGCTGCTTCTGGGCGGGGAAGGGCGGCTTGGGATAGTCGGGCGTCATCGGGCTCTCCTGATTGTCGATATCCAATGATGGACTGCGTGCTCGGTTCCGGATCGCTCGTGCTGGACGCTGCCAAACACCTCGTCAGGCGCCCCGCAGCGTCCCTGGACGACGAAGCTGAGCTCCCTTCGGAATCGAAATCTGAAACCCGGCGCGTGCGCTGCGTCAAGCCGGCAACTTTCGGCAGATCCACGACCCTGACCAGCCCGTCATGGCTTGCGAAGGAGAGGGTTCGATCGTGTCGGGTTGATCAAAAAAAGCGGCCCCTTTCGGGGCCGCGAAAACGCTCCAAACAGCTTCCTCACTTCCGGTTCTTGTTCATGTCCTGCGCCATCTCAAGGTGATGCTGCAAGGTTGGTAGGGTTTTGCCCGCCCAGTCTTTCAACTTCGGATCATCGCCACCCTTCGCATAACGCTCGAAGAGCGACACCGCATCCTTGTGAGCGCTGACCTGCATTGGATCATATTCACTGGCGAAGTCTTCCGGTTTTGTATCGCGCAGCTTGTCGAGCTTCTTCTGGGAAGAGTCATCAAGAGAAGAGGGGATCGCGGACTTCATTTCGCCTGACACCAAGCCTTTCAACTCTGTGCTGGTCTTGGTGTGATCGGTGATCATTTCGCCCGCAAAGGTTTTGTCCTGGGGATCCCCTTTCTGTTGGGCTATCTTGGCGGCATCGATCTCCAACATGTCGCTCATGGCAGCTTCTTTGATGAAGTCCTCTGTCTTCGGCGCGATGCCAAGCGTCGAGTTGACGCCGGTCTTTTCTCCCATGGACTGGGCATAGGCCGCCGTCGACAAAAGAGCCGAAGCAAGGGCGAGGATGGCAATACTAGGTTTCATTAGATCCTCCTTATGCCGCTTCGGCGTTGATCGATGTGTCAGCGAGTTTGGTCAGCGTGTCGTCGGTCTTCTTCTCCTCGGCCAGCGTCTGATCGAGAAGCTTGACGGCATCCCTCATGCCGAGCTTGCCAGCCCAGCTTTTCAGAGTGCCGTAACGGGATATCTCGTAGTGCTCTACAGCCTGGGCGGCAGCCAGCAAGCCAGCGTCGAGCGCGGGCTCGCCCTTGTATTCGTCCATGATCTCGGTGCCTTCATCGAGGATGCCCTCGATTGCATCGCACTTCTTTCCGCGAGCAGGCTTGCCGATCTGTTCGAAGATCTGCTCCAGCCGCTCGATCTGGCCCTCGGTCTCATCGTGGTGCTTCTCGAACGCGGCACGGAGCTGATCCGAGTGAGCGGCCTTCGCCATCTTAGGCAGTGATTTGTAGATCTGCTTCTCGGCGTAATAGATGTCTTTTAGGGTGTCGAGAAAAAGGGCGTTGAGGTCTTTGTCGGCCATCGGACTCTCTCCAAATTTAGAAGTGAAAGACGTCAGGCAACCCGACTTCCTGAGGAAAGTTCCGGGCGCCGCAGACGGTGCGCGCGCGATCACTATTGCCCCGAGAGCAAAGTCGGCGGCCGCAGGGATCCCTCCAGCAGCCGCCGAACTTGCGGTGATCGAAGTGGATCGTGATTCCCAGCGGCGGGTGATAAAGGCGCGCGCTCCGGATGTCGCCAATCGCCGAGCGTCTGCGCAAAGCGTGATTCCCAGCGACGCTCGATGCGGTTCACAATGTGCTGCGGTAATCTGATTTCATCCATGGCGCCTCTCCCAGCTAAGCCGCCAGAGTCCGTGACGTCGGACACAGACGGTTTGGCTTGCCGCCGGGCGGATGGCGGGGACCGCCGTCTAGTTCGCATAGCGCCTCAAGGATGTCGTCGATCGTCACCGGCGCCTTGAGGCTGACCGGTGCCCGCAGCGCGGGACAGGACGCGATCGCCGATGCATCCGATGCCCACGACGCCAGAATGGCGCGCTTCTCGGATATCGACAGCGATGGATTCGCCACCACGTCTCTTGGGTGATCGAAGACGGTTCCGGGGTGCAGCAGTGCGGTAATGTCAAAAACATTGTCATCGAAGACGGTCGTCGGCCGCATGGTCTCCTCCATTCTCTAGACGAATTCCGATGCCGCGCGTCGGACGACGCGCGGCATACACCTGATGTGGTTGAATCAGGCCGCTTTGGCCTCGATCTGATGGACGTTGTCAGCGGTTGATACGCCATTGATCGCGATCCGCCGCGGTTTCATGGCCTCGGGGATCTCCCGGACCAGCTCGATCTTGAGCAGGCCGTTGTCGAAGATCGCGTCCTTCACCTGGACGTAGTCCGCGAGGTTGAATTGCCGCTTGAAATGCCGGGTCGAGATGCCTCGATAGAGGAACTCGCGCTCGGCCTTTTCGGTCTTGCCGCCTTCGATGGTGACGACGTTCTGCTCGGCGGTGATCGCGATTTCTTCGGGCGAGAAACCGGCGACCGCCAGCGCGATCTGGTAACGGTCTTCGGCCAACCGTTCGATGTTGTAGGGGGGATAGCCTTCGTCGGCGGCCCGCTGGGCTGTCTCGGCGAGGTCGAACAGTCGATCGAAACCGATGGTCGATCGGAACAGCGGAGAGAAATCGTAAGTGCGCATAGCCAAATCCTCTAAAGAGCAAGTTGGGTATGAGGCACCGGACACGACCGGTGCCCGTCTCAGTCCCGAGGCCCAAAGAAGGCACCGCGGGCGCCACCTGTTTGGTGACGCCGAATGAATTAGCAAAACGCGTTTTGGTTTCAAGGGGGGCGCAAAAAAATTCAACACGGCGAACGAGTCGAAACCGCGATCAGGCGGTAGCGCTGGTCATCTCCCGCAGCGTCGCGACAACATGGGCGCCGCGATACGGCTTCGGCAGGAAGACGCTGCCGTCCGGCAAATCGTCTTCGTCGACCGTAACATGACCGGAGGTCGCCACTATCTTGATCGGCGGCCAGCGGTCTCGAACGAACCGGGCAAGTTTCAGCCCATCCATCGATCCCGGCATTTGGATATCGGTAAAGACGACGTGGATATCGGAACGCGCTTTCAGGATGGCGATGGCCTCGTCCGCGTTGGCCGCCTGGATGACTTCGAAGCCCGCGCTTTCGATCGTCTGAGCGGAATCCAGCCGCAGCAAGAATTCGTCTTCTACGATCAAGATCACCGGGGCTAAAGGCGTCATTACAATCCTCCGCCGGGCCAAGCGGGCTGAGGACGTTTTGTTCCTGTCTCTTCCGGTCTTTGCTTTCGACGCGCAGTGGCTAGGCCGGCGCTCCACCAGGCCGGGTTGACGGAGGCTGCCGGACCCGGCCAAAGCTACCGACGGAGGGGACGGCGTCCTCCTAGGCTGCTTCTTTCAGCAAACGTTCCTGACTGGCTTCCTCGGTTATCACCTTGAAACGGACCAATTGGGCGGGACCGAAGGCCGTTGAAATTGCGACATCGGCCGCGTCACGTCCCCTCGCAATCACGATACGTCCAATGCGGGGATGGTTGTGTCTCGCGTCGAAGGTGAACCAGCGACCATCCAGGAACACCTCGTACCACGCGCTGAAATCCATCGGGGCTGGATCGGCTGGAACGCCGATGTCGCCGAGGTAGCCCGTGCAGTAGCGGGCCGGGATGTTCATGCATCGGGAAAGCGTCACGGCAAGATGGGCGAAATCCCGGCAAACACCTCGGCGTTCCTCGTGACCTTCCGACGCGGTGCGGTCTCCCCGGGCATGGTGATAGCCGAACTCGATGCGGTCATGGGCGTAGTCGCAGATCGCCTGCGCCCGCCGCCAGCCTCCCTGGATGCCGCCGAAGAGCGACCAGGCGAGGTTCGAAAGCTTCTCGGTGTCGCAGTAGCGACTTGCCAGCAGAAAGGGGAGGACGTCGCCCGGCAGCGCCGCGATGTCCCACTGATGCGCGGACGGGCAAACCTCATCCGGTAGGCCGCTATCCTCGACGACGAACTCGCTGCGGACTTCGAGCAGTCCCGGAGGTGCGACGAGGCGGGTACAGATGTTGCCATACGGATCGAAGTAGTCCCGCGCGTCCACGGCGGGCGAAAACTGTATCGACTGATCGCTGAGAATGTCGCCGTCTCGCGAGGGGTGGGTGGTCAGCATGAACACCATGGGAACCGCGTATGGACATTGAAAGGCGATGTCGTAGCCTGCCCGAATTTTCACAAAAACCTCCTAACCTTGTTGCTTGGGGAAAGCGCAAACAACAAGGTTCGTTCCGAGCAAAGCGATTGAATTTGGGCGAAATGAAAGTGCGGTGATGGCCGTCCTTGCGTTACGGGACGCCGAGTCCGCAACCACTCATTCGATAGTGCATGCTTACCTCACCGCTGAACGCGCAGCTTCCTTACGTCGGGCAGCCGACAAACTTCCTTCGAGAAGGCCTTGGCTCATCCTCAGCCAGTAGGAACGTAACCCGTGACTTGCTGTTCTTCATGTTCGGCAACAGCGTGGAGGATCCGCTATGGAAGATAGAGAGCAAGGCAACTTGATCGGAAGCGATAAGGTCGAAGGAACGGCCGTCTACGGCGCAAACAACGAGAAGATTGGTTCGATCGAACGCGTCATGATCGACAAGATGACTGGCAAGGTGTCCTACGCCGTACTGGCATTCGGTGGATTTCTCGGCCTCGGAAACGATCACTATCCAATTCCTTGGGCCTCGTTGAAATACGATACCAGCCTCGGTGGCTATCGCACCGCGGTCACGGAGCAACAGCTCAAGGGCGCCCCCAAGTACGCTTCTGACAGCGACTGGAGCTGGGGCGACAGCACAAGAACACGCGGTGTCAATGACTACTACGGCGTGCCGCTTTAGCGCGCTCGGAGGGGCGCCTGCCGCCCCTCCGTCGCTTTCGGCTGCGAGTACGGCTTTCTGTCAAGAGCACTTTTCGGTGTGGCAATTTCAGAGCCGCCGTTCAGGTAGATTAAATCGCCGTTTTTTGGCAAGCGCTTTGCAACCATCGACTTTTTTCTGACTTAAAACTCCAAGATGTCATGACGCGTTTAGGAGGAGCAAATGAAAAAGGTCGCGTTGATTTTCGTCACGGTCGCCACACTGGCTACCACCTTGGCTTCGCCCGTCGAGGCGCGCGGCTGGAGAGGCGGCGGCTGGGGCTGGGGTCCGGGCATCGGACTTGGTATCGCAGCTGGCGCCTTGGCAGCGGGCGCGTACGGCGTCTATGGGCCCTACGGACCTTACGGCTATGGTCCTCGCTACTACGGTTACTACGGTCCGCGATATGCATACTACGGACCGGGCTTCTACCGGCCGCGCTACTATTACGGATGGTGAGTTAGAAAAAAACCCGGGGCTTGCTCCGGGTTTTTCAATTTGCTGGCTGTTGTGGGGGGCGAAGCGAGCAGCGGGACCCTACGGATCGGTGCGATATTCAGTTTCGCGTGGGCTTAAATCCTTATCAATATCCAGAGCGTCAACGGGACCCGCCGGACACTCGATCTACGGGCATGGAGAAAACGAACCGCGTTTCATCAGGGGTGGAGGTCACGTCAATGCTTCCGCCATGTGCCTGCGCGATCTGCGAGGCGATATGCAGGCCAAGGCCCAGTCCCTGTCGGCTGTCCCGTACGTCGCCGCGGAAGAACGGCTCGAAAAGCCTTTCCATCGCCGACTCCGGGATTGGATTGCCGGCGTTCGCCACCCAAAGTTCGAAGATGTCGTTACCTGCTCTGGCTCCGACACGCACAGGCTGATCGTGGGATCCGTGCGTAAGCGCGTTGCCCACAAGATTGCTGACCAGTTGTCCGATGCGTTTTCCGTCGCACAGGATCGGGTCGGTGAACTCGAAACTTGTTTCGATCAGGCGCCCAGGGGAGGCCGTCCGCAGTTCGTCCACGACCTGCTCAAGCACCGGTTGGAGCGGACGCCTGTCGCGGTTGAGGGTGATGCCGCCGCCCAGCCGGCCGCGCGCGAAGTCGAGGATGTCGTCGATAAGGTCCGACATACGGGTGACCGTGGTGTTGATCATATCGAGGACACGAAGTTCTTTTTGATCCTTCAGCGCACCAGAACGCTGCAGGATGCGGGCGCCCGCGCTGATGGCCGCAAGAGGATTGCGCAGGTCGTGCCCCAGCACCGCGATGAATTGTTCGCGTAAGTCGGCCGTCTCTCGCTCGCTTTTCAAGGTTTCCGTTGCCAAGGTCCTGGCCTCGACAAGCTCGCGCTCGTAGCGTCGCCGGTCCACCGCCTTGATAACCACCAGGCGGGTCGACAACAGGGAACCGTCGTCAGAGCGCTGTTCGACCGCGTTGGCGATGACAGGCATGCGGTCACCTCCTGCGGTAAGGAAGTCGAGCGCGAACTCGTTGAAGAACCCCTGCATCCGCAGCAAGGGGGCAATATGGGTTTCGAAGTAGATGCGGCCGGCCATGTTGAGAAACTGGTGCACACGCTTGCCGGCGAAGTCGTCGCAGGCGTATCCCGTCCAGGCGCATAGCGTCTGGTTCACCCGGCTTATGCGGCCGTCTGGATCCATCGTGAGATAGCCGCAAGGTGCGTTCTCGAACAGGTCTTTGAATTCTTCGCTCGTCGTCACGTCAGACGAACGTCTGCATCGCGGACACGACTTCCTTCGGCGCGCTCAGATTCGGGCAATGCCCGGTGGCGTCCAGAACGACCATCTCGCTTCCCGGTATCTGGCGGTGCACGAACTCGCCGACTTGCATGGAGGCGATGATGTCCTCCTTGCACTGGAGGATCAGGGTCGGCACGGAGACCTTGAGAAGGTCGGCCCGGTTATCGGACTTGAAGGTCACCCGCGCGAAGGCCTTGGCGATCTCGGGATCCGTCCGGCAGAAGCTATTGGTGAGTTCCTCACCGAGTTCCGGCCGGTCCGGATTGCCCATGATGGTGGGCGCCATCGCAGCGGACCAGCCCATGTGGTTGTCCTCGAGAAACTCGAGGAGCTCTTCGATCTGCTTCTCACTGAACCCGCCCACATAGCCAACGTCGTCGATGTAGCGCGCCGACGGGCCGACGAGCACCAGCCGCCCGAACATGCCGGGCGCCTTCAGGGAAGCCAGAACGCCGATCATTGCGCTGACGGAATGTCCCACGAAGACGGCGTCCTTGAGGGACAACTCGTTCCCGATTTCAACTAGGTCATCCGCGTAACCGGAAAGCGTCGAATATTTGCGGGGGTCGTAAGCCGAGAGGTCGGAGCCGCCGGCGCCGACATGGTCGAACAACACAACCCTGAAGTCCTTCTCGAACTCCGGCGCTACGAACCGCCACATGTTCTGATCGCAGCCGAAACCATGGGCGAAGACCATGGCCCGGTCGCCGGAACCATGAAGGTGCACGTTGTTCCGTTCGATTACGCTCATGACGGCTCCTTAAGAGGTACTAGCGCAGTTCATATTGAGGAGCGGAGCCCGGAAATCGCAACGGACACGTCCACGTTCAGCCGTGCGCGGGATTTCGAAGAGCGAGACCTGGGATAGCCAACTCAGCGACGAAAAGTTCCGTATTCGCAGCCTTGAGTTCCATTATCTAGTGGGCGCAAACGTCCTTCTCCAAATCGTCGCACGAAATGCGAGCCAACGCCATGCACCTCAACTGCGCCTCCTACCGCCGCCACCGATGACCTTCAGGATCGGGATCATCTCCGACACGCACGGGCTGCTAAGGCCGGAGGCGGAGCGTCGCCTGGCTGGCGTCGATCACATCATTCATGGCGGCGACATCGGACGTCCCGAAATTATAGACGCGCTGCGTCGCATCGCCCCGGTTACCGCGATCCGAGGAAACGTGGATATCGATGACTGGGCTGCTGCATACCCTGAAACCGAGGTCGTGCGGCTTGCGGGAAAAACGATCTACGTTCTGCACGATCTGAAGACCCTGCAGATCGATCCGATCGCGCGCGGCATCGACGTCGTCGTGTCCGGTCATTCCCATGTGCCGAAGATCGACACGGCCGACGGCGTGCTCTACCTGAATCCAGGAAGCGCGGGCCGGCGGCGCTTCCGGCTGCCGGTCACGCTTGCGACGATCGACGTGACGCCGGGCAACCTGCGGCCGGAAATCCACGATCTCGGCGGCGTATGAACCCGTCGCGAGGATGCGCCAGCTTAAAGCGGTGGCAGGTCCAGATGGGGAGGGACAGGAGGCGGTTGGGCGAGGTGCTGGCGTAGGAGGGAGCGGCGAGGTCGGAACTGAGTGCGTCCTGATTGGTTGGCCTGCCGATCCCTTCACGATCGGAGAACGCACATGAGATGGGTTTTGGCGGCGGCTTTCGCAGTCGCGGTTTCGTTCGCTCTCGCGCCCGCTGCGGACGCCAAGGGCTGCATCAAGGGGGCCATCGTCGGCGGTGTCGCCGGCCACATGGCGGGACACGGCAAACTCGGTGCTGCGGCCGGGTGTGTCGTCGGCCATCACGAAGCGAACAAGGCCGACCCGAACAAGGCGAACGCCCAGGCTCCCTCGGATCAGAAGTGATCCGTAGGGCCAATGGCGACCACCAGCGCCGGCGTGCACCGCCGGCCAATCGGAGCACTTGTCGAATAGCGGATCTGCCGGCATGAGGCTCTTTCCACCGAGGTGCATTTTCGTCGGCCTTGTCTTGGCGTCCGTGACAGGCTTCGCGTCCGGTGCCGAAATGAACGCGGCAGCGATCAACTCCGCCGAGCCCTCGAAAAAGACGCTGTCGGACACCAAGCCGACCCCGGCAGGCATCAGGCTACAGGTTCTGCTTGACCGGGCGCACTTCTCGCCGGGCGAGATCGACGGCAAATTCGGAGAGAATGCGAAGAAGGCATTGCGGGCCTACGAAAAGGCGCAGCAGTTGACGACTTCCGACGAGGTCGGCACCGACGTTTGGGGAAAGCTTGCGTCGGATGACCGTCCGGTGATTACGAGCTACGTCATCTCCGACAAAGACGTCGCAGGGCCGTTCCTACGCAAGCTCCCGGCCAAGATGGAAGCTATGAAGGACCTTCCGAAGCTGGCCTACACCAGCGCGCGAGAGGGCTTGGCAGAAAAGTTTCACATGAGCGAGGATCTGCTGTCTGCCTTGAACCCAGGAAGGCACTTCGATCGCGCCGGGGAAACCATCGCTGTGATCGATACCGGTGCTGATCAAAGTCCCGAGAAGGCGGCCAGGGTGGAGGTCGACAAGAACCGGCAGACCGTGCAGCTCTTCGA
>Ga0210397_10001571_pt1 | contig 14626 bp, 9 predicted proteins | sample IncBWH2OmetaG_FD_160126 | JGI IMG/M metagenome (GOLD analysis project Ga0210397, IMG submission 160126) | Forest soil microbial communities from Barre Woods Harvard Forest LTER site, Petersham, Massachusetts, United States - Inc-BW-H-2-O ...
CTAGATTCGGATTTGCCACCGATTGGTCGCTCGCGCGGCCTGCGAGGGCGGGCGACGCCTGCGCCCGCGATTAGAGATAGCTTCTGAGTCATGGCCGCTGAGGGCAATACCAAGGACGACAAGACCGCGCCGTCGTCACCTCACGAGCCGCCGGCCGGGGCGGAGGCGACCGGGAGCTGGACCGGGGCGAACGGATCGCTCGACTACACCGTGAGCGCCGGCTGGACCGTCCTGCGCAAGAAGGAGAAGCCGGCGGCCGAGATCTTCTCGGTCTCCTATGTCGCCGCCGGCGATGGCGAACGTCCGGTGACCTTCGTCTTCAACGGCGGCCCGGGCGCGTCCTCGGCGTTTCTGCACATGGGCGCCGTCGGGCCGCTCCGGGTGGCCTTCCCGGCCGACGGCACGCCACCGCAGATGCCCGCTCGGCTGGTGTCCAACGACGAGTCCTGGCTCGCCTTCACCGACCTCGTGCTCGTGGACCCGGTCGGCACCGGCTTCAGCCGCGTCATCGAGGATGGCGGCACGGCGCCCGACGATCACCCCAAGCGCGACGGCGGCGACGGCGGCGATGGCGGCGGCGCGCGGGAGTACTTCGGCTACAAGCGCGACCTCGAGGCGCTGTGCGAGTTCATGAGCCGCTGGCTCTCCGACCAGCGCCGCTGGGGTTCGCCGGTATTCATCGCCGGCGAGAGCTACGGCGGCTATCGCGTCGGCCGGCTCGTGCGCATGCTGCAGGAGACGACCGGGGTGGGACTCAACGGCGCGGTGCTGATCTCGCCGGCGCTCGAGCTCGTCTCACTCCGGCCCACCGACTACGACGTGCTCGGATGGGTCGACCCGTTGCCGACGATGGCGCTCACCGCCGTGTGCCACGGCCGCTCACGCGCGTTTCCGGCCGGCACCCCGCTCGCGGACGTCCGAGCCGAGGCGGAGAGCTTCGCCACCGGCGAGTACGCCACGCTCCTCGCCCGCGGCGCCTCGATGCCGGTCGCCGACCGCGAGCGGATCCAGGCGCGCCTCGCCGATCTCGTCGGGCTCTCCCCCGACCTGGTCGCCCGCGCGGAAGGCCGGATCACCATCGCCACGTTCTCACGCGAGCTGCTGCGCGACGAGCGCAAGGTGCTCGGCTGGTATGACGCGACGATCACCGCCAGCGATCCGTTTCCCGATCGCGAGGAGTTCGCCGGACCCGACCCGACGCTCGCCGGCATCGACATGGTGTTCACGACCGCGATCAACCGGCACCTGAGGTCAGATATCGGCGTGCGGACCGATCGCGAGTACGTGGTGCTGAGCGACGAGGTCAACACGGCCTGGCGCAACGACGCGCCCGAGGACTTCTTCAGCCCGCCCGTGGGTGCCACGGACGACTTCCGCTACGGGATGGCGCTCAACCCGCACATGAAGGCCTTCATCACGCACGGTCGCTATGACCTCGTGACCCCGTACTACGCCACCGACCGGCTGCGCAATCTCATGCGCCTGGACGAGCAGATGGCGGGCCGGCTGACCGTCCGTCATTTCGACGGCGGGCACATGTTCTACGCCTGGGAGGCCAGCCGGCGCGAGTTCACCTCCGCGATCGCCGCGTTCGTGGCCGACGCGCTGGCCCCCGGCTGAGCGGGTGACGCGGCCGGGGGTCGCCTCAGCCGCCACTCTCCAGGTTGCGCCGCAGCTTCTCGTGGTAGGCGCGGAACTGCCGGTCGATGGCGCGTGTGACGATCGGCGCGAGCAGGCGCATCGGCCCCTGGAGCGCTCCCTCCGCCGTGAACGTGACGACGGTACCGCGATCGGTTGGGCCGAACACCCACCTGCCATCGATGGGCTGCGGTCCCTCGACGATGTGGGTGTCAAACCGGCGGGGGCGTTCGAATTGGGAAAACTCGACCAGCTGCTCGAATTCCTTGCGCCCGGGGACCTTCGTCCACTCCCGGATGCGGTAGCCCGCTCTGGGCTCTCCCTCGGAGAGGACCTCAACCCGCGTCTTGGAGGTCTGCCAATCCTGCAGGTTCGCGGGATTCGTCATGTAGTCGAACACAGTCTCGGGCGGGCGCGCCACCTCGAACGTCTGCTCGATCCGCATGCCGGGAGCTTCGCAGGTTGCCCGCGCCGCGTCACAAGCACGCCCAGGGCATCCCCAACGATGAGTTTGGCTGCGTGGGCCGGTCTGTAGCGTGGACCGGCAGGGACGATCGAAGGAGTGAGATGGCGGACCACGTGAAGCTCGGCGACGTCGACACCTGGTATGACGAGGCCGGGTCGGGCGACCCGCTCGTGCTCCTTCATCCCGGCGGAGCCGGCGTCGACGCGCGCGCGCTGGGCGCGAACCTCGGTCCTCTGGCCGCGCACTTCCGGGTGTACACGCCGGAGCGGCGCGCTCACGGACGCACGCCGGATGTCCCCGGGCCGATCACCTACGAGGCGATGGCCCAGGACACCATCGCCTTCCTGGAGACCGTCGTCGGCGGCCGCGCCCATCTCGTCGGCTACAGCGACGGAGCGATCGTCGCCCTGTATGTCGCGCTGCGGCGACCGGACCTGCTCGACCGCCTGGTCGCGGTCGCGGGCGTGTTCCATTTCACCGGGTGGCTCCCGCATGTGCTCGACGCTGCCGGCGATCCGCCCGCGTTCCTGGAGCGCCTCTACGCGGAGCTCTCGCCGGACGGCCCGGAGCATTATCCGGTCGTCGTTGAGAAGCTGGCGAGGATGCACGCCGCGGAGCCCACGCTGACGACCGATGACCTGGGCGCCATCACGAGCCGGACCCTCGTCATGGTGAGCGACGACGACGAGGTCCCCCTCGAGCACGCGGCCGCGATGTACCGCGCCATTCCGGACGCCGAGCTCATGGTCGTGCCGGGGACGTCTCACGGACTGATGGTCGAAAAGCCCGAGCTGTGCAACGACGTCATCGTCCAGTTCCTGGCGACCGATCCGGTCCGCCTGATGGCGCCCATCCGCCGCGCCGCGCCGCAGTGACGGCCGCCGGGCAGAGCGCGGTCAGCGTCTACGTCGCCGCCTTCCGCCGCCGCGCGATATTCGCCGCGCGGTCCTGGGGCACGGCGTTCGACGATCCCGGCCTGGTGGGCCTCGAGCAGGCGGATGGTCGCGTGAGCCTGCTCGTGGTCGACGACCGTGCCCTCACGCCGCTGGCGGGGCTGCTGGGCCGGGAACCGCAGGGCGTCATCCGCGTCCTGCCGGCGGCGTCACGCAGTCGCGCGATGCTCGAGGCGCAGCCGCGGTGGGCGAAGGAGTCACTCACCGCGATGGTCTGCCGCGATCTGGCGGCAGTCCCCGACGTTGCGCTCCCTGAGGGGGTTGGGCTGCACCCCGTCTCGCTTGATCCCGGCGGCGCAGACGGGTCCGTGGACCTGGTCGCGGTCACGGCCATGGTGGTGCAGGCAGATCCGGCCGCCGTCGGAGAGAACCCTGAGCACATGGCCGCGTCCCTGCGCGCGGTCAGGCCGGCGCCCGTGTTCCTCGCCGCGGTCGACAGCTCGGGGGCGGTCCGCGCCACCTCGGGCTGCCGCGTGTTCGGCCACGACGCGAGCATCCTCTTCATCAACACCCATCAGGACTGGCGCCGGCGCGGGATCGGCCGGTCGATGACGGCCGCCGCGCTGCACGCGGCGCGGAGCGCCGGCGCCACGTGTGCCGGTCTGGACGCCACCTCCGCCGGAGCGTCGATCTACCTCAGCGTCGGCTTTGAGAGTGCGGGCCCGATGGCAGAGTTCGCGACCGCCGGCTAGACGCCCCCGGGGCGTCGGCCCCCGGCGTCAGCGGGCGGCTTGCTCAGCGCGGCGCGGCAGCTTCCATCCCGGGCGGACGAAGTGGCACGTGTAGCCGTCGGGATAGCGCTCCAGGTAGTCCTGGTGCTCGGGCTCGGCCTCCCAGAACGGCCCGGCAGGCTCCACCTCGGTCACGACCTTGCCGGGCCACAGGCCGGAGGCCTCGACATCGGCGATGGTGTCCTCCGCGACGCGGCGCTGCTCGTCGTCGACGTAGTAGATCGCCGAGCGATAGCTGGCACCGATGTCGTTGCCCTGGCGGTTCTTCGTCGTCGGGTCGTGGATCTGGAAGAAGAACTCGAGCAGGTCCCGGTAGGAGATCCGGTCGGGGTCGAATGTGATCTCGATCGCCTCCGCGTGGGACCCGTGGTTGCGGTAGGTCGCGTTGGGCGTGTCGCCGCCGGTGTAGCCGACGCGCGTGGCGGTGACGCCATCGAGCTTTCGGATGAGGTCCTGGACCCCCCAGAAGCACCCGCCGGCCAGGATTGCCTTCTCGGTTTCGGCCATCTCGCTGCTCCTTCTCGTCACGGTTCCTCGGTTCAGGACACATATGGTGACAGCACCCGCGACTCCGGGAGCTCCGTGTTGTGTCCTGGCGTATGCATGGCGTATGATTACGCCACATGTCCGCCACAGCTATCGATATCCGTCAGCCGGCGATCGTCGCGCATGAGCTCGGCGAGGTGAACGCCCGGCTGGCCGGAGAGCGTGACACGCCGGCCTCGGTGGCGGGCGTGGTGGCGGATGTCGCCGACGCCATCGCGGGCGGCGATGACGGTGCCGTCGCGCTGGTCAACCCGTGGCTGTGGATCAAACTCCAGAGCGCCGCGATCAGGGCCCAATCGGCGTTGCGCGAGGAGGACCCGGAGCGCCGGCGCCACCTTCGGCTGGCGCTGGAGCAGATGCGGTTCCTGTTCGCGCGGATCGCGGACCGTGAGCCGATCGGCGAGGACCGCCCGGTGCATGACGTCGTCCGGTGGCTCGACGCTGCGTTGGCCTCCGTCAGCCAGCCCCGCAAGGCCGAGCTGCTCCATGTCAGCCCCCGCACGTATCAGCGCTGGATCTCAGCCCAGGAGTCGGTGCGTCCGAGCGCCGAGGACGAGCGTCGCCTGCGCATCGTCGCGCGGATCGTCAATCAACTGCGCCACAGCCTCACCGGCCCAGGCGTGGTGGACTGGTTCGAGCACCCACGGGCCGAGCTTGACGGAGCCACTCCGGCCGGCGTCCTCGACGATCCGGACAAGCTGGAACTGCTGATCACCGCTGCCGCGGCCTCGCGCGGCAACATCGCGGCCTAGCCATTATCGGCATGGAGGTCGTGGCCTTTCGCCTGGCGAACTACGAGACGCCTCTGTGGTCGGTCGAGAACTTCTCCGCCGGCCGCTACAACGCCGCCGGCTCGGGCGCCACCCAGTACCTCAGCCTGCACCCGCTCACTCCATGGGCGGAGCTTCTACGCAACGAGGACCGGCGCACACGCGCCCGCGCCGTGCTCATGCGCTACCCGCTGTGGGCGATCCGCGTGCGGTTCGAGGACGAGCCGTTTCACCTCACCTTCGACAACGCGGCCGACGTCGGGATCAGCCCCAGCGATCTCGTTGCCGATGACCAGCGTCCGTGCCGGGCGCTGGCCGAGTCGTTTCGCGCAGGTGGCCGTCACGCCTTCACGGCTCCCTCCGCCGCGTTGCCGGGCACCGTCAATCTGATCGTCCTCGAGCCTCACGTCCTCGTCTCCTTCAACCAGGTGCCGTTGGACGAGATCGACTGGCCCGGGAGCATGACCGCCCAGGACGGCCGCTGCCCGGATGGGCTGTGGGAGGCGGTCCACTACCGGGGGGCGCCCGGCGAGCACCTCGGCCTGGCGGCATGGGAGCACGGGGAGGCGTTCGCCTTCGAGGAGCCGGAGGTGTCAGCCGCCGTGGTCACAAGATGATCACCGGTGCGGGGAAGGTTTAACTCAAGCCACCGTCAGAACTCGTGGGGCACCTCTGAATTCGCAGACCGCACTGCTCGCCAGCCTGACCTCGGTCGCGATCTTCTTCCAGCCGCTGACCGCAGTCCCGCCGGCCTTCATCATCTTCGGCCTGACGACCTGGATCACCGCTCGTTCGATCCGGCTCGTCCGGCTCGATCCGCGCTGAGGCCGTCAACGCCGGGGGTGGGCACCCTTGACACCCCGGGCCGGGTGCAAGAGGGTTGCTCTGCCATGGGGCTCCAGGACAGCCAGGTTGGGCTGGCGGGGGTGGCGATCGTTGGGGACGTGCCTCCCAACGCGCTGCAGCCCGTCCTGCCCGACGGCATCCACCTGCGATGGGCCGCGACGGACGAGGTGGCGTTCCCCTGGTACGGCTATTACCTGTTTCGCCGCGAGCACCGCCCCGGCAAAGCCGTCTGCTTCAGCCAGGGACTGACGGGGTACAGCGCCGGCGACGTCGGCGCGACCACGCTTACCGCCCAGCTGGGAGTCGCCCGCAGCGACACCAACCTGGCGCTCACCGAGGACTTCCCGCCGGCCAACCGCCTCGAGCTTGACCTCGCCGGCCGCCGCTTTCTGCAGATTGCGCTCGACCCGCGCTGGTACGCCCGCGAGGCGCAGGTGGCGATCGGCTTCCGCGAGGACTGCGGGATCGCCACAGCGAGGCGCACGTGCATCGATTTTCGCAAGGTGATCACATCCGGGAAGAACCCGGTCTCGATCGAGCGGGCGCGTTTCATCGTGCGCGACGCCGACGGGAGACCCGTGCCGAGGACCACCGTGAAGGCCTGGCGTACCCATGCCGGGGAGTTGCGCGGACTCGATTGCGGCCACGACCTCGAGGTGACGCTGCCGTGCCCCGCGCGTGAGGTCGACCTGCGGCTGACCCCGTTCGCCGCCGCGGTCGATTGTGAGGGTCTCACCCGCGCCGGCAAGGTCGTCGCGCACACACGTACGCGGACGGCCGCCGGCGTTACCGAGACGGTGCGGCTGAGCGGCAGGGGCATCGAGTTGGTTCGGCTGCGTGCGAAGGGCGACGAGGCGGCGCTGCACGAACTCTGCTTCGTCTGCGAGGCCGAGACGGTCGCCAACCCGGCGATCGAGGTCAAGGTCTACGACGACGAGACCGTGGTCGCAACAGCGAGCGCCGCCGGTCGCGCGGGACAGGAGCAGGCGCTCGCGTTCGAACTGGACCGCATCACGGCGGTCACGCTGTCCGCCGGCCCCGCCGCCCTGATCGATCTGTGCGTCACGCCCATCGCCCAGGATGCGCAGGCAGGGTGGCAGGCACTGCCTCAGGTCGATTACCCGATCGCGCTGCCGGCCCGTCACCCCGACTACCCCGCGCGCCAGGGCGCCGCCGATCCCGCCGGCGACCAGACGCTCGCGCTGGGGCGGGTGATGTACGGACCGTCCGCGACATGGTCAGGCACGCCGTTCGACGATCTGCACGACGCACTGATCTCGCTGGTGGTGGGCGGCCCGGGCTCCGCGCCGATGGCCCAGCGCACCGTCAGCGTCCCCGGCACCGCTGTCCCACCCGACACCGTCGATGCTCCGACGATGCCGAGCCAGCAGACCTACGGACTGGTGATGCTCGGGTCGCTGAACCCTGCGGTGGCGCAGATGCTCGGCCTGTACTGGGTCGACGCGACGGCCGATCCGGCCACTGCCTACGACTACCTCATCGTCGCCGACAGCCAGGGAGTCGGTCAGCTCGACGTCAACGTCGTGCTCGGGCTCGTGGGACAGGGCGACTGGTCACAGCTCGACGGTCACATCGTCTACAACCTGCGCAAGGTCGCCGCGCCCGCGCTGGATCCACCCACCGAGCTGCAGGCGTACGCGCTGCCGGGAACGACGGTCGCGCAGCAGGGCGGCGGCCTCGCCGACTGGAGCAACAACGCCGGCCTGACGTGGGATATCCCCGCGACCGGCTCCGGCGGGCTGTTGCCGGGCTCGGCGGTCCTCTATCACGTCTGGCGCACCGCGCTCGGCGACGCCGACCAGCCGCAGGCCCCCGCCGGCTATGACCCGATCACCGAGGACGCGCCCGTGCTCGTCGTCGCCCCGCAGGCCGGCGACCCGCCGTCGCAGTCGCCGTCGGACTGGCCGCCCTTCCCGCTGCAGTACATCGACACCGGCCTGCAAGAGGGCTGGTACGGCTACGAGCTCAACGGGATCGACATCTTCGGGCGCCACAGTGTCAACACCGCCGCGGCTCCCTGGCGCCAGTGGGCGCCTGAGCCACAGCCGAGGCCCTGGTACTACGTCGAGCCGGCCGCTGATCGCGTCGTGCACCCATCCGCGGTGCGCCTCGAGGACGCCGTCGCACCGCCGCCGCCGGCCGGGCTCGGCGCATGGGCGCTGGACCCGCAGGACCCGTTCCTGACGCGAGACGCCGCCTACGACACGTGGTACGCGTCGCTGAGCGTCAGCGAGCAGGCCGAGACCGGACTGCGCGTGCGCTGGCAGTGGACCTACGCCAACCAGCGCCAGGCGCCCGACACGCGCGAGTTCCGCATCTACTACCAGCCCGGGCGGTTCAACGCGATGCTGGGTACCGCGAGCGCGGTGAGTGCCGTCGCCGGCGACGTCAGCGAGGTCATGACCGACATCGTCAACGCCGAGGCGGCCGACGCGCTCGCCGGCGCGTTCCTGCAGATGGGCGCGCGCAGCTTCCGCGTGATCGGCAACGAGGCGGGGTCGCCGCTCGTGCTGCGCGTCCAGAACACGACGAACCCGACCGACCCTGCGCCGGGGACGGGCCCGTGTGCCGTGACCGTCCCGCCCAACCAGTCGTTGTGGGTGGACACCTCCGTGGCGGCGAACTGGCAGCAGCGCCGCTACGTGGTCGCGTATGCCGACAACGTCACGGTCACCACCGACGCCGACGGCAATCCGCTGCGCACCTACGAGGTGCTCCTTCCCGCGCCGGGCGACAGCGACCGCTCCGGCCTGGCACTGACGCCGACGATCGCCGACCCGCTCGCCTATGGCGCGGTCGGCCTCACCGCCGCCGACGACAAGACCTACGTGGAGGACGCCGCGAAGTGGGACGGGACCGAGTGGGGGGAGCGCTACGGCAACGAGAGCTTCATCACCGGGCCCGCGACGGTCGTCGTCGTGTTCCGCGGCCCGGTGCCGGCGCCGGTGATCCCGGCCGACAGCGACGCCGTGTTTGCGTCGGAGGCGGACTATCACTCCCATTCGTTCTTCACCTACCGCTGGCCACCGCTGGCCGCCACTAGCTTGCACGTCTTCCGCGCGATGGATGACGCCGTGTTCTCGGCCTGGTGGACGCAGGGCGCCCCGCCGGTATCGGCGAGTGACGATGCGGCGTTCCCGAACGTGACCGACGAGCCGCGCTGGAACCACACGTTGCGCCAAGCGGTCGCAGACGACATCGGCCAGCTGGCGGGCCAGGCGAACATCGACGACGCGCGCAGCTACTTTCACGGCCGGCTGTCACACGACGCGCTGCGCGTGCTGGCGGGCCTCGAGCTGGTCAGCGCCGCCTACAGCCAGATCACGATTCAGGCGCTCGACCCCGAGGACCCCGGCAACGCCGACCGTCCGGGGCCCGACACACCGTCCGGGTACGCGCCCGATCCCGGGCTCCGCGCCTACATCGACACGCTGGACGGGCGCTCGAGCAACCGCTGGTTCTATCGCTGTGCCTATGTCGACGGGGCCCACAATGTCAGTGCCTTGAGCCTGGCGACGCCGCCGGTGTATCTGCCCGACGTCGTGGCGCCACGCGCGCCCGTGATCACGTCCGTCTCGGGCGACGACGGATCGATCACCCTCACATGGGCGTCGAACCGTGAGCCCGACCTCGCCGAGTACGTCGTCTACCGGGCCGCGGACGAGGCCTCGGCCGGCGACATCCGGCTGATGAACCTGGTGCACACCGACCCCGACGTGGATCCCGATCCCACGGCACGGCCCGCATCGGCCTCGTGGACCGACGATGGCCTCGTAGGTGGATCGACGTGGTGGTATCGCCTGGTGGCGGTCGACGGCAACGGCAACGCCTCCGTGCCCTCCGCTCCCGTCAAGGCGGTGGTGGTCGACGAGCGGCCACCCGAGCCGCCCCTGTGGAAAAGCGTGACGTGGGTCGTCGTCCACGCGGACGGCAGCGAGGGCTCGTGGCCCTCCGGCGGCTCCCTGGGGGCCACCGACCACGCTGCGTTGCGCATCGAGTGGACGGCGCAGGGCGTGGGGGAGAGCTACCGCCTCACGCGCAGGCAGCCCGGCGATCAGCTCGCCACCCCAGTGGCGATCGGTACCGGCTACGAGGACGAGGGCGGGAGCGACTTCGGGATCCGCGACGACGCCGTCTCGGCGGACCGTAGGTACGTCTACAGCATCGCCGCGCTCTCGCCGGCGGGAGTCCCGTCGCTCTACCAGCGCGATCTGCAGGTGCCTGCGCCATGACCTACACACCCCAAGTCGCGATGCCCGTGGTTGCGCCGCCCGCAGGAGGCGGCTCTTATGACCCTGCGCTGGCCGGGACGATCATCGCCACTGCGACCGGCACCCACGAGCAGGTGCAGATCGACATCGACCTCACCGCGCCGAACCACCTGTACGCGATGTCGGGCGGCACGGTGTCCTACTACCCGGCCGGTACGGCGTTGCCCACGAGCGGAGCGGATCCCTCACCCGGCGCGGGATCCATCGTGCTCCAGACCTGGGGCGTGGACGTCGCCTGGCAGCAGAAGGCGCTCCCCGCCGGGGTGTCCCCGCTCGTTACGGTGATCTACCTCAACGTCACCGACTCGACCGTGCAGTCGGCACTGCAGCCGATCGTGCAGGCCATGGCGCAGCCCGCGCTGCAGCTCGCGTGGGACAAGCCCAACCCGGCGGCGACCAAGACGGACCTCGAGAACCGCTACCTCGAGAGGGTGATGGCGGGCGAGTTCGGGGTGTTCGTCGAGGGCGGCACGCTGCTCGGCGACGCCGATCACGTCGACCCGACGGACACGACGACCGACATCCGAGTGACCCTCTGGTGCCTGACCGGTTCCCCCGCCGGGCCCGGCGACGACCTCTCGCCGGTGATGAACATCCGGACGATGCCCACCTACGGAGGACCACAGTGGACGGGGCACCCGCTGATCGATGCGCTTGCCCAGGTGACCGAGCCGGCGGACATCTATGTCCGCTTCGATGTCTACAACGCATCGACGCAGCTGTTCGAGCCGTTGCCGGCGGGGACGGGCGTGGACCTCATGGACTACGACACCGTCGGCAGCGACGATCTGAGGCAGACCCAGAGCACGGACGCAACCGGAGCGGTCCACTTCAGCTTCGCCGATAGCGCGCAGGCGTTCTCCTCCGACAACGACCTCTACTTCCTCGCGCATACCAATGGGCTGAGCGTCGCCGGCACGACGATCCCCGCCGATTGGTCGACACGGGGCTGGCTCGCCACGGACGGGAGCCCCGGCTACTACCCGGATTTCGCCGGCAGCCGGATCGGCGATCCGGCCAACCCCATCACCTTCCGCGTCGGGGTGGACGTCCACGCCAGGTTCGGCTACGACAACCCCGACTACAACCCGCCAACGGTTCCCGACCTCGACCTTCCCGCCCCCAACGGGGTCAAGGTCTACCTGAGGCAAGATGGGACCACCGGTGACGTCCTGGCCCTGACCACCGACGCCAGGGGCGAGGTCCACGGCGTGACCTTCGTGCTCACCGGCGGTGAGACGCTGTATTGGTTCACGAACTTCGAGATCGAGCCCGACGCGTCGATTGGTCTGAAGAAGGCGACGATCGAGTTCACCCTCGACGGCGGCTGGACGACGCTCACTCAGGACGAGGGCGCTCCGTTCTACCCCCAGAACAACCGCACCTCGCTAGGCGAGGTGGCCAACCCAGACCAGGTTCACACGAAGCTCAAGGACCGGATCGCCTCGTTCTACGTGCTGAAGACCCTGCGCGAGCTGTCGGTGTTCTTCTCGCAGCTCACGGGCGGCGACTGGGCGGGCATCGACGACCTCACCTACGACCGGCTCGCGCCGGAGCTGCCGTTCTCCTGGCCTACTGGAAGCATCCACTTGAACAACGACTTCTACCTCGACCGCGCGACGATCTGGCACGAGACGAGCCATCAGGTGATGTGGATCGAGCTGGCCAACTCGAGCTCGTCGCTCGGGATCGCCTACCAGGAGCTCAACCCCCTCGGTGCGTTGACGCTCACCCACGACGTCGACATGAAGGCCACGGGGATGCAGGCCCTCGTCGAAGGCTGGGCGGAGTTCGTCGAACAGGTCTCTAAGCCCAAGCCGGCGCAGGCCTTTGACTGCAACCACCTCAAGCAGGCGCCGACGGTCCCGGGTCAGCAGCTGCCGTTCATCGATCCTCCCTTGTACCTCCTCAGCCTGCCCGCGGACCCAGCACCGGAGGCGACCATTGCGCCACGGGGCACCGGCGAGGAAGTCGAGGGAGCCTTCGCCAACGGGTTGTTGGACGTCGTGCGCAACATCGTCGACGGCAGCGGCAGCGTCGCCGTCCCGGTCACGACCGACGGCGACGTGACCGCCACCGCGCCCTGGGTGAACGATGCGGCCAAGCAGACGCGCTTTCGGACGATGATCTGGGCGCCGCTCAAGGCGCTCAACGGGGCGACTTCAGACCTCACCGCCCACGCCTTCATCGCCGCGATCAAGACAAACAACGCAACCGACTGGCACACGATCCTGCCGCAGCTCCAGCAGTGGAGCATGGCGATGATGACCCCGACGATCGGCTCGGTGTCCCCGGTCAGCGGATCGATTGCCGGGGGTACCACGGTGACCATCACGGGCGACGACTTCCCCGTCACGAACACCGCCGTGACCATCGGCGGCAATGCCGCCACGAGCGTCACCGTCACCGGTGCGACGTCGCTCACCGCGGTCACGCCGCAGGGCTCGGCCGGCGCCGCTGAAGTCGAGGTCACCACCCCAGCGGGCTCGGCCGCCCTGGCCCGCGGATTCACGTACGTCTGATGGCAGCCACCGCGCCACAGGCGTTCGTCCCCCTGAGCCAGACGCTTCCCTTCTGGCCGAGCCAGCTCGCGGACACGCCCGCGGCTCTCGATGAGCTCGGCGTCCGCGACTTCCACATCAACGAGGGCAAGGACCTGCTCGCGGTCGACGGGACGCTGCTCTGGTTCGAGGAGATCGCCTTCGACCTACCGGGGATCGACGGGTTCTCAGTGGCCTTTCTGAGCGCTGACGGCTACACGGCCGTGCCGTTCGAGGTCGACGTGCTTCCGGAGTTCGGGGTGAAGCTCCCGAACCTCGACGCCGCCCTACGCATCCAGTCCGACGTGCTGAAGCCCGTGAGCAAGCAGGGGGACAACTGGGTCCCGGCGCTGGACGCCAACGGGAAGCCGAAGCCGGTCCAGATCGAGCTCTCCGGGGTCGGCCTAGCGGTGAACGCGTCGGGCGACATCGACGTGACGCTCGCCGCCGGCGGACCGAAGCTCAGCCTCGGTGCGGTGGCGCTGGGCGAGACCGGCGTGGTCCTCGAGGTGCTCGGCGTCACGCCCTACCTATCGACCGCGCAGGCGCCCCCGCAGGGCGCGCCCCCCGGCTTCCGCGGCGTCGGTATCGACGAGGTGAAGCTGCACCTCCCGCCGGACCTCGACGTTCCGCTGATCCCCTCCGACCTCGAGTTCGACCACCTGGTGATCGGCACGAGCGGCTTCAGCGGGACCGTCACGGGATCGTGGACGCCGACGTTCGCGGACGGCGAGTTCACCGGTAACGGCTCCGGTTCGCTGTTCGGGATCCCCTTTGGACTGGAATCTCTGTCGATCACGTTCAAGCAGAACGTGCCCACCGCCTCGGAGATTCGCGGTGTGGTCTTCCTTCCGTTCTTCGACAACCCCGTGTCGGTCGACGTCGCGCTCGGAGTGGACGGCTCGTTGAAGGCAGCGCTATCGGCCGTGCCGCCCCAGGGCGTGACCTACAGCGGCGGCCTGGTGACGCTCGAGAAGCAGGGGCTGCTCAGCTTCGAGCTTGACGCCATCGGGTTCGAGGTGGCACAGGGCGTCGTTGCGGTCGATCTGAGCGGGAAGCTGACGCCGGAGCTGGGAGGGCTGGACTGGCCGACGTTCGAGCTCAAGGAGCTCGAGATCGACTCCAAGGGCAACGTCCACCTCAACGGCGGCTGGCTCGATCTGCCCAGCGGCTACGCACTGGACCTGTTCGGGTTCACGATCGAGGTCACCAAGGTCGGCTTCGGGCGCACCGACGATGGCGGCCAGTGGGTCGGGTTCTCGGGAGGCGTCAGCCTCGTCACGGGGCTTCCGGCCGGCGCGTCCGTCGACGGCCTGAGGGTCACGTGGTTCGAGGACGGTCGTTCGCCCCAGCTGACGCTCAACGGCGTCGGGGTCGAGTTCGAGGTCCCTGACGTGGTCCACTTCAAGGGCGCGGTCGCCTACCACGAGCTCCCCGGGGATGTGCACCGGTTCGATGGGTCGCTGATGCTGGCCATCGAGGCGATCGACTTCGAGATCGACGGGCAGATCGTGATCGGCTCGACGCCGACTTATGCGTTCCTGGCGCTGTTCGTCGACTGCGAGCTCCCGGCCGGCATCCCGCTGTGGGCAACCGGTCTGGGCCTGTACGGGATGGCCGGCCTGTTCGCGTTGAACATGGAGCCCGGCAAGACCCCGGACCAGGATTGGTATGCCATCCCGCCGAGCACGCCGGTCGATTGGTTCCACACCGGGACACCGGGCGTGAGCGACCTGACGAAGTGGACCAACCGTGACGGCAGCCTCGGCTTCGGCGCCGGCGTGACGATCGGCACCGAGGCCGACGACGGCTACACGTTCGCCGCCAAGGTGCTGCTGGTGATC
>Ga0210397_10001580_pt1 | contig 14595 bp, 14 predicted proteins | sample IncBWH2OmetaG_FD_160126 | JGI IMG/M metagenome (GOLD analysis project Ga0210397, IMG submission 160126) | Forest soil microbial communities from Barre Woods Harvard Forest LTER site, Petersham, Massachusetts, United States - Inc-BW-H-2-O ...
GGTCGATCTTGATCTTGTCGAACGGAAACGATTGCAAATAGGACAGCGAGGAATATCCGGTGCCGAAGTCATCCATGGCAATGCGAACGCCGAGCGACTTCAGGCGGCGCAGGATCGAAAGCCCGCGATCGAAATCCTCGACCAGCACGCCCTCGGTGATTTCAAGCTCCAGCCTCGTCGGCGAAAGGCCGGTTTCCAGAAGCACCGAATGCACCAGACCGGGGAGATCGCCGTGGCGGAACTGGATCGGCGAGAGATTGACTGCGATCTGCAGCGGTCGTTGCCAGCCTGCCGCTTCGCGGCAGGCCTCGCGGAGAACCCATTCGCCGATCTGGATGATCAGCCCGCTTTCCTCCGCAACCGGAATGAAGGTTGCGGGTGAAACCATGCCGCGCTGCGGATGGTGCCAACGGACCAACGCCTCGAACCCGATCACCTCGCCGTCGATCTTGGCCAGCGGCTGGTAGTGCAGACGGAACTCGTTTCGATCCACCGCCGTGCGCAATTCGCGCTGGATGGCGCGCCGCTCGCGCAGCCGGTTGTCCATTTCGATTTCGAAGAAACGGGTCTTGCCACGGCCGGCGGCCTTGGCGCGGTAAAGCGCGGCATCGGCATTGTTGAGCAGCGTCGTGGCGTCGGTCCCGTCCGCCGGGAAAATCGCAACGCCGATGCTGAGACCGACGCGCAGATTCTGGCCGTTCAGATTCAAATCCCCGGCGACGGCGGCGTGAAGCTGCCCGGCAAGCATTTCGGCAAGCGCAGGCTGATCTCCCATCGGCGTGATGAGGATAAATTCGTCGCCGCCGAGCCGCGCCAAATAAGATTCTCCGGCGAGCGCCCGCAGTTGTTGCGCCAGCGCACGCAGCAGATCGTCGCCGACCGCGTGCCCAAACGTATCGTTGACTTCCTTGAAGCGGTCGAGGTCGATACTCAGGACGGCGAACGACTCGTTGCTCGCCGCAGCAGTGTCGATCGAGCGGCCGAGATGCTCGACAAAGGCCAGGCGATTGGGCAGGTCCGTCAAGACATCATGGTGGGCCATGTGCTCGATGCGGGCTTCCGCTTCTTTGCGCTCGGTAATGTCTTCCGAAAGGCTGAGCAGGTAGCGCTGTTCTCCGGTCTCGTCCGGAATCGAAAGATTCCTGGTGGTCAGGACGCGCGGGCCGTTATGCGGGGTGCGGACCGTGTGCTCACCGACCGTTTGGAGGTCGAGCGTTGCCAACGCTTCGTCGGCGAGAGGAAACAGGTTTTGCTCTGTTTCCTCGCAACGGTCCTGCACGCCTTCTCCGATCAAATTGCCGCGCTCGATGCCAAAAATGGCTTCGGCGGTGCGGTTGATGAGGACAAAGCAACGATCGCGTACATCCCTGACGGCGACGGACAAAGGCATGTTCTCGATGATGGTATCGAGAAATTTCTGGGTGCGGCCAAGCTTTGCGGCCGACGCGTCGAGGGCCTCGAGTTGCCGGAAATGAATGAGAGAGATCGTCAGGCCGGCAAGCGACAAAGCGAGGAACAGGCCGAGCCCGATGCCGGCGCTTTGCCACGTGACGCTACGCAGGAAAGCGGACATCGGCACGTCGATCACGAACGCACCGATCACGTCGTTCAAATGCCACTGCGGCTTATCCGGCTGCAGCGCGTTGTGGCAGCTGACGCAACTCTGCTCTTGCGCAATCGTCGGGTAGACGGTGCGGAATACGCGTTGGCCGTCGACATCGAGGAATTCGGACACCGGCTTCGGCGTTGACATCGCGGCAAAGGCCTCGACGGCTTCGGCCATTTTTTCATCCGACGGCGCCGTCAGGATCTCTCGGCCGGGACGACCGACCGATACCAGACGAAACTCGGAATTTTGACCGTTTTGCCTGTTGAAAGCCTCGATGGCGTGGGCCCGGAACGAGGCAGGAACCGGGGCGCCGTTTCCGAGCTGCGACCGGAGGGCTGAATAGTTGGTGACAAAGGCATCCACGAGCTGGAGCGCGGTGATTTTTTCGCTGCTCTTGTGCTCCTTGAACCAGTTAAGGCTAAAATAATAGAAGCCGCAACCGACGGCGACAGACAACGTCGCACAGATGGCCAAGTGCAACAGAAAGCCACGACCGGATCGCGACCCCATGAAGCGCCAAAACCGCGGAAGCTCTTTCATTTTCGCCCCTCAGGTACAACGCTGTCTCAACCGGCGGAGCACTGCCCACTCGCTCCGGCCGCCGGAGAACCCTGCGGTCTTCCAGATTTGCAGGAGACCTCCTAACATTCGATAAAAGTTCAGGTATTTCGGCCGTCTTTCACTAAATGTTTATGAGCATGAAGGTCGCAGGTTATTGCAAAAGCCACCTTTGGTTGCGGTAAGTATCGGGAATAGCTGGCGAAAATGATTACCGACCCACAGGCTCCTCTCGCGCGGCACATTTCCGCGGTCGCCTTGAAGATGGAGCACATCGTCAAGGATTTCTCAGGCATCAGGGCGCTCGACGATGCCACCTTCGAGGCTCGCGCCGGCGAGGTTCTGGCGCTGATGGGCGAAAACGGCGCCGGCAAATCGACGCTGATGAAAGTGCTCGGCGGCGTATGGCCCTATCCCTCTTACCAGGGCGATATTTTCATCAAGGGAGAGAGGCGGCGGTTTCGCGGCCCACGCGAGGCCATGGATGCGGGCATCGCCGTCATCCATCAGGAGCTCAATCTCATTACTGAGCTCACCGTCGCCGAGAACATCTTTCTCGACCGCCAGCCGACCAACGCCTTTCGCGCCATCGATTGGCGCCGTTTGAACCTCGATGCCCAGGCGTTGCTCGCTGAGTTGGGAATTGTCGACATCAAACCCACCGACCGGGTGAAACACATCGCGGTCGGCAAGCAGCAGATGGTCGAAATCGCCAAAGCCCTGTCGAAACAGGCGAGCATTCTCATCCTCGATGAGCCGACCTCGGCCCTGTCAGACAAGGAGGTTGCGGAACTTTTCCGGGTGATCCGAGGCTTGCGGCAAGCCGGCGTCTGCATGTGCTACATCTCGCACAAGATGGAAGAGATCGCGGAGATTGCCGATCGCGTCGTGGTGCTGCGTGACGGCCGCACGATCGGCGAAGCCGCGGCGATATCCGATATCACGCTCGACCAGATCATCGCCCGGATGGTCGGCCGCGAGCTCAAGGAGATGTATCCGCAGAGCGCGCGCCGGCGCGGCGAAAAGGTTTTCGAGATCCGAAATTTTTCGGTCGATCACCCGTCCCTGCCCGGCGAACGCAAGGTCAGGGACGTATCGCTCGCCGCCCATCGCGGTGAAATCCTCGGGCTTTGCGGCTTGATGGGCTCGGGCCGGACCACCCTCGTATCCGCGATCTTCGGCGCCTTTCCCGAGGCTACCCATGGCGAGATGCTGATCGACGACAAAAAGGTCGACATCCGCTCGCCGGCCGATGCTATCAGTCACGGCATCGCGCTTCTGACCGAGGACCGCAAGGCACTCGGCCTGTTCCTAGGCCAACCGGTCACCTTCAACACCACCATCGCCTCGTTGCAGACGGTGAGCTCGCCGCCGGTGGGGGTCATCGACAGCGCCCAAGAGCGTGCGCTGACCGAACAATACGTCGCACAACTCGACATCAGGGCGGCGAGCGTCGACGCGCCCGTCGGAACGCTCAGCGGTGGCAACCAGCAAAAGGTGCTGCTGGCGCGATGGCTCAATGCAAAGCCCAAGATCCTTATCTTGGACGAACCGACCCGCGGCATCGACATCGGCGCCAAGGTCGAAATCCACAAACTCCTGGATCGACTCGCCGGGCAAGGCGTGGCGATCATCGTCATTTCTTCCGAACTCGAAGAGGTCCTTGGCATGAGCGATCGGATTCTGGTGATGAACGAGGGCCGCATCGTCTCGGAATTCACGCGCGAGAATGCGAACCGGGAAACGATTATGGAATGGGCGACCGGCGCGCGGCTGCTGGAGAAGTAACTAGTGTGGCGGTTCAGAAGTCCGCATCATTGCTGCCGGAGGTTCGTCATGCGGACTTCTGAACCAAAGCCACACTAGATCAAAAGGTTTGCTAGTGTCCTTTCGATTCCGAAGTTCGAAATGTGGCTCCGCAAAACGCGACGAACTTCGGAATCGGGGACACTAGCCATGCACCGCAACGGGGCGATTCAATTCATCAAAACCAATGCGACGCTGATCGCGCTCGTGGTGCTGACGGTGGCGCTCGCACTGATCGATCCCACCTTCCCCACCGCACGCAATCTCTCAAACGTCGCGCGACAAGTGACGATCGTCGGCATCATCGGCGTCGGGATGACGATGGTGATCCTGATCGCCGGGATCGATCTGTCGGTGGGTTCTGTCGTGGGCGTCGCGGCCGTGGTCGTGACGCTGTTGATGCAATATGGGCTTTCGACGTGGCTCGCCGTTCCCGTCACATTGTTGATCGTCGGCGGCCTGATCGGACTTTGGAACGGCTTCTGGATCGCGCATTACCGTATCCCGCCGTTCATCATCACGCTCGGCATGTTGACGATCGGGCGCGGCGTCGCCTTGTCGCTGTCCGGCGGCAGCTCCGTTCCGGTGGCCGATCCCTCCTTTGCCGCGCTCGGCAGCGCCTATATTCCGCCCGGGCCGACGCTGGTTCTGCTGGCGATCGCGGCGCTGGCCGGCGTCACCGCGCTCGTCAGGGCAGCGCGTGACAAGAGCCAGGCCAACACCACCTCGCAGTTCGAGAAAGGCCTGCCCGGCGCGGTCGTCACCGCGGCCGGATTGTTGCTCGCGGCCTACGTGTTCGGCTCAAGCGACGGCCTGCCGGTGCCGGTCGCGATCTTCGTCGCGATTGCAGGCGTTGCCATCTTCGTTCTCGGCCATACCCGGTTCGGCCGAAGGCTGTACGCGCTCGGCGGCAACGAGGAGGCGGCACGCCTCTCCGGCATCAATGTCTATCAAACGAAAATGATCGTCTACGTGGTGGTGTCCGTGCTCTCGGCGTTGTCGGGCATTCTGTTGGCATCACGGTTGAACGGCGCCTCCCCCAACCTCGGCACGATGTTCGAACTTGACGCGATCGCCGCTGTGGTGATCGGCGGCACCAGCCTCTCCGGCGGCTCGGGCACGATCGGCGGCACGATCATCGGCGCGCTGATCATCGGCGTTTTGAACAACGGCATGAGCCTGCTCGGAGTCTCGTCATTCTACCAGCTGATCATCAAGGGGCTGATCATCAGCCTCGCCGTCTGGTTCGACGTTCTGCAAAAGAAGAATTGGGTGGGCTGAGCAGCAACCTGCGCGGAAATCTCGCCCGATCCAGATCCTCGAACGCACGGCAAACCGAGACAATCTCAGCCCGCGAGGAACCGCCTCAAACCAAGATCACTCGGCTGGCAGGGATGTGTCGCTCCGCTTGGCGATGACTTGCCGGAATTTCGCCGCAAGGTCGTCGGTGTAGCGCGCCAGCCCCTGATAAAATGCACGGTTCGCTTCACCGGTCGCCTCTTCGGCCGACTTCTTGTACTGCGCTGCCTTACGCTCGTACTTTTCCAATTTGGCTTGAAGATCACTCGACACGGGCACTACTCCACTCGATACGCTGCACGACGCCAACGAATGGTTGCCTCCCGCTCCGACCGAAACGATGACTGGCTTAAGGCAATTTTGCAGCAGCGCTGCGGTTCGCTTTTGGCAGTGGCTTACGGGCACCTAGGTCGTCGGGTAGGGTCCGCGCATTGGGTAACTATTTAACGAAATGAGACAGGATTCTGGGGGGTTACATTGCGAGAAAAGGTCCCGGCTGGGGTTTAATTCAGCCTCCGGTATCCCCATCTATTGGCCATGACACAATGGCAACCTCCCAAGCGGGAACCGAAGAGAACCAAGGCTGAGCTGTACGAGATGCTGGCTGAGGCCGTGCGCAATACGCAGGATGAGAACGAGCGTATGCAACGGCCGAAGAAAGTGAAAGCAGCCTAGCGTTTGTCTGGGGCGCCAGAGCTTTGGCTGGTGCGCCCCAGTTAGCCAATCTGGCAAGAGTCCTGACGCGATTGGCTTCCACGCCGTCGCCGCCGGCCGTGCGCGTTTGTGCCACGCGTAAACGCCGTCAAGGTTTTACCCTGGCGACCGCCGCTTCAAGAACACTTTTAACCCCTGTCTGTACTGCAGGGGCCTCCCGGATGTGGCCGCTGGACCCTGCGGGCGGAGATGCCGCACGGCAGTTCGTCAAGTTTCGTCGTTCATCCGCTAGGTCGTGTAACTTAGCAAATGCGGCACGCTCCCCAGCGTGCGCAGCAGCCCCCGACACGGCATCCCCCGCAGCCCCCGACACGGCAACCTCCAACACGGCAGCCACGGCAGCCACGAACCCAGGCTAGCTGTATGTCGCTGCCAGCGTTTTCCTTATCGAAGAGATGGAACGTGGCGAGACTGACGTCGGCCATTTCCTCTTCGCTAAGAACCAAGCGCTGATTGGGAGAGATGTTGTCAGATTTCGGGATATGAGCGGTGGGTATCGTGGATGCGGATGCGCTCCCCGCCAGCGAAAGACCCAGCCCGGCCGCACCGAGTGCCGTTACGGCGGCGGCTTTGGTTGCGTGCGCGTGCTTCGCAGCTTGCTTCACCCGTGGCATGGTCGCATCCTTCCGTAGGTTGTTGTGAAAGGGTTGAAAGGGTCAACTTGACGTAGCAAGTGTGCCTGTACGTCTACAAATGCGACCTAGCGCATCCGGTTCCCTTCGCGCGAGGGTTTTTTGAGTTGCAACTGGTAGGGGAGAGCGGATGGCGGGCAAGGTGCCCGTGGCGCGCTGGTCGGCGATGGGGTCAATCACGTCGAGGGCGTGAGTGGGGAGTAGCTGTTGAGAGACCAAGACGCTGCCGCAAGATCGGAAGGATTGGTATGACTGATGTTCAATGTGCTAATTTCCCACCGATGTGCTCGCGGAGTCGATAGTCGTGGCAACCAAGATCGTTGACTATTCGATGAAAGCTATCCTTGCATGGACTGGTCTTCTTTTAGTTGGCGCGTCGAGCGACATTGCGCTCGCCGAACCAACTCAATATCTTTGTACGGTCGAGCATGCTGGGGGATTGCACTACGACAAACACAAACGGGCGCTTGGCGTCCACGGGAGTTTGGTTCAAGAAAATACGTCTTGCGTCGCTTGACTGCCGATGACCGCGACGAAAAGAAAAGCAAATGGTGGCCGCTCTTCAAAGATAATGCCGACGCGAACTGGGCATTTTTTAATTATGGTGAGGCGGACCCTATGCCAGTAGCGTCTTGCGTCCAAACTCCGGATGCTACCTTGTCGGAATTTTTTCAGTGTCGGCCAGGTGTGGGCAGCGCAAAACTCGATAGCGACATGCGCCGGTTCGAGATGATCTGCGGTGGGGGCTACATTGATCAGGGGTTTGGGAGCAGCGACGCCGCGAAAACCCTACCGCAAAATTAACTGGAAATCCTTACAAGCCAGATGATCTCTTTATTGAGATAGGCAATTGTAGTCCTTCATGACTGACCACATGCAGAAGCCGCCAAGGTGTTGTCCCTCGACGGCTCGTGCCGTTGCATTTGCGTAGAGGTACTGCGTCGAGCGGCGGTCGAACGCAGCCCGTGCTCGCTGTTATTTGGACGCAGGCGACCTTCAATGAGGCCGTTGGGTGCGTTGCCAGTCTCGGGCCAACGATCCCCGATCCTTGTGAGATGTGACTGGCGGCGATGCTCTTCAAGCCAGCACTGCTGCCCCATTCGATGAAATGGAAAAGGGCGGCCCTCGCGAGCCGCCCCTGTCATGGAGAACGGCTCTGACATGCAGCCAAGACGTTGCCGCATGATCGCAAGGGTTGGTATGATTGATGGTGGATTAGGTCAGCACTTCTGACAGGAGCATCAAATGGCTCACTTAAGACGAGAACTGTATCGTCAGGTAAAAGGCCCTGAGATCACCCATGCGGATTGTTGCACGCTAGTTTTCGATACCGACGCGAAGAATTTATACGTCGAGCGCGAAGTGGCACATTTAGACACGACCGTTGCGGGCGCGATTGAGATGCAAACGGCGACGATGGATATTGCGGATTACCTAAAGCAAGGCGGTCAGACCGCTGGGCACCGCGAGTTATGGCGGTTGTTGAGGACGCTTTTCAAAGAGACCGTCGATAACGATGAGCTGATCCACTAGCGGCAGTAGCCCGATCAGACAAAGACGGTCTCCGCCGACATTAAACCTAATCAGCAAGCTTAATCAGCGGTTTTTCTCGCGGCACACTAGTGCTGCGCTATCGTCATCTCGCCGGTCACTAACTGTTGGAGGTGATCCATGAGAGACAAAAAGGACTCCGCGCAACAAGACGCGGGACGGAATTTTCAGCGCGCCGCAAAACCGATCTTAACTGAATACGAGAAGGTGCAGGAAGCCTTCCGGAAAAATTTCGAGCGGTTGAAGGCGGAGCGTTTGGCTAGGGAAGCGACGAAGCCCGACGACAAATAACAGCGAGGGACTAATCAAATTGGCAAAAGACAGTTACGCGAGACCGCAAAAAAATACCAAGGCTGAGCTGTACCTGATGCTCGCCGAGGCGGTTCGCAACACGCAACCCCAACCGGTCAACACGCAACCTGAGCCGGTCCGCGACTCGCAGCGCGAGCCGAAGCACAAGATGCGACCTGCGCCGAAACGGCCTACTAAAAATAAAAGCGTTCGGGCGTCTGCTAGCCGCAAGTCGCGTCCTAGATCAAAATCTCGCCGCTAGGCGTGTCGTTTCGTCAACCTTTTAGGATGCCTAAGCATCATACGCTTGGCCTTCGCCTCCGCACGCTTCTTGATCTCGGCCTTGATCTTTTCGATCAGGGTTAGCTCTGACGTCTGAATTTTAAGGGTGGAGTTCACGTCCGCGCCCTCCGACAAACTCTGCTTATCAGGCTAATCTAATTTGGTCACCCACGCAAAAGCCGCCAAGGCTTCCCTCGACGGCTTATGTCGTTGCGTTGCAGTTGCGTAGAGTTAGCCGCGCCGAGCGGTGCTCGGACCGTAGCCTGAGCCTACTAGCCACCGGGGCGCAGACCTCCATTGAATGAGGCGTTCGATGCGTTGCCGGCGTGTCGGGTCCAACGTAGCCCGATGCGGAACAAGTTGTCACTGGTGACGGCCCTTATCAAGCCAGCGTTGCTGTCGTAACGATGAATGAAAAAGGGCGACCCTTGCGAGCCGCCCCTCTTCAGCCAAGGGCCAGTTTCGATCAGCGCGAAAGTTGAATTCGCAGCAAAGCCTCCTGCAACGCATCCAGCGGTGCTGCTTGTGCCGACTCATTGCGCGTCGCCCAGGCCCGAGATCTTGGTACGATCGGGGTGGAAACCGACCGACTACGGGCGCATATTCGGGCGATGAGCGGACCTCGATACCTGATCCATGAAGCCGATGATGGGACCTTTACCGTCGAAATCTATGACGGCATTGGCGCTGATGCTGTGATACCGAAGTTCGACAGCAGGAAGCAGGCTGAGGACTGGATTGCGGAAGAGCGCCGGAAACTCGGAATCAACGGACGCTGGCGGGCAATCGATGACTAGCATCCTCCCAACCGCCCTCCCATGACTCTAGGAAGGCCGCTGGTGAGTCCGCGGTTCGCGGGCGTGCTGGGCAGTAAATCGATTTTGCGAGTTGTTTGGAATCCCTAGGGGCGTTTGGGGTAGTTGTCATTCGGACCCGTAGCTGGACAGGCGATGAACCGATATCGAGGCACCCAAGCGGAGTTCCAATTCTCGATGGTCATGCCACACACGTCGCATTCAAAGCTGCTGATCTCGCGCGACTCTACGATGTGCTCGCTGCGGTCATAAACCGCGCCGCATCTACAGGATCGATGACCCGATTCGGACATCTTCCCAACATGCGCTTCGGCCTATCCGCTTTCCAGTGAACAATCCTGCCATAATCAAGGTTCCCACGAAACAGTCGCGAAACCATTTTCTTTCCCTGCGAAAAACTCTTGAAACGGCGATCGGGCAACGTGGTGTTGATCTCAATGAGGAGGTTGCCATGAATGCTATCGTTGCCGGCGTGCTGACGCGCGAAGCTGCAAAGACTCAGGCCATTCCCCACCCGCTTACGTTGATCGCTCTGTTTTGCGGTGTCGGATTGGTAGCTTCCCTAGCCATGGCTTCCATGGGGTTCGATCTGGGCACCGCCTTCTTCTGAGCGCGGAAGCGTGTCGCCGACTATCACATTGCCTTTGCATCAATTGTTGAGGATAGGCCTATGTTTGAGTTAGCAATTGCGGTCATTGCAGCCATAAGTCTCAGCATCTTTCTGGTGCATGCGATCGAGGCTTACCTGACCCATTAGTCACTCGCCGCCGAGAGCTTAAGAGCGCCGGGCCGAAGCCCTGCGGCGCCCTCTGCCTCTTCTTGAATGACTGCCGGCGAGCACGGCGCGGTGCTCGTTCCCGGAACTATTTCGGAGAACACTGCTGCCGGTCTACCTCCCGCGTTCGCTGCTCGATCTGATCAGCAAGGGCGTAAAGCATCACTGACACTTTGCGGTCGAATTGCTCTGCAGCCAATCGGCGCAATTTGATAATCTGGCCCTGAACCAGGGTAAGCCGCTCGACGTCGCCGATCCTGAAAGGCCGCCCTTTAGCCAACTCTCAGATTCTCCGCCGACGTCTTGCCGCGGCTTTCCTTCTCTTCGTAGCTCACCTTGGCACCCTCGTTGAGGGTGCTCAGGCCGGCTCGCTCTACGCCGAAATGTGCACAAACACATCCTTGCCACCGTTGTCGGGCTGAATAAATCCGAAGCCCTTAGTCGCGTTGAACCACTTCACCGTTCCTCTCGCCACGTCCGTACCTCCATTTAGAAATACAGTCGTTGTATCAGAGTGGCTATTGCGGCACTCGGCAAGCAAATCCCGCCGCTTTGGTGGGCAATTAACGATAGCGATTGTGAGCCAGATCACACTTGCTCGGCGTGGTGCCTGTTAGGGTCTTGGCGCTGAGGATTAGAGGGCTCAGTAACAGGCGCCGCCGGGACAAGATATTTCGAGCCCGACGGCGTAGCTTTTTGTGGCGATTTCCGCCCCTCACCTGTCCGCGAAACCATTCGATCGGACTGACAAAGCGATCTTGAAACTAGCACGGCTAGCCAAACGTAGCTGTAGTGTAAAAACAGGGTGCGTTCAGATGGTTGAAACTCTCACGTTAGTCCTGGGTCTGTTTTCCGCTTTCATCTTTTTGGCTCATGCAGTGGACGCCTATTTCACGACCTAAGGGCCAGTCAACGCCGGCTTCGCATGGCGCGTGCATCGTGTTTCAGCGGCCGGAAAGTCCAAAAGTGCACAGACCGGCCCGGCCGCTTTGATCATCTGGTAGCTGGGTATTCACAAGGTCGTCGTCACCGAGTTGTTGAACCAATTTGCAACTCTGGACGCCTGCAACCTACGTAACTCGATCGAAGGAGCGTTGCCATGAACAACGTCACCGAGTTGATGCGAGCCGGCTCAGCGGTAAGCAGAGGGACAATATTGAAGCGGCTTTTCGTTATCGGGTATGTGACGGCAATCGCCGTCGCGATGGTCGGCTGGATTTCAGCCTTCGGTTGGCTCACCCTCAGGGCAGCCACGTGGTTGTTGACTTAGCTCAATGTCCGAGGAGCTGTGCGGCCTCTGCTATTCCACAGCCGATCATAATCCAGAGTGCAACGTTCACTTCGATCGCAATCTTCATCGCGCGTCTCCGTGTAGTTTTCGATGATTTGAATACGCCTCACCGAGAACAAGAGTTCCGGGTTGTGCGATGCACACCGTGCGTTCATGGCAGGCATGATAAAAAGCCGCCGCTGGGGTTAGATCAGGCGACGGCTCAGCCGCGTCTCGGTCAAGCCACCTTGGTCGCAATGAATAGAAGATATTCAGGGGCGGTGCTGCGCAAATAATTTGGGTTGTTTGGCTGAGATGCAAGGTATCATGCCAGCACCCCGATATTCTTGAGGGACGCAGTGAAGCTGTTGATCAGGTGACGTCGGCGCCCTCGCGATCCTCGAGCATCCAGGCTTCCTCACCCTCGGCGATCGTGCGAAGGTATGCCAGCTTGGCGACCATGTGCGGCAATGAGCGTGTCGAACGCGTCGTTCTCGTCATGACAGGGCTGTTCCGTGATGGACGACCAATCCATGAGCCCCTCGGACGATTTGATAGCGGCCCAGTGGGCTATGTTCGCCTTTCGATGGGCGTCGATCGCCGAATAGACCGGATCGATCGTAGCCGCCGCGGTGGTGGCAGGCAGAACAACTGGCAGGATGGCAAGGCCGCCTAACATGAGCCGGCGTGACAGGCCCTTAGCGGGCTTCCCGGACTCGCTGGTGAGGTTTTGGCTTTCGGGCTGTCCGATACGGGTTGAGGGGAAAACGAATCAGCGGACTCGGGAGTGGCTTCTGGCAGGGAATTGGTGTTCTGAATTGAGGACGAGTTTAGGGGTGGCGTGCAAAGCACGCTGTCAGCTTCGATCATGGATTTTAACCCTTTCGATGATTGAGGTCAGAGCCGGCTTGGAAGTTACAGCTTCCATCCGGCTCGATTTTCTGGTACCATATTTTGTATGAAAAGCGCAAGAAAAAATGGTACCAAAAAACGCCGTGGCCGGCCAGCTACGGGTCGAGGCCTACAAATCGGCACGCGTTGGTCGGATGAGACCGTTGCCATGATCGACGCTTGGGCCGCCGCTCAAGATGACGAGCCTGGGCGTTCCGTCGCCATCCGCCGCCTGGTCGAGCTCGGGCTAAAGGCGAAGAAGTGAGCGACCCTCATGCCGACAGTGAGTGGCTTGCGCCGGAGAAGGATGAAGAACTTCCAGCGTTGCAGCTTACACCGAATAGCCTCTTCCGGCCTAGCCGGGCAATTGTCGCGACCACCACGCTCGTTATTGTATTTGGTGTTGTCGCTTCGCTGGCCGTGATTGGAATTAGCAGACTTGAGCAACGCGAACCGACGCCAGTCGTGCAGAGGGAGGCCTCACCATCCGTAAGTCAGCCGGACAGTTCTCCCGTGGAGCACGCCGATCCTCCCAAGCCCCTTGACTCATTAATGCTGGATTCGACTCGATCGTACCTTGCTTCAAATGCCCAAGCGCCGACGGACATTGAGAGATCGAAACTTTGCCTCTCCATTGAAGACGGATACAAAGAGCGGCTCGATTGTTACGATGGTATCTTCGCCCCTGATCCGAAGCCAAAACCGCCAGTTGCGAAGCTCGTCGCCGACTGCAGATTTCTAAAGGAAGAGGACGAGCGATTAGCTTGTTTCAATCGCTTTTTGGCACGGCCAAAGCCTTCAAAAGTTGGTCCAAAAGCAACGCCGAAGACCAATCCCCCAGAGTGATTAGCGGTTCGCAGTGCGGAAGCGGAACGGCGCGCTTTGGCCGCCCCTGTGTTAGTTCGGGCACATCGCCAGCAAGCGAATCGGCTACCGTTGTGATGCCGTCTCACGAGCGGCAACCTCCCTAGACTTGCGCCCGTCGCGAATGGCGGGCCCCTTTTACAGGACGCCTTGAGGCAGTCCTGGACTCCGCTTGGGCGGTGTTGTGTTTCTAGAAAAGCCAGCCCTTCCGTAGTTCTACGGTATGATCAGTGTGCACAAGTGCACCGACCCTTAAGGGGCATCCAGTTAGTTGTCTGCATTACATTTGAAATTTATATTGGCGATCAGCCCGGCCTTGCGCCGGGTTTTTCCGTTCGGACGTCTTGTGTGCCAGTTCGGGTTAAGCTCAACATCCAGCGGCTTCCCTCTCCGGCCGATCCGCGGAATCTTGCGCTCTCTCCGGAACATGTAAGGCCTGTGTAAGCGCGCAATTGTAACCTCGCGCTTCGAGGGTACGCCGATGTCCGATTGGCTTGTCCGGGACGCTACAGTTTTCGGCTTCTCATCCAGCCAGCTCTGGATACTGGTTGCGGTTGCCGTTATCGCCATCGGGATTTTCGTGACGCGGAAGCTGGACCGATAGCCGGCCATGAGCTTTTCCCGCACTGTTGCAGTTGTCGCTTCCACAATCGTAGCGCTATTGGCGATCGAATATCTTGGCCGCAAGCTTCGGAACAAAAAATGAGCCATTCGCGTTGCGTCGTCACGCTAATCGCCGGTCCGTTGATGTTGGTTGCTCAACTCGTTCCGACCGACTTCCCAATCGTAAATTAGCTCGTGATTGTGGGTGAGGATGCAATAACCCGTCGGAGCAGCTTCCGCATCGGCAATGGAAAGCAGACGCTGACCAATTCGCTTCGCTTCATCAAGATACACGGTCCCGCCGATCACTCGCTCGATGACGACAGACGCGCCATCTTTCAATCCTAAGATTTCAATGGTGAGCGGGAGTTGCACTCGCATGAGCGCTCCGTTCGAGCAACTCATGCACCCGGCCACGTAGCCTGCCGATCTCCTTCAAAGCGTCTTGTCGTTGCTGGCCTGGCGGCAATTGCCGAACGGCAGCCATAAGCCGGGCAAGCGCTTTTTCCAAATCGTCCACTGTGAGCCCCAAAGAAATATTAAGCCACAGATTCAAGGCCCCCGATGTAGCCTTCATGCCACACTACCACTTATTCCCTATTTTATTTCCCCTTTGTTCCATTGTATGACGCCAG
>Ga0210397_10001584_pt1 | contig 14585 bp, 14 predicted proteins | sample IncBWH2OmetaG_FD_160126 | JGI IMG/M metagenome (GOLD analysis project Ga0210397, IMG submission 160126) | Forest soil microbial communities from Barre Woods Harvard Forest LTER site, Petersham, Massachusetts, United States - Inc-BW-H-2-O ...
GTCGTCGGCGCTCGGCAGCAGCATCGCGAGCAGCAGGTCGTGGACGCTCATCCGCTCCCCCGGCTCGAGGCCGATCTGCGAGTCCTCCGACGCCAACGGATAGTCGGGATCAGCGAACACCCGGTTCAGCTTGGTGTGCTCGAGCGTGATCAGCGCGGTCATCAGCTTGGTGGTGCTCGCGATGGCAAGCTGGGCGTTCGCGTTCTCGCCGAACAGCTGCTGACCGCTGCTCTCCTCGACCAGCGCCGCGCCGCGGACCCCGAGTGGCGGCGGGGCCGGAGTGGCGTCGCGCGCCGCCGATGGCTTGGCGGCGGTGCTGGTGCCTGGGCTCGGTTTGGTCGTGGTCGCAGCGCGGGCCGGCGGGGCGCCGGCGAGCCCGCCCAGGGGCGATCCCGCGATGACCGCGCCAAAGACCGCAAGCGCGACCACCGTCGAGACCGCCGCTGCGGCCGCCCGCCGGATCACCGCCACCTCACTGGCGCAGCTTGAGCCGCTGCGAGGGCTGGAGGGCGTTCGGGTTGAGGTGCGGGTTGAGCGACTCGATCGTCGCGATCGGCACGCCGGTCTTCGCCGCGATCCCGGACAGCGAGTCCCCCGGTTTGACGAGGTAGAACTTCGCCCTCGCAGTTGCGGACCCCGTGTGCCCGGCGTGGTGGGCAACCGTGGTCGTCGTCTGCACAGTGGTCGTCGTGGCCGAGGAGTGCTTGTTCGCGAGCGCGTGGTGAACGATCAGGTACGTCGCGGTAACCGACGCGGCCAGCGCTAGCGGCACGATGTAGCGCGCCGGGTTCCTCCACCCCTCCATCGCACCGGCGATCATACCTACGCCCGGGGCGCGAACCATTTCTCGGCCGTCGGCCGTCAGGGTGCCGGCCGAGCCACCCGGATCCGCGTCGGCGGTGGCGTGTCCGGAACCGGCTGCTCCAGGAGGTCACGCCGTCAGACGCCAGGCGAGCTCGCGCAGGCGGCCCGCCTCCCGCGCGGCAGCGGCGGCCGGCTCCCCGCCGGCGCGTTCGTGCGCCGCCACGATCCCGCGTGAGGCGGCGATCAATCCGCCCGCCGGCCCGCAGGCGAAGGCCGGCGCCAGGTCCTCGACGTTTCCCCCCTGTGCGCCGACTCCGGGCAGCAGGAACGAGGCGTGCGGCATGCGCTCGCGGAGCGCCGCGAGCCGCTCTGGGGCGGTGGCGCCGACGACCGCGCCGACATCCGACAGGGCCATCCTCCCCACCCCACCGGCCCCGATATCCGCCACCAGATCGGCGATGCGCTCGCTGACCGCGGTCCCGTCGGCGAGCGCCCGCTCCTGCACGTCCGCCGCGCCGGGGTTGGACGTGCGCACGAGTACGAACAGCCCGCGGCCGTGAGCGCGGGCGGTCGTCACGAACGGCTCGAGCGAGTCGCGTCCGAGCAGCGGGTTGACCGTCATCGCGTCGACACCGAGGCCCGCGATCGCGCCGAACGGGCTCGGCGTCTCGCCGAGGAAGGCCTGCGCGTAGGCCTTCGCGGTGACGTCGACATCGCCTCGCTTGGCGTCGGCGATCACCAACAGGCCGTGGTCGCTCGCCACGGCGACGGTCTCGGCGAGGACGCTCCAGCCCGCCGCTCCGAGCCGCTCAAAGCAGGCGACCTGGAGCTTGACCGCGACGCACTCCTCGGCCGTTGCCTCGATCGCGAGCGCGCAATGAGCGGCGACCGCGCGGGCGGCGCGCGCGGCGGGCGGGCCGGCAAGCCCCGCCGATTCGGCGCGCCGGACCGCCTCCGGCCACAGCCGCGCCGGGTCGGGGTCGAGCCCGAGGACCACCTGCGACCGGCGGGCAGCCACTCGTTCCGCCAGCCGATCGCCGAAGCTCTTGACCACCTGTTCCCCGGGATCGGCGGCCCTGGATGCGCCTTGGATCGAAGCCAAGGTCACGACGCTCCGCACGCGAGTCGAGTGGACGCGCCGATCATCGGCGCCAGCATGCGGTGTCGATGGACGCCACGGTCACGGCGTCCCGCGCGCGACCGCAGCATCCAGCGTCCGGCACGTGCTACTTGACGGCCTTCTTCAGGCCCGCCCCAGCCGTGAATCTCGGGACACGCGATGCCGCGATCTGGATCTTCTCGCCGGTCGCCGGATTCCGCCCCTCGCGAGCGCTGCGCTGCGAGACGCTGAACTTGCCAAACCCGGAGAAGGACACGTCGCTTCCGCGCTTGAGCGCGTCCTCGACCGTGGTCAGAAACGCATCGACCGCGTCGCCGGCATCCTTCTTGCTCAGTCCGGCACGATCGGCAACCTGGTCCACGAATTCTTGTTTGGTCACTTGCTCCCTCCTTCGAGGTGGTAGGAATTCCCGACGTTAACACGGGCCGCGGACGGCCGACCTCGTGCCGTCGCCGGAGAACAGGGCCATTTTCCCCAGTCAGTACTACCCCCAGCACGGCTAACTAGCAGGATTTTCGGAATTTGCGTAATTCGCCAACCACAACCGACAGTGTCGAACGCCCGCCGGACTCCGCGGACTCAAACGTCGGCGAGGACAGCCACAATCACGACGTGGACCCGGATCAGAATACGGTCGTGGATCTCGGTCGACTCGCCTGGCTGGGAACGGTCGGAGTGTGCCTGATCGTCGTGCTGATCCTCGTTCTGCAGGGCTATTACGGCTATGCGGCGGTGACGTTCGCGGTGGCGCTGGCGGCGGGGATCAATCTGTTCTAGCGCGCCGATTTTTGGCGCCTGGAGCCAATACGCCTGAATAAGGTGGAAGCGCGGCAGTCTCGGCAGGCGCGGCCTCGCACCATGTAAAACGCAGTAAAACATGCCAAACGTCGCCCGCCGGGCCACATAAGCATGGTGACCATGCTTATGTGGTCGGGGAGGCGGTGGTGCGGGAGGTTTGCTGCGTTTTACAGGGGAAACGCGGGCGATCAGCGGTCCTGAGTGCCGGATCAGCGGTCCGGCGGCAGCCGGAGCACGGCACCGGCATGGTGCCTACCGCAGCAAAGCCCCCCGCTTTCGCGCGTCTTGGCGACATAAGCGCCCCCGGGGCGCTTATCTGACCGCAGCCCCGGGACCCGGGGAGATTTGGCGAGTTGTGCACCAGAACGGCGGAACCCACGAGCCGGCGAGCCCCGGTCTCGGCGCCGGCGCCGGCGCCGGCCCAGGTTGACCTGAGCATCGACGAGGGCGCCGCCGGTGCTCAGGCGCGGAACCACCTGGTGAGCGCGCGCACCGCGTGGCCGCGATGGCTGATCGCGTCCTTCTCGGCGTCGGTGAGCTCAGCCATGGTTCGGTTGTCCCCGGTGGCGTCGGGAATGAATACCGGGTCATAGCCGAAACCGTGCGACCCCGCGCGGACACGGGCGAGCCGCCCGCGGCAATCGCCGAAGAACACGCGCTCCTCGCCGGTCTCCGGGTTGACGTAGGCGAGCGCGCACACGTAGCGGAGGCGGCTGTCCGCCGGCGCCTCGAGCACGAGCTTCTCGAGGTTCTGCGCGTCGGTCGCGGTCGGTCCGGCAAACCGCGCGGACCGGACGCCCGGCGCGCCCCTGAGCGCGGTGGCCTCGATCCCGGAGTCGTCGGCGATCGACGGCCGGCCGGTGTCGGCCGCGGCGGTCTGCGCCTTGATGAGCGCGTTGTCGGCGAACGTCAGGCCGTCCTCGGGCGGCAGCTCGACCTCGTCGGGGAGCGGCACCACCTCGATCCCGGCGGGCTCGAGCAGCCGGCGCATCTCGATCACCTTGTGGGAATTGCGCGTGGCGAGCACGACCGCGCGGCCGGACGAGGGGGCTTCAGTCGACATCGCGTCAGCCCGTGGCGGCGGCCACCGCCGCGTCCTGCACCGCGCGGAGCTCGGTTATGCCCTTGGCCGCGAGCGCGAGCAGATCGTCCAGGTGGGCACGGGACAGCGGTGTGCGCTCGGCGGTCGCCTGTACCTCCACGAGGCCGCCGTCCCCGGTCATCACCACGTTGGCGTCGACCTCTGCGGAGGAGTCCTCGCGGTAGTCGAGGTCGAGCAGCGGCACGCCGTCGACGATCCCGCACGAGACCGCGGCGACCGTCCCTGTCAGGGGCAACTTCTCCAGGGCGCCCTCGTCGATCAGACGGTGGCACGCGAGTTGCAGCGCCACCAGACCGCCGGTGATCGATGCGCAGCGGGTGCCGCCGTCGGCCTGGAGCACGTCGCAATCGACGTAGACGGTCCGCTCACCGAGCAACGAGAAGTCGACCACCCCGCGCAAGGATCGACCGATCAGCCGCTGAATCTCGACCGAGCGGCCGTCGAGCTTGCCGCGGCTGATGTCGCGCTGTTTGCGCTCGCCGGTCGAGGCGGGAAGCATCCCGTACTCGGCCGTCACCCACCCGCGGCCCGATCCGGAAAGCCAGCGCGGCACGCTCCCCTGGACCGAGGCCGTGCAGATGACCCGGGTCTCGCCGGCCGAGATCAGCGCCGAACCGGTCGCGGTCCGGACGAACCCGGGCTCGATCGACAGCGGCCGCAGCGCGTCCGGCGCGCGCCCATAGCTGCGCTCAACGGATCCCGCCCCGCTCATGCCGCCGCCCGAGCCGCCACGTCAACGTGTACAACCTCGCCCAGCGGCATCTGCAGAAAGCGCGTCCCGACCGCGCGGAATGAATCCACGTCGCCGGTACAGAGAAAGCGATAGGTGCCCTCGCCCGCCTGCGGGTTGAGCAGCTCGCGCGACGCCAGCGCGCGCTCGACGCTGCGAGCGACTCCGATCCCGGCGGAGACCAGCGTGACGCCGCGACCGAGCATGCGCTGCAAGATCGCCGCGCACAGGGGGTAGTGAGTGGAGCCGAGAATCACGGTGTCGACCTGGGCCGCGCGGAGCGGCACACAGTATCCGCGTACGGTCGCCACCACCGCGTCGTCAAACGGAAACCCGCCCTGGATGATCGGTGCGAGGTCGGGACAGGCCACGCTCTCGAGGTGAACGTGGGGGTCGGCCGCCTCGACAGCCCGCTCGTAGGCACCGCTCGCGACCGTGGCCGGCGTCGCCAGCAGCCCGATCCGCCCGGTATGGCTCGCGACCACCGCAAGCTGCGCCGCGGGACGAAGCACTCCGATCACATCGACATCGAGACCGCTCAACCGCAGATGCCGCTCGACCGCATCCAACGCCGCCGCGCTCGCGGAGTTGCACGCGATCACGAGCAGCTTCGCGCCGGCGGCGAGCAGGTGCTCGGCGATCTCGATCGAGAACGCCTCGAGTTCGCCCTGGGTCCGGTCGCCGTATGGGAAGCGGGCGGTGTCGCCGAGGTACAGGTAGTCCTCGCCGGGCAGCGACACGAGCAGCTCGTGCAGGACGGTCAGCCCGCCGACGCCGGAATCGAACACGCCGATCGGCTGGTGCGGAAGTCGGGACATGCGGGGGGATGGTGCCAGAGGCGGAGGCCGCTACGCTCGCCGCGCCCCCGATGCGAGCGCTGATCGTCACGAACATGTACCCGACGGCGGCCCGGCCCGCGCTCGGGAGCTTCGTCCGCGACCAGGTCGAGGCGCTGCGCCGGATCGAGGGGATCGACCTCGAGGTATTCGCGTTCGCGCCCGGAGGCGGCAGCGCGTACGCGCGAGCGGCGACCGACCTGATCCGGCGCCACCGCGCGGACCGGTTCGACGTCGTCCACGCCCACTACGGCCTGACCGCCTGGCCGGCGTTCGCCGCGAGGGGCAAGATCCGAGCCGTGACCCTCCACGGCACCGACCTGGCCGACCGCCGCGCGCGCCCGGTCACGCTCGGGGCGCTCCCTTTCGTCGACCTCGTCGCGGCCGTGTCCGAGCCGCTCGCGAACCAGATCCCGGGCTGGGCCGTCCGGGGACGCCGCGCGGTGCTCCCGGTCGGCGTCGACGTCGCGCGCTTCCGCCCGATCCCGCGAGCCGAGGCGCGAGCCGCGCTCGGGCTTGATCCGGTCGGGCCATATCTGCTGTTCCCATCCGATCCGCGCCGGCCCGAGAAGGGCTACGACCACGCACTGGCGGTCGCGAACGGGGTTCCGCTGCTCACCCTCGGTCAGGTCGAGGCGGCGCAGGTGCCGCTGTACGTCAACGCCGCGAACGCCGTGCTCGTCCCGTCCGAGCGCGAGGGGTTCGGCCTCGCCGTGCTCGAGGCGCTGGCGTGCGACGTTCCGGCGCTCGCCACACCGGTGGGCATCCATCCGGCCGCCCTCACCGGCATCGCCGGAACCTACTGTGGACCGTTCGACGAGTCCGCGTGGCGCACCGCGCTCGCGCCGCACGTCGCGGCGGCCGATCCGCGAATTCACGGACGCGCGCGCGCCGAGGAGTTCTCGACCGACCGGATGGCGGCGGAGCTGGTCGCCGCGTGGCGGTCGCTTCTCTAGACGACGAGCCTCTGGCGCGTCCGTGACACCGCGAGCCACCAGGCGAGGACCGCGAACGCGCACAGCGCACCCACGTGCACCAGGTCGGCCAACGGATCCAGGCCGAACGCGCAGTGGCGCACCAGCTCGACGCAGTGATACAGCGGGTTGAGCTGAGCCAGCGACCGCAGCCACTGCGGCATCCGGTTCAGCGGGAAGAACGTGCCCGCGACCAGGAACAGCGGCGTGATCACGCCGCTGATCACGTAGCTGAAGCCGTCATACGTGCTCACCATCGCCGCGAACCACATGCCGAGCGCGGCGAACCCGATCCCGGTCAGGACTCCGATCAGCGGCACCAGCACCATCGCCGGCTCCGGCCGCAGCCCGAACAGGAACGCCACCAGCAGGGGCGCCACCCCGTAGACCCCGGCGCGCACGCCCAGAAACAACGACTCGCCGGTGACGATCTCGTCGACGTCGACCGGCGCCGCGAGCATCGCGTCGTACACGCGCTGGTAGCGGCGCTTGTAGAGCGCGTCGAACATCGCCGAGAACACCGCGCTGAACAGCACGGCGGTGGCGACCGCTCCCGTCCCCACGAACTGGATGTACGGGATGCCGTCGATTTCGGAGACGAGCTTGCCGAAGCCGAACCCGAACGCGAGCAGCGTGATCACGGGCTCGACGATCGCCGCGAACGTGCGCGTCCGCCAGTAGTAGCGGAACACGGTCCACTCGCGGACCCACACGGCGACCAGCGCCGGCGCCTCGATTCGCCCGAGCCGAACGCGCACCGCGCTCATTCGACGTAGTCCCCGGTGAGCCGCACGAACACGTCCTCGAGGTTCGCGTTCCGGCGCGAGCCCGCCGGCAGGCGCCCATCCAGCGTGTCGGCGTGCAGGTAGGTCAGCGACGGCCCCGAGTGGCGCGTGGGCAGCCCCTCGGCCTCCGCGCGCGAGCGGAGCGAGGCCAGCTCCGGCGCCGATCCGTGCACGTCGACGACCTCGCGGCCCGCGTGGGCCAGGATCAACTCGGCCGGCGTGCCCTCGGCGACGACGCGCCCGGCGGACATGATCGCCACCCGGTCGGCGAGCCGCTGCGCCTCCTCGATGTAGTGAGTCGACATCAGCACGGTGGTGCCGCTCTCCCGGAGCGAGACGATCAGCGACCACAGCTCCTGGCGAATCTGGGGATCGAGTCCGACGGTCGGCTCGTCGAGCAGCACGACCTCCGGCTCGTGGATGAGCGCCCGCGCGATCAGCAGCCGGCGCTGCATCCCTCCCGACAACGTCTCCGCGCGATCGGTCGCGCGCTGCTCGAGGCCGGCGACCGCCAGCGCTCGATCGACCGCGGCCGCCCGCTCCCGGGGCGACACCCGGTACAGGCGCGCGAACACCTCGAGCACGTCGCGCACGCCCAGGTCGACGTCGAGGTTGCTCTCCTGCGGGCAGACGCCCATCCGTGCCCGCGCGAGCTTCGATTCGGCCGGCAGACGATGCCCGAGCACCTCGACGGAGCCACCGTCGGCCACGGCCTGGCCAGTGAGGATCCGCATCGTCGTCGACTTGCCGGCGCCGTTGGGCCCGAGCAGGCCGTAGCAGAGCCCCGCCGGCACCTCGAGGTCGAGTCCGTTGACGGCGCGCACGTCGCCAAATCGCTTGACCACGCCGTGCAGCGACACCGCGACCCCATCGAGCGACGCGACCTTCCCGCCGGCGGCGGCGGGACTCGACGACATTGGTGGGTTACTACTAACCGGCAACGGACCTCCAGGCAACGACAACAGCAGCGGAGCCGACGTCTGAGCGACGACGGCTGAGACAAACGCGGCTTCAGACCCTGGTGAGATCCATCTGGGTGAACTGTACCGCGTCGGTCCAGCCCATTCAGGCGAGCGCCGGCCACCACTCAGCGAGCCGCTCGCGCGCCTGACGGGCGACCGCCGGGACCTCGGCTCGAGCTACCGAGCCGTCCGTCGGCGCCGGCGCGTTCAGGGCCACGAGCGTGGCCGCCACCGACCGCGCGAGCGCGCCCAGCGCGTACCCGCCCTCGAGCACGCAGCCGACCGGGACGCCGAGGGTCTCGCATACCCCGCGGATCGATCGTGTCATCGCGGCAAACCCGTCCTCGGTCACCTCGCACGACCCGAGCGGATCTTCGCGGTGGGCGTCGTAGCCGGCCGAGATCAGCATGAGCTGCGGCTCGAACGACCGCGCCAGCGGCACAGCGACGTGGTCCACGAACGAGCAGAACACCGCGTCGTCAGCCCCGGGGCGGACGGGCAGGTTCACGGTGAACCCGCGGCCGTCTCCGGATCCGATGTCTGAAGCCGGTCCGGTCCCGGGGTACAGCGGCGACTGGTGGATCGAGACGAACAGCACCCGATCGCTCGCGTGGAAGACGTCGTTGGTCCCGTTTCCGTGGTGCACGTCCCAGTCGACGATCATCACACGGTCGAGCCCGCGGGCATCGAGCGCGTATTGCGCGGCCACCGCGATGTTGTTGAACAGGCAGAAGCCCATCGCGCGTGACGGCAGGGCGTGATGGCCGGGCGGGCGGTGCGCGCTGAAAGCGGTCGGCGCAGCGCCGTCGAGCAGCAGGTCGACCATCCGGACGGCCCCGCCCGCGGCGTGCAGCGCGGCCTCGAACGAGTGCGGGCTGACCACGGTGTCGGCGTCGAGATAGCCGCCGCCGTCAGCGCACGCCTGCTCGATCGACGCGATGTACGCCTCGGGGTGGACGGCCCCGAGCACGACGCGATCGACCGCCGGCGAGCTGACGCGCTCGAACCCCAGCCAGTCGCGCGCTGACAGCTCCTGCTCGATCGCCGTGATCCGCGGCGGCTGCTCCGGATGCGGGCGGGTCTCGTGCAACAGCGAGGACGGATGCTCGAGCCACACGGGCGGGGACGGCATCGGGGTACGGTATCGGTCCACGTGCAGGTTCTTGCCGCTCAGGTCACGGTGGTGGGCGCAGGCGCCGCCGGGCTGTACACCGCCGTGTGCGCCGCCCGCGAAGGCGCGCGCGTCACGCTGGTCTCGGCCACGCCGCTGGCGGAGTCCTCGAGCTGGTGGGCGCAGGGTGGGCTGGCGGCCGCGGTGTCGGCCGATGACAGCCCGGAGCTTCACCTCCGCGACACGATCGTGGCCGGCCGGGACGCCGTGCGCGAGTCCGCGGCCCGCGTCCTGTGTGAGGAGGCGCCCGGCGCGGTGACGGACCTCGGCCGGCTCGGCGTCCGCTTCGACGCCGACCGGAACGGGCGGCTGGCGCTCGGGCTCGAGGGCGGCCACTCGCGTCGCCGAATCGTGCACGCCGGCGGGGCGGCGACCGGGCGCCGGCTGGTCAGGCAGCTGAGCGCGGTCGTGGCCGAGGACCCTGGCATCGACGTGCTCGAGGGGCGCCGCGTGGTGGAGGTGCTCGCCGGCGAGGGCCGGTGCGTGGGCGTTCGACTCGACGACGGGCGCCTGATCGCAAGCGGGGCCGTCGTGCTCGCGACCGGTGGTGCCGCCGCGCTGTGGTCGCGGACCACGAACCCGTCCGTCGCCGTCGGCGCGGGCCTGCTGCTGGCGGCCGCGGCCGGCGCGACGCTCGCCGACCTCGAATTCATCCAGTTCCACCCGACCGCCGTCGTCGGCAACGGCGCCGACGGGTTCCTCGTGACCGAGGCGATTCGCGGCGAAGGGGCCAGGCTCCTCGACGCGGCCGGCGAACGGTTCGTCGACGAGCTCGCCCCGCGCGACGAGGTGGCGCGGGCGGTGCAGCGGCAGATGCTCCTGACCGGGGCGCCGTCGGTCGATCTCGACATGCGCGACGTCGACCCGGCGCTGTTCCCGAACGTCGTCACCGCGCTGCGCCACGCGGGAATCGACCCCGAGCGCGAGCTGATCCCAGTCGCGCCGGCTGCGCACTACATGATGGGCGGGATCGCGACCGACGTCCACGCCCGCGCGTCGCTCGTGGGACTGCACGCCGTCGGGGAGTGCTCGTGCACCGGTCTGCACGGCGCCAACCGCCTCGCCTCGAATTCACTGACCGAGTGCTTCGTGTTCGGCGCCCGCGCGGCGCGATCAGCCGCCGCTCACCCCGAACCCGATCCGGCCGCGGTCACCGACGTTGCATCGGCTCGCGACAGTGCGAGCGAGCCTCCGGCGATTTCGCCCTCGAGCCGCGAGGCGCTGTGGCGCGACGCGGGGCTCGAACGCGACGAGACCGGCCTTCTGGAGCTCGCGGCCGACCCCCATCCGCTCGTCCGGCTGATCGCGCAGTGCGCGCTCACCCGCACCGAGAGCCGCGGCGCGCATCAGCGTCGCGATTTCCCGGACCGGGATTCGCGCTTCGACGCCGAGCATGTGACGATCGGCGCCGGGCGTGAGCCTGTCCTGCAACACTGGAAGTAGCGACGCTCAGCGTGCCTTCAGGCCCTCCGAACCCCACAGGCCTTGAACGCACCAACTTCCGGGTTAATGCCAACTTAATAATTGACACCGCTGTAACTTCACACATCGCGGGTAGCACGGTTTTGCGCTAACCAGACCGCCCTGGCGGGGGCACGGATCTAGGAGTGGGTGTTTCCATATGTATCGGTTCAGCCGAGCCATCTACCGTGAGCTTGCCGATGAGGTCATCGAAGACCCGTCCGGCGGGCTGTATCTGAATCACGAGCGCGTCCTGAAGGCGTGCGAATCGGCCGTCGAGCGCCTTGCGACCGACCGGCACTACTTCGCGCATCCATCGCGGACGCTGTTCAACGACATCCGGGTGTACTTCCCGATGACCTCGCAGCTTCGGGTGCTGCGCGTCATCCAGAGGTACCTGGAGCTGGCGGATCAGTTCCTGAGCCGCCTGCCGCAGAACGGCTTCGACGCCTACGGCAACCCGCTGCAATGTCGGGCGAGCACCCGAAAGGGCACGCCTTGTCAGCGGATGCCGTTGCCACACAACGGCTACTGCCCCTCGCACCAGCACCTCGTGGAGACCGAGGAGCTCGAGGCGCCGCTCGCCGCATAACGGTTTTCGCCGCGGCCGCGGGAGGGTCGCGACGGTGAAATTCAGCGGTTTTGCCGGCCGCGCGCCGCGTGGGCCATGCCCTCGGGCCCATGCGCGCCGGCCGCGCCGCGCGCGCGGGTCATCCTCCTCGGCCCGCGCGCGCGGGCGCCTCGCGAGCGCCGGAACGGGGCAGTCTGCAACGCTGCGAAAGTAACGTTCGTCCGATGCTGATCGGCGTCGATGTGGGCGGGACCTTCACCGACGCCGTGCTCGCGCTCGACGGTCGCGTGATCACCGCGAAGGCGCCGACCACGCCTGAAGATCAGTCCGAGGGCGTGCTCGCCGCGATCGAGGCGGCGCTGGCCAAGGCCGGCGCGAACGCAGACCAGGTCGAGGAGTTCTCCCACGGGATGACGGTCGCGACCAACGCTCTGCTCGAAGGGCGCGGCGCCACCACCGCGTTCGTCGCCACCGACGGGTTCACGGACCTGATCGCGCTCGGGCGCCAGGATCGCCCGCAGCTGTACCGCCTGTGCGCCGCGCGGCCGGCGCCGCTCGCCCCGGAGGATCTGCGCTTCGGCGTGCCCGAGCGGATGACGCCGGACGGCCCGCTGACCGAGCTCACGGCGCAAGCGGCAAGTGAAGTCGCCGACCGCGTCGCCCGGGCCAAGCCCGAGGCGGTGGCGGTGACGCTGCTCCATTCCTACCGCCACCCCGCCCACGAGAAGGCGATCGGCGAGGCGCTGGCCGAGGCTCTCCCGGAGGCCCACATCTCGCTCTCGCACGAGGTCGTCGGCACCTTCCGCGAATTCGAGCGGGCCGCGACCACCGAGATCGACGCGGCGCTGTCCCCGCTGCTGGCGAGCTATCTGCGCCGGCTCGCCGAACGCGTAGGTGAAGCGAACCTCCCCGAGCCCGCGATCATGCAGTCGAACGGCGGCCTGATCGACGTCGAGGCGGCCGCCGGCCACGCGTCGTGGACGGTCCTCTCGGGACCGGCGGGCGGCGCCGCGGGCGCCGCGTTCGTCGCGCGCACGGCCGGCGTGGACGACGCCCTGTGCCTCGACATGGGCGGGACGTCGTGCGACGTGTGCGTGGTCGACGGCGGCAGCGTGCAGGAGCAGTCGAGCGGCGAGATCGCGGGCCGTCCGCTGGCGCTGCCGATGCTGGCGGTCCACACCGTCGGCGCCGGTGGCGGCTCGATTGCATGGCGGGACGCCGGCGGGGCGCTCCGCGTCGGGCCCCGATCGGCGGGCGCCGATCCCGGCCCCGCGTGCTACGGGCGCGGCGGCGCCGAGCCGACCGTCACCGACGCGAACCTCGTGCTGGGCTACCTGTCCTCGGACGCGCCCCTCGGGGGCGACGTCGAGCTCGACCGCGACGCGGCCCGCAAAGCGGTCAGCGGCCTCGCCGACCAACTCGGCCTTGACGACGTCGAGGCGTGCGCCGAGGGCATCCGCCGCGTCGCCGGCGCCGAGATGATCCGCGCGCTGCGGGTCGTTACCGTGCAGCGGGGCATCGACCCGCGGCGGTACGCGCTGATGGCGTTCGGTGGCGCCGGGGGGCTGCACGCCGCGCAGATCGCCGACGAGCTCGGGATCGACACGATTCTGTGCCCGCGGGCCTCCGGGGTCCTCGCGGCGCTCGGCCTGGTCGTCTCGCCGCGCCGGCGCGACGTCCAGCGGAGCGTGCTCCTCAGCGGCGACGGACTCACCGCGGAGGCGATCGCGCAACACGTGAAGGAGCTCGGCGAGCGCGCCCGCGAGGCGATGCACGAGCCCGAGGCCGACCTGGACGTCGTCTACGAGCTCCGCTACCGCGGCCAGTCGTTCGAGCTCCCGATCTCCGGCTCGACGACAGCCGACCCGGACGAGCTGCGCGGCGCGTTCGAGGCCGAGCACGAGGATCGTTACGGCTACCGCGACGCCGATCAGGAGCTCGAGCTCGTCACGATCCGGGTGACTGCCACCGGTGCCGGCGTCGACGTCGAGCTGGCGGGCGAAGATGCTGAACCCGACCCGGAACGATCGAGCCGCGAGGCGACGCTCGACGGAGAGCGGATCGAGCTCGAGGTGCTGCGGGGGATCCCGTCCCCGGGTACAAAGCTCGACGGTCCGGCCGTGGCCGAGCTGCCCGAGTCGACGCTCCTGATCCCGCCGGGCTGGACGAGCGAGGTCGACCACACCGGCACTATCCGCGTGACGCGAACCACATGAGCCGCTCGCAACTCGACCCGGTCGAACTGCAAGTGTTGACGGGCGCCCTCCGAGCCGTGTGCGAGGAGATGGGCGCCGTCCTGATCCGCTCGGCTCACTCGGCGAACATCAAGGAACGCCGCGATGCGTCGACCGCGCTGTTCAACCCCAGCGGCGAGATGGTGATGCAAGCCGAGCACATTCCGGTACACCTCGGCGCGATGCCCGCAGCGGTCGCTGCGATCCTGGACGAGGAGCACGCGCCCGACCGCAGCTGGATCCTCAATGATCCATACGCCGGGGGCACGCACCTCCCGGACATCACCGTGATCACGCCGATATTCGCCGGAGACGAGCTGATCGCGTTCGCGGCCAGCCGCGCCCACCACGCCGACGTCGGCGGCCCGACGCCCGGCTCGATGCCCGCCGACAGCACCACGCTCGACGAGGAGGGCGTGGTGATCAGCCCACGGATCCTGGACGACGACGCGATCGCCGAGCTGAGCGCCAAGATGCGCCGGCCCGACCAGCGCCGGGCGGACCTGCGTGCTCAGCTCGCGGCCGGGCGGGTCGGGTCACGGCGTCTGCTCGAGCTCCACGAGCGCTACGGCGCCGCCAAGCTGGCGCAGGCGTTCACCGAGGTCCTCGACTACGCCGAACGCCGAACCCGGGCGTGCATCGAGGAGCTCGACGACGGCACATACAGCGCCAGCGACGTGCTCGAGGCGCGAGAGGGTGACCTCGAGATCGTGCTGAAGGCGACGGTCGAAAAGGACCGGCTGACGCTCGACTTCACCGGCACCGCCGACCAGCACGAGGGCAACCTCAACTGCCCGCTGGCCGTCACGCGCTCGGCGTGCTACTTCGCGATCCGAGTGCTGACCGATCCCGACATCCCGCCGAGCGCCGGCGCCTACCGGCCGGTCGAGGTGATCGCGCCCGAGGGCTCCCTGCTGAACGCGCGTTCGCCCGCGGCGGTGGTCGGCGGCAATGTCGAGACGTCCTCGCGGGTGGCTGACGTCGTTCTAAAGGCTTTCGGGAGAGCGCTCGGGCAGGGCACGATGAACAACGTCACG
>Ga0210397_10001586_pt1 | contig 14582 bp, 21 predicted proteins | sample IncBWH2OmetaG_FD_160126 | JGI IMG/M metagenome (GOLD analysis project Ga0210397, IMG submission 160126) | Forest soil microbial communities from Barre Woods Harvard Forest LTER site, Petersham, Massachusetts, United States - Inc-BW-H-2-O ...
CCTATTTCTGTTGTTGGAACTTTTGGTGAGCCGCCTTCGAGGCTTCGTGGGCCTTCCCGGAATGCTCATGGGCCGTCGCCGGGTGTTTCTTTCCTGCCGCGTGGTTCCACTGACAAAGGACTGGAATATGTCGTCCAAAGGATGTTGAAGGCGGCTAGTTAGGGTGGTTGCAGCGTAATATCGATCAGGATAGCATCTCCCTCGCTAGATACAGCAACACATCAAACCAAGGAGAAACTGTGGACTTCGTAACCAAATTTGAAAAGGAACTTCGCAAACGGCATCACATACTGATGACAGAAGTGGCTAAGATTGAGCATCTGATTGATGCTTTTGAGAAGGGTGCGAAGCGCGGTGCTAAAGTTGGTGGGAGTATGTTGTCAGCAGCGGCCCGTAAGAAAATCTTCCTCGCGCAGAAAGCTCGCTGGGCTAAGACTCGTAAGGCAAAAGCAACGAAGGGATAGCGTTCGCAATGGCTGGCGAAATTCGGCTCGGAACATCCTCGTTCACAGCCGACGGCTGGAGCGGATCCTTTTATCCCAAGGGCACGAAGTCCTCCGATTACCTTGGCTATTATTCGAGGCGATTCGACACCGTGGAAGTGGACTCGACCTTCTACCGTTGTCCGACCATTGAGGCCGTCAACAACTGGGCGCTCAAGACGCCGCCCGGATTCATCTTTCGCTGAAGGTCCCGCAGACCATCACACGTCAGAAAATTCTGGTAGATTGCGAGAAAGAGTTTGAGGAGTTTGTCAGCACGGCGCAGGTCTGGGCGAAAAATTGGGGCCGATGGTTTTCCAGTTCCCCTTTTTCAATGACTCGGTGTTTTCCAGCCCCGTGCAATTCGTATCGCGGCTGCAAACCTTTTTCAAGAAGTTGCCGCGCGGGGGTTGTCGATTTGCAGTCGAGATCCGAAACAAATACTGGTTGAAGCCCCGGCTGCTTGACCTGCTTCGCCAGAACAACGTCGCGCTGGTCCTTCAGGATCAGTCGTGGATGCCCTACCCGAAAGACCTTGGGAGCTATGATCTGACAACCGCGGACTTTTCATACATCCGATGGCTTGGCAATCGTAAGGACATCGAGAAGGTGACAACGACGTGGAACTCCACGATTATCGATCGCACGGCCGATCTGCAAACGTGGGTCGATGTGTGCGAAAAGATCCAAAAGCGCGGAATCACACAATACGTCTACGCAAACAATCACTACTCCGGATTCGCGCCGGCGACGGTCGAACTGTTTCGATCGCTGTGCAAAGTGAGGGGAATCGAGACGCCGCTAAACGTGCAGTTGCCGGCACAAACTGAACCGATGCTATTCGATATTTCGCCGAACTGAGGCCCACTCGGCGTCTTTGTCTCACCCTGAGATACGTGGTGATAAGCGGATTTCCCAACAGTTATTTCCGCTTTCTGGGCCAGGGGGGCAGAATTTAGCAGAGGAACGCCTCAACAGAGCCTCCTTATCAGGGGCTTTGCTCTCTTGAAACGGCGATGGGCGGTGCCAAGTCGTGACCTGAAAGTGAGTAAATGCCCAGAAACCGGATCGTGGCGATAGCATCCACAGAAATGGGAATCCACATCTCATTCACCGCAGCGTATTGGACGGTAATGTGGAGGTCTTTGATCCAGAACGATGGAGTTTTGAGCGGGACTCCAATGATTTGCCTGATGCGGTATGTCTTAGCATCTACCCAAATGTCGCCAAGGAGCAGACCCTTTTCCTTGCGCTTGGGAATGATGTGCAGCACATACTCTGGAACCACTCCAAAGTCTTGTTCGCGCAGGAAAACGAAATCATAGTTGGATCGGCTGATGTCTCCTCGGTGACCTTCCTTGGCAGAAACAACTTCCTGCTCCAAAATCGCGCTTACGATCTTTTGACCTCTAGGGCTACCCTGCGCATCGGTGATTTTGAATGTTTTGATGTCCGGAGGAGTAAACCAGATTTGGGTTCTAACATCCGAGATGGGCTTCGGATCGTCGCCCTCGAATACCTTATATTCCCGCGTCACTTCGTGGGGCCGAGAGAGGGCTGGGTTCTCTTCCGCGGTTCGTTCCAAAGAATCGAGAATCGAGTTTAGATTTGGCGGGTCTGCTTTTGCTTCCTGTCCGTGTAATGAATCAGGAAAAAACCAAGTCGCCGCGACTAGAGAAAGCAGAACAATAAGACTATCTCGCTTGTATACCATCCAAGATATTACGTGCCTTTGCTCCGTGGCCCCTCTCACTACCCATCTCCAACGTCGCCTTGAGTTTCAATCCGTTCCCGTCGGCATTATTGATAATGCTGTCGAATCTAGTCGGTCTCAACCTTGCAGTTTCTCGACCAGCTTGCGCTCGCTGGTGACGCCATACAGGTAGGCGTAGGTTTCGGCGATCTTCGAAACGCGGGTGAGTCAGCCCTGTGATTTTACGAATGCCCGGCAGAGACAGCCGCCGGTCAACCTCCCGGAAACCGGCTCGGCTCACATCCAGCCGAGTTAAAGCCGAGTGCAGTCGCGCAGTAGATACCTTATCTCGTGATTTCTGCTGCGCGCCCTAAGCCTGTGTTTTCCTAGTGGTTGTGATCATGGTCATCCCAATCACGATCGGTGTGCCAGCGATGATCGTCCTCGCTCCACCAGCGATGATTAGTGGCGTAGCAGCGTTCCCGCTCCTCATGCAGTTCGTGTCGCCAGTGCTCGGCCTGGCTGCTTTGGGAGCCATGATGCTCAATGGCCTCGTGGAGCTTGTGGTCAATTTTCACCATGCGCTCCTGGCAGTCGTCTGCGCGCACGACCGGAGCAGCGGTAGTGAAGGCGAAAAATCCTACGAACATAGCAGCCGCGAGCGAAACCTTGCTATAGAACGGAGTGATTCGCATTAGATGTCCTCTCTTTGTTTTGAGGGCAGGGCTCAGATGCTTACCGATTCTAGAAAACCGGCCGTGGTTGAGACATCCGCACAGGAGTGTAGAAATTTGTTGGCGATACGGTAGGTCGTATTTTGGTTAGCCTGTTTCTTTATGCAGGTTTTGCCTTATTGTTTGCCCACCTCCGGTAGCCTAAGGTTTGTTTTGGGTTGGGCAAGATGTTGAAAGCCTTCCTTCTTATCCTGGTTCTCAGCGTGTTAGCGTTTGCGTTCCTCGAACTGCTGTTCCGACCCACCCCAATCGAACGGAGCAAGCCATCTGAAGGTTCAGCCGAGAAAAAGGCTCGCGCAGTTCGCGCCGGCGGCAGATACTCGTAGAAGGACTCTTTACCTTCTACGCCGCGTCGAATGCGTCTTGCTTCTTGCGGCACGGCGGACAGTCCGCTTAGTTTTAGCAGATTTCGTTCGCACGGTGCGTTTGAGTCTACGGCGCACTGGTTTTACAGTTGCTCTGGTAGCTTTCTTTGCCGCCTGGCCTAGTGCGGCGACTTGCCCGAGCGTTGAACCGATCTTCTCTGCAACTGTTACTAAAACTTGCTTTTCTTTGTCGACGAAGCTCGCTCTTTTCATTTGCTCTCCAAATGGTAGTTTTTTGCCTTCCTACGCCCCAGCTTTCTTGGCTTGTTTGAATGCATCGGTACCTTGGTCAACAGCGTCTTGCACCTGTTCTTTTGCCGTTTCAACAAACTTCTCTGAGCGCCGGGTAAGATTCTTAGTCCGGTCCCGTAGCTGGTCGATGGAGTCGCCGACCGCATCTGTGATGTTGTCGCGCAATTCGTCTCCGGCTTGCGGGGCCAATAGAAGAACAGCCGCTGCGCCAATTCCGATTCCAACGAGAAACCCCAGAATCGTTCCTGCCTTATTGTCTCTAGCCATGGACGGGCTCCTTTATCGCACTAGCGAAATGTTGGTTGTCACATAAATTGGGAGGAAGCCTCGACAAGAGGCGTTCCTCCCTTCGGTTGAAGTGACTAACGCGTTGTGCCTGCTGTTTTTGAAGCAACGTCGCGGTCCGTCGCCTTGCCATCGGCAGAAGCTTCTCCTGTGGATGTGACATCTTCCGCATGAGTATTCTTCATGATTTCCTTGGCTCGCTTGATCTCGTCCGAGGTATCGCAGTGCACGGAAAGAAGAATGCCACCCTTCTTCAAACGCCCTTCGTAACGTTTCGCTTCGAACTCGGGTATCCCCATTCCGATTAAAGCGCCTGTGAACCCTCCCACCGCACCACCGACTCCGACACCCGCGAGAGCTGCCATGATCGGTCCCGCGGCGATGAGTGGTCCTACGCCCGGAATTGCGAGAGCGCCGATGCCGGCAAGCAATCCCAGCGTCCCGCCGAGAACTGCCCCTGAGCCTGCTCCCGTTGCAGCTCCTTCAGGAGCCTTGGAGTTTTTCTCTGTTGCGATTGGCTTGGAACCGAGATTCTCGGGAAGTAGCGCCGATACGTCTGCGGCTGAGAATCCTGCTTTTACCAAACTATCCGTGGCTAGATCCGCGGCTGCCACCGTTGTGTAGATGCCGAATACTGCCGTTTTCTTGTTTTCCATACTTTTAAGTCTCCTGTTCCTTATAGTTTTAAGATTCAGAGCCTAGCGCCTACTGTTTCGGTGGCGCGACGGTTAAATTGCTCGTGACGTTAGAATCGCCCGCAATTTGTCTCGCCTTCGCTTCGATTGCTGATTTTTCCTCTTCGGAACGTACGGGACCTTTGAGAGTCACCATTCCGTCCGTGGTTATAATCTTGATGTTGTGAGCGTAGGTTGAGAGCGACTTGTCATCCACTAAGGCGCTCCGAATCTTCTTTGTTGTTTCGCGGTCGGCAGGATTCATCTTCTGCTGATCCGCGGTCTTGGCATTCTTACTTGCATCGCCTTGGTTTGTTTTGGTGTTGTCGGGCGCCGGTTGCTGTTCCTGTAGAATCGGTCCCGCGAGAACAGAACCGGCGAACAGCAGCGAGGGTACGACGGTCCAAAGATATCTTTTGAAGTGCATCTCTTTCTCCTTGTTGTAATGGGGATCGGTAACGACTCCTATGGTGAATCGCTACCGATCAGAATTCCGGGAGGAATGTAATGTTGGTTTAGCGTTTCGCTGCGAAGGCCTTTACCTGGTCTGCTTCAACCTTCATCTTGTCTGACAGCTTAGAGAGCTTTAAATCGGTATCTTTTTCCTCTTGAAGAGTCTGGGTGAGGAGCTGAACGGCTTTCTCATCACCGAGTTTCTCCGCCATTGCACGAACCGTTCCATACGCGGCGATCTCATAATGCTCGACGCGTTGCGCCGCTCCGATTAATGCCGTCCTTTACCTCACCTTCGTAATCCTCTTCCGCCGCTTCTCCGCCTTCTTTGATCAAACCTGCCATTCCTTCGCATTTCTTGCCGGCCGGTTTTTCACCGAGTCGGTCGAAGATCTGCTCGAGCCTGGCGACTTGACCCTCGGTTTGTGTGAGATGTTCTTGAAATCCGTTTCGCAATTCTGCTGATACAGCGGCCTTGGCCATTTTCGGAAGGGCTTTAACCAGCTGTGTTTCAGCGCTGTAAATGTCCTTAAGTTCGTCTACGTACAGTTCTTTCAATTCTGATTGAAGCACCCTTATACCTCCTGAGAATTTTGTTCTTAGACTCAAGTTTAGGTTCGCGTGGAGATCCCGCCTATCGGACTAACGGTGTAGTCCTTGAACTCGAATCGTGTAGGGCGCGGACAGGCCGGCTCCTTTGTACGGCGAGTCTTGCCGCCATATACAGTCCCTGCGGCATTTCTCTCGGCGACTCTCAGGCCTATCGTACTCGCAACTAATCAATAGTTAACGCGCCATCGGTAGCGCCAAAGGAGCTAAGCGCCGGTTCAGGAATGAAGGTCCCTTGATAGATCACGGCTTCTACTCTTCCACAGGAGGTGTATGGATGTTTGGCTACGGAATAATCGGTACGATTTTGATCGTTTGCTTGATCATTTGGTTGGTAAGACGGGTTTGAAATCGTGTCAGCACCACGTTTCGGGCTTTTCATCGACCCGCAGAGAACCAGCTCGTGAAAGCGTTGCCCAAGGGAACCAAGCGACTAGTGGCCGAAGAACCGCTGCCATTTACAGGGCACGATGAAGCAAATTTCATCGACGGCGTCATTTCCACCTGCTACAGGCTTGTAGGGTCGTTCGAGCAGGAAATCAGGATCGACCAGGTAGCAGGATGTGTTCCCCGCGGAACCCTGGGAGAAATAGCTGACAAGGCGTTTGCTCTGGCATGGAATACAAGGGATTTGACCTGTATTCAGCAAGCGCAAATTCTGGACATACTCCTTAGTGTCTCGCCAGTTTATTGGATGCGGCAAAAGGTCGATTACAGGATGCGGTCGATCAAAGCGAAGAAGTCAGCAAACAGGCCAAAAAGGGCGGAGCTTAGGGAGAGTAGCCCAGGGAATGCTATTTACAATAATCTTCACTCGGGAACGCAGCATGAGGGACCCGCTTGCGACATATCTTCACGAATATCTTGCCGGCCACGCGGGATGCCAGAGATCCTGCGCGTGCTAAGCAACTCGCCGTAAAAACTGCGAAATGAGGTAACCATGATGAATTGACCAACCAAGGCCGTCATTGCTGTCTATGAAATGCGGACAAATCACAATCAGACGGGAGCGAGTGACCTTACGTGTGCCATGAGGCTCTCGGGATTGCTCTTCGAAACGAGGCGGTCAATGTTCACGTCAGGATTGGCCACCGTTATCCCTGTCGCATGCTGAGTAAATAGAATTATCGGAACTTCAGGCATAATTTTCTTTAGTCGTCGCGCTGTCTCAAGTCCATTCAATACTGGCATAGCGAAATCGAGGATTATCAGATCGGGACGATGCTTCAAGGCAAGCTCAATCGCTTCTTGACCATTCTTAGCTTCCGCGCAGATGTCGTAATCGTCTTCGCGTTCAAAAATCTGACACAACATTTTGCGTACCATGGGATGGTCATCCGCCACTAAAACTCGCTTGGCCATGTCAGCTCGGACGCAGTGGGCTGGGGCAAACTGACCCTGGCCTTCACGATCAAATTTCGCTCAAACCTCTGCGCCGGAACCATCAGGTAGTCCATGTAATGTTTCGCACAAGCCTAGCGTCTACACAGAACCAATGCCGACGATACGGCTTCAACTGGCTGAGGGCGGAAGGGTAATCGAAATTTTTGTACCGCGGCCCTCGGATTCAATTTTCATCTCACCCCCACACTGCAGGACACGCTCACGCATTCCTCGGATTCCTACACCCGTCCCGTGCGATTGAATCTCAATCAGCTTTTCGGGAGGTATGCCGCTACCTGCATCTTCAACCTCCAGGAAAACACACCGGTCTGCGCGCTTCATGCGAATTGCTGCGACCTTGCTGCCAGAATGACGATGGATATTCGTCAGGCACTCCTGCACCAACCGGAAGACGGCTAGTTCCATGTCGCGTGGAAGCCTGCCAAATCCTTCGGAAATGTTAAAAGTAATGTCGAGCCCGCTGCGGTCGCTTAATCCGCGAACATACATGAATATGGCGGCTTGTAGTCCTTCTTCATCCAAGAGAGGCGGATGCAGCAGATAAGAAGTTGTACGAATTTCGCTGGTTAATTGGTGTACCAACCCGCGTGCTTGTTCTGCCGACGCCGCTATCTCAGGCGCTTTTTCTTGTGCGTTACGGACCAGAGTCGACAAATCCATCGCAAGGACCGTAAGCAATTGCCCTGCACTATCGTGCAATTCGCGGGCGATATGGCGCCTTTCCTCATCCTGTATCTGCATCATTCGATGCGATAGGTCCCTGAGTTGCTCCGCTTGGTTCAGCACTTCTGTATTCCGCCGCACCAGCTGTTCCGTCCTGATTCGAACTTGCGTTTCCAGGGTGTCCGTCAGCGCGCGGAGGTGGTTCTCGCTTTCACGTAATGATCTCTCGCTCTGTTTCTGTTGGGTGATGTCGTTGTTCGTTTCGAGAACGCTTTTTCGATTTCCGCGCTCGTCTCGATTGAGCACCCAACGGCTGATAACTACGATTTCGGTGCCGTCCTTGCGTCTGTGAACGAGTTCGCCACTCCAGCGACTGTCGCGGTGAAGTTGTTCGGTAATGCGCTCCAGCGGCTCGGGGAATTCGGTACGCAACAGCTCGTGGGTCACACGACCCAGTACTTCCTCGCGGCTGTAGCCATAAAGCTCGGTCGCGCTTTTGTTCCAATACGTAATACAGTCAGCCCCGTCCCGAACAAGGATTGCGTCGTTGCTCAAGTCGAGCAGCAGCGCTCGTTCCGCCAGCGCTTGCTCGATCTGTCTTCGTTCCGTGATGTCGCGCGCCACCTTCGAAGCACCAATCACACAGCCTGCGGCATCCTTTACCGGCGAAATAGCAACGGAAATATCAACCAGCGTACCGTCCTTCCGCACGCGAACGGTATCGAAATGTTCTATCTGCTCGCTGCGCCTAATCCGCTCAAGGATCATTACTTCTTCGTCTTGGCGGTCGGCCGGAATTATGAAAGAGATGTGCCGGCCAATTGCTTCTTCCGGAGAGTAGCCGAACAAACGTTCCGCACCCTTATTCCAACTCGTGATAATGCCATCGAGATTCTTGCTGACGATCGCATCGTCGGACGAATCGACTATCGACGCGAGCAAACCGATCGCTTTATCGGCTTTCAGACGCAGCCCCGGCAATTCCTCCAGCAACAACTGGCTCGCGGAACTTAAGGAAGCGGAATGTGCTTCCGGATCGCTGAGAATACAGGCCGCCAGCGCTTCATGTGTCGCGAGAAGATGCTTGATGTCAGCCTCGAATTCGATTTCGGGATGCACCTTTGTCCAATAGTGCGCCGCCCTAACAAATGCCAGAAACAGGAGCATGTACTGAAGGCGCTTGGCCCCCAGAACTCGTTCCATCGCATCTAGGCAAGCGCTTGCATCGGAAGTCTGCAGGAAGACGTGGCCCGCAAGCGCGAAGAGCGCATCTTCCAATTCGGAATCCGGAGCAGGCATTTCATCGAGGGGGGCTGGGCAATTCATGCAACCCGAGAGTCGCAACTGCAATTCTTGGTCGCGGGGAAACGGACGCCGGAGCAGGTGGACAACATCCACAATGCTTTGGGGCTGAACCGCGGCGTCTCCTGCCGGTCTCCCAAGTCCGATCAAGAAGCCCACATGTCGGGCTATGCAGTAGCGAACAGCACAGAAGCGCGACAAGTGAACAAACAGCCGCTCTTTGAAAACCGACGGCATGGGATTGTCGAGATATGCGGCCTGAGCGAATCCCCACAACTTTTCGGTAATTTCAGGCGTTTCGGGAGCGAGGCGGAAAAAGTTCGGAAGGACTCCGAAGCGGCCTTCAACCTGCGCAGACAGTCTTGTAGGAAAGGTTTCTAGAAATGGATGCGGGTTTCCCGATGTCACTGCTTCCCTTGCACTGAATAGACCTAACCCAACGCATTATAGGCTCAAAACTGCTTAGCTGTTGCTTCGAACCAAGAACGGGGCAAGGGCGTGTCGGTATTGCCAGCTCGTCCCGGCGCGTTGACTCAACCTAAGAACTTCAACAGATTTGTGCGTCGGAAACCCTCATAGCCGGATAACTGTTGCGAAGAGGGTTTATCACCACCAATCTCAGAATGCGACGGTGCTAGGATTACTAGTGATAAGCGGATTTCTCGACAGTAATCCGGCCCGGAGAGCCCGGGGACGACAGGGCCGTTTGATTCAGTTAGGGGATTTCAATTGGCTCTTACGATGAATTCATGCCCGCCGGTGCAGTCCGGGTACACGGGTGAGACGTCAGTAGGTTCCGATTCTTTTGGAATTGGCGGTCCCGTTACTTCGACTTGGAACCACTCCGAAAGTGAACCCTTTTCGTCATCGATTCTGAGGTGGTGATGATTTGGCTTTACAATACCAAAGATCAAATTTTCCATCAGTGTCCGCGAACTGTTTTGACGGGAGCAAGGCTCGGAAAGTGTACAAAACGAGACAGATTTCCGTCTTCTCGTTAGTTAATCTGGCGTCTGCGCTCTATAGATTTGAAGAAACTGGTGCCTCAAGAGGTCGCCAATGGCTTTTGCTCCGTTTAATGTTGCAATACAAGTGATCGCCGCTTTCGCGATTTTTATTTTTGGGTACGTCGCGCTTTTTGTCTCTCTAGTCATGTGTCTCGCTGTCAGTCTCGCTATTGGGAAGGCATAAGTGAAGACGCGAGACGACTTCGGGCGTACGCGGCGAGATCAGCCCCGGCAAAGACTTTCATTTCATCTGATGTCGCGCTGATTTCTGGATTGGACTCAGGGGTCTGACTACAATTAGGAGGTAAATCATGAACTTAACAGACGCAAGCACGACACAAATCTCGATCGTCGTTGCTGTGGCGGTTATAGCAGTCGTCGGCATCCTCGCTTGGTTCTTCAATCGCAAACGCCGAACAGAAAGACTGCGTACTCAGTTTGGTAGCGCTGAGTACGCCCGCGCAGTGAAAGAAGGCGGTGGCCAACGGAAAGCGGAAGCGGTATTGGACGAACGAGCTGATCGGGTGGAGGCCTTGCACATCCGAGAGCTGGCTCAGGGCGATCGTACGAGGTTTGTCGAATCTTGGACAAAAGTACAGTCGCGATTCGTTGACAGCCCCGGTGGCGCCGTAACGGATGCCGACCAACTACTGGGCGACGTGATGTCCACGCGAGGTTATCCGGTGGGAGACTTCGAACAGAGAGCGGCAGATATCTCGGTGGATCATCCGCTCGTTCTCGAAAACTACCGTGCAGCCCACAACAGCGCGCTTCTTCAAACACAGGGAAAGACCAGCACAGAGGATTTGCGTCAGGCCATGATTCACTACCGCACGTTGTTTGAGGAGCTGGTTCGGGAGCCAGAGATGGCTCGCGCGAAGGGCGCGTAAATTCGTGCGCCTAAAGTCCAGTCGTTTGAATAATTACACTATTCGTGAAGGACGACACTGAGAAGTGAATTGTCGATTTGTAGGCCGCCGTTGTATTTTATAAATCCGAGTTTTCGGAACTTGTTCATGAAGAAATTTACGCGCGAGCGCGTGGTTCCGACCATTTCGGCGAGCATCTCTTGCGAGACTTTGGGAAGAACCCGTTGGAGTTTGTCTTCCTTGCCATAGCGTGCGAGAAGCAATAGCGTTCGTGCCAGACGCTTCTCGCTGGAATTGAAGAGCTGATCGACCAGGTCCTCCTCAATTCGGATGTTCCTAGCAAGCATGAACGAGATGAAACGATCGGAAAACTCATGTTCGGCGTGGAGGACGCGAACCATTTCGGATTTTTCGATGACCAGCGCACTGGTAGAAGCGATGGAAGTTGCCGTTCCGATCCGAGTCGGCTGACCGGCCAGACATCCCTCGCCAAAGAAATCCCCGGGTCCCAAGACGGCCACGACCGCCTCTTTACCGGATTCGTTGACGACGGAGAGCCTTACTCCGCCTTTCTGAATGTAAAAGACACCCCTGCACGGATCGCCCTGCGAGAAGATTGTTTCCTGTTTTTTGAATTCCGTGACCTTCCGGGCCACACCCGCCGAGTCGAGAAATTCCTGGGTGTTGAATAGCCTCTTGGCAACGGATTTCGAGCGATTTGGACGCTTCTGAGCCACGAGCGTTCTTAACTGGCATGGTAGCACGCGGTAAGAAATTCGCAAGCGAAGCGCGAATGTGTGCACAAGTGAACAGATATATCTAACGGGCTCCTTCTAAGATGTTGGTCGGCGGTGAAGCGTAGGATCAGGGCGAAATCAGTCCCAAGCGTTTCCCGCTAAATAGCAGTGGAGATCGCAGGCCCTTCCACTTCAGCCGACATTACCAGCTCTCGATTCCACACAGAAATTCGGTGATGCCCTGCGCGGACCGAAGTGTCTACTTGCGAAGAGAAGGAGAGTCGCAAATGCCGTTACTTCAAATACTAGTGGTTCTGGTCGTGGTCGGGGTCCTGCTTTGGCTGGTTAATAGCTTTATTCCAATGCAGGGACAGATCAAGTCCATTTTGAACGCAGTCGTAGTAATCGCAGTTGTCTTATGGCTTCTGAATATTTTCGGACTGTTTCATTCGCTTTCCCATGTCCGAATTGGGGCTTGAGCAGACCGAAATTGATGGATGAGCGGTGTGTGGTTGAACGCAAACGACAAACTGGGCCGGGCGAAGAACGTTCGGGCTCGGATTGGCGGCAAATGGAGGCAACATTCATGAAAGCATTTGGAATCATCAGCACAACGGCCCTGTTTTTGCTTTTCGGAGCGAATCTTCCTGCGTTCGCACAGGAAGAGCACCACGACGAGGGCGCTAAGCCAGCACAACATGAGGAACAAGCTAAACCTGCTACAAAGCAGGAACAAGCCAAACCTCAGAAACAGGAAGAACAAGCAAAGCCTGCAAAGCAGCAGGCGAAACCGGAGAAGCAGCAACAGGAAGCGAAGCCACAGAAGCAGGAGCAACAGGCGAAGAGCCAAGAACAACACCAGCAGCAACAAGCCAAGGGCCAGCAACAGCAGCAAGAGAATCAACAGAAGCAAGAGAATCAACAGCAGCAACAGGTCAAGACTCAGCAGAACGAAGAGAAGAGTCAGCAGCACCAGCAAGCCAACGGCCAAGCGCAAGAATCACAGGGAAAGTACGCACGAAATGGTCAGAAGGATCGGGACGGACACGAATATAACGAAAGTCGTTTTGGTCCTAACCATCATGCCCGCTTTGAGGAAAACGGTGGTCGCTACTACAACGGACGCCGAGAATACTCTTACGGCGGCTATTGGTTCTACGCAGGAGCATATCCGGCATGGTTTTACCAGCAGGACGTGTACTTCATTCTGGGAGCAGATGGGCTCTGGTATGCAGTGGCATACAACGACCCTTCTCTGATCTTCCGAGTCAATATCGGGTAACGAGAAACCGAGGATCGTGTTCGCGGTGGAGGCTACAATGTTTGGATACGGACCGATCGGAACCATAGTTCTTGTCTGTGTGATCGTTTGGGTTCTACGCAGCTTGTAAGAGTGGAATCGCATTCCCAAAGAATCCGACCGCCTCGGGTCGCTCGACGTTTACTCGGCCCGAGGCACGGAATGCGACATCCTTCGGTTACTACCCACTTTACCGAGGCAAGGTAACAAAAAATGATAGTGGAAGCGAAACAGCAATATCGCGGAGTTCTCTGTCTTCATTGCCATCAACCAATCCCGCTTTCGTCCTTTGCAGAAAGCAAAGAATGTGGTTTCAAGCAGCAGAAAGCGAGCGGTAGCGATGAGGCTACCGTGCGCTCATTTACCGTGAGCTCTTTTACGCTGCGCTGCCGAGTGTGTGAAGGCGAAGGCCTTTACACGGCTTTAAATGTCATCGACTGCTGCGGAACTCCAAGGATGCGGAGTTCGAAGGTACACAAACTCCTACCGATTTACCCGATTTGACGAATCCGCAATCGACCGCAAAGATTCAGTATTTGGTAATTTGTGGAGGGGCGCCATGCCAATGGGAACCTATCGCATGATTTTCCTAATCACTGGCAACCACATTTATTGCACCCTTATTTTCGCGATGCGTTAATTGAATTGGCCCGTGTGTGCAGCCTTCGCTTTTACTGGTGTGATGTTAGCCTCGGTGAGCTCTTGTTCAGCTCTGATCCAGTCCTCGACATCCTTACCTGGCTCGCAGCCCCGTTGTGTGTATAGCTCGTAAGCCCGGTGCGCAATATCTTCACTGGAAATTTCTTTGCGTTCGATCATGGCAACCTCCTTGGTTGTAGCGCACGAGGGGCAACTCGTGCCCCTCGCGCGTGACTGTGATCTACGATCTACTTGCTGTTTGCTGCGACGCTGATCTTGATCTGCTTCGGTTTCGACTCTTCACGCTTAGCCATATGCAGAGTCAATACCCCATTGCGATAGTCGGCTCGAATGTTCTCAGAACTGACCGTATTCGGGAGAGAAAAGCTCCGCACGAACGAACCATAGGCGCGTTCGATCCGGAGGTAGTTATCCTCCTTTACGTCCTTTTCGAACTTCCGCTCTCCACGGATCGTCAGCGTATTGTTTGTGATGCGGACATCAATGTCCTTGTCTTGAAAGTCCGGCAGCTCGGCCTTTACGACCAATTCGTTCTCGGTTTCGTAGATGTCTACGGGTGGCGCCCACGTTGCTAGGTCGGCATGACCAGAGCGCTCGCGAGTAAAGTTGTCCTCAAATAGACGATTGACCTCGTCCTGTAGCGTTAAACCACGGGACTGGTCCCTGCGGGTAATTGTATTCATGAATCTCCTAAAGTGTCTTGCTGGTTGTCTGGCGAGGGGTAGATCAGGTAACTTCCGTTGTGTTCAGGTGAACTGAAGAATCCCAGGTCCGTAATCACAGTGGGCGCATGCCGGAACATTGTCAATGAAATTACGACATCGTATTAGAAATAGCTTATCTTCGAGGTCCGCACTTCGCAAGTCGAGCACACGAGAGGCTTTAAGGCCGACGGTAAGCTCCACGATCTTCCCAATGGCGCAGAGTTTCACTCTCTAGAAATCAAGTAGTTCAGCAGGCGAACGTGACCGTGTATCGCGGGGTTGCAATTGTGTCGTTTGAATCGATCCATACAACTCGCACGTGGCCTTCTTGAATCATTTGTATCCTGAAGACCCTAAACTGTGGTGCATTGTACGACTAAGAAAAGCCA
>Ga0210397_10001587_pt1 | contig 14570 bp, 19 predicted proteins | sample IncBWH2OmetaG_FD_160126 | JGI IMG/M metagenome (GOLD analysis project Ga0210397, IMG submission 160126) | Forest soil microbial communities from Barre Woods Harvard Forest LTER site, Petersham, Massachusetts, United States - Inc-BW-H-2-O ...
GCAAGCGACGCGGTCCTACGCCGGCAAAGGCGTCGTGCGCCGGCAATGGTGAAGGCGCATTCAAACACGCGCGTTTCGTTCGCTGCGCCCCCTCGCGTTGGTTCCTCCCGCTTTGGCCCGGGCCGGGAGGGTTGCAGAGCAACTGATCGGCCCGACGAGGCCGGTCAGTTGGCTCCGTCCGAACCATCTCATTTCAGTCGCCGGGCCGGATACCCCGCGCATGACAATTGTGGATGGATCATAAGGAATGCCGCTGCAGGATATTGCGCTAGCCGAAGGCTTCGTTTTCGTCGCGCTGGTGACGCTGACGGTGATTGCGATTCTCGATCTGTTTCCGCCGCGCAGCGGGAGCTGAAGCGGCTGGTCGGGCAAATCACTTCGCTCGCGCGATGTTCTGTCCGGCCCCTCGCAAAAAAATTGCTGTTTCCGAAACGCCGAAGTTGCGGTTGAGACGCGGCCGTCCCGCCTCGATGCAGAGCGACTTTGCCGACAGAGACCACAAGGGTCGTTACTTGCCGCAGCAGCGGCTGGCGCCCTCGGGCTAGGACGCGTACTCATAAATCTTCGTCGATGTCCGGTTCGCCCCGACACCGACCGCCTTTGTGCAACCGCAGCAAATCTCGCGATGGGCCACGTCCGGACTCGTCCAGATTTGTCATTTACGTGTCAGCGACTGGGGGGATGAGAGACCACGGCTGCATTTGTCAGCTGGGTTGACGCAATGTCTTCGACGGCGACTCTCCGAATAGCATGCGGTACGCAACCGAGAAGCGCCCAAGCTCCCAAAAGCCATGGTCGGTCACAATCCGCGTGACGGTTGCCTTGGACGGGTCCGAATGCAAGAGCGCCCGCCGCACCTGGTGCATTCGGCGCAAGGTGAGATAGCGGATTGGTCCCATGCCGAGATGCTCTTCGCAGGAGGCACGAAGTGTTCGCTCTGCCGCGCCGATGGCCGCGCAGATTTCGGCGAGGTAGAGCGGCCGGTCGGGATTTGCCCCCATGAACTCCACGAACCGGGTGAGTATGGCGTCACAACGGCGGCCGCCGCTAGTCTGCTCCAGGCCTTCGGCGAGGCATCTCACCAGGATATGAGTAAGCTCATTCTCCAACGCCCGACTCACTTCGGGGAGCTCCAGAATATTGGGGGTGCCATGAGCGAGTTGCTCGATGCTCTTGTGCATGTTTAGCAGTCGATGCATCAGTCCAGAAGGCGGACGAATGGTGGATTTGTGCGGGTTCTCCGGTAACTCACGACCGGTTATCGCTTCGGCCGCAGCAGCCAGATAATCGGATGGAAGGGACACCGTGCCATAGTGAAATTCTGCGTTAGACCGTTGATGTACGACATCGGATCGGTTCATGACGATGTCGCCGGGCCGAACGTCCAGGCCGCAGTCAAGCAGCGATGATGAATTACATTCGGTGAGAAAGCCGATCGATCTGCGGCCGGGCTTGACTGCGACAGTGTTGATCTCGGGCAATGTTATGTGGATTCGGTGCACCCAAATCTCGTTCATACCGATTTGCGTAATGTCGGCATGAAAATTTCCCTTTGCCGTGGGAAACAACTCCACATCGGCAGAAGGAAAAACCGCCTGACATGCCGACGGATCATCAAAACTGAAAACTCTACTCAACGCCATTTCTGTTCTCCCGCGAACAGAAAATATTATTCGGTCGGGTGACTGCTTGAACGACGAGGACTCAGGTTCGCAAAAACAAGATGGGCCGCGCGATCGTGCAAACGTGGTGATCGTGCAGCGTGCTCGCGCCGGAAATTTAAATTCTATTCTAGCTCCATTGCCACCTATGATCAACCTGTGATTGGTTGATACAGGTCAATGCACGGATTGAGACATGCAGCTTTGGGTCATTGGTCTCGTCTGGGCGAGGTCAGCGCTATGTCCGCTTTGCCCTCACGCTTGTCAGTCGCCACTGTAGGCGCCGCTTGAGGATTTCGTCTGGCTCACTTCCGCTTGGGGAACAGCTTGTCGCGAATGTAACGCGAGGTTGGCGTCCCGAGCAGCTGACGTATGGGGAGACCTTGGACGCGGTCTGCGTCGGGCCAACAGCGGAAGGAGCGATGCTCAATTCCGCCGTGGCAGATCTGCTACATCGGTTCGATCTCTCCCGGACGCCAAGTCTTGTTGAACCACGGCTCAAGCGGACTGTAGAGGCGCAGGAGGGTACTCCAGCCCTTGCCGGGGATGGTCTGCACCCAGTTGTTGTCCTTGCCGACCGGAGCCTTCGGTCCGAAATAGACATCCACTGAGCCATCCGCATTGACCAGCAATCCCCTAGTCAGGCTGCCAACGGCTGGGAATTGTTGATCAGTCTGGAGCATGGAGCGTGTCTGGCTATCGTGCACCGTAAACGACCAGAATTCCTTGGCGGGAAACAGCTGGGGCACAATAGGGGCACCTCGGTACGGTGACGAAAATCGCTCCGCCATGGCCTACGATCACCCGCCGCCGACGCAGTTTCGGCGCCGTCAAGAGACTTAGAGGCGCAACCACCGATACCGACATCCGCTTCAAGTATTGATTTGACGAAGGCAGCCCATTTCCCGACGCAACCGTGAGACAGACCGGAGTGACGCTCAAGACTTCCCGTTGACGCGCTTTTCAAGCTGCAACGTTCGCTCGACCAAATCATCCAATTCAAAAGACTGCGAGTCGAGGAATGCGACGGACCCATTGTTAGGGTCCGTAGCCAGACGGTGGGTCTCGCTCAAATGTTGTTTTAGCCAGGTCCTCTGCTCTTGCTGCAATTGCGCTCGCATCTTGTCCGCGGACCTATGCAGAAGCGTCTGATAGGCGGCATTCAGCCTCGCGTCCCACTTACCGATTTCGGCTTTGCCGCAATCCAACATTTTCGAGGAAACGCCGTCGGCTTGGGCCATGCACGCGTCGAACTCCGCGCTCTGCTGGGCGCTTGCTGGAAATGCGGCGATATAGAGGGCGGCTCCCAAAACGAGAGATGATTTCCAGAACATCGTAGCGCTAGCCCCGCCTGTTGTGGCTATTTCGCGATGACTCTGAAAGGCAACGACACTGCGGGAATCGCTCTCCTCTCGCCGACGCGCTCAAAATCTTCGTGCGCTCCCTGTGTTCAGCGACGGCTTTGATGCAGATCGCGCCGGGAAACCGATCGGACCGCCCCGCGAAGAGCTCCGAATTCCAACAGAGCCGCTGCTTAAGAGACTCGCTGCCAGCATTGATTCTTCAAGAGAATTTTCCCAACCGGGCCAAAATGCGATCATTACAGATCAATGGCTTACAGCGGAAAATCCAAGCGAAAGATCGATCATAGTTGGGCGGACAGCGGAATCAAAATCAATATTCTCGCACCCTCGCCGTCGGAGTGAGCTGATAGCCTCGAAGCGGGCGATGGCGAGCAGCCAAGTGGAAACTTTCGCGCGATCTCTCTCCCGATGTTGCCCAATCCGACGACCGCCAGCGTTTTGCTCCGCAGGTTCGAGCCGAGACCGGTCTGCCATCGACCCGCCTTGAGCGACGGCGCCTCCCGGTCGATGCCCCGCATGCTCGCTAGGATCAGCGGCCAGGCGAACTCGATGGTCGGGGTAGAACGTAGCCCGGCGCGATAACCGCGATGCCAAGATCGGTCGCAGTCGGGCTGTCGATGGACGCGTTTCGTGGCCCCGTCGAAGCTACCAGCTTGAGGTTCTGTAGCTGCTGCAGGATCTCTCCTGGAAGCGGCGTGCGTTCGCGCATCACGCACACCACTCGAACGGTTGCAACCGTTCGATGATTACCGAGGGCTCGGCCGCGTGGTCATTGAATACGACGCTCTCGGCGGGCCGACCGACGTCAGACCAGTCAGCGAGCGCTACATCCTGCTGGTCGTCGAGGATGGCAATATTCATTGCGGCCGCCCCCTCAGCGTTCCGCGGCGAAGAACTCGGCCAGAGCTCCGGCAACCGCCTTAGGATCGTTCTCCATCGGAATGTGGCCGGCCGACTTGATGCGGACGAGCCGTGTTTCTGGGATCTCTCGTTCGTAGCGTTCGGCAAAGTCGATGGTCTGAAACGGGTCGTCCTCGCCCCAAACCAAAAGCTTCGGCTTCCTGGACTGCAGTAATGCCGGCAGCATCTCCATGGTGTAGCGATGGTCGGCCGCGCCCGCGAGCGCCAGCCAGGATCGAGCGAACCGTGGATCCGTCCACGGATCGAGATACTCGGCGATCTCGGCCTCGCTGGCCGGACGTCCGAGCGCCTTCACGACAGATAGGCGACGCGCAGACAAAATGTCGTCGCGCGTTGTCGTCGCAACGACCGCCGGATCTCGGAAGCGAGCAACGCCAGGCACCGGCCATGAATCGTACATGACCCCGTTCACGACGGCCACGCGCGGCACCTCCACCTCCCTTGCAAGCATCAGATGTTGCGCGACGCCTCCACCGATATCGTGGCCGGCTACCATGACCGGGCCCTTGTGCCCGAGCATCTGGAGGAAGCGTACGAGCCAAGCCGAAAGGCGTGGTACCGAAGCCTCGCTCAGGGCGAGTTCGCCCCCGGAGCGACCGAAGCCGGGGAAATCGACCGCCACCGGGCGAAGACCAGCGGCAGCAATGCCTTCGAGCACAGGCTGCCAGGCGCGGCTCCAATAGGTGCCGTGAAGGAGGAGAACTAAGGGGCCGCCTTTGCCGGCCGTCAAATAACTGATCGGCACGCCGCCCACATCGACAGTCTCCCTTGTCGTCATCGCACGATCCTCTTCACATGGTCCTTGCCGAGCCCGACAGCTTCGTAGTGCTGCATGGCGTGTTCGAGCTTGGTGAAGACATCTTCGTATCCGAGCGCCTCGCCGTAAGGATCGACGTAAGTGTACCCGCCCGTCACGTGAAAGAGCGTGGCCATCTCCTTGACGTCATCCGGAACGACAAGCGTATGTGTCTCTCCGGGTGGCTCGAACGCATAGTCCCCCGGCGACGCGATCCAGTCGTGCTCGAGGTACCGCCAGCTTCCGCGCAATGTGAAGGCATGCACCGGTCCAGAATGTCGGTGGCGCGACAACACGCCCGCGGATCGGACCCGAAGGATGTTGATGTAGTAGCCCTGGCTCACATTGAGCACGAACGGCCTGAAGGCCACGGTCGCCGATTGCGGTACCCATTCCCGCTCGTCTCCATCAAGCTCCAGCGCAGAGCCGATGAATACATCCGGCACCATGCCAATCGGCTGCGGTTTCTGGTAAGCGATCTTCCTTTGATCGATGGGTCTGCTTTCCGACGCCGGCATATTTTCCGACGAGGACTTCATGGCTGTTCTCCCTTCCATTGCGTGAAACGGCGCTCGATCCCTCCGTCAGGCCACCGACGTCCTGCTCGCTGCTTGCGCGAAAAGGATCTTCTTGCCCTCTTCCGTGACCGCAGGGCGGCTCGAGCATGGTTCGTCTTCGCGCAAGCCTGTTGCGTGCCGGCGCGCTTGCGTACCGCATCAAACCAGCGCCGCAGGTTCGGGAAATCGTCCAAATTCTGCTGCTGGCGCGTCCACGGAACGATCCACGGGTAGGATGCATTGTCGGCGATGCTGTAGGTGTCGCCGACAGTCCAACCTCTTCCAACAACATCGCACTCTTTTGACCGTTCGGCGTAAGCCAGCAATAAAGCTCGATCATCTTTGGTCTCCTTCGCCAGAGACAACACCGCGACCGCCCCAGCGAAACGCGGGACGGTCCCGACCGCCGTCAGGCGGCGGCTTGAGTTTGCCCGGGGCGGTCCACTCTGCGCCCTTCGGCGTCTCGGCGAGGTGGTTGGTATAATTCGAAATCAGCTTGGTCGCTGCGAGCACGCGCACGTCAAGCACGGACTGATTGTCATAGCCCGCGGCCTTGAGGGCAGCGACATCGGCCTGGCTCACCACACCGCGCTGGCGAGTGACTTTTGCGGCGAACTGGCGCAACGCCTCAAGTTTTGCGTCGGTGACGTAACGGCCTTCGCGGGCAGCCGCGATGGCCGCGTTGTCGACCTTCGCTATACGCGAGAGGTTTGTGTGACCCGCCATGATTTCTCTTCTTCTTCTTCTTCTTTGAACATAGAACGACGTGGCCTCACAGACTTGATGCGGAGATATACTTCATTCCGGTTGGGAATAGACTTCCCCGCTGTCGAGGAACGCTTGATTCCGTTGAACGAGAAGAAAACTCTGCTATAGGAGCTTTTCTATCGTGATCGGCAGATCCCGTATGCGTTTGCCGGTAGCGTGGTAGACAGCATTCACTATCGCCGGTGCGACCGATACAGCCGTAAGCTCGCCGAGGCCTTTTGCGCCCAACGGGCTTGCCTCCTCGTCGAATTCGCCGACAAATGAGGTCTCCAGCTCTGGGATGTCTGCGTTCGTAGGCACGAGATAGCCGGAATAGTTGCGGTTGAGGAAATGCCCAAGCACCGGATCCATCTCGGACTGTTCCAAGAGAGCCTGGCCTACTCCCCAGATGATTCCGCCGATCGCTTGGCTGCGCGCTGTCTTTGGGTTGATAATGCGGCCGGCGTCATATGCACCGACAAACCGATTCAGGCGCACCACGCCAAGCTCCGGGTCAACCCGAACCTCTGCAAAAACTGCCGCAAAGCTGAAGATCGCCTTCGGTCCATTCGCCTCTTCGACCGGATCGTACTTACCTTCCCCGGCCAGTTCGGACAGACCGCTGCGCGCCAGGAGCTCGGAGTAGCTTACCTTTACGTTTCTTGCCGCGGCTGAGATGAACCCATCCACTGTTGTGATCTCCTCGGCGACCGCGTCCACCAACGGGGCATCGCGACCATTCAGCGCCAGTCCGATCGCCTTATTGCGCGCAGCCAGCGCCGCCAGCATGACGGATGCCCCCGCGTTCGCCATCGTGGCGGAGCCGATGGACGCATGCGAGGCCGGCAGTCTAGTATCCCCGAGACGCACGGACACTTTATGAGGCGAGATACCCAATCCATCGGACGCGATCTGTCTCATCACGGTGTAAGTCCCCGTTCCCAGATCATGGGATCCGGTTTCGACCAAAGCCGTGCCGTCCGCGTGGATGATCACTCGCGCATCCGCCGGCCAGCGCCAGTGCGTGTAGATGGCACCGGCCATCCCCTGGCCGATCAGGTAGCGACCATCTCGCATCGAACGTGGCTCGGGCGAGCGCTTATCCCAACCGAACCGCGCAGCACCCTCCATCAAGCACTCCCGCATCGCACGACTTGAGAATGGACGGCCGCTATGGGGGTCGAGTTCGGCGTCGTTTACCAGTCTTAGCGCGACAGGGTCCACACCGCTCGCGTAGGCAAGCTCGTCCAGCACGCTTTCCAGCGCAAAGTGGCCCAATGCCTCATGTGGCGAGCGCATCGCAGTCGGCGTGTTCCGGTTCGCGTGGACAATCTTGTGGTTGGTTGAAATGCCACCGCTCGCCGCCCATAGCGACCTTGTCGATAGGGCCGCATACTCTACGTAGTTGTCGAAGACGGACGTAGCGGAGACGCTCTCGTGGCGAATGCCAGTGAGCTTTCCGTTCTCGCGAGCGCCGACTGCGATGGTCTGCACCGTCGCCGACTGATGGCCGACCATCGAATACATCTGCGCACGGGTGAGCTGCAGGCGCACGGGCCGGCCAACCGCTTTCGCTGCAAGCGCCGTCAGCAGCGTGTGAGGCCAGACGTAGGCCTTCCCGCCGAAACCGCCTCCAATAAACTGGCTTACTACATTGATGCTCTCGAGCGGCATCCCAAGCACGATCGATATGAGCTCGCGAGCCCCGAAAATATGCTGGGTCGTTTCGTACAATGTCAGTGTACCGTCACTTCCCCACACCGCCGCCGTGGCGTGCGGCTCCATCTGGTTATGATGTCGGTCAGGCGTGGTGTAGGTCTGCTCGAGTCGAATAGAGCCGTCGGCGATTCCTTTCTCAGCGTTTCCGACGGACGATGAGACCGGCCAAAGGAATTGTGGCGGGTCCACGGCCTCCTTTACCATCATGGGGCTGAAGACAACTGGGTCGCCTGTCTCGTAGCTCACCTCGATGAGCGTTCCGGCGTGCGCGGCTTGGTCAAGCGTTTCGGCAATGATCAATGCGATTGGCTGGCCGGCGTAGTGGATATTGTCATCCTGAAGGGGAAGATACGACTGACCATGGGGATGGAGGTGACTCCACGGTCGCGGCGTCGGTTTCATGCGCGGCATGTTGCGGTGAATGAAGACTGCCACCACACCCGGAGCCCTTTCGGCTACTGTGGTATCGATGGAGTCGGCTCGCCCGTTCGCAATCGTGCTATGGACGATGGCGCCATGTATGGCGCTGGGGAGAAAGATATCGGCGGTGTAGGCCGCGGCTCCGGTGACCTTGACGCGTCCGTCATAACGCGAGGCCGGCTGTCCGATGGAGGTCATGCGCGCGCTCCTGCGGCTTGCAGCGCACGCAGAGCGACACGCTGCGCAAGGTCGATCTTGAAAGCATTGTTGGTAAGGGGACGGGCGTCGGCAAAGGACGCGGCAATGGCAGCTCTTAGCTTATCGGTTTCATCCAACGCGATCCCGCCCAACGCTTCTTCCGCTGCCGTGAGCCGCCACGGCTTGTGGGCAACCCCACCTATTGCCAACCGGGCAGAGCGAATGCGCTTCTCGTTCATGGCGACCGCGACCGCGGCAGATACGAACGCGAAATCATATGACTGACGGTTGCGAAGTTTCAGGTAATGCGAGGCTCGACCTTCGGGCCGCCCTGGCACCTCGATCGCAACAATCAAGTCGCCGCGCCCGAGCACATTATCCCGCTCGGGCGTGCTACCCGGCAGACAATGGAAGTCTGTAAATGGAATGGATCGCTCCCCCGAGCGCCCACGAACCAGGACGATCGCGTCCAAGGCCGCGAATGCGACGGCCACATCCGAGGGGAGGGTCGCGACACAGGCATCGGACCATCCGAAAATCGCATGATTGCGATTAACGCCGTAGAGAGCCGAACAGCCTGAGCCCGGCTGCCTCTTGTTGCACGGGGGGCCGTCTTCGTCCCGAAAATAGGCGCAACGAGTCCGCTGCATGATGTTGCCGCCAATCGACGCCATGTTCCGGAGCTGCCCCGAGGCCGCGAACAAGAGCCCTTCGGCAATCACCGGAAACCGCCTCCGTACCTCGATATTCGCCGCGACGTCGCTCATGCGAGCCAATGCGCCAATACGAATGCCCCCTTCCGGCAGCGGCTCGATCTGTGAGAAGCCCGACAGGTCGTTGATGTCCATCACGCGGTCCGGAAGCGTCACGCGATCTTTCATGAGGCCAATGAGGTCCGTGCCTCCGGCAATGAACGCCAGCCCAGGATCGCGAGCGTGCGCGGCAATTGCGCTCGCCGCATCGGGTGCATACGAGAGGCTGAAGGGGTGCATGCTCAACTCCTTGCCACCGCTTCCAAGGCGGCTACAATGTGCGGGTAACAGGCACAGCGGCACAGGTTTCCGCTCATTCGCTCGCGAATCTCCAGGAGCGAAAAATTGCCCATAGTAAATGGCCTGGTGACATCCTGTGTCGCTGCACTTGGCCATCCCATCTTTGCTTCTTCCATCATGGCCACGGCCGACATGATCTGCCCCGCGGTACAGTAGCCACACTGGAATGCATCATGTTCTATAAAGGCCGCCTGCATCGGATGAAGCTCTCCATTCAGCTCCAAGCCCTCGATCGTCGTGATGCGCTTTCCCTCCTGCATTGCGGCCAAACACATACAAGAGAGCACGCGGCGGCCATTCACGTGCACCGTACATGCTCCACATTCTCCACGGTCACAGCCCTTCTTCGTCCCAGTCAGCGATAATGCTCCGCGCAACGCATCGAGAAGTGTCGTCCTCGGTTCGACAATTGCGGTGCAGTCACGACCGTTGACCGTTAATCGCACCAATCTCATGGCAAGCGCTTCCTTTCCTGCCGGCGATGAGCCTGTGACAGCTTGATCGGAGCCAACAGGTTGACTGGCGGACGTATTTGTATCCGACTTGCTCATGCTGCATTCCTCTTAACTGCGCGCCCGTTTCTCTCATCGCGCGGCGCCACTGCTCGTCCGCGGCCTGCCTATCGCGGCGCGCGCGTAACAAGAATGGAAAAGCGAGATCGGCGACCGGGGCTGGAGGCAACGTCGATGCCGTGGCCTAGAATTCCGAGCGCCTGGCGTACTATGAAGAGACCGATGCCAAAGCCGCCCGTCTGTACCGCATCAAGCCGAGTGAATGCCTCGAATATTCTCGGAATCTGCTCGCTGGGAATTCCAATACCTGTGTCGTACACATCAATACGGACTTCCGAACCCGCTAAGCCTGCAGCCAACAAGGACGCGGCCGCCCGGTTGGGTGTATTTGACCGCGTTACTCACTAGGTTGCACAGCGCTGCGCCGAGAAGCACGCCATTACTGAGCACTGTGGCGCTGCTCGAAACCGTGCGCATGGTTATTCCCCTTCTCAACGCGGCATGTTCGTTCTCGCGGCAAGCTTGCCGTAGGACTTGCTGGATCCGCACAGGCGCCAGTTCGAGCCGTCTCGTCGACTCCTGAACGCGCATCGCAGTCAGGAGCTGCTGCAATTGCTCCTTGAGCCGGTCGATCGCGATTTGCCCGAACCTCAGACAGCGCAACTCCGATCGCGTTCGAACTCCATGTCCGAGGCGTTCGTAAGCGCTCTGAATGACCTGGAGTGGCTGAAGAAGATCGTGGCCAGCTATGGCGAGCAGCACGGCTTCGATATTGTGACTTTCTGCGGCCTCGCGGCCCCCGTTAGGCTGCTAGTTACCGCGGGCGCACCGGCTCGGCATCCATGTCTGCTTTTCGCAGCGCCGACCTGGCTTCTCGTCTCGCACATGTGCGTTCGCCTCCGGGGTAACATAGCTGCAGGGGCTAACGTCGCGCGCTCTCTCCTCTATGGCCAGTTAAACGTTCTAAGATTTTGCAAATCTTCACCGGCGCACTGAAGCCACGCTGTTAGAAACCAGCACGCAGTGGCTAGGTTGGTCAGACGTCAAATGTCGCGGCGATTTCGCAAGATGATCAACTGGACGATGAGGTCATCGTGATGCGTGAAATAGAAGGCCGTGACAAGCGGATCCGGCAAACCGCGCTTATCAAACTTCCCATCAATCTCGGCAGTGACAACAAAGCCGTCGTAATGCTTCAACACTTTCGTGGCCGCGATCGTCAGCTTCTTGCCGATAATGTCCCGCTCTGCCCAGCGCTCAATGGCCGCTTTGCCCCAGTAATCACGCAGCTGATCGTTGACAAGCGCGTCATCGGCAAAGGTAGCCATCAGGCGATCTAAGTCGAAGGTGTTCGTCGCCTCGACGAATGCGGCAACCAATGGAGGGAGCTCGATTGGCACGTTAGACGATGAGCGGTGGCTCGGCATGTCTAAGGCACTTTCAGGCGGGCGTTCGGCTACCCGCGATACGATGCGCCGGCCGCGGGGCACGCCACGGCCCCGGTGAGGAACTGGAGCTCTGACAGCGACGTCTTGGCGTGCCTCGGATCATCGATATGGCCTCGCCCGTCGCTGCCGTAGAACGTCGATCGATCATAGCGGCTTAGAGGCGCAGCCGTTCGGCAGATCCGGATCGGCGACAAAACGTCGGCCGAACGCAACGAGATTGGCGTCACCTGCTCATGGATTTCTCCTGTCACTTTGACCGACAGTGGCTGACCCGCTGTTGCCGCCCCATTCGACTCCTCTGAAAGAGCCGCGACGGGTTCGTCCTGTGTTTTCCTTAGTAGCCTCGCCGCGCCACCCATTGTCCAGCAATTCCCGCTATATTCTTTCGTTCCGATGCGGTCGTTCACATTGAGCGCGCGTGCTCTTTCTCGCAGATCGGAAACCGAAAAACCTAGTTGCCGAGCGTGGGGCTATTCCCCTGCGGAAGCGAGTTAAATGTTCTAAGAGATTGTTAAACGTGGAAACGCCGAGATGACATTGGACAGTGGCGCCGGTCATCGGATATGGCAGCGATTGCGCAGATTCCTCGATTGGACGATGAGTCCATCGACCGACTTGAAACAAGAGACCAAAACAGAGGATTCGGCCGACCGCGCCCTCATCACCGGCGCTGACCATGAAATTTCTGTGGTGGCGTACGACGTTTAGTCGCGTACGCCCGCGATAACCTGCACAGGCATCAACATGCCTCAGTTCGGCGCGTCGGCCTATTATACGATGAAAATTCGACGCTCGAAAGTCCACCAAATCGCCAAACGGCTCCACTGTACAGGTGGGCCGGTATCTAGGCTCTGCGTCCCTCCAAGACTATTGGTGTAGCTCTTCAAGAAGCCTAAGCGCCATCCTGAGATCTACGGTCTCGAAACCTTCCGTGAAACGTTCGAATACACCTGCCAGGCATCGACGAGCTTCAACAATCTTACCATCTCCCCGCAGCAGGCGGCTCAGCGTTGTCGCCGACCTAAGTTCAAGGCTGAGTGCGTGTTGTGCCTGCGCCTTGGCAATCGAGTCTCTCAAACATCTCGTGGCAGCTTTATGCCCCCCTCGCCCCGCGAGGATTTTCGCCTTGATCCGCAGCAGCTCGGGTATGTCAAGTTCGGCACCTGTTTCGGTCGATCGTGCGATCGCATCATTGACCGTCACAAGCGCCTCTTCCAACCGCTTGACCTTTCGAAGTCCATCTGCGAGCGCGCCCATGAGGGCGGTACGAACCACATTGTACTGTTCAGCCTGCATGATTTCTAAAGCCTCTTTCAGCGACACTATTCCTGCCGGCACCTCATCCCTCGCGACCTGCAGTTCTCCCTTCAAGCCGATACCCGCGGCCCGGTACGGTCTTAGAGAGTGTCGTTCAGCATGAGCTATCAGTTGTTCAACTAACTTCCAGGCCACGCTGAGATTCCCGGTCCAGAAGATAACGGAACCGCCGTAGAGAAGAGACGTACAAACGGATACAGGGTGGTTACGGCCGCGGCTCATTTCGTCAATTGCATTTTGCGCAATTCTTAATGCGCGATCGGGAAAACCGCGTAACCACAAGACTCGAGCGAGAGCCACCATGGCTCCTATGCGAGTGATACTCCCGAAGTGGTTGGCATGGTGTGAGCCGCTTTCGGCAGCAAACGACATTCCCTTTTCGAGGTGAAACTGAGCCGCGGCTTGATCACCGCCCAAGTAATGCGAGACGCCCATCATCCACTCGGCCCAGATAAGACCAGCGGGGTCTGAGATCTCTTGCGCGACATCCCTTCCGCGTTCAACAGCCGCCCTGGCGCCGCGAAGGTCGCCTTGCCGAACGAGGAGCAGATTCAAGCTCGCCAAGAGCTGCAATTGGCGCGACGTGTCCTCGAGCGCTTCGGCAAGCGCGAGCCCGCGTTCGATCGCGGCACGAACCCTGCTGTCGTGTCCGCGGGTGTACATCGACGCCAGCGCCAGGGACTCCTGGAGAATCATCTCGGTTCTCTTACAGTTGCCAGCATCATCGAGAGCCGTCAGGGCGCTTTCGCAATAGCGCCTGCACTCTTCCAACAAGGAGAGGCCCAGCAGCAGCGGAGCTGATTGCGCGACAAGAGCTACTCCGAAGGCGGGGTCGTCGCGATCCGACAGTGCCCATTCGAGCGCAGCCCGCACGTTCCCTATCTGTGGAATATATCTCGAAAGATCGTGCTGGCCGATCCTTGAGTGGATGGCATCGTCGCTTCGGAGAAACGCGGAATAGTATTCCGCATGACGGCGTGCGACGCGAGCTGTCTCGCCTTGATCGGTCAGCTTTGTTCTCACATAAGCGCGCGTCGTATCGAGCATTCGATAATGTGTCGATCCGGACATCCAGCTTGTGGATATCAGCGACTTCGCGAGTAAGCCATCGAGGGCATCTATGGTACTCGCCTCGTCGTCTTCCGTCGTCGACGCAACAGAGCAGGCAGCGTCGACCGAGAAATCCCCCACGAATATCGAGAGCCTGCTAAGAACGGCCCTCTCGCGCTCGGGAAGAAGATTGTAGCTCCAATCGAGCATAGCGTTCAAGGTCTGGTGTCGCGGCAACGCCGTACGACGTCCATGCCAGAGCAAGCTGAAGCGATTATCGAGCAGATCCGCGATTCCACGAATCCCAAGAGAGCCGGCGTGACTAGCCGCGAGTTCGATGGCGAGTGCGATACCATCAAGCCGACGACAGATCGTGGCGACGATCGGCGCTTCACCGTCGTTCAAAGCGGCTCGATAGCCACTGGCTGCAACCCGCTCCATGAAGAGCTGAGCAGCCGGATATCTGAGCACTTCCGCGGCGGTAAGGTCAGCATGCTCTGGCGGACAATCAAGCGAATACAAGAAGTGTACGTATTCACCTTCGGCACGGAGCGCCTCGCGACTGGTCGCGAGGATGTGCGCCTGTGGCGCCTCTGTAACGACCCGTTCAGCCAATTCGGCTGCCGAGTTGATCACGTGCTCACAGTTGTCGAGGATCAGGAGGATCTTCTTGTCACCTATAAACGCCAAGAGACTCCCGAAGGGATCTTGAGCCTGGATCATGAAGCCGAGCGCCGAGGCGACCACCGTTGGGACAAGCTGGGGATTGGTCAATGCGCTCAAATCGACAAACGAGACCGCGCCGCGG
>Ga0210397_10001588_pt1 | contig 14569 bp, 14 predicted proteins | sample IncBWH2OmetaG_FD_160126 | JGI IMG/M metagenome (GOLD analysis project Ga0210397, IMG submission 160126) | Forest soil microbial communities from Barre Woods Harvard Forest LTER site, Petersham, Massachusetts, United States - Inc-BW-H-2-O ...
CGAGGAGTTCCGGCCAGGTCAGTCCGGCGAGCAGGCCGGTGTCGGTCATGAGGTCGGCCCGTTCGCGGCTGCTCCGGCTTCAGCGGCTTGGCGCAGTCGTAGGTTCACGACGCCGGGGGTGGCGCCGAAGTCGTTGAGTTCCCAGCGGCCCGCCAGGGGGGTACGGGTGAAGAACCGCTCGAGGACGTCGTGCCAGACGGTGTCGAATCCGTTGACGCTGGTGCGGACCCGGACGACCACGCTGTCCGGCGAATCCTCCGCTGGCGGTTCGAGCAGAATCTCCAGATCGCCCGACGCGACGACGCCGATGTGCACTTTGTGCGAGGCGGCCTCCTGGGCCGGGAATCGGTAGTTCAGGGTCTGCATGGCTGAGATGGCCTCTCCTCCAGGGCGTCGAGAAACAATGTGGCCGACAACAGATCTCCGCTGCCGCCAGGTGACAGCCGTCGGGTCAAGCACATGTCGTCGAGAGCGGCGAAGCGCCGTCGACCCTCGGGTGTGCGGAACCCGCCGGCGTCCATAACGGCCTGCGCGCCCGCTTGCAGCGCGCGCAGCCCCGCCGATCCGCCGCGATGCAGCACGCAGGTGTCGTCGAGATTGGCCATCAGTGACAACAGTGCCTCAAGGCGCGCCGTCCCTTCGTCTGCGCCAGAGCGCCGGGCGGCGCGCAGCGCGGGGAGTGCGTGCAGGCGGACGTGGGGGAACCCCGCTTGCGCCTCGCCGGCTGCGCCGGAGACTCCGTAGCGGAGACGGGCGCGCGCACCGTGCGACGCCTGCGTGGCGGTGGTGTGTCGGTCGGGGATCGCAGCCAATCGTGCCGCGACCTCGACTGCGCCGGCCGTCCCGCTGCCCAGCGCCGCCCCCGCACTCAGCAGCCCCAACGCCCACAGCGCGCCCCGATGGGTGTTCACCCCGCCGGTGGCTGCGAGCATGGCCCGTTCACCAGCGCGGCCGATCTCACCCAACCGGGCCCTCAGTTCGGGGCCAGTGATCGATTGCTTTGCTGCAGAAGCGCATTCGGTGAAGGAAGTGCGCAGCGACTCGGCTGACGCGTGCAGTATGGCCAGATCCATGTCGGTGTGTGCACCGCAGCCTCGCTGATCGACCAGCCCCGGCTTCGGGGTGAGGTCCGCTTCGGCGCGGATGGCGGCGACGGCTAGGTCGGCGATCGAGGTGCTCGTGAGAAGCGTTGCGGCAGACGGCGTTGCAGTGATCATTGAGGTCACCAGTCCCTGAACCGCGCGGGTGGTTCATACAGTCCGCCCGACCAGGCGACCAAGTCCTCGATGCTGCGCGCCGCCAGCAGGGATCGGTCGGCCAGCCGGGTCTCGACCTTGAGGTCCTCAGGGAAGGCGATCAGGCCGTCGCGTCGCAGTGACTCGACCTGCCGCGCGTCGGCGGATCGGCCCACCGGCGTCACGCCGGCGACGGCTGCCAGCGCGGCGCGGCGATCCGTCAGCGAATGCGCCTTGTACAGGTAGGCGACCCCCTCCTCGGTGACGACGTGGGAGACGTCGTCGCCGTAAATCATCACCGGCGGCAGCGGCATACCGGCCTGCTTGCCGACCTCGATGGCGTCGAGGGTCTCGACGAACGTGGGAACGCCTCCGGCCCGGAAGGTCTGAGCCATCTGCACCACCAGTTTGCGTCCGCGTCGGCTGGCTCCGTCGCCGTGCGCGAGGTCCAGCCAGGCGGCCGACGAGTGACGCCGTCCGTGGGGGTCGTGGCCCATGTTCGGAGCGCCGCCGAAGCCGGACAACCGTCCGTCGGTCACGGTGGACGAGTTGGCGTCCGCGTCGATCTGCAGCGAGGAGCCGATGAACATGTCGATCGCGTACTGGCCGGCCAGTTGCGCGAGCACGCGGTTGGAGCGCAGCGAACCGTCGGCGCCGATGAAGAACACGTCGGGTCGGGCAGCGGCGTAGCGGTTCATGCCGGACTCGCCGCCGAAACTGTGGATCGACTCGACCCAGCCGGACTCGATGGCCGGGATCAGGGTGGGGTGCGGGTTGAGCACCCAATGCCGGGCGATCTTGCCTTTGAGGCCGAGTTTGTCACCGTAGGTCGGCAGCAGCAGTTCGATCGCGGCGGTGTCGAACCCGACACCGTGATTGAGCGAAACCACTTGGTGGCGTTCGTAGACGCCCCGGATCGCGATCATCGCCTTGAGGATCTCGACGGGACCGATGTGACGGGGGTCCCTGGTGAACAGCGGCTCCAGGAAGAATGGCCGGTCGGCGGCGACCACGTAATCCACCCAGCTGCCGGGAATGTCTACCCGCGGCAGATCGTCACTGCCGTCGACGATCTCGTTGGCCTGGACGATCACCACGCCGTCGTGGAAGGCTGCGGCTTCGGCGATCGTCGGGGTGTCCTCGGTGTTCGGTCCGGTGTACAGATTGCCGTCGCGGTCGGCCTTCTCGGCGCACAGCAGCACGACGTCGGGGGCGAGATCGACAAACATCCGGGCATACAACTCGACATAGGTGTGGATGGCGCCGATCTGAACAGTGCCGTCTTCGACCATCTGGGCGATGCGCACGCTCTGCGGCCCGGCATAGGCGAGGTCGAGCTTCGCGGCGATGCCGCTTTCGAACAGATCGAGATGCTCCGAGCGCGACACCGAGGAGATCAGCATGTGCAGCTTGTTGATGCGGTGCGGATCGCAGTCAGCCAGTGTGCGGGACAGGAAGTCGGCCTGCTTCTGGTTGTCGCCCTCCAGCGCCACCCGGTCACCGGGGCGGATGACGTCGTGCAACAGGTCCTCGAGCCGACCCGGCTCGATCACCTTCCCCTTGCTGTGTGCGCTACCGGCTTGCAGGCGTTGCGCTTTCGCGGTTCGGCGCGAGTCCCATCGGCGGGGCGTTCCGCTTTGTGCCGTCGTCATGATCGTCCTGCCCGCTTGGTGATAGTCCTCAGGAGTTCCGTGGCGACCGCCTTCATCCCGTCGGTGGAAGGGTGGAACGAGGCCGCCACGCGATAAATGGGTTGCAGAGGCTGAATCCAGGGGGAGGCGCTGCCGAGTTCGTGTCCGCGTCCCAACTGGGACGCGAGCACCAACTCGACCCTGGTTCGCTCGGCGACGTCGGCGAACACGCCGGTCAGTTGTGCATGAACAGATGCCAGCGCTTCGATGGACGCCGCATCGAACGGAACATCTTCGAATGGAACGGTTGGTTCCCCGACCATCGGAAGATAGTCCACCAGGATGACCCGGGCTTGCGGTGCTCGCAGGCGTGATTCCGTCACGATCCGCGCCAGCCCGGTGGCGGCGAGGTCCCGCTGCTGCGCAGTCACGGTCGGCGGGACGGTTGGCTTCCAGCGCTGCAGACGCCCCCCGGTGTATCGGTCGATCGTGAAATACACGCCGAGCTTGATCGCAGAACCCAGGTATTCGAGGTCGTTGCCAGCCGCCGTTACCAGCACCAGGTCGGCATCGGCGGGCAGGGACGCGATCTGCGGCGCAAACTTTGTGAGGCCCACTCGCTGCGGAGTGTCGAGAATTGTCGACGTCGTCGCCCCAGAGACGGTGAGATCGGTGAGTTCGGCGCCGATCATCCGGGACAGGACGTGCGAGTAGTTGTTTCCTGATCGCATCGCGGCCCGGTTCACGACGGGCGGCACGCCCGGCCCGGCTGCGTATGAGCTGCCCAGTGCGGCGATCTTGCGATATTCGGTCATTCGCGCGGTCTCCTCGATGGCCGATTGTGCAGCAACGTATGCCGCGTGCGGAGAGGAATTGAGTGAACCTGAAATTTCAACCTGATCCGCTACCCGGCGTCGGCCGATTAGGCTTCTAGCCCCGAGTGGCATTACGCTTGCCCGCGGTTCATCGTCGACTCAGGAAAATACCCATGTCTATTCAGCCCACTCTGAGGCGCCCACAATCTTTTCGCAGCGGCCGTACCAGACGTGTCGCTCAGCGCGTGCAGGGCCCCACGGTCGGTCAGTGTTTCGACATCGAAGTCACCCGCGAGGCGGACGGGTGGATGATCCGGATCCCCGAAATCGGCGGGGTCACCCGCGCGAGCCGTCGGGCCGCGGTCGAGTTGGCGGCGCGGGAATACATCGCCATTCGAACGGGCATCCCGATCGGTTACATCGCCATCTTTGTCGCGCGCGAGATTGGTTAGCGCCGAGTAGCTTTCGCTGCGCGGCGAGGCCTGACTGGGCCGAGCCGCGCGGATCACATGGTCACGGTCAGCGGCCAGACTTTCCAGATGTCGTCGCAGTACTCGGCGATGGCGCGGTCCGAGGAGAACTTGCCGCTGCGCGCCGTGTTCAGGATGGACATCTTCGTCCACGAGTCCTTTTCCTGCCAGGCGGCGCTCACCTGGTCCTGGCAGTTCACATAGGAGGCGTAGTCCGCGCAGACCAGGAAGGGATCGTCATAGCGCAGGTTGTCGACCAGCGGCCGGAACACCTCGGTGTCGCCGTGCGAGAACGTCCCGCCGGCAATCAGGTCCAGCACCGCGCGCAGCTCGTCGTTGGCGTCGATGTAGGACTCCGGGCGGTAGCCGTCCGCCTTGACCTTCTCGACCTCGGACTCGGTCAGGCCGAACAAGAAGAAGTTCTCGGGTCCGGCCTCGTCGCGCATCTCGACGTTGGCCCCGTCGAGCGTGCCGATGGTCAGGGCGCCGTTGATCATGAACTTCATGTTCCCGGTGCCCGAGGCTTCCTTGCCCGCGGTGGAGATCTGCTCGGACAGGTCGGCCGCCGGGTAGATCATGTGCGCGTTCTTGACGCTGAAGTTCGGCACGAATGCCACCTTCAGGAACCGGTTGACCTCCGGGTCGGCGTTGACCGTCTCGCCAACGGCGTTGATCAGCTTGATGATCCGCTTGGCCATGAAGTAGCCGGGAGCGGCCTTACCGCCGAAGATGAAGGCGCGCTGCGGAATCGACAGCCCCGGATTCTGCTTCAGGCGGTGGTACAGCGCGACGATGTGCAGCACGTTGAGATGCTGGCGTTTGTACTCGTGGATGCGCTTGACCTGGACGTCGAACATCCAGTCGGGGTTGAGCTCGACGCCCGTCGCCGAGCGGATGTACTTGGCCAGGCGGGCCTTGTTGCTGCGCTTGATGTCGTGCCACTGCGCACGGAACGAGGCGTCCTCGACGAACGGCTCCAGCCCGCGCAGGCGCCCCAGGTCGGTCAGCCAGCCGTCCCCGATGGTGCGGTCGAGCAGCTCGCGCAGTCCCGGGTTGGCCAGCGCGAGGAAGCGCCGCGGTGTCACGCCGTTCGTTTTGTTGCTGAACCGCTCCGGCCACAGCTCGAAGAAGTCTTTGAGGACGCTTTCTTTCAGCAGCTCCGAGTGCAGCGCGGCGACACCTTTGATGGCGTGGCTGCCGACGGTGGCCAGGTGCGCCATCCGGACGTTCTTGCCGCCGTCCTCGCCGATCAGCGACATCCGGCGGACTCGGTCCTCGTCGCCGGGGAACTTGGCGCGCACCTCGTCCAGGAACCGGCGGTTGATCTCGTAAATGATCTCCAGATGGCGGGGCAGCGACTCGGCGAACATTTCCAGCGGCCAGGTCTCCAAGGCCTCGGGCAACAGGGTGTGGTTGGTGTAGCCGAACGTCGCGACCGTGATCTCCCAGGCCTCGTCCCAGTCCAGATCGCGCTCATCGACCAGCAACCGCATCAGCTCGGCGACCCCGATCGACGGGTGGGTGTCATTGAGCTGCAAGGCGAATCGCTGGGGGAGTTCCCTGACGCCGGCGTCGGCGAGATCATCCATGATGTGCAGAACGTGCTGCAGCGAGCAGGACACGAAGAAGTACTGCTGGAGCAGCCGCAGCCGCTTGCCCGCCTCCGGCTCGTCGTTGGGGTACAGCACTTTGGTGACGGTCTCAGACGTCACCTCGTCCTCGACCGCCTTGTAGTAGTCGCCGGTGTTGAAGGCCTCCAACGCAAACGACTCGACGGCCCGCGCGCTCCATAACGTCAGCACGTTGCAGGTGTTCACGCCGTAACCCTGGATGGGCGTGTCGTAGGCGACGCCTTTCAGCAGCCGCCCGGGCACCCACCGGCTGCGGTCGGTACCGGCGTCGTCGGTGTACTGCTCGGCGTAGCCACCCCACTTGACCAAGTAGTTGACATCGGGTTTGGCTATCTCCCAAGCGTTTCCGTTGACGAGCCAGTTGTCGGTCTTCTCGACCTGCCAGCCGTCGCGGATCTCTTGATTGAAGATGCCAAATTCGTAGCGGATGCCGTAGCCGATCGCCGGACGCTCGAGGGTGGCCAGCGAATCCAGGTAACACGCCGCGAGCCTGCCGAGGCCGCCGTTGCCCAGCCCGGGCTCCGCCTCGCATGCCAGAACCTCGTCGAGGTCCTGGCCCATCGCCGCCAGCGCGGTCTTTGCGGCCCGCTCCATGCGCAGGTTCAGCAGGTTGTTGCCCAGCTGCGGGCCCATCAGGAATTCGGCAGACAAGTAGCAGGTGACCTTGCGACCGAGGTCGAGTGAGGTCTGCGTCGAGGCCACCCGGCGGTCCTGCATCCGGTCGCGCACGGCCAGGGCGAGCGCCCGGTAGTAGTGCTCGGGCCGCAGGGCCGCGGCCGGCCGCCCAATCGAGTAGCGCAGATGATCGGTGATCGCCCGCTGCAGCGCGGGCGCACCCATGCCGGTGCGGGAGTGCTCGGCCAAGTCGGCCCGGACGCCACTGGTGGCGGAGTTTCCTTCGGAGGTTGTCTGATCGACATCGGTCATCGCGAGTCCTAACTCCCTTAGTGGTGGTGGCAGCCCCCACGTTGGCGCGGCGGCGCGCAGGCCGTAATTCTGTCAGCGATGTTTGCACACCAGGCGCGCTATTGCCGTCCTCGAAGTGAACGCAAGCAAACGCACTGGCGACGAGACGGCGTTCCTGCCGCGGACGGAGCCGGCGCGTCGCGATTTGTGGGAAAAATGGCTGATCTTGCGCAGCCGGGCCGTTGGTTGCGGTCCGAAACTGGGTACATGAATCCCATGAACAACGAGCAGAGCAACCAGCAGCTCAACCCGACGACCACGGACGCGGGGATTCCGGTCGCCAGTGATGATCACTCGCTGACGATCGGCACGGATGGCCCGATCCTGCTGCAGGACCACTATCTGATCGAGCAGATGGCCAACTTCAACCGGGAACGCATCCCGGAGCGCCAGCCGCATGCCAAGGGCTCGGGGGCGTTCGGGCATTTCGAAGTGACCGGCGACGTCAGCGCTTACACGCGCGCGGCGGTCTTTCAGCCCGGCACCAAGACCGACACGCTGATCCGGTTCTCGACGGTCGCCGGCGAGCGCGGCAGCCCAGACACCTGGCGGGACCCGCGCGGGTTCTCGCTGCGCTTCTACACCTCCGAGGGCAACCTGGACATCGTCGGCAACAACACCCCGGTGTTTTTCATCCGCGATGCGATGAAGTTTCAACACTTCATCCGCTCGCAGAAACGCCGTGCCGACAACAACCTGCGCGACAACGACATGCAATGGGACTTTTGGACGTTGTCGCCGGAGAGCGCCCACCAGGTCACCTGGCTGATGGGTGACCGGGGTATCCCGGCCAGCTGGCGGCACATGAACGGGTACAGCTCGCACACCTACAGCTGGATCAACGCCGCAGGGCAGATCTCTTGGGTGAAATACCACTTCGTCTCCGATCAGGGCATCCAATGCCTGACCCAGGACGAGGCCGACCGGCTCGCCGGCATGGACGGCGACTACCACGCCCGCGACCTGCATGAGGCGATCAAGCGCGGCGAGTACCCGAGCTGGACGCTGAAGATGCAGATCATGCCGTTCGAGGACGCCAAGACTTACCGGATCAACCCGTTTGATCTGACCAAGGTGTGGCCGCATGCCGACTACCCGCTGGTCGAGGTGGGCAAGCTGGTGTTGGACCGCAACTTCACCGATCACCACACCGAGATCGAGCAGGCGGCGTTTGCGCCGAGCAACCAGGTGGCGGGCACCGGGTTCAGCCCGGACAAGATGCTGTTGGCCCGCACGTTCTCCTACGCCGACGCTCATCGGGCCCGTCTCGGGGTGAACTATCAGCAGATCCCGGTCAATGCGCCCAAGTGTCCGGTGCATTCCTATTCCAAGGATGGTGCGATGCGCATGATCCCGGTCAGCGATCCGGTGTATGCGCCAAATTCCAAGGGCGGACCCAAAGCTGATCCGTCGCGTACCGCCGAGGCGCTCTGGCACACCGACGGGGAGATGGTCCGCACCGCCTACACCCTGCGTGCCGACGACGACGACTGGAGTCAGGCCGGCACCCTGGTTCGCGAGGTGATGGATGACGCCGCGCGTGGGCGGCTGGTCTCCAACGTCGCCGGGCACCTGCTCAAAGGGGTCTCCGAGCAGGTGTTGGAGCGTGCGTTCGAGTACTGGAAAAACATCGATAAGGAAACCGGCGACAAGATCGAAGCCGCAGTGCGAAAGGGATCGCCCTAGCCGTCGTTCTCCTACTCCGGCCAGCTGTTGTTGAGGATGATCTGAACGAAGTTGTCGCGGACGAATGAGTCGTCGAAGTGTTGCAGCACATCGTCATTCATGGTCCCGAAGGTGCTGTCCGGCCGGTGCTTCATGCCGTCGTTGAACGCCCGGAGGATCCGGTTCTTGAAGTCGGGTCGAGGGTGCGCGGCGGTGACCGCCTCAATCGCCTCGGCAGATAGGTCGTTACGACCGATGCCCAGGACGTCGGTCTCGACTCCGGCCGTGACGAGCGCGATTTCCGGGTCTAGGAATTCTGGCACGCCGGGCGTTGTATGCAGCGCAATGGAAAGCCAGACCTTACGCGCGGTGGCCTCGTCGAAGCCACGCTCCAGGAGAAAATCCCGTGCCGCGTTCGCGCCGTCGACCTCGAACCGAAGCATCGACGTCCGGTAGCCCTCCGTGAGTCCGATGTCGTGGAACATCGCCCCGGTGTAAAGCAATTCGAGGTCGGGTTGCAGACCACGTCGACGACCTTGCAGCGCGCCAAAGAGGAACACCCGGCGGGAGTGGTTGAACAACAGCTCGTCTTCGGTGTCGCGGATGTACTCGGTGATTTCACGGGTGAGCGGGGTGTCGGGGATGGCAATGCCGGCGATGGACTGCGTGGATGCGGCGCTCATCGGGACTCCTTTCGATTGGCTGCAGTCAATCCAACTCCCTAGGCGACGTCCAATGCTGCGGGTGGCAGAAATTTGTGGTCGATGAGTGACTGCAACGCGTTGCGGAACGCGTCCCGGGTGTCGATGGTTTCGGTGAACCCGGCTTGGCGCAGCTTGACGGTGCTGACAAAGGCGCGGGGCCCTTCCGGCGCGCCGTAGGCAAACGCGAAGTCCGCGTGCTGGTCACCGTGACCGACCAGTTGGCGCAGGCTCAGCGGGCGAAGGCCGTACTTGGCGACGATGCGATCCCACAGGTCGGAATGGTCGGCAAGATAGCCGGCCAAGCTCATCGGAGCATCCGGTCCGGCTTGCACGCCCAGGGTGTTGGCCAGCGCCGGCCACGCATTCCGCCATTCAAAGACGTCGCCGTTGGTGATGTTGAATGCCTCGTTGGCTGCGCGAGGTGAATCCGCAGCCCAGACCATCACATCGGCGACCAGGTCGGCGTCGGCTGCTTCCCAGACGAATGACGGGCCACCAGGGAAACCAAACAGTTCGCCCTTTTCGCGTTGGATCGCGGCGTACACACCGATGGTCGGAAGCACGTTCAACGCACCGGGTGTCGGACCGGTGACGAGTTGCGGGCGCAGTGCGGTGTAAGTGAACCCATGCTTGGGGCCCATTTCGCGAACGTAGTCTTCTTGATCCAAGAAGAAGTTGTCATGCGGGTCACGCGGATCGCTTTCCCGTGCCGGGATGGGAATCGGGTGCAGATGCACGCCGTAGACCTTCGTTCCCTGCAGGATGCTGATGTGCTGAAAGTCGTTGGCGCCCGACAAGATCGGTTCAACGACGTTGCGCAACATGGCATTGTTGGTGTCGATCTGGTCTTTGCTTGACCAGCCGGCGACGAGTTCGGGTTTTTCATGCAGCGCCGTGTAGGCGATGTGGGTGATGTCGGTCAGCGGCTCGAACGCGGCACGGGTCGCTTCGCGGTCCCGCAGATCGGCCGAGACAAACTCGATCTCCCGGCCGCTGAGCAGCTCGGGCTTGCGGCGCGAAACGCCGACTACTTCCCAGCCCGCGGATAGGAACTTCTCGATCGCGGCAACCCCGAGCAGACCGCTCGCGCCGGTGACCAACACTTTGTTAGACATGACGACCTCCGTTGCCCGGTAGGCGGGCGCTAACCACCGATCGCTAGCTGACCACCGTTGACCTGCAGGATGGCGCCGTTCACATAGCTCGCCGCCGGAGAGGCCAGAAACGTGATGGCGTTGGCGATCTCGTCGGGCGAGGCGGCCCGCCCCATCGCGGTGTAGGCGGCAAAGGCGTCTGTAAGGCCTGGCATCGCGTCGGTGCCGGGGGTTTCGACCGGTCCGGGCTGCACCGCGTTCACCCGTACACCGGACCGACCGAATTCATCCGCCCAGACACGGGTCAGCAGTTCCACGCCGGCCTTGCTGGCACCGTAGATGCCTCCGGTGCGAGCTGGAATACCGGCGGCGACGGTGCTGAGATTGACGACGACGCCGTGGCCCCGCTCGGCCATGCCCGGCACCAACTTCTGCACCAGGATGTACGGGGCGCGCAGGTTGATGTTGATGTGCTCGTCGAAGAACGCGACGTCGGTGTCGACGGTAGTACCGAACTTGTAGACACCGGCGTTGTTGATCAAGATGTCGACCGGGCCCGCCTCGGTGGCCAGCCGGCGCACGTCGTCGGCGTCGGCGAGATCGGCAGCGATGAAACGTGCTTTGCCCCCGGCGTTTTGGATCTCCTGCACGACCTTGGCGCCACGTTCGGCGCTGCGCCCGTGCACGATGACCTCGGCGCCGAGCTGACTGAGTTGCAGTGCTACCGCCCGACCGATCCCGGCTGTCGCGCCGGTTACCAATGCGGTCGAGCCCTCGAGTGTTGTTGTCATCTGCTTACCCCTTCGCGGAGATAGTTTGTGGATGCTGTGCGTGGTAGCGCGCTCTCACCTCTTTTTAGTCCAAGACCGCCTTGAGGTTATGCGTATTGCTTATCGGCGCTATTAGCTGGGTCGATCGCCTCGTTTGCTGGTGCGCCCCCTGATATAAGCCGAACCTATTGGATCGATCGGAAATTCGATCCGCGGGCGGCACCGATTGCCGGTAGTTGTTGGAGTGAGCGCAAATCCGCTGTCCAACCGGCGACGCCCCGCCGAGGAGGGTGATCAGATGCACGGCAAGATTGCTTTTGAAGAGCACTACAACCTGCCCCAGTTCGAGATTCCGGAGTACGCCGACGCAGCGAACATGCGGGAAATCCGACGCCGGCTGCTCGACGTCAGCGAGCAGCGGTTAGCGGACATGGACGCCACCGGCATCGACTACGCGATCCTGTCGTTGGTGTCGCCGGATATCCAATCAGAGACCGACGCCCGCCAGGCGGTCAGCGGAGCCAAAGAGGTTAACGACACCCTGGCCGAGATCGTGGCCACCCATGAGCCTCGCTACGGCGGTTTTGCCGTACTGCCCCTGCAAGACCCCGCGGCCGCCGCGGACGAGCTGGAGCGATGCATTAAGGACCTAGGTTTTCACGGGGCGATGGTCAACGGTTTCACCAACCTAGGCGATGCCGAAACCGGCTTGTATTACGACGATCCGCGATTCTTGCCGTTTTGGGAACGCGTCGAGGCCCTCCGTGCGCCGATCTATCTGCATCCGCGTAACCCCCTGCCGGCCAATGCGGGCATGTATCAGGGTTGCCCCGAACTGTTGGGCGCGTCGTGGGCGTTCACTGTGGAAACCTCCACCCACATGCTGCGATTGATGGTCAGCGGACTGTTTGACCGATTCCCTGACCTGACCATCATTATCGGCCATCTCGGCGAAACGTTGCCGTTTACCATGTGGCGAATCGACCACTGGGTTTCCCGGCAAGCTGACCTCCGCTACAAAAAGCCGCTGACGCAGTGTCTGCGGGAGAACTTGTATGTGACTACCAGTGGCTTCTTCCGGACGCAAGCGCTCAATGCCACCATCGCCGAGATCGGTGAAGACCGCGTGCTGTTTTCCGTGGACTACCCGTTCGAGTCCATGCACGACGCCGCGACGTGGTTCGACAACGCCGCCATCAACGACAACACCCGCGAAAAGATCGGTCGGAACAACGCCGAGCGCCTCTTCAGCCTCAAACGCGCGACAGCGGCCGCGGCCGCCCACTGAAGGATGGAATAATGGATGGAAAGATTGCTCTCGAGGAACACTGGGAACCAACAGATTTCGATGTCACGGGCGAGCATGTCTTCACCAAGCCCGACTACTTCGCCGAGGTGGAGCGCCGACTAAAGGAGGTGGATGAGCGCGTCGAGGACATGGACCGCAACGGCATCGAAGTGTCGATCCTGTCGCTGACGCAGCCTGGTATCGAGGGCATCACCGACACCCGCACCGCGATCGATACCGCGAAAAGGCTCAACGACTCTGCCACGAAAGAACTGGTTGGCCGCCACCCGGACCGGCTGCGGTTGTTTGCCGCGGTACCCCTGCAGGATCCAGAAGCCGCCGCCACCGAACTTGAGCGTGCCGTTAAGGACCTGGGCGCTGTCGGCGCAATAGTCAACGGCTACACCAACATTGGCGACGAAAACACCGCCCGCTACCTCGACGAAGCCCCGGTCGACCCGTTCTGGAATAAGGTCAGCGAACTGAACGTACCGGTCTTTCTGCACCCGCGGATCCCGCTACCCAACCAGCAACGCATCTATCAGGGCTACGACGGGTTACTGGGCTCGGCCTGGGGATTCGGGCAGGAAACCTCCACCCACGCGGTGCGGCTGATCCTCAGCGGCCTGTTCGACCGCTACCCCAACGTCAACGTCATCCTCGGCCACTGCGGCGAGGCGTTGCCATTCACCTTGCCACGTCTCGAACACCGGCTGCGCCACCAACGCACGGAAACCCAAGGCCCGCACAAGCAACCCCCGACCGCCTACCTGCGGCAGAATTTCTACCTGGCCACCAGTGGCGTGTTCCGCACCTCAACCCTGCTCGACACCATGCTTGAGGTGGGTGCCGACCGAGTCCTCTTCTCAGTCGACTACCCGTATGAGTCCATGGACGAACTGGCGCCATGGTTCGATACCGCCCCCATCAGCGAGAACGACCGGATCAAGATTGGTCGCACCAACTCTGCCAAGCTCTTCGGTCTGGACGAGACAGCATGAGTCCAGTAGCCAGTGCGACCCACAAAATCGACCACGATCAGATCTCGATCAAGACGCCCGATCAGATCGCGATGATGCGTGAGGCCGGCAAAATCTGCGCGCAGATATTGTCCGAACTCACCCCGCACGTCAAACCCGGTGTCACGTCACAGCACATCAACGACATCGCCTACGACCTGATCGTCAACAAATACGGCGCGCAGGTCGACCGCGAAGATCTGTCCGGTTACGACTCCAGCCAGTACGCCTGCATCTCGATCGCCCACAACGAGATCGCCTTTAGCGGGGAGCCCAGCGCGATTCCGTTGAAGACGGGCGACCTGTTCGGCGTGGATGTCAGCGTCAAAAAGGAAGGCTGGTGCGGCGACACCCAACGGATGTGGATCGTGGGGCAAGAGACCTCGGCCAAAGCCCGGTTGCTCTTCGAGGTGGGCTATCAGGCCATGTGCCTCGGGATCAGCCTGGTGCGCCCCGGCGCGCAGCTGCAGAAAATCGCCGAAGAGGTCCAGGCCTATGTTGAGTCCTTTGGTTTTTCGATGTTGCGGGTGCCCAGCGGCACCGGGCATTCGATCGGCCAGGTGCACGCCGACGGCTGGCTGATCCCCTACTACCGCGACCCGCGCAACGAGGGCCGCGTCCTGGAAAAGAACATGGTGATCACGGTGGAGCCCTTCATCTGTGCCGGCAGCGGCGAAGGAACACGGCTGTCCAACAACACCCGCTCAGCGATCACCGTCGACGACTCGCTAGCGGTCTATTGGGAGCACGTGGTGGCAGTGACCGACACCGGATGCGAAGTCCTCGACCTGCGCGACGCCGAAGACATCACCTTCTACCACCACCACTTGTCACCCCGCCACTGAACTTAGGAGACAGCAAGGGCAATGGTGGAATCGGAGTTCAAGCGGTGGATATGCCTGGGATGCGGGTTCTTGTATGACGAGGCTCTCGGGCTGCCAGAGCATGGCATTGCGCCCGGCACCCGATGGGATGACGTCCCCGAAGATTGGGTGTGCCCGGACTGCGGCACACCCAAGGACATGTTCGAGATGGTGATGATCGGTTACGCGCACGGCCAACCCGCGGCACAGCGCTAAGGAATGGAAGTGACTAAATCATTCGTCTTACGGTCGCACGAACGCGGACACAACCGCATCTCTTCGCAGGGGCTGAGCGCTTCCTACGTTGCTGGGCACCCGGACGGATTTGTCACCCGCGAGTCGAGCTTCAACTTCCATGAATATCAAGGCGGCCGGCCCGGTTTCGGAACGTTGCGGGTACTCGGTGACGAAACCTTTC
>Ga0210397_10001591_pt1 | contig 14555 bp, 16 predicted proteins | sample IncBWH2OmetaG_FD_160126 | JGI IMG/M metagenome (GOLD analysis project Ga0210397, IMG submission 160126) | Forest soil microbial communities from Barre Woods Harvard Forest LTER site, Petersham, Massachusetts, United States - Inc-BW-H-2-O ...
TCCTTGCCAAAACAAAGTGTCGCCGTCACAGCCGCGGCCGCGGGAACCACACAGATCATTGCAGCGCAAACCCTAAATTCGATTTACGTGTGTGGTTACCAGCTATCGCAGATTGCGACCGCCGGCACGTTGCAGTGGGTGTACGGAACGGGTTCAAGTTGCGGCACAGGTACGACCAACCTCACCGGCGCAATGGGAGTGACCGCAAGCCAGCCGTTTTCCTATTCGGTGGGTGTGGGCTATGTGATGAAGGTACCGACCGCGAACGCATTGTGTCTGACGACGACCGGCGCCGGCGGAACCGCGGCCGGCATCGTGACCTACGTGCAATCACCATAGAAAGGGGAACACCGAATGATCGTTACTATTTTGCTTGTGTTTGCCTTCGTGTTCTTCGTGCTTTCGTGCTTTTTCCCCGCGACGCAACCTCCGGGCGGAAGTCGATACAACTTGCTCAGCATCGGCCTAGCCGCTTGGGTGCTGTCAGAGATCTTCCAGCGTAGTGGGTTGCTCGGACGATGACAGCAGAGGAAATGCGTATCGAGCTCGCATACCTCGAGCGGGTCTTAGGGAGCATTCAAAGCTGGTTTTTAAGAAAGTCGGCAGAAGCACGCATCCGGATCTTACGGGAAGAACTGAAACGGCTTGGAGCCCCGAACCCTTGAACAAAAGCGAGATTCTCAATATTTCCGTGTTTGTTCTGGGTTGGGTTCTCTTCGTCCTGGCGCAAGCGCAGAACTCGGTGAAGTCGAAAACCAACGGACTCAGCAGCCTGAAAGCTTGGTTTCAGATGCACGCGGTCAACCTGGCAACGCGCGCGTTTTTCTCCGCACTCGGTTACGGGTTCATCATTCACACGGTTGCCGGAAAAGTTGCCGACGTCGGCCTGCCCATCACTTCAACCGCGATCGCCGGAATCGGCGGTTACAGCGCGAATGCGCTCCTCTATCAGTTCTTTGGCTATCTACCTTGGTTGCGGGTCGAAGTCGCGGACCTAGCCCCGCCAGCGCAGCCGCTCACCCCCTCCGGTAAGACGCCCGATCCTGCCACCCCGCCGGCGGTGCAGTGATGTGTGCTTACAAGCTCGAGATCGACATCATTGACGCCGGGGATGACACGATCAAAGTCACGCACATTTTCTGGGGAACGACCGAACAGGAAGTAGAGACGTATAAGCGGGAACACCTGGCATCGTGTGATTACTTCCGATCGGCGGAAAAAGAACACAGGGTGATTGAGGAACTGGAAGAGATCGACGAGGACGAATTGCCCGAAGTCGAAGTAGATGAGGATTCAGAAATTGCATGAACCTCGATTTCATTCCGACTTGGGCAAACGCGATTGCGCAGTTTGAAGGCACGGCACCCGGCACGGTTGCCAGCCGAAACAACAATCCCGGCAACCTGAAGTTTGCAGGACAAGCGGGAGCGATCGGAAAAGACGCATCCGGCTTTGCTATCTTCCCCGATCCGGCAACCGGATTTCAGGCCCTTTACAGCCAACTCGCGAAGTACGTTTCCGACTACCCGAACGACACCATTTTAGATATCACCGCGCACTATCTCGGGCAAAGCACACCGACCGCGGACAGCCAGGGCAACGCTTACACCTATGCCGCATACGTGGCGAGTGCACTTGGCACGGATATGTCGACGACTCTCGGCCAACTTGCCGCAGATCCGCCGGCCGGTGTGCCAGTACCGCCAGGGCTCACCGATTCGACCGATCCGACAACTGGCATCGATGTTGCGAGTCTTGCGCCCTCGAGCGGGGTATCCATCGGCACGATTGCGGCGCTGGCAGCCATCGGCTTAGTTGCGTATCTGTGGTTGGTGGACTAGCGACGCACATGATCTCAGCAAAGCTTTTGCACATGGTGAACAACCGGCTGCAACGCATTCTTGGTTACAACGAACTCATCGAGATCGAAACCGATCCGGAGAAACGCGCCAAGCTTTTCGAGAAGGTACGCAAGGAAGTTAGGAACCTCGAGGATCTTTTGAAAGCAAAGGTTCAACGATGAAACTACTCAGACTTTTCGCACTCTTGTTTGTGCCGGCGCTTTCGTTTGCGCAGTTCACCACGGTTACCGGCACCGTCACCGATCCGAACGGGCTCGCCTATGCGTTTGGAACGATCAGCGCCGGCCTCGTGGTTCCCTCGGGCGCCGGATCTCCAACCTTAAACGGCGGTGGATACACACCACCATCACAACCGAGCGGCCTCGACAAAGCAGGAAAATTCACAATCCGCCTTGCCGATAACTCGGTGTTGCTCCCTGCGAGCACGCAATGGACTTTCCTGATCTGTTCGGCAAAAGGGACCATTCTACCGGCCGGCGGAAACGGTCCTGTCTGCTTCACCGTGCCCGCGCTCACGATCTCGGGATCCTCGCAATCGATCACTTCAAACATTGCAGCGGTTCCACCCCCGGCACTCTCGATAAACCCCGGAACCGGAACTCTCAGCAGCGTTTCATGCACCGTCCCACTAGCGTGCACACCCAATCCCATTGTTTCGACCGGGACGGCTTCATGCCCCACATGTGCAATCGGGCCGGGATCGTCGACGGCTAACCACATCGCGGAATTTGCGGGCACTGATGGGGTGACGCTGATAGACGGAGGAGTAGCCGGTACCGGAACCCTCACCAGCGTTTCCTGTACGGCCCCACTCGTATGCACACCGAATCCCATTGTTACGACCGGGTCTGCCGCATGCGCGACATGTACAACCAGTGCCGCATCCCTCGGATCTGGGAACGTCGTCACCGGCAGCGGTGGGCAAGCAATGGCAACCGATTCCAGCATGACAGACGCGGCCGGCGTGATGACCACTTCCGGAACGTCGACCGCCGCTTGCAATAGCATTTCGAACGGTTGGAAGTTTGGCAACGGAGGCGCGATCAATACGGGATTCACTTCTTTTGGGGGCGGAGCCGTCGATTTTTGCGCCAACGGTGTACGGGCTTTTCAGAGCAACAGCAGTAACGGAATCGCTGTCGAAAGCGGAAACATGGGTTTCTTCGGAGGCAAGGGACAACACTTCGTTACGCAGGCAGCCAACAACGACAGCACCGGAACTGTCACGGTGAGCGCATCCACATCCGGCTCGGTGAATTTCACAACGTCCTATTCGAATGCCCCAAACTGCCAGTTAACCCCGCAAAGTGATCCTACCGCGATAGGCGCCTACTGGGCGACAAGCAGCACTTCCGCGGTTACCGCGAACGTTCACACCAGCGGAACCATCAGCTTCAACTATCACTGTTGGGGAAATCCGAACTAAATGAAAGTTCGGATCGCCACTATCGCCCTTTCCGTTTGCCTGTTTGCTCACGCAGCCTTTGCGCAATTCACCACCGTGACCGGCACGGTGATCGATCCGCACAGTGTGCCCTATGCCCTCGGCACGATCACCCCGCTTCTAATCATTCCTTCCGGAGCCGGCTCACCCACCCTAAACGGAAATCAGTACACACCCCCGATTCAACCCGTCGGACTCGACAAGAACGGATCTTTTTCTTTCAACCTTGCCGATAACAACGTACTTTTGCCGGCCGGCACGAAATGGAATTTCACGGTGTGTTCGGCAGCCGGCACAGTGCAACCCGCGATTGGAACCGGTCCGCAGTGTTTCATGCTGCTCTCGCCCATCACGATCACCGGCACCACACAAAGTATTTCTACTCAATTGAACGCCGTTGCCCTGGCGCTCACCGTGCCGATCGGTGGTGGTGGTGGTGTGTGCCCTGGCGGATCCGCGAATCAGGTTCAATACAACGGCGGAACGAACTGTGCGGGAATTTCTAACGTCGCAGCCGGTTCGGTGCTCGCGTCCAAAGGCACAGGCACCGTGCCGTCAATGCAGACCAAACCCTATTACGACGTGCGGGATTTTGGGTGCGCGCAGGATGGAGTCACCGACGACACAGTTTGTGTGACCAGTGTTTTAAACACCATCGGTTCAAATCTCGGAACCGTTCTTTTCACCGGCCCGACGGCACTCGAATCGATCACCTTTCCCCCGAACGTCACTCTTCAGTTTCAGCAGCAGGGAGCGTTACAGCCGATCTCTTCCACCACGCCGATCGGCGGAGCCGGGTTCGTAGATCACAGCACGGACGGATCCACGCCAGGCACGTCGAATGTCAACGTCCTAACTTCTTCGTGCTCAGTAACACTCAAAAATACGACCGCGGGAAATTCCATCCTGACGATGGAAAACCACTTTTTCACCGGCGCGAACATTGCATTCGGCGCCGTGACCGATACCCAGGGCGGACACTACACCCAACTCGCACAGCAGGGTTTCAACTTCTCGAGTGTCAATTCCGGATGGGCGCGATCGAACATCACCGGCGGAACAATCACGGTCACGATTCCCTATGTAAACAGCATCGGTTCCCCGACCAACGTCGCGAATGGTTGTATCGCGTGGGAAATCTCAGGCATGGGTCCGGTGGTTGCAGCCGAAGCAAACACCACATGCACAGAGAATGCCGGCTCGCCCTCCACAACGATGTCGTGCACTTCGATCACGACTACCGCCGGGTCACTCGTAATCGGGTGGGGCGGCCAATCCTATCTCAACCAGGCCTCATGCACTCCCGCGGCCGGGTTCACACAGCCGGCAGGATCTGCTGGATTCATCTCGGGAGGAAGCCAGCCATCGACCGGTTACGGATTCAATCTGTGCGCAACTTACAAACTGGTTTCGCCAGGGGGAGCGCAGACACCGGCGCAGACCATCACCGCAGATCCGCTCAACGTTCCACTTAATAAGTACTGGAGTTACGCCGCGGCCTCGGTGGTTCCGTCTTCCTCGGTCATCAACATTCAAGGCCCCATTTGGGCAGCAGCAGAGCAGATCTTTAAAAACGCACTCCCCGGACAAGGCACGATCGATTTCACCGGCAACACTTTACTTCCCGAAGTCTATGCGGAATGGTGGGGAGCAGCTTACACGGCCAGTCCAACCGTGAACGCGCCCGCGCTCCAAGCCGGCCTCACCGCAGCATTCGGATCGAACCGGGTGAACGGTTCACAGGCCAACGTATACAACCGCAAATTTGAACTGCTCGGGCTCTACAACATCAACGGCACTTTGAACGCGAACCACATGAACGGGTTCGTTTGGGAGTGTCAGCAGCGCTTCGCGTGCGGGTTCAACGAGACGGGTACAAACACCAGCATTCTCACCACAACGACCGGAGGAACGTACGGAGTTTTCAAGGACATTCTTTTCACCACCAGCGCCAGCCAGGACCACGCGCACCCACTCGTAAAACTCGACTACACCGGTGTGGGTGGTGTGGACCTCATCAATCAATTCATCGACTTCCAAAGAGTGGTTTTCAACGGAAACAAACTAGCCGCGATCGGATTGCAGGGAGCAAAATCCGGCGGTGGTGCGCAGTGGTCGAATATCTATCATTACGACAATATTTTCCCGAACTTCACCGAAGCCGCCTACATGATCGGTGATGGCTCGAACTGCGTTCCGACCACACTTGCAACCAACGCGCTCGCGATCAACATTTTCGGTGGAGACTTTCAGGGCAACAACGCCTATGCGATCGAATGGTTTGGAGCCGGCGCGATTAAGGTCGACGGCACCAGCTTCGAAGATGGATTCAGCGCCGCATCGAATTTCGGCACTCAGACCGGCGCCGACATCTGTGGGCAGATCGGCGCCGCGGGAGATATTTTCGAGATCGACAACGTACGCACCGAAAGCAAGGTGCTGTTTGCCGGCAACGGTCCCTATGCAGTTCGCAACAGCCACATGATCGATCAGGGATTCGTTTTGAATCCCGGCTCGACGCCACTGGTTAACACCGACATTCAAGGATCCCTTGCCGCGGGTCATGGCGTCTACTACCTCACCACGCACACAGGAACGTGGACAGGCATCGGGACGATTGCGGCACCGATCATTGCCAGCAGTGGGACCTCGACGACCCTAACCAACACGAATCAGAGCATCACCGGAACCAACCCGACTGGACTTTTCGTGGTGGGTGAGACGGTCACTCAGTCGACAACGGGCTCAACCGGCACACTTCTCAACGTCCCGATTTCGGTTGGTACCGTCACCGGATCGGTTACGAGCGGATCGATCGTTTCCGGCCACACCGTGACCCAGGCGAGCACGGGAGTAGTGTGCACGGTTGCACAGCCAGGCCCACTAGGTTCGGGGAACCTGTTGGTTCAAAGTTGCAACGGCTCACCCGATTCGAGCCACATCTATACCGATGGAGGCACCGGAGGCACCTACACACCGACCTCGACGCCGACCTTCGCACTTGCCAGTCCAGCAATGGTGATCACCGTCGCAACCGGCTCACCGGATTCCTCGCATACGTGGACGGGGGGAACGAGTGGCGCGATTCTCAATCCCACTTCCGCGCCCACAAACGTTGCAAACTACACGGTGAATGCGTGGATCGGTTCCTATCTGACACTGCTCGGCGCCGGCACTGGCGGGAATACTTACTGCATCATCACCGCAAACACCGCGAATAGTTTCACGTGCGCAGCCGGATTCCTGTCGGACTTCGTAAACGTGCCCATTGCAGTTCCGGACAACACTTCGACTTACATCGTCGAACCACAGTGGGGAGTGCAAACCTCAAACGGCGGGGTTACGTGGACTCCGGATCCCGCAGCGTACAGCGGACTTGAGATTGCCGATGGAGTTTTTATTGCCGGGCTCAAGGTGAGTTTGGCGAGTGCGTTCCCAATCATTCGCGGTCTGCAGGTTACTCGCTTCGACTGGTTAGGCAATGCCGGTGTGGTCGATAACACTGTAGTCGGCAGCGGAATCGATTCCGTGCAATCCGGTGTGACCGGTGGTGGTGTGGGTTCGGCCGGCATCAGTCAGTGTTGCATCCGTGCTTACAAATTCGCGCGTAACGGCATCACTGAAACCCCATACGCCTCACAAAAACTCTACGGGACATCTCCAATTCACTGGCAAGCCGGCGGGACGGGCGGTGGAATCTCAACCGTCGATCTCTACCTCGTTCCAGATCCAAACACCGGCACGAAAAACGGACGCTTTAAGTTCGAGAACAACTCGAGCGGAACACCGTTCTACTGGTACCTGAATGCGGATGGAACGGCGACATTCCCCGGTGTTTTAAACGGCACCGACTTTAACGGCACCATCGGTGCGACCACACCGAAAGCCGGAACGTTCACGACGGCGATCGCGACCTCGGTGAGCTCGACCACCTACGCGACCGCGACCAATTGCGCACAGTCCGGAACCGCAGCCAATCCTTCAGTAGTTTCGTGCGGATCCGCGGCATCCGGCGCCTTTGCCTGTAACGTCGCAGCATCGGCCGGCACGTGTGTGGTGAATACAACCGCGGTCGGTTCGAACAGCCGAATTATCGTGGAGGAAACAACCACCGAAAACACTTCTCTCGGCGTGACCTGCAACACTTCCCCGACCGTACTTCCCGCGATTCCTACCGCGTCGAAGTCGCCCGGCGTGAGTTTCACCATCAACATGCCCACGATCACCACGAACCCGGCATGCTTCGATTACTGGATTGTGAATCAATGAGAACCTGAAAAATGCGGAACACTCTTCTCGCCGCTTTCGTCTTTCTCGCAACCTTTCAAGCGAGTGTGCCCACAACGACGTGGTTACAGAATCAGGGAATCGGCGTCGACTCCGGACAGCACATCACTTCTGGAATGGTGATCCTTCTGGTTTCCGGATCCTGCCCCACCGGGTTCACTGAGCTTTCAGCTTTGAATGGAATGCTCGCCCGGGGAACGATCGCCGCAAATTTAGACGTCGGTGGAACTGGCGGCCAAGCCTCGATTACCCCCGCCGGCACGGTTTCAGCGACTTCGGCCGGAACACCCGCCGGCACCAACTCGAGCTCGCCCTTTACACCGGCCGGCATCAACTCGAGCGCTGCTTTCACCCCCGCCGGTACGAACTCATCGACCAGCTTCACACCGGCCGGCACAAACGGCACCGCAACGACGGGCGCGACGTCGGCAGGAACCCCCGCAGGGACAAATGGGACCACGACGGTTGCGACCACTTCAGGAAGTAAGGCAGGATCGAGCACAGGCGCGTTTACAGCCATCGGAGGCATCGCACCGGGTTCTAGCTTCACTGTGCCGGCAGAGACGTTTACAGGCTCGGCAATGGCAACCCACACCCACACCGTGCCCGCGGAACTATTCACCGGCTCACAAGGAACAGTGCCAGCCGAAACCTTTACAGGCTCCCCCGGAACAGTGCCAGCCCAGACCTTTACCGGCACTCAGGGAACGGTGCCAGCTCAAAGCTTCACCGGATCCGCACTGCCGACTCACACCCACACCTTTGCCGGCAACGCCTTCGATCCCACTCCGCCCTATGTGAAAGTGATTTACTGCAAGAAGAATTAGCGGGCTGCCCGTCTCAGTTCGGCAACACGCTCTGGCGGGAAAAACCAGCCTAGAAAATGCAGATTCCAGCGCCACAGCCGGAAAGAGTCTTTCTTTTTTCCCCACCCGCAGCGTTTACACACTTCGATCTTCATGGGCAGGCCTCCGTAACAGGAGAGAACCTCGGAGCGCCAGCGGTGGAACCAGCAGCGTTTACGCGGTGCGTGGGACACCGGCATGCGCCTCCAAATCCCGGTAATGCTGTACTTCTCTCGGAGAGAGCCAGCAAAATGCAACACCTTTCAGTTCGTCCCGTCGTCCCCATCCGCAACGCTGGCAGACCTGAATCCGATCGAACTGCAGGATGTAAGGCAAAGGTTCTTTTGTCCAGCGGTGCAAGCCTAAGCGACAAAGCCAAGGGAGCGGGTCAGTTTTCATAGCGTCGAAATCCTAACAAACTTCAGTGGGGCTTGCAGACAATCGTGAGCGCTTTCGGGGTTCGGGTGTGAGTGCACCTGAGATTCTGAGGCACCACGTAATAGTTGCCGTTTGGAAACTCTTCCGATGCCGTGATTGCCGGTTGCACAGAAACGATCGGGGTAGGGAAGTGAACCGGCGGCGGTTCTAGCCACCACTCGGCACAACGCAACCCGAAATACAAAAACACGGCCAGGAAGATCAACGGAGCGAACGGATAGATGTAATCGCGCATGGTTTAACTCGGAACCACCACGCGCGAGGGTTCCGCATCGATCAGCGGCTTTTCCCCAGGGAGCGGCAACATCTGGGTCTGCAGCACCGACCGACACTCGAGATTCGGACAGTACGCGGAAACGATCAGCCAGCCTTGAATCTGCCACATGAAAAGGCCCATGCCGGCGAGATCCTCACCGCAGTGCGGGCAACGTGGCAGTGGTGCCGGCGGTTGGTTTGCACTCATTCATTCCCCCTCAGCATGCTCGAGATCAAAATCACGAACGATTTCCCGCGCCGATTCTACCGATTCTTCCCCCATTGCGATCGCTTGCGCGTGCACTCCGGTCATCCATGCCGGTTGCACATAGACCAACCGCAACTCGTTTTGAAAGGCAACAATGAATTCCCCGACCCCCAGGCGCGCGATATCGGCCCGGGTTGGCCTCATCATGTCCGCGGGAATGTGTTCTAGGGTACGCTCGATTTCCCGCGTATCCCGCTGCACACCGAAAAGCCATACCGTGACCTGGCGCAACAGCACCGCGGAGACGCCGGCGAGATCCTGAGAATCACACCACAGGAAATTTTGTAGCGCCGCGCCCTGGCGGATCAACTCTTCGGCCGCGAACCGCACCGGGGAATTCCTTTGCTTCGGAGCAAACTTCCACGCTTCAGGAATCACGATAATGGTGTTTTTCGCATGGTGGTGCACCCACTCAATCACCGACCGCACAACCAGCGCTTGCAAAGGGAAATCGTAGTCGGTGAGATCCATCACGTTCAGACCGGCGTGGAGCTCGAGTTCAGACGAGTAGGGAAGCTTTTCAATCTGCGGAACCAGCATGCGCAAGTACTCAAAGAGTTCCGTATAGACCCGGCTGGCAATGCCGCGGGCTCGCTTTAGCGCGGTTTCCGCGTTTTTCTGGACGTCGGCCAAGGTAACCGGTGCGGTCCAAACTCCTTCCGGTCCGGAATAGTCCTGACAAATCTTGATGATCTCCGCGCGCTGAAACTTGAGTTTTTCCGAAACGATCGCTTCAAGCAGAGACGAGATAAACGGCCAATCCGTACGATCACGAAAATATGGTGCAATCGGAGATGCGACACGAAACGATCCTTCCCCGCGTTTGGTGACAAACGCGATCGCTTGCCGTTTGGCGCGTGACACCAGGCCCTCGAGTGTGGTGGTTTTCCCGCTCGCTTGACTCTGCCCGGTGATCGCCAGGTGCCCGATCGGGATCTCTACCGCGGTGCCCGTGCCCACTTCGTAACCGAGAAGAACGGAGTTCATTTTTGAAGGATCTGGGTCAGGGCCCAATATTCAGGATTCAGCAAAAGAGTTGGGAGCTCAAACAGAGAAACAAAAGCTAAAACGTCCAAAATCAAGCAAGCAACCCCGGCAATACCCGAAAAGAAAATCACCGGCCCGTAGTCCCAGGCGATAGGGCTACGCTGATTCCATTCCTGCTTTTCGTTTGCCTTCTCTGTTCGAGTTACCCAGAGTGCAGCCTTTCCGAGAAGGACCGAAAAGGCGATCGCCATCAGGATCCACAGCGCATCCTCGATCGCCACAATCTTCGCTTGCCGAATGAGAATGGCCCACAGGTGGTCGGACGTGGTTCCGAGTTTTGCGGCAAGTGCATCTAGCCGGGAAAGCAATTCTTTTTGAAGTTCCGGAGTCATGTGACGATCCTCACAAGCAACTCGCACACTGCCAGTGTGAGCAGGAAAAGCAAGATCTCGCCGCGGTACCGTCTCACCAAAGACACGTTTCGTTTCACAAGATCCGGTGTGTCGTTCCATCGGAAAGCTTAATTTGAACGGCTTCGGCGCCTTTTTCGTCGAACAGAATGATTTCGTTGTTCTCCTGGCGCACGCGGTACGCGGAAAAACTCAGGATCACCGCTTCGCCGTTTTTCGTCTCAATGCTCATTGTCTGAGTTACAGGCACCGTTCACCCCCGGTTCAGCATTCCAAAAACCGCTAGCAGAATTCCGATTCCTATGCCGATCAACAACAGGCCAGCTTCGTGATTGCTCATTTCGCCGTGCCGAAAACATCTGATTCTGGCACACCCAAACCCCGATTTCTCAGGCCTTTGTTTTCAATGGTCCGCTTCCTGTTTATTCACAGGGTTTTCGGCACACCCGTTTTCTCACTTCTTACCGGGGGTCACTAGATCCGGCCTGTTGATCCAAAGGTGTTGCCCAGGATCCTCGGAACAATCGCTCACAATTTCGTGCGCAAGGGTTTCAGGGTGACCAGCCTTCCACGTGCAGCAGAGAAACCCATCCCCCCGATGAAGCAGTACGAACGTGCATTGCACGTCACCGCGCGATACATCGCAGACCCACGGATGTTTTTGTTTATCGACGAACCTCATTGCGCGCCTTTCGAACGCTTCCAAACCCACATCCAAACCACCCGGTTTCCCGCGACTCGGTTGCGCTTGATGAGTAGGATGGCGGTCGAATCGAAGTTCAGGACGTAAGGTCCAAGGCGCAGCCAGGGATAGCGCACCCAATACCGACTCCGTTCTCTCAACGAGTGAGTGAGCCAGTGTGAATCGTTCTTAGCTTCGGCATCCTCGAGTCGCTTCCCGCAAATGCCGCAAACGAGCCCGGCAACGATCGGCATCATTGCACCCTTTCGCTAGCCGGCTTGTGTCCGACCAGCATCGCGCGCCGCACTGTGGTCACCGGCAAGCCGGTCACGCCGGCAATATGGCGCCAGGAGTGACCGGAACGCCGTAGAGCGCGGATCTCTTCTAAAACCTCATCACTGCGCGGCGGGCGGCCAAGTCGAACCCCATTCGCTTTCGCCGTCGCCAGACCCGACATCACCCGTTCCCGAATCAGGGACTTTTCAAACTCCGCGACGCCGGCCAGGAAGGTAAAAACCAGCTTTCCCACCGGTGTGGTGGTGTCAATATTTTCGTGCAAAGAAATGAAATTGATCTCGAGCACCCGGAACTCTTCGAGCGCTTCTAAGAGTTCCTTGGCAGAACGCGCGAACCGATCGAAGCGATAGACCACCACCGTATCGACTTTCCCCCGCCGGCAGAGCGCTTTCAGGGTTTCCAGTTCCGGCCGGATCTTTCCCGAACTCACCCGGTCAATCATCACCGTGGGGTTTTTCCAGCCGCGGCGCTCGCAATATTCGGTCGCTTCACGGAATTGCATCTGTGGATCTTGCCCCTTAAACGGGTGATCGGCTTTCTCATGCAGTTCGAAGAGAACGCCGCACTTTTCACACTTCGCGGTCGAAACCCGGGCGTAGATCACCACTCGCATGCCCCAAGCTTAGGGCATTACCCACCGCGGAAGGTCTTAGCAAGCTTGGTTGCCGGCTCGCATCATCCAGCTTTGGAACGTTCACGGAGTACCGGGTTCCGCTCGTTCCATCGATTGAATCGGCGCCGGCCTCATGCGCCAGGCGAATCCGCCGGCGAGAATTTACCCGGCCGACGTGGTAGTAACAGCCGATCGCATGAGCCACCATCCCCCATCCGTACATCGTTTGCAACTTCCACTCGGTTGAACCACCCAGAAAAATTCCCAACCCCGGATAGCGACGCAGCACCGGTCCCACGTCGCCCGCGGTCATTCCGTCCTGCACTGGCAAAAGCAGCAAACGGATTCCTTGCAACCGATCGAGCCAGGAAAGCGAGAACTCGAGACTGCGGAGCCCACCGGCAACAATATCCGGCACGACCACGAAATCAGCCGCGGCGCCGTGCGTCTCGACTAGATTCGAGAACCCGTCGGAGTCAAAGGGAAGCTTTTGCGTGAACGTCGGCCAGGCGCCGTTATCGATTGCGAACGGCAACCCGGCCGGCGGATTCGGGTTTTGCGGACTTACAAGAATTCGCCAACCGTGCCGGTGAAAGGTTTCAAGGTTTCGCACCGTGCGCGTGTTCGAAGCGTAGGACTTCATGCGGAATTCTCGGTCGACGCGTGTGGAGGAAACGCAAACACGCGATTCGGAGTTAACCAGCGGTTGTATTTAATCTGCGGTCCGCGGCTAAAGTGGGTTGCCGGTTTCCACTTGGGCAGAGAAGGCCTGAGAAATTGCAGGGCCCGGAGTTCCGCGTATTTGGCAACCCGCACCATGTAGGAACGTTCCAGACGCAGGAACCGGTAACCATCCACCCAACACGGTGCAAACCAGATAACCTCCTGGCGAGCGAGCCAGGCAGCATTCATCAGCAGCGGTCGAACCTGATCCGGTCCCAGATCCATGTACGGGCGGTACGGTGGATCCAGAATCACCACATCAAAACTCGATTCCGCGAACGGAGGCAGGAACGCATCCGCGATCAGATCGGGTTCGGTGAGTGGATCGATATCCATCCGCACCCCGAACTTTGCCCGACCTCCGAACAGATGCAACGTGGATCGGCCGGCGCAGTACTCGCGCAGATAGCGGTTAACTTGTGGCGGGAAACTCCATTTCTCCCCGCGTTTTGTGCACAGATTTCCGCACCAGAAAACCTCGATCGGGTCTTTCTGCCGGCGCTTCGGGAAGTACTGCTTTTTCTCGCTGCAGCGAGATTTCATGCGGCACGTTTCGCTTTCTGTGGTCGGCGGTTTCGTTTCACTCGCGCGAATTCGTTTTTGAGGACCTGAAAACCAAGTTCGGTCGGAGGGTAGGTTGATAGTTCACTGCGCACCCGTTCAGGACACCGGTACTTGCTCGATTCCCGAAGCAGTTCACTCAACAATTTCATGTCTTCCGGTCGCATAGAAAGAGAACGCGCGCGCGCGAAAATCTCAACTAAGAACCAAGATCTAAATCAACATCAAAACCAAGTACAAAACCTAACAGCCGTAGAAGTAGATGCCTGTGAATCTGTGGACGAGTCTCCCTAACTCACTCATTCCGAACCAGCCGACCATCAATGTCGCGTGAGCATAAGTTGCGGATATCGCGTGAATTTCGCGCGCGGTTGCGTGCACAATTCCCACACAGACGCCAGTCCGGTTCGAGCGCTGGAAACTCCGCTCGACACCTGAAACAAACTCGCATGGTTCCGGCTTCTAGATAGGTCTGTGCCACAGACGCGCAACGGTCCGAGCAAAACTCTGCAACCGAATCGGTGTGCACTTGCGGATCAAAATAGTGAAAGCATGTCGGACACTGAAGTTTGGACATAAATCCCCTCATGCGTGCGGTCAGGCACGGGGCGCCGGCCTTCTGTCGCCGGCATTCACTAACGGCAGAGTCCGCGGTCGACCTCTACGTTTTGGTTTCTCATCCGTTCGTAGAGGGTCGATTGCTGGCGCTTGCGTGGGCTCTGGCGCGTTTGTACCGAGTTGGTGAGCTAGATCCTCGACCTGAGCGTTACGAAGCCTCTCAGCCTCGGGAGTCGCGATTACGGCATCGGCGGGGTTGTCGTCGAAGAGTTCCAATTGTGATTGCGAGAACTGCGCGTAACACTCCATAAAAACGTAATCCTCA
>Ga0210397_10001594_pt1 | contig 14547 bp, 15 predicted proteins | sample IncBWH2OmetaG_FD_160126 | JGI IMG/M metagenome (GOLD analysis project Ga0210397, IMG submission 160126) | Forest soil microbial communities from Barre Woods Harvard Forest LTER site, Petersham, Massachusetts, United States - Inc-BW-H-2-O ...
TTCGCAAATCAGGAGATCGGCATTGTCTATTCCTGCTAATATTGCTGAAGGCTGTGGTAGATTGTCTGATAAGGAAAACAGACAATTCTTTCAGGTATCTTTAGGTTCGTTACATGAAACAGAATACTATCTGTTGTTTTGTAAAGACTTGAATTATATTAATGATAAAGTTTATACTGAATTGAATAATATAATCAATGAGATTAAAAAAATGTTAATCAAGCTGATTAAGATAAATTTAAATCGTGTGGAGTATAAAGCGTAACGCTTACACTTTACACTCTAAACTTTACACTCTAGTGCAGAAACTATACGTAATCAAAGTAGGTGGCAATATTATCGACAACCCGGAAGCACTCAATAGCTTTCTGAAAGATTTTGCTTCGTTGAAAGAAAATAAAATACTGGTACACGGTGGCGGTAAGGTTGCTACCGAGATCAGTAAAGGTTTGGGTATTGAAGCGCAGATGGTGGACGGCAGAAGAATTACCGATGCTGAGACACTGAAGATCGTAACAATGGTATACGGTGGTTTGATCAACAAAAATATTGTTGCTAAGCTGCAGGCGAATCTTTGCAATGCCATTGGTTTAACAGGTGCAGACGCAAACATTATGTTGTCTTCTAAGCGTCCGCTTAAGAACGGTATTGATTATGGTTTTGTGGGCGATGTAGAAAAAGTGCACCCCCAGCCACTGGTGCATCTGTTATCTCAAGGTATTACACCTGTTGTTGCTCCGCTTACACATGATGGCAAAGGAACAATGCTGAATACAAATGCAGATACGGTGGCTTCAGAGCTGGCAGTAGCTTTATCCGGAACATTTGTGGTAAATCTTGTATATTGTTTTGAATTAAAAGGTGTATTGAGAGATTTCGAAGATAAAGATTCTGTGATCAGTGAGATTAATCCTGATACCTACGAAGAACTGAAATCGACCGGTGTTATTAATAAAGGAATGATTCCTAAATTAGACAACTCCTTTAATGCAATCAACGCGGGTGTTTCATCTGTGATTATCTGTCAGGCCGAATCACTGGTGGAGTTGATTAATGAAAATAAATCAGTAGGAACGAAATTAGTTGCCAGTAACTAGTTGCTAGGTACTAGACTAAAAAATCGGACATTAGAAGTTAAAATATATTAAATAAAAAGAGCCTTATACTAGAAACTGGTAACTGGCAACAAGAAACTATCATGTTACAGACTTTACAAAAAGATGCGATTGAGTTGTTGAAGGCACTGATTAAAACAGAGTCATTCAGTAAAGAAGAACACAATACCGCAGAAATATTAAATGCATTTTTAGTTGAACGCGGTGTTGAAACCATTCGTGAAAAAAATAACGTATGGGCGTTTAATAAATACTACGATAAGAATAAACCAACGATCTTATTAAACTCGCATCATGATACCGTAAAACCTAACCCTGGTTATACCAACGATCCGTTTGAACCGATTGTGAAAGATGGTAAATTGTTTGGATTGGGTAGCAATGATGCCGGCGGCTGTTTGGTTTCGTTGATTGCAACATTTCTTCATTTCTATAACGAAACGAACCTGAAATATAATTTCTGTATTGCTGCAACAGCAGAAGAAGAGATTTCGGGTTTCGACGGATTAGAATTGGTATATCCGAAACTGGGCCCCATTGATTTCGCTATTGTTGGCGAACCAACATTAATGGATATTGCCGTTGCTGAAAAAGGGCTGATGGTTGTTGATTGTGTGGCAATCGGTAAAGCTGGCCATGCTGCCCGTGAAGAAGGAGAAAATGCAATCTATATTGCATTGAAAGATATTGAATGGATCCGCAATTATAAATTCGAACGTGTGTCGCCACATCTTGGTCCGATGAAAATGTCGGTAACCATTATCAATGCAGGTTATCAGCATAACGTTGTTCCGGAGAAATGTCATTTCACAATTGATGTCCGGATTACAGAAGAATATAAAAACGAAGAAGTATTAAAGATCATCGACGATAATATTCAGTCAGAAGTAAATCCGCGTTCTGTACGTTTGCGTCCGTCATTCATCGATCCGAATCACGAATTAGTGCATGCTGCGATTAAACATGGTGCTAAAACGTATGGTTCGCCTACGACATCCGATCAGGCGTTGATTCCGGTACCTTCTGTAAAAATGGGACCAGGCAACTCTGCACGCTCACATACGGCCAATGAATTTATCTGGCTGATCGAGATCGAAGAAGGGATTGAGAAATATATTAAGGTATTGTCAGAAATAGTTACTAGTCGCTAGTTTCTAGTTTCTAGTATAAATCAATCAATTAACTATGCTGTTACATCTGGTAACTGGCAACTAGCAACTGGACACTATTATGAAATTGTGGCAAAAAGATACGGAAGTAAATAAAGATATCGAACGTTTTACGGTTGGGAAAGATCGTGAGATGGATCTGTTTCTTGCTCCGTTTGATGTACTGGGTTCGATGGCGCATATTACTATGTTAGAGAGCATAGGTTTGATCGGCAAAGATGAACTTCCGGTTTTATTGAAAGAACTTCGTACAATATACAGTGAGATAGAAGCAGGTAATTTTACTATTGAAGACGGAGTAGAAGACGTGCATTCACAGGTTGAGTTGTTGTTGATACGCCGCTTGGGTGATTTAGGTAAGAAGATACACAGCGGCCGTTCCCGTAACGATCAGGTCTTGGTAGACTTGAAATTATTTACCCGTGATGCAATACGAGAAACGGTAAACAATACGAAAGAATTATTTGACACCTTACTTTCTCAAAGCGAAAAATATAAAAACGTAATCATTCCGGGTTATACGCACTTGCAGATTGCTATGCCATCTTCCTTTGGATTGTGGTTTGGTGCGTATGCAGAGAGCCTGGCAGATGATATGCACATGATGCTGGCAGGTTATCGTATCAGCAATAAAAATCCTCTGGGTTCTGCAGCGGGTTATGGTTCTTCATTTCCGTTGAACCGTACCATGACAACAAACTTGTTGGGTTTTGAAGAATTGAATCACAATGTGGTATATGCACAGATGGGTCGCGGCAAGACAGAGAAAAATGTTACTGCTGCAATTGCTTCAGTTGCTGCAACAATCGGCAGATTGTCGATGGATGTGTGTTTGTATATGAATCAGAATTTTGATTTCATGACACTGCCGGATGAGTTAACAACTGGTTCAAGCATTATGCCGCATAAGAAGAATCCGGATGTGTTTGAATTGATCCGTGCACGTAGCAATCGTTTGCAGGCATTGCCGAATGAGATCTCTATGATCATGGCAAATCTACCATCGGGCTATCACCGCGATATGCAACTGATCAAAGAAAATTTCATACCGGCTTTTCAGGACATCAACGATTGTTTGCGTATTGCAAATTTCATGTTGAAGCAAGTTAAAGTAAAAGAGAACATTGTTAAAGATCCTAAATACTTGTACATGTATAGTGTAGAAGTAGTAAACAATATGGTATTGGAAGGCGTACCATTTCGTGATGCCTATAAAAAAGTTGGCGGCATGATCGAGGATAAAACGTTCACCGCATTAAATACTATTCACCACACACATGAAGGCAGCATTGGAAATCTGATGCATAAAGAAATAAAAGCCTCTATGCAAAAAACGCTGGATGCGTTTGAATTCAATAAAATGGATGCTGCTATACAGGCTCTATTGAAACCCATGTAATAAAACAAACCTGATTTCAGTACATTTTGTACTAATTCTTTATTTATTAAAAAGCCTGTTGTGTATATTTATATATAACAGGCTTTTTAATAAAATATAAGTATGAAGCTTTCTATCCGCTCTCTTAATTTGATTTTCGCAATATCGTTTTTTGTATTGATATCTGCATTCGTGTATTCATATGTTAATATTAGAAATTTAAGAGCAGCTACAAAGTGGGTAGAACATACTAATACTGTTTTTTTAAGATTAGAAAGTATTTATTCAGATGTTAAAAATGCTGAATCAGGAGTACGCGGATATGTAATTACAGCAGATTCCGTGCACCTTGATCAACATGGCTTATTATATCAAAATATAAAAAATCAATTATACACACTTGATTCTCTTATATCAGATAATCCCCAACAACAATTATTTGTTGATACGTTACATGTAATTGTTAAAGAGCGTTTCTCGCTTTTAAGTCAACTTATTGATCTTTCAAATTCTCATGCCGAACAGAAGGAAATTATTCCGTTAATGAGGCGTGGTAAATCTGCTACTGACCATATTAGCAGTATCATTGAAGCTATGAAGCAGAATGAAGAAGCATTGCTTATCAGGCGGAATACACGTGCTGAAAATTTAAGCCGTGCTACTCCGGCAACAATCATTGTTTCGGGTGTGTTGGGATTTATTATTTTGGGTATAGCCTATCTTTTTGTTCTAAGAGATCTTCGGGGAAGGAGGGTGCTGGCAAAAGAATTAGAGAAAAAAAATACTTTATTGGAATATACACAACAAGTGACTCAGATGGGAACATTTGAATATAATGTTGCTGATAATAAAATATTCTGGTCAGATGAGATGTATAACATATTTGATGTGCCTAAAGGAATCACACCAGAGATTGGTTATATAGATTCATTAATTCTGGAGGATCCGGATTTTCTTAAAGAGAGACGAAAAAGAATCTTTAAACCGAATGCAAGATATTCACACGAATTTAAAATACGAACTCTTAAAGGTGCCGAAAAAATTCTTTTGTCGAATGGCTCAGTTGTTGCAGATGAAAATGAAAAAGTGCTTGTTGTAAATGGCGCAATCATTGATGTGACTGCATTGAAAACGGCAGAGATCAATGCACTTGAAAAGCAGGAACTGATGCGCCTTGAAAAAGAAAAAGCAGAAAATGCCAGTCAGTTTAAGACACGTTTTTTGTCTAATATGAGTCATGAAATTCGCACACCGATTAATGCTATTATGGGCTTTACGTCTATTCTGGGTAAACAGGATCTGACAAAGGAGCAAAAAGAATTATTGAAAAATATATCTGTTTCCGGAGAGCTGTTACTTAAACTTATTGGTAATATTTTAGATATCAGTAAAATTGAAGAAGGTAAAGTAATTATTGAAAATAAATCTTTTTATTTAAAAGAAAGTGTACGTTCTGTTCTGAATCCTTTTAAATATATGGCTTCAGAGAAGGGCATTACTTTTAATCTATTCATAGATGAAAATATTCCGAATTATCTATTGGGTGATTCTGCCCGCATTTCACAAGTATTGGTAAATCTGATCGGTAACGCCTTAAAGTTTACGGATAACGGCGACATTACTGTATTGCTGAGCCTTACCGGAACAAGAGATGATATATATGATGTTGAATTTTCTGTAACAGATACGGGCATTGGAGTTCAGAAAGATAAACAAGAAGTCATATTTGAAAGCTTTACACAAGCAAATGATTCCATTTCAACTAAATATGGAGGCACGGGATTAGGCTTGAGTATTGTGCGGGAAATTGTTCATTTAATGGGAGGGAAAATTCACCTTAATAGCCCGGTGCATTATTACGATGACAATATTTCTAAAGGATATGGAAGTAAATTCTTTTTTACTATTCCATTTAAACTTGGAGAAAGCAGTATGGATCTTGCAGCTAAAAATATTGCAATTAAACCATTTTCCAGAAAGGTACATGTGTTGGTTGCCGAAGATAATGAGATGAATCAGAAACTTGCGGCATATACACTTGAATCATTGGGCTGCTCGTATCAAATTGTAGACAATGGTTTGTTGGCAATAGAGAATGCTTCTGAAAATAATTTTGATATTATTCTTATGGATATGCAAATGCCTGTTTGCGATGGTATTCAGGCAACAAAACAATTACGTGATAAAAAAATTACAACACCAATCGTTGGGTTAACGGCCAATGTATTTCAGGATGATATTGATATGTGTCTTAATGCGGGGATGAATGCTCATATCGGAAAACCTTATACAGAAGAGCAATTGTATGTGATTATAGAAAGACTTGTCTTCAATAATATGCTGAAGAATGAAAACAAAATCTATGACTACACAAATTTTACTTTTATAGAAAAACTTTCCAGCAACAATTCGTTAATTTTTCAGGAGATGCTTGAAGTATTCCAGCGCCAGAACAATGAATTGATAGAAGGTATTAAAGAGGGAGTAAGTAAACAGGATCTTGCTGGCGCCTCCTTTCTTTTGCATCAATACAAATCATGTGTTCGTATATTAGACATCAAAAAACAAATTGCCCTTATTTCGCAGATCGAGCAAAAAATTAAAGAAGATCATTCGATAGAAAGTATATCTAAAGATGTTGAAGAGCTCGTTAATATCGGTCGGCTTGTTGCTTCAGAAATTACGATAAAGCTATCTACATTAATAATATAAATCATGTCTGAAGGTATCAAAGGCCGCTACATACATTATAAAGGAAACGAATACGAAGTAATCGGTACGGCACGGCACAGCGAAACCGAAGAGGTATTAGTTGTGTATTTTTCTACTAAATCTCCTGCACAATTATGGGTGCGTCCCTTAACGATGTTTATTGAAGAAATTGACCTGAATGGCAATAAAGTACCTCGTTTCCAAAAAATAAGCGAATAGATAACTGTTTCCGGCCAGATACGTTATTGTAAATAATAAGCTATATTTGAATGATTTATAGGATATTAGTTCTTTTGAGATGCAGGTATTGAATTTTATCAGGAGCAAAATCTTACAAAAATTCATAGATCTGAGGACCTTATCGAAGAATCATGTTCAATACGATGAAATTATCCGGATTGAATTATTGGTTGCGATGTGCTTGATCTCAGTTGTTGCAGGTACGGTATATATTATTATCGGAGCATTTTTAGGACTTTCTTTTTTAATTATACTCAACTACCTCTTTTTCTTTTCTGTGATTGTACCGGCAGTTTTATATCTGATCCGGATTGGCAGGCATAATCTGGCAAAGTTAATCATGATGATTGTCGGCAGTCTTTTTATGTTTGTGAAAGCAGCTTCCTTAGGGCGAGACTCCGGTATGAATCTCTCAATGCTGATCATTGTATTCGCAACGTTTGCCTTCTATAGTATTAATGATTATAAATATATCTTACTATCATTAACAATCACAGCTGTATTAACAACAATACTGGAAATAACAGATTATACATTATTGGGTAATGATCAGGTAACGAATAAATATGAATATGAATTCAATTATATTTCTACTGGCCTTTTTTGTGTATTATTCTTCTATGTTATTCTACGTGTAAACCAATACATGAATACCAAGCTTCGGTTATTAAATGAAAAATTGAGATATAAAAATACAACGCTGAATAAGGTAAACGAAGAATTAGACAGTTATGTGTACCGGACTTCACATGATATGCGGGCTCCGCTCACTTCGTTAATGGGTTTGGTGCAGTTGGTTAAATCAGAAAAAGATCCTGCGGCTATTCAGGAATTAATAACCATGCAGGAGAACTGTGTAAATAAGTTGGATCTGCATATACAACAAATCATACATCTCTCCCGGAATATAAAAACAGAATCTCTTTCCCAGTCTATTAATTTTAAATCGATCCTGAAAGATATCTTTGACGAATTAAGTTTTTTTGAACAATCGAACAGTATACAGAAAAATATTCGCGTTAGTGGTTACGCAATTTTTTATTCGGATGTATATCGTATTAAAACAATTTTGAATAATCTGATCTCGAATTCATTTAAATATTATAGACGCAGCGAAATTAATCCGGCCATTGATATCGATATTGCAATCACTGAAAAGTCTGCTGTAATTGTAATAAGAGATAACGGTATCGGAATTGCTCAGGAAAGCCTGGATAGTATTTTTGATATGTTTTATAGAGCGAGTAATCAAAGTAAAGGGTCGGGGCTTGGTTTATATATTGTAAAAGAAATGGTGGCTAAATTATATGGTACCATAACGGTAAAATCGAAAGTGAATATGTACACTCAATTTTATATTGAATTACCGAATAATAAACCGCTTGAAATATACTGATTAATTTCTCTCATAAAACCAAAACACCGGCCTTTAATAAAGGTACCGGTGTCTGATTTTGAAAATAAACTATAGGTATTATTTTTTCTGTAGCAAGTTGTCTACACTTAGTTTGCCAGCACCGTAGGTTAATAAAACAAATAACATTAACAGGTAATACAATGGTATCTCAAAACCATTATTGCCGGCTTCAAAGCCGTGTCCCCAATGTACTGTTGTAATGGCAACAATCATTGTGATCATCAAAGGTATTGTAATGATGCGTACGCCAAGGCCTAACGTTAATAATACCACGCCCGACACTTCAGTTGCAGTTGCCAGATAAGCATTTAAAGCCGGAAGAGGAATGCCCATTTGACCGAACCAGTCTATAATGCCACTTATATTCTGCACTTTCAGTAAGGCCGGATGAAAGAAACCGTAAGCGAGAACCAAACGAACGAGCAATAAGGATAGATCCTGAAATTTTGTTGTGCCAGCTTTATATGTTTCGTATTTATTTTTTAGTGTCTCTGAAAACATGATTTGATTATTTTGGTGGTGATTAAATTATTTAACAAAGCCAAGTATGATTCCTTTAGCCAGACATTTTTGAAAAAAGCTTACAATATTTTTTCTTATATCGGGTGTTATTGTTAAGTCCGACTCAGCTGTAAATTGAGTAATCAGGCTGTCGATTGGTAATACATTTTCTGAAAGCAGTTCAATCATTCGGGCAAACATTGGTGCTATTTCCAGAAAAGCTACTACGTTTGTTTTTGCATTTCTGTGTGTAAGCATAAAATAATGTGATAAGTCTTTGCTTGTAATCTCCGTTACTTTTTTTGTATACACCGGGTACTGAAAATATTGTAATACGCAGGCAGGATTTAAAACAAGTGCATCCGTTTCAATATTTCCTTCTGTACTATATTCTACCTCTTCGTCTTCCATCATGAAGACTTCGATTTCAACCCATTCATATAAGAGTAGGTCGGCCAGACAAGGATAACTATTCAGCAGCGGCTGTTCATTTTCTTTTACATATTCGTAGAACTCAAGCGGCATTCTCCATAAAAAAGGAGATTGGCAGGCATGAGAAGAAAAGAAGCTATTTACTGTTGCTTCCCAGTCTTCCTGAGTTACTAACTGTCTGGCAAGTGGATAGGCAGAACTCAGAGAATCGTTTACAACATTATAAACCATTTGCCTGTACCGGGCGATCCCTTCAGGTTTTGTGCCTTTAATCGTTACTTCTTTTCCGGTGCGCGTATAGAATGCGAGTACGCGCTGGTGTTGCTGCGTACTATCGATGTATGCCATATAGCTCTTTGGATAAACTGGTTGTTTTGATATGTTGTAACCGGTTAATTTCTTCCTGTAGTTCCGATAATTGCGGAATATTAAAATCTCTTTCCAGCAGCACTGGTACATCTCTGTTGATCTGCTGCATGGTATATTCAAATAAATTATAGACGGGGTCAATAATGGCTTCACCGTGGGTATCTATAATGAGTGTATCAGATACCTGTTCGTGACCAGCCATGTGTATATAGGCAACGCGTTCTAATGGCAGTTGGTCCAGAAATGTATGTGCATCATAACTGTGATTAAACCCGTTTACATAAATATTATTTACATCAAGTAATAAATCACAATCTGCTTCATGCAGCACCGCATTTATAAATTCTATTTCACTCATCTCTGCAGCTACAGGTGAGTAATAACTTACGATTTCAATCGCAATTTTTCGTTCCAGAAAATCCTGAACGGTTTGTATTCTTTTAGCAATATGCTTTACAGCATCATGGGTGAAAGGTATAGGGAGTAAATCATATAAATGTGCATTATCACATTTAGAGTAACTCAGGTGTTCGGAGTATACTTTTGCGCCAGTGTCAGCAAGAAATTTTTTTACACCTCTTAATAATTCAAAGTCAAGTTCATCCGGACTGCCAATGGAGAGTGATAATCCGTGTGTATACAACGGATATTTTTCCAGGGCCTGATGCAGTTTCTTTTTCCAGAAACCACCAATGCCAATCCAGTTTTCAGGCGCAACTTCAATGAAGCCGGGCTTTAGCGCAGTACTTCCCAGAAATTCTGCGGCAAAATCTTTTCTAAATCCGATGCCAACCATTTTTATAGAAATGAAATTGAATAATAAAAAGAGAGGCGGAGAAAAAAACTCCGCCTCTGAAATAATGATTATTTCTTGTCAGCACCACATTTGCCTTCGCCACACTTAGCATCTTTTGTTTTTGATGCACCGCATTTGCCTTCAGCTTTAGTAGAGTCAGCACCGCATTTGTGATCAGTACCACATTTGCCTTCAGCTTTAGTAGAATCACCGCCACATTTGTGCTCAGTACCACATTTGTGTTCTGCAGTGCTATCACCGGCAGCACCGTGAGTTTCTGTACCCACTTCTTTAGATTCTGTGTTGCAGCTAGCAAAAAGACTTGCAGTACTTAACATTGCGCCTGCAGCTACTGCAGTCCATAAAATGCTTTTAGATTTCTTTACCATTGTTGTTAAAGTTTTTTGTTTAAAATTAATTTCAATGATATAGTCGCAGCTCTGGGGGTATCCTGACAGAAAAAATGGAACTTTTTTTATTTATTATCTAATACTCTAATAATCTGTAGTTTAAATTTTTCAATAAGACTTTTGTCAATTGAAATTCCTTTAAAAGAGTCTTGATTAGCACCAATCTTTTTACGCAGAATAGTATCCAGCATAATACTTTGCTTCTCGTATTTGCGACAAGCCTTACAAATCAAATTGTGGATAAACAATTGCCTTTTTTCGCCCATAGTAAGTGCATTTGCAAGCTTTTTCTCAATAAGCAAACTTGCGATTTCGCAGGATACCATAAACGGATTCTTATTATTCATCTTTTATCTTTAAACCAGTGTGTTTCCAGGCATGTTCTAAGCTGCAATTTAGCCCGATGTATAATCTGCCAATAATTAGTCGTTGTTACACCCAACTCCTGACAAATACTTGCAGGATCTTTTTCATCTATGTATTTGAGCTGAATAGCTGCATTCCAGCCCGAAGGAAGTTTATTCAAACACAGCTCCAATACTTTATTGAATTCCGGGTCATCCAGCATTTCTTCTGAATCACCTGCCCAATCCACAGGCTGTTGTTCTTTTTTCCAATTGCCATCGGGACTAAACAAGTAAGACAATAAAAAAGTGCTTTGTTCTTCGTTGATTTTGTTCGCCGGCACTACCGCATCCTTGTAACATTTTCGGTGATAGTCTACAATTTTATTCTTAAGGATTGAAAACAACCATGTTTTGGGTTTACTTTTATTTTCAAACGTGTGATAAGATAAAAAAGCAGCAATAAAAGTTTCCTGAACAAGGTCTTCAGCAGTTTCTTTGTGGGATGTTTTATAGAATGCCCACGAAATCATATCGGCAGTATAGATTTCAACCCATTCTTTAATTACTTGTGAGGCGGCATTTTGCATAAAAAAAGTTGTTTGAAAGAAGCTTACGCAATTAAAAAGGGTTTATAAAACGTATTCAAGATACAATTATTTCTGTAGTTCATCATATCATGAATACCGGTTATTTGAAACATTTTGCAATTTATTCACCACGGTATTTTAATTGTAATCCGTGAATAAAATTTCGTAAAACCTGGTCTTTGCATGGACGGTATTGGCTTTGACTGGGATTTCTGAAGAACGCACTTAATTCATGTTTGCTGAAACGCATATCCGCAAGTTCAAGAATTTCAAGTATACCATCATCCTGTAGGTTCAAAGCAATCTTTAACTTTCTAAAAATAGTATTATTATTCAGACTTTTTTCGGCAACCGGTTGATCCCCTTCACGCCGGCCACGTTTGTCGATAATTAAACCATTCAAAAAAGCAGCCAGTTCTTTGTCGTAGAGTTCCTGATAATATTCATCCTCTTCTTTTTTTAGCCAGTTGCTTACCTCTGCACGTGTTACTTCCAGACTGCCGGCAGTAAACAGTTCAATCATTTTAGTATCGTTCAGGTCAAAGGTATAGCGCAGACGGCGCAGGATGTCGTTATTATTCATTTACTATTGTTGAGAAGAAAATACAAAGCAAAGGTAGTATGTTTTGATAGAGACACAAAAATATCTATTACTGCGGGCGGTCTCTTTTTGTGAGGGCCTTAACAATTTTCACATCCCCTTCAGAGAAGTCGTATGAGGAAAGTGCTTCTGCCGGTACCCATTTGTAGGCTGCATGTTCTTTTAAAATTAATTCCCCACCTTTAATAGCTACTTCCAGCGGCGTTAATTTTAATGTAAAAGTTGGGTAGTCGTGCAAATAATATGGATGCTCCTGAATTACTTCAATGTCGATATCAAATTCTTCTTTTATTTCGCGGATAATAGCATGGGCATTTGTTTCTCCTGTTTCAACTTTTCCGCCCGGGAACTCCCATTTCAACGGCATTTTCATGGTGGCACTCCGCTGAGCAATAAAATAATTGTTGTCTTGTTTTATGACAGCGCAAACAACGGCAACGGTGGGTAAGTCTGGCATCTTCTTAAATAACGATTGGTCTCTGTTTAGTACATACGCAGAGAAGTGAGCTGAAGTATATCAATAATCGAATTTTTTTAAAATAGCTTCGGCCATTGCCAGATCTTCAGGAGTGGTAATCTTAATATTCTCATACGAACCTTCAATCAATTCAATGTTATAGCCCGCAGCTTCGGCTACGCTGGCGTCGTCGGTATAGCGGTCGTTTTGCGCTTTGTGAAAAGCATCCCGGATCAATGAAATTTTGAACGTTTGAGGAGTCTGAATAGTGCGATAATCGTGTCGGCTAACAGCTTTGTTGCCTTTGGTGTCGACCAGTCGGATAGAATCTTTCAGCTCTACAGAAGCTACAGCATTCCCTTTTTCTTCTGCTATTCTATACGTTTCTTCAATAATACGTTTGCTGATAAATGGTCGTACACCATCGTGAATAGCAACCAGGCCTTCATTTACACCAATGCTATTTAATCCGTTCCGTACCGACTGAAATCTGTTTTTCCCTCCCGAAACAATTAGATGCGGGATAGAAAAGGAATACTTTTCGCAGAGTTGATGCCAGCGCTCCATTTGTTCTTCCGGTAATACTAATACAATATTTACCTGTTCGTTGCTGGTAAAAAAGCGTTTGATAGTATGCATTAATATAGGCGCGTTTCCAATCGGTAAAAACTGTTTTGGTGTATCGCTACCCATACGTGAACCTGAACCTCCGGCAACAATTACAGCATATCTATTCATATATATGTTATCTCCTTTAATGACTTAAACAAGATTGAATTTTATTTTGAGAGTTCAAAATTATGCCGAAGGCATTAGGTTTAAAGCGAAAAGCTAAATGCTTAAATTTTTATAATTTATTAATTGAATTCTGTAAAAATAGAATAAAGTATAGTAGTAACTTGCCATTAATAAGCTTTAGGCTTTCCGCATTTAGCCTTTTGCCATGTAGGAAATGCCAATATGTCAGAAAGTATGCCACAAACAACCCTTGGCACAGCTATTGCCATTTGGGTTAAAACAAAGCTAAAAAAAGGTAATAAACAGAATAAATAGATATGGGAAAAATTATCGGTATCGACTTAGGAACAACAAATTCATGCGTTGCAGTAATGGAAGGTAGTGAAGCAGTTGTAATTCCAAACAGCGAAGGTAAAAGAACAACGCCTTCAATTGTGGCGTTTCTTGAAAATGGTGAACGTAAAGTAGGCGATCCTGCAAAACGTCAGGCAATTACAAACCCAACAAACACGATCAGTTCGATCAAACGTTTTATGGGTAAAAAATTCAGTGAATCGAAAGGTGAAGCCGATCGTGCAACATACAAAATTGAATCAGGTAGCAACGATACACCAAGAGTACGTATCGGCGACAGACAATATACTCCTCAGGAACTTTCTGCTATGATTCTTCAGAAAATGAAGACAACTGCAGAAGAGTACTTAGGTCATGAAGTAAAAGAGGCTGTTATTACAGTACCTGCTTATTTTAATGATGCAGAACGTCAGGCTACTAAAGAGGCAGGACAGATTGCCGGTTTAGAAGTTAAACGTATCATCAACGAACCTACTGCAGCAGCACTTGCTTACGGTATGGACAAAAAAGGCAAAGACATGACAGTTGCCGTATTCGATTTGGGTGGCGGTACGTTTGACGTGTCCGTACTTGAATTAGGCGACGGTGTATTTGAAGTAAAATCAACAAACGGTGATGTACACTTAGGTGGTGATAACTTTGATGAGGTTATTATTGACTGGTTGGCTGGTGAGTTCTTAGCTGAAGAAGGTTTGGATTTGCGTAAAGATCCAATGGCTCTTCAACGTTTGAAAGAAGCTGCTGAGAAAGCAAAAATTGAATTGTCAAGTTCTGCTTCTACAGAGATTAACTTACCATACATCATGCCTGTAAACGGTATGCCAAAGCACCTTGTAAAAACATTGACAAGAGCAAAATTCGAGCAACTTGCAGATAGCTTGATCAGACGTACATTAGAGCCTTGTAAGCAAGCATTGAAAGATG
>Ga0210397_10001601_pt1 | contig 14507 bp, 15 predicted proteins | sample IncBWH2OmetaG_FD_160126 | JGI IMG/M metagenome (GOLD analysis project Ga0210397, IMG submission 160126) | Forest soil microbial communities from Barre Woods Harvard Forest LTER site, Petersham, Massachusetts, United States - Inc-BW-H-2-O ...
ACTGCAATGAACAATAAGCAGGAGTTTAAACATCTCCGGTATAATGGTATTGGAGCATCGTTATCTATAGGGTACAATTTTTAGAGAATCTTGTATATAATTGTTTTCAGGTTGAACAAGGAAGCTACGAGGTTTTAAAACCTTGGAGGTATTCTTTATTGCTCTAATCGAGATAACGATAGTGAGTGGAATTATTCGTCGCTCCTAGAGCTCCGTACGTGTTATTGGATGCGGTTAATTTTCTATAAATATGTTTCCCCCACTGGGGAAACCAAACAACGTCGCCAAGGTTTTTCGCAGGCATAAATACAGAAAGACTTACCAACAAGTCAAGTGGTTATGTTTAGATGAATCATTTTTATGCTATTCATACATTCAGGCATTTAAATATACCGATTCTCAGCATATTTTCAGTAAATATATAATATACTTTATATCACATCTACCACCACTCATAATTCTAAATAAGTTTAAACAGCAGATTAATTTTTTCATCTTTCAATCCTTAAATCCTAATTCAGACAATTACCTATAAACAAAAAACCCTGACCGTTTCCGGCCAGGGTTTTCAATATTACTTAGAAGTAAGGTTAATTACTTAACAACTACTAATTCTGCTTTTGCAGGAGTACCGTCTAATACATACGTAACTGTGTACATACCTTTTGCTAAAGCTGAAGCATCAAATATTTGAACTCCGTTAAGGCTAGAAACTGTACCGAAGTTTTGAGTAGCAATTTGTTTGCCCATCAAATCTGTAACGATTGTAGTTACGTTAGCAGGATTCTGTAACGTTAAGTTAGCAAATACCTGTGCAGAAGTTGGGTTAGGGAACAATACTGCAGAACCGATGTTAGCAGCTGCAGCCTGAGTACCTAAAGTAGAAGAAGTACCGATTGTTACGTTTTTTAATTTAACAACTGCTGTACCTACACCGCTGTTAGCTTGATAATTGATTGCAAATTCAATTTTGCCGATTTTTTGAGCTAATGCTGCTGTTAAGAAAGTAGCATCATCCGGAGCAGAATTAGCACCGGTTAATTTTGAAAATGTGCTCAACAAAGCAGATTGATCTGTAAATGTACTACCTGTAAGAGTAGACAAATCGAATATTTTTCCATAAATATCTGCATCCTGTACACCAGCTGTAAACGTAGAAAATTGTACTTTAACTTGCGTACCAGGTGCATTTATATTCAAAAATAATTTATCTGTTGCAAAATTAGCAGCAGTGTATCCAAAAGGTTGTGGTGATCCTGTTGAGCTATAAGAACCATTTCCAAAACCATTAACATAATAACCAGTTGTTGAACCAGAAGCTGTAATGATATACGGAGCTGATGTTGCTGTATCTACAGTAAATGAATTAGAACCTGGCGTAAAGATATACGGCGTTCCAAAACCTGCATAAGCTGTTCCGTCATTTGCATCCCAAATCTTGAAATTTTGTGCGTTCGCTGCGAAAACTGTCGCTGCTAATAACGATAAAGAAAGTAAAACTTTTTTCATACTAGTTTAAATTTAAATTTATTGTGTTTAATTAATTGTTGTCAATCGTATTTCAAATATATATAATTTTCTATCTATAATCCATGTTTGTATAAATAATATTCCACATTTTATTCAAAATTTAGAAATAAAGATATGGTGTTGGAAGATAGCCTGGAAAGGCTGGAACTGTATATATTAGGGTCATGACTTAACAGATTCAGCAAGCCATGAGAAAATCGAATTTCAGGTGAAAACTTAAACAACGGATAATAGAAATCAAAGCCGGCTCCCAGATCGAGGCAGAAGTCAAAACCATTGGTTCTCAGCTCCGATGACTCACGTTGCTTTTTCTTTGCCCCCGCTTCAATACCTGCTTTGAAGCCGCCTAAAGCATACATCCGTGAATTTTTTCTACGCTGAGATTTATATTTTAACAAAAGCGGAAACTCTACAAAGGTAGACTCAATACTCTGTGTTTCTGAACTATGTACAAAGTCGTACGTGATGCTGCGGCTGTAAAATCCTACAGTTGGCAGCAATCGCAGGTCAAAATGATCATGCAAACGCAAATTAACGATAAAACCCAACGAAAAGCCCGGTGTATAATTAGCTGTCGCACTTTTTAATGTGTCTGAGAAGTAATCTGCTGCCATTTTTTGTTTAAAGCCCGATGTATTGATCCCTAAGGTAAACCCGTAATGAAGTATTTTATCGTCATAGTACGGCAAGTTGGTCCAGCGTGGATCCTGAGCCTGAGCTTTAAATACGATAAATGCGGATAAAATGAAAAGACTTAAAGACTTCATGAAGAATAATGAGATGCTACTGATTTATATTATTTGCCGCCCACATACGCTGTACAAACGCCAAACGTATAAGGTTTATAATGTTTTATACCAAAACCTACTTTTTCCAATATGGCACAAAATGCTTTCCCGTCAGGAAATGCATTCACCGAATCCGGCAAATAGGTATATGCTGCAGTATCTTTGGAGATTAATTTGCCTACAGCCGGTAATATATTTTTGAAATAGAACTGATAAATCTGTTTGAAAGGCGCTTTCTGAGGTTTTGAAAACTCCAGAACCATAATGTTCCCATTGGGTTTCAGCACTCTATAAATTTCAGACAAACCAATTTCCAGGTGTTCAAAGTTACGTACCCCAAATGAAACGATTACGGCATCAAAAGTATTGTCCGGAAAATTAATTTTTTCTGAGTCGCCTTTTTGAAGTGTAATAACTTTATCTAACTTTTTCTTAGTAATTTTTTCACGACCAATCTGCAGCATGTCTTCGGCAATGTCAATTCCTACGATTGAAACTGGTTTTAATCTCGTTGCTGCTTCAATAGCCAAATCAGCCGTGCCGGTTGCTACATCTAAAATAACGGCAGGTTTATCTTTCTTAAGTAGGTTCAGGGCTTGTTTTCTCCAAATGGTGTCAATTCCTAAACTTAATACTCTGTTTAATAAATCATATTTTGGGGAGATATTGTTAAACATAAGCTCTACCTGCTCACGTTTCCCTGTTTCCATCTCCTGGTAAGGCTTAACTGTTACTGACATAGGAACAAAGGTACAAAGTTTTTTGAGTTTCCAGATACTAGTTTCCAGATACTAGTTTCCAATTATTAGACTAAAAAGAATATTTGAAGCTTTCTTAGATCTGAAAATCAGTCGCCAGTTGTTAGACTAAATATATACTCGTCTGGAAACTAGAAGCTAGTACCTAGCAACTCATTCAACTATAATCTCCACACGTCTGTTCTTCGCTCTGCCCGCTTCGGTAGCATTGCTTGCAATTGGCTGCTGAGAGCCGAAAAATTCAACTTTTATGCGTGATGCCGCAATACCTTTTAGTTCAAGATACTGTCTGGCAGCCATAGCTCTTTTCTCAGAAAGCTTATAGTTTAATGCCTCAACGCCGGAACCATCGGCATGCCCTTTCAATACGATATTTGCAGCCGGATATTTTTCTAAATGAGCAATAATATTTCTTAACTCAGCTTTGGATGCCGGACCAAGCTCTGAAAAATTAGAAGCAAAATAAATCATGTTTTCCAGGTGAGCCGGAGCCACTATCGGTAGTAGCGTATCCTGTTTTACAATTACTGCATTCGTGTCTGATGATATTTTTTTATACGGCATTATAAATGTATGCGTAATTGTCTGGTTTTTCTCTTCAACAAGATCAAGTGTAAGCACATCCCGGTATAATGTATCTATGCCACATGTAACAAAAACATAATATGCATTATCAGATAAACACGAAGTAGTAAACGTACCTGCGCCTGATACAGCAGCTTGTTTCTTAACTGCTGTTTTAGAAGTAGCCATAATCGGAATAAGTAAAACACTCAGCCCTTCTCCATCTATACTTTTATTCGATTCATCTACTAAAAATCCATTCACGATCACCTGTTCAATCGGCATTACTTCATAAATATCTTTTTCCCCGAATCCGCCATCACGGTATGAAGACATAAATGCGCGTCTGGTTTTAAATGAAAGACAAAAATACAAATCTTCATCGGGTGTATTGACCGGATAACCTAAATTTTCAGGTTTCATCCATTTACCGGTTACAGTATCAAGCATCGATTTAAAAATATCATATCCACCCATACTGGTATGACCGCGCGAACTAAAGTACATTGTCTTACCATCGGCAGTAATGTAAGGAGCGTCTTCATCTTCGTCTGTATTTATTGCAGATGATAAAGATTCGGGCTTACTCCAGATACCTTCTCCTGTTTTCGTAACATAACAGATATCCAGATCTCCGTTTTTCTTAAAATGATTGGTTGCAAAGTATAATGTTTTGCCATCGGCCGTCATAAAAGCATCGGATTCAAAATCAACTGTATTGATAGCCTTCATAGAAGCTGGTATACCCCAGATACCGCTTTGTTTTTCTACTAAGAAAATATCCCCATCATGCGGATAGCTATAGATAAATAGTTTGGTATCATTATCAAAAAGCTGAATAGAGGCATCATGTCCGGAAGTGTTTAATTGAAAGGATTCCGGTTTTGACCACACACCATTTTTGTCTCTGGATGAATAGAAAATATCTTCAAAAGGTTCTCCGTCGTATTCTTCTTTTGTATTAGTAAGATTTGTTCTGCGGGAGGTGAATAAAAGGAATGTATCTGTAATGGAAGTAATCGGACTGTGTTCGGAAAAACTGGAGTTTATTGAAGCCCCGGCATTCTGAACTTTATAATTTGATGGATTTGCCATGTAATCACGGGCGTAATTTACCTGGCGTTTATATTTGTCTACTTCCTGGTATTGAACAGATTTTTTGGATTGCTTTTCCTGAAATATGGAATAATAACGGAATGCTTCATCAAACATGCCATTTAAATGATATGCTCTCCCTAACCAATAAGGAAGGTACTTATCATACGTGGAATCTATACGATAAACTTTTTCAAAATTAACCAATGCCTGTTCTTTTGAATACCGGTACAAATTACAAACACCGGCTTTATATAAGGCATTTAAATTATCAGGATCTGTTTTTAAAATCTGTTCAAAATAAGGAAACGCATTTTTATACTGTCCTTTTCTATAACATCTTTCGCCAGTATGTTTCAATATTTTAATATTCTGCCCCTCGCTTACCTGAATACAGGTAAGCATTACAGAAAAAAAAATGACTAAGACCTTCATTATTTTTCGCGGTTATTTCTTCACGATTTTAAATTCTGTTCTTCTGTTCAATTCTCTACCTTCCGGTTCGTCGTCATTAGATGCCAAAGGTCTGGATTCACCATAACCTTCGTACGATAATCTATCTTTTGCAATTCCTTTTGCAACCAACCAATTAACTACAGTCTGTGCACGTTTTTTAGATAATACCTGATTGTACTGATCAGAACCTTTACTATCTGTATGCCCCGCAATTTCAACTTCCATAGAAGGATTGTTCTTTAACAGATCCAGCAAATTATTTAATTCTTTATTGGATGCTGGTTTTAATGTTGCTTTGTCAAAATCAAAATAGATATTTCTCAATACGTAAATATTGCCGACAGCCAATTTTTTCAATATCAGATTCTGAGTAATTTCCTGCTTACTAGGTGCCTTAGGTGGTACAGGGAATGTCTTATTAACAAATCCATACCCTTCTTTTTCTGCAGACAATGTATATAATGTTGCCACTTCATTATTAACAATAAATGAATATAGTCCATCCGGACCGGTTGTTACTGCTGAAACCAACTCTCCGTTTTCATTGGTTAACTGCACGGCCGTTTGAATAGGTAAACCGGTCTCTGCATCTTTAATCACACCCTTGATTGTGATCGGCATCAATTCAACTGCTGCAACCGGAGTATTCGTATTAGCTACTGCAGTAGGATCTGTAGTTGTATTCGCAGCAATAACTTCAGGTGCTTCTAAGTGCATGGCCTTCATTTTTGCAATCAATGCATTACGATCTTCTCTTGGTGGCATTGAGATCATATAAATATCTTTTTCGCCCAAACCATCATCTTTCGCGGAAGCATAATAACCATGAGAACCATCACCTGACAATACAAAGTAAATATCGTTATCGGCAGAGTTAATAGGATATCCCATATTTATCGGCTCTGTCCAGTCATTGCTTGTTGAATCATAATATGTTTTAAAAATATCATATCCACCCATACCTTTATGTGCTCTGGATGAGAAATACAATGTTATACCATCGAAGTCCATAAACGGGCCTTCATCATCTTCAGGTGTATTAATTTTTGGTCCAAGGTTTTCGGGTTTCCCCCAATAACCTCTTTCATTCATTTTAACCATATATAAATCCAGCCCGCCATATCCGCCTTCACGGTTACTGGCAAAAAACAAGGTTGTACCATCCGGAGAAACAGCAGCGGCATTCTCATAATTAGATCTGCTATTTACAGAACCTTCTATTGGCATAGGTTTAGACCATGAACCATCTGCACGTTGCTTGCAATAATAAATATCACCTGCCCCGTCATCTTTATAGATGAATAATTCAGAACCATCGGCAGAAAGAGCTATACTGGCATCGTGGCCATCGGTATTAATATTTGTACCGATATTTTGTGGAGCCCCCCACTGTCCGTTAACTTTTTTAGATATGTATATATCTTCATAATATTGGCCGGTTTCGTCTAGCATGCCTCCCGTACTTCCCGGTCTTCTGGAAGTAAAAATCATGACCTTTTCATCTGCAGATATTACCGGAGCAAAGTCCGGAGATGAAGAATTTAATACATTACTTACTGTTTCAATTTTAACATCCACCGGATGTGCCATGAATTCTTTACCATTTTCACACTCATACAGCCTGCGGTCAACTTTTTTTATTAATGGGCTATCGGGTTCAAGTGTTGCTTTGAATTTTGCATAATATTCTGAAGCTTCTTCAAACCGGTGATTTTCCTGATACGCAACCCCCAAATTGAATAAAATATCTTTATCTACTTTAGGATCAATTTTATAGGCACTTTCAAAAAAGGAAAGACATTTATGGGGATAATCAGATTTAAGATATTCAACACCGATTTTATTGTTTAAGCTCGCGTTCGTTTGATTTAGTTTATAAGCCTGTAAGTATAAGTTCAATGCGGTTTTATGATCTCCGTTCTGTACAGCAGCGTCGCCATCTTTAATGTATCTTTTTTCGTTTTGTCCAAAACCTAAAATAATAATACCAATAGTGAAATACCCTAAAAATAAAATTTTAGAAACGAGCAATCGATAATTGTTTGATTTCATAAGACTTAAAATTTCTCGAAATAATCTATATTTCTTCTTTAACACGAACTTAAATGTAAAGGTTACGTTTGATTAATACAATTTTTTGAAAGAAAGTTTCTCATTTACCCTAAATTGGGTTTAATTAAGTTTAATCGAAGGAATACATAATATTTAGTAAATTGGCGACCCATATTAGATTCCAGTATTAATTATGAAAATGAATGCAAAATTCATCAGCAGTTACGATGATTACAAAAAGTGTATTGAAACAAAAACTCCTGAATATGCATTTATAGGACGCTCAAATGTGGGCAAATCATCATTGATTAATTCGATAACAGGTGTCAAAAATCTGGCGATGACTTCTTCTAAGCCGGGCAAAACACAACTTATCAATTTGTTCAATATTGAAGATACCTGGATTTTAGCTGATTTACCCGGATATGGATTTGCCAAAGCAAGTCAATCCAGCAGAATAAAATGGGGAAGAATGGTGCATGATTATCTAAAGAACCGTTCTAATCTTACCAATGTCTTTTTACTGGTAGACTCCAGACATGAACCCATGAAATCCGATCTGGAGCAGATTTCATGGCTCGCAAGCAACGGAATACCCTTTAGTTTGATATTAACCAAAGTTGACAAAATGTCAACCAGTCAAACAAATATAAATGTTGCCAAATGGGTTGCAGAATTAAATAAAAACTGGGAAGAATTACCCAAAATGTTTATAACATCTTCTGAATCAGGAAAAGGTAAAGAAGAATTATTAACTTATATAGCAGAAATTAATAAACAGATTTTGAATTAAAGGCAATACTTACAATGATTTTTCATATAATTGTAAATTAAACCGTAACCAATTATTAGATTATGAAACAGCTCTTATTTGCACTGGCTATTGGCTTAGTTACTTTCATTTCGTACAAAGAAATTCAGGCTCAGACTACACCTTCTAAAGTTGTTCCGGCGGCTCAGTATTATGAAGGCGGTCAAACTGCAATGTATCAGTTTATCAACTCTCAGTTGATATATCCTCCTGTTGCAAAAAGAAACAGAATTCAGGGTGAATGCATTATCGGCGGCGTATTAGAGGCCGATGGTACAATGTCAAACGTATCTGTAGTAAAAAATATTGGCGGTGGTTGCGGCGAAGAAGCTGCCCGTATCGTAAAGTTATTAAAATTCCGTGCTCCGGGTTTCAAATCACAAACAAGTATTCCGGTATATTTCAAATTATAAATTATCATCGTTCATTTCGAATATTAATTAAAAATGGAGTTAAGAGAAGTAGCAGCAGTATCAGGCAGAGGTGGTTTATTCAAAATCCTTAAACCAACTAAGAATGGTGTAATCCTTGAAGCAATTGATGCTTCAAAAAAACGTTTTGTGGCTGGTGCCAATGAGAGAGTTTCAATATTAAATGAAATTTCGATTTACACTACAGATAAAGACGGTTCTGTTCCCTTAGAAGAAGTGTTGCATAAAATCAAAGCTAAATATGATGCAGATACCAAAATCACGGCAAAGTCTTCAAACGATGATCTAGGAGCATTTTTAGCGTCCGTTCTTCCTGAATATGATCGTGAAAAAGTATATCATTCTGATATTAAAAAATTAGCAAACTGGTATTCAATTTTACTGGCTAACTTTCCTGAAATTTTAGTTGCTAAAAAAGAAGAAACTAAGGCTGAAAAGAAAAGTACCGAAGCGAAAACTGACGAGGCGCCAGCTGCAACAGAAGAAGCTCCTGTAAAAAAAGCAGCAGCTAAAAAAGCTAAAGCTACTGATGAGGAAGCTCCGGCAGCTCCCGCTAAAAAAGCAGCAGCCAAAAAGACTGCAAAAGCTAAAGGTGAGTAATCCGTTAGAAATATTTGAAATCTCTATACCAGAACATCCGGAGCTCGATACTCCGGATGTTTCTCTTTTTAAGGCCAGCCTCACCAAACAAATTTTATTCTTACTGGAAAAAGATCCTACCTCGTTATGGAATGGACTTTACCGAATTGATGTTGCAGAAAATAAAGTAAAAGAAATTTTTTCAGGTGTACCCGACAGCAGTGAGGTTGCACATAAACTATGTGCATTGATCCTTGAAAGGCTTATTCAAAAAATGCATTTCCGAAGAAAATATGCTGCAGGATCAGACGAATCGCTTTAGTGTTTCTCTGACAGAAGCTACATACCAGCCTCCAAATAAATTTACGTGTACCAAAAGTGGATATAAATTATAAATATCCATACGTGTGTCATAAAATCCTTTATCCAAGGGTAGAATTTCATTATATGCCTGATAGAATTCATCTTCAAAACCGCCGAACAATTTTGTGAAAGCTATTTCAATTTCGCGGTTACCATAATACGTTGCGGGGTCAACAAGACAAACGGTACCAGATTGATTGAGTGTAAAATTGCCGCTCCATAAATCTCCATGCAGCAACGTTGGTCTGGATTGTGTAAGTAAATCAGGTAATCGATTGCTCAACTTTTCAATCATAACCATAATTTCAGAACCCAATACTTTTTCTGCTTTCCTGGCCTGAGGCAGAATTCTTTCTTCAATAAAAAAATCTACCCAATTACTGTTTTGTTTATTTGATTGAGGCAAAGAACCTATGTAATTATCGTATTCTAAACCAAAAGATGTGCTTGTTACCTTATGAAGTATTGCCAGTGTGCGCCCAAAATCAGCCCAAAAGTCTGCAACACGCTTACCGGGTTCAATCAATTTTAATATGAAATAACTGATGTGATCTATCGTTCCGAAACCAACAACTTCAGGCGTGTTATCCGGAAGTACGTTTCTAAGTAATGCTAAATTTTTAACTTCTTTTTCAAACATGTCAACCAAGCCTGCACGATTGGTTTTAATAAAGAAATTTCCATTCGAAGATTTTACTGCAAATGCTCTACTTGTATTCCCTCCACCTATAGGACGAACTTCACTGACCTTTACATCCGTGCCCGCCACTTGAATCAATAAGGATTCAATAGTTTCTTTATTCATTTGTACACAATTTGTAGTGCTAAAACATTAGATAGAATGTTCGGTACGAATATAGCGTAATAATTCATAGGATGAACGCTCCAGCATATCAAAAACTTCATAAAATCCCTCGGTACCGCCGTAATATGGGTCAGGCACATCTCGGCCTTTAAAATCAATATCAAAGTCCCGCATTTTAAAAACTTTAGCATTGACTTTAACTAAAGGAAACATGGATTTAATATTGTTTAAATTGTTGTCGTCCATTGCAAGAATATAATTCTGATCTAATAAATGTTCCGCAATAAATTCCTGTCCTTTGTGATTTAATACCACACCTTTATGCATGCATGTTTTTATAGCCCGCGAATCCGGATCATCTCCAATATGATATCTGCTTGTGCCGGCCGAATCTATATAAAAGTGTTCCTGAAGCCCTTCTTTCTCTACTGCTTTTTTAAATATTCCTTCAGCCATGGGTGATCTGCAAATATTGCCTAAGCACACAAACAGTACATTTATTTTATTCATTTTTTTGTATTAATTTGTAAGACAAAATAACGCAAAATTTGTGGGTAAAAACTCTATACTATTCAATAGTTAGTATATCTTTTTCGGAAAATATGCGTAAAAATTAGTACCTTGTTAACCAATGTTAATGCGTTTAACAACTAAAAATGAAAAACGAGAACAAATTTTATGTAAAGATTTTCACCTTATACCTACTTATTTTTGTAAGTTTTTTAGTGAAATCATACACAAAACCCAATTTTTCTATGTTGGTATCTGTTGTGAAAAATTCGCAACAGTTTAGCTCTGTATCTGAAATTTTCAAAAAGCCGATCACACCACATCAGGCCCGTTAAAACATTTCTCTTTAATTTAATATTAAATTTTAGGTTTTTGTTTTGAAACTTTTCAGTCATTGTCTATACTTGTAATATATTATTAGATAATAATAATTATTAACAAGTATTGATTCAAAATAATCTACATAACCCTATTTCCTTAGAAGAAATAAAAAACAAATTAACTGCGTATGGTATGAAAGCCACGCACCAGCGGTTAGTTGTTTACAATTCTTTGCAAAGAATGTGCTTCCACCCTTCTGCTGAAGAGGTATATTCAAACATTCATCCTGAAAATCCTTCCATATCTTTAGCCACTGTCTACAATACACTTGATAGTTTTGTTGAGGCTAAATTAATTACTAAAGTATCTTCTGAAGCAGGTAAAAGCCGATACGATTTTAATACCGTTCATCATCATCATATTCATCTGACAAATACCGATGAAATTATTGATTATCATGATACAGAATTACAGCAATTAATTATTGGGTATTTAGAAAAGAAAAAGATTAGCAATCTTGTTATTAGTGATCTTCAGCTGCATATTAAGGCTCAAAAAATAAATCCTGAAAGGGAGATTCACATTAAATAAATTGTTCACTATAAAAAATAAATCTATATGTCATTAGTAGGAAAAAAAGCACCATCATTTGTTGCTCCGGCTGTTTTAAACGGTTACGAAGTTGTTGAAGAATTTTCATTGGATCAGTATTTAGGCAAAAAATATGTTGTTTTCTATTTCTATCCGAAAGATTTCACATTTGTTTGCCCAACAGAAATTTTAGCCTTTCAGGAAAAACTAGCTGCTTTTGAAGCAAAAGATACGGTTGTTGTTGGTTGCTCTACAGATACAGAGAATTCTCACTTCGCATGGTTATCTATGCCTAAAAATAAAGGTGGTATTCAAGGCGTGAAATATCCATTGGTTGCTGATACTGCAAAAACTATTGCTACAAACTTTGGCGTACTAGGCGGCAATTTTGATGTTGACGATAATGGCAACATGATTTTCATTGGTGCACCAATTGCATACAGAGGAACGTTCTTAATCGATAAAGGTGGTATTGTACGTCATGAGACAGTTAACGACTTTCCTTTAGGCCGTAATATCGATGAGACACTACGTATGGTTGAAGCATTACAACACGTTGAGAAATTCGGCGAAGTATGTCCTGCTAACTGGGGTGAAGGTAAAGAAGCAATGAAAGCTACTGTTGAAGGCGTTTCTGAGTACTTAGCTAAAAATTAGTTGTCAGTTGCTAGCTTCTAGTTACCAGACGGTAAAACAACAAAGTCCCGCTAATCGGCGGGACTTTATTATTATTTATACTCAATATTATTATTACTTTTCTTTCATCTAAAAACTAAAGGCTAATACTTAGCAATTTTTTCGTCTATAAACTAGTTCCTAGCAACTGGCAACTACTCTTCCACATAATCCAGATCTTTACCAAACGTTTCGGGTAAACGGGAAATTGCCCAAAATGCCATTGCAAATAATATTGCTGTAACAACAAGTGCTGCCATAGCCAGGTTTCCTAATTTTTCAGGCCCTTTTAAATAATCAAATAGTATAGCGATCAGTACCAACGAACCTCTCACAAAATTAGGTACAGTGGTTGCTGTTGTAGATCTGAGGTTTGTTCCGAACTGTTCGGATGCAACCGTAACAAACATGGCCCAGAAACCCACTGAGAAGCCTAATAGCGTAATCATGATATAATATACAGCTGCTGTCACATTGGAAAGATTCAGATAGAGCAAAATCAATACAATACAGAATACATAAAAAATATAGAAAGCCTTCTTGCGGCTTTTTAGCCATTGTGATAAAGCACCGCTGGCAATGTCTCCAAATACCAAACCGGAATAGCAAAACATAATGCTGTATTCACGTTCAATCAATCCATCTCCGCTGATTCCAAACTCTGCGGCAAATTCAGGTGCTCGTCCAATTAAAATTCCTATTACAAACCAGATCGGAGAACCTATTAAAATGCAGTATAGATATTTAAGCGCAATCTTCTTATTCCTGAACAAATCAAAAAAGTTTCCGTGACGTACGTCTTCACGTTTTGATTTTTCAAACATACCAGATTCGAACACGCCTATCCTAAGCATTAACAGCGACAACCCCAATCCTCCACCTATAAAATATGCTACCTGCCAGCTTAAAAACTTTCCTATCAATGCGGCTATAATTGCACCGGTAACGCCTACAGAAGCGACAATCATGGTACCATAACCACGCTTTTCTTTGCTCATTACTTCACTTACCAAGGTAATGCCTGCTCCTAACTCTCCTGCCAAACCAAAGCCTGCAATAAATCTTAAAATACCATAGGCTAAAAAAGCCTGATCTTTATCCTGAAACACATCAACAAAACCATTTGCAATATTGGCTAGTGAATACATGATAATTGAACCGAACAACACCGATAAACGGCCTTTTTTATCACCTAAAATTCCCCAGAAAATGCCTCCTACAAGCATTCCGATCATTTGAATACTTAATAACGATTGAAATTCTTCGATAATATTTTCCTGAATGCCAATCCCTTTCAAACTTTTTACCCCGATAATTAAAAACAATACAAGGTCATACACATCAACAAAATAGCCCAATGCGGCTACCAGTACGGTTGTTGTAATGGCTTTTTGTGCAACAGAATCAGTAGTATTTGGTATCATATTCATATATCTTTTCAATAAAAATCTTCGCAAAATACAAAACTGTTGGATGCTTATCAAACATATACTATTTCGTACCTTGCAGTAATTATGAAATTCATATACGATCTATCTATACACACCTATAATTTGCTTATTGCTGTTGCCAGATTGACGGGCAATAAAAAAGCATCACTAATTTCTTCAGGAAGGGCAGAAACTTTTTCAAAAATAGAGCAATTAAAAAAATCCTCTACAGAACCTGTTATTCTTTTTCATTGTGCTTCTTTAGGGGAATTTGAACAAGCGAGGCCTGTTATTGAATCCTGGAAGAAGAAATATGTAACTCACAAAATCGTAGTAAGTTTTTATTCTCCTTCGGGTTATGAAATCAGAAAAAAATATTCGCACGCAGATTTAATCATTTATTTACCTTCTGACACAAAAAAAGAAGCCTTTCAATTTATCAATATACTGAAGCCAGCAATTGTATTTATTGTCAAATATGAATTTTGGTTAAACCTGTTAGATGCCATAAGCGCGAAAAAAATACCCTTATTTCTTATATCCGGCGTATTCAGAGAAAAATTACTTTTCTTCCGGAAAGGTGGTGGCTTTATGCGCAAACGCTTACATGCATTCACACATTTTTTCCTGCAAGACCATAACTCGGGTAAACTGTTAACATCTATTGATTTTAAAAACTGGAGCGTATCCGGAGATACCCGGTTTGACCGTGTACAGCAAACTGCAAGCTCTGTCATTCAAATTCCTA
>Ga0210397_10001602_pt1 | contig 14506 bp, 13 predicted proteins | sample IncBWH2OmetaG_FD_160126 | JGI IMG/M metagenome (GOLD analysis project Ga0210397, IMG submission 160126) | Forest soil microbial communities from Barre Woods Harvard Forest LTER site, Petersham, Massachusetts, United States - Inc-BW-H-2-O ...
GGTGGCGATGATGTCGACGCGCGAGTCGAGGTCGTCGATCCAGTCCACCGGGACCTCGTGGATGCGCAGCCCGGCGCGTTCGGCCAGCACGAGCAGCTCGGTGTCGAAGAACCAGCCGGTGTCCGTGGTGAGCGGGAGGAGCGCCCGCGCCTGGTCGCGCCTGATCGCCTTGAAGCCGCACTGCGCGTCGGAAAAGCGCGCCCCCATCAAGGACCGCAGCAGCAGGTTGTAGCCGCGCGAGATGAGTTCCCGCTTGGGCCCGCGGATGACCCGGGAACCACGGGCGAGCCGGGTGCCGATGGCCAGGTCGCTGTGCCCGGACAGCAGCGGCGCCACCAGCGGGAGCAGGGCGTTCAGGTTTGTCGACAGATCGACATCCATGTAGGCGAGGACTCCGGCCTCGCTCTGCGACCAGATAGCCCGCAGCGCCCGGCCGCGCCCCGGCAGCTCCATGTGGACGGCGCGCACCTCGGGCAGCTCGCGGGCCAGCCGGTCGGCGATCACCCAGGTAGCGTCGGTACTGCCGTTGTCCGCGATGGTGATCTGGGCGCGAAACGGGAAGCTATCGCGCAGGTAGGCGACCAGCCGCCGCACGCTCGGCGCAAGATCACGCTCCTCATTACGAACAGGTACCACAATGTCCACATGGGGAACTCTCATGGCAATGAGGATCGGCGACCACGCTCCGTGGCGGCTGAAGCCACCTTATGTGCGCGCTATGAGCCCGGCACCTGCTCACGCGAGCACCACCACGTGGACCGGCCGCCGACCGTTCCATGCCGCATCTCGGCACCACACCGCGGGCAGCTGCCGCCGGGGTGCCGGGCCGCGATGACGTCGCCGGTGTGCACGCCGCCCCTGGCGATGGCGGACTCCAGGGCGGATTCGAGCGCGCGGTAGAGGCGGTCCGCATCCGCCGGGTCGAGCGTGTCGGTCCGGGCGGCCGGATGCACCCTGGCCTGCCAGAGGATCTCGTCGGCCAGCAGGTTTCCCACGCCGGCGATCCTGGACTGATCGAGCAGCCGGGCCTTGACCGCGACCGAACCCCGGGTGATCAGGCTGCGGAAATCCGCCGGGGTGACCTCGGCGGCGTCCGGCCCCAATGCGTCGATGTCGGGGTTGAGCCGGACCCGTCCGAGCCTGCGCTTGTCGAACAGGACCAGGCTGCCGCCGTCGGCGAAGCCGAGCGTGAACCTGTCCCACTCGGGCTTGCGCGGCTGCGCGTCGCGCCGTCGCGGCCCGCCGCCTTCGGCCGCGATACCGTCCCCGGAGGTGACTACGATCCGGCCGCCCATGCCGAGGTGAATGCCGAGGTCGGGCCCGTCCTCGGAGGTCTCGCACCAGATCGTCTTGCCCCGGCGGCGGGCCGCGGTGAGCGTTCGGCCGGTCAGCGCGGCGCGCAGCTCACCGGGGGAGTGCGGGCGGCAGACGAACGTGTCGCTGTCGTCGACGTACGTGATGCGCCGGCCCAGCGCCTCGTCGGCGATCAGGCGGCGGGCGGTCTCGACCTCGGGCAGTTCAGGCATTCCTTCGTTTTACCGGTCCCAGCGGCGGTCCGCGGCCGGACGCGCTGGATCCGGGGTTTCACGGCGCCAGAACGCACTGGATCCGGGGTTTCATGGCGTTTCAGCTGGCCCGGCGCCGGCTCGAGCCGCGGTGACCGCGACCGTGGCGTAGTGCATCATGAAGCCGCCCCCCGCCGCGTCGACGGCGGCGCCGATCCCCGCCAGGACCTCCCGCTGCCCGGCCGCCGGGATCTGCGCCCAGAACCCGGACGTCGGCAGCTGGTCCAGCCACTCGTCCCTGGTGTAGCGGCGGTCCCAGTCGAACCGCCACTGCTCCGGCTCGCCGAACGCGGCCGCCTGCCGCATCCCCTCAGCGGCCTTGGCGCACGGCCCCCGGTAAGCGTCCGGGCCGCCGTGCCCGGCTCCGCCCCGGAAGAGCGGCGAATCAGGCATCACCCGACGGTAGACCGCGGCGAACGCTTCGGCCAGGTCGGACGGGGGCTGGAAGGCGTTCCAGAACACGGCCAGCCGCCCGCCGGGACGCAGCGCCCGCGCCGCCGCGGCCGCGCCGGCCACCGGGTCCACCCAGTGCCAGGCTTGCCCGGAGACGACCGCGTCGAATGCGCGGCCGGCGCTGGGCCAGGCCTCGAACGTCGACACCTCGACCTCGAGCCCGTGCCGCCGGGCCAGGTCCGCCATCCGCGCGTCGGGATCGACCCCGAGCACCCGGCAGCCGGCCGCCTGGAACTGCCTGGCCACGATGCCGGTCCCGCAGCCGACGTCGAGGACCTCGGGGACGTCGGGGCGGTGCTGGCTCCGCGCGGCGGCGGCCGCGATCCGGTCCACTAGCGCGTCGGGGTAGCGGGGCCGGGCCCGGTCGTAGCGGTCGGCATCCAGGCCGAACGACTCGGCTATCTCCCGGGCCTGATGGGACTCGCGGCCGCCGAACGGCGTTCGGGCCGGAGGTAGAGTGGGCATGCGCCCACCGTAAGTGGGCGCATGCCCACCTGACAATCGGTTTCGCGTGCGGCGAAGGAGGGATGCCCGGTGCCGACCGGGGTGGCCCTCCGCGACCCGCGCGAGCAGATGTTCGCCGCCGCCGAGCGCATCCTGCTCAGGGAGGGGCCGCACGCGCTGACCAGCCGGGCGGTCACCACCGAGGCCGGGGTGGCCAAGGGCGTCCTGCACCGGCATTTCGCCGACTTCGATGCCTTCCTCGCCGAACTCGTGGAAGACCGCATCGTCCGGATCGGTGCCCAGGGCGCCGCCCTGCACGAATCCGCCGGCACCGGCACCGTGGCCGGCAACCTCACCGGCGTGCTGACCGGCCTGTTCTCCTCGGTCGCCGTGGCGATCGTCGCCCTGATCACCTTCCGGGACGACCTGCGGGCCCGGCTCCGCGCGACGACCCCGCGGGGTGTCCCCCTGCTGACCGAGGCCGGGGCCATGATCGCCTCCTACCTGACCGCCGAGCGGGACCTGGGCCGCATCGCGGCCGACGCCGACGTCGGCACGCTCGCTCCGACGCTGCTAGGAGCCGCGCACCTGCTGTTCGCCGACCGCACGGGCGCCGCGCCCGAGCCCGCAGCCGTCCGCAAGGTCGTGACCACGGTCATCGCGGGCGTGATCCGGGACGACATCCCCGGGCCCGCGACCAGCGGCTAGCCGTTGGCGGGGAGGATCGCGGCGAAGCGGTCCGCCGCCTGGCCGAGCTGGGTCAAGATCCGCTGCCGGGCCGGGGCGTCGAGCGGGGTATCGGGGCGCGCGATCAGCTCCTGCAACACCGGGACCAGCGGCGCGTACTTGCCGGCCAGCCTGTGCAGCCGCGGGCCGGTGGTGTGGATCAGGCCGACGCCGTTGTCGGTGAAGTCGGAGACCTTGATGACCCGCGCCCACGGGTCGCGCCGCAGGCTCTCCGCGACGTGCTCGCGGTACTGTTCGTCCGCGTCACGGCCCGGCGCGTACTCCGGGTTCGTCACCGCCGCCACCAGCGCGGCCACCCGCGGCCCGAACTCCTCCGCCAGCGCCGCCAGCGCGGCCGCGCGGGTGCCGTCCGGGGCCAGTTCGGCGGCGTGGTCCTCGACCGCGTCGTGCAGCAGGGCGGCGCAGACCACGTCGCCGTCGCGCACGCCGTAATGCGACATGATCCGGATCGCGACCCGGAGCAGGTGGTTGACGTACGGTTCCCGCTCGCGGCGGTCGGCGGCGTGCAGCCGTCCCGCGAGGGCGAGGGCATGGTTCAGGCGGCGCTGGTCCGCCTGCGGCCACGCCTCGATCTCGGCCGCGAACCTGGCGCGCAGGCCCTCCTCGCCATAAGCCGAGGTAATCGCGTGCAGCGGCATGGTCGCCACCAGACGGCGCTCGCCACTGTCCATGCCCTAGAACTAGCACACCGTCGGCCCGCGGCGCGGCGCGCCAAGTATCTGTAGTTTAAGATTATGTATATGCAGATATACACGGCGGACCGGATCGAGCGGGTCCGGGCGGACTGGGTCGGCCAGTGCCCGGACCTCGATACCTCGCCGATGGAAGTCATCGGCCGAATCCTGCGCGCCGAGCACCTGGCGGGCGCCCGCATCCGGCGCGTCCTGCGGGCCGAGGGCCTCGACCGGGGCGGTTTCGATGTGCTGGCCACGCTGCGCCGCGCTGGGTCGCCGTACCGGCTGACCCCGACCAGGCTGTACCAGGAACTCGTGCTGACTTCGGGCGCCATCACCCACCGGGTCGACGCGCTGGCCCGGGCCGGGCTGGTCGAGCGGGTGTCCGGCGGCCGTGATCGCCGCAGCACCCTGGTCGGGCTGACCGACGAGGGCAGGGCCGTGGCCGACCGCGCCATGGCCGCCAACCTGGAATGCGAGGCGGCGATGACCGGCGCGCTGGCCGACGCGGACCGCGAGACGCTCGCGGCGCTACTGAAGAAGCTCTTGGACGGACTCGAGGCGGAGGAGGCCGAGGTTCAGTGAAGGCAGACGACACGATCGTTGTCATCGGCGGCAGTTCCGGGATCGGGCTGGCCGTGGCCCGGCGCAGTCTGGACGACGGAGCCACGGTGGTGATCGCCGGCCGGTCGCGGTCGCGCCTCGACGCGGCCCGCGCCGAGCTCGCCCAGCCTGAAATGGCACAGACCGGAGCGCCGGCCGGCCGGCTGAGTGCGCATCCGGTCGACATCGGCGACCCAGCCCAGGTCACCCGGCTCTTCGAGCGGGTCAGAACGCTCAGCCACCTGGTTGTGACCGCCGCCGACCTACCCTACGGTCCGGTGGTCAGCCTGTCCGAGGACAGCATGGTACGAGCGGTCCGGTCCAAGATCCTCGGCCCGCTGTTCGCCGCCCAGCAGGCCGCGCCGCGGATCACGAAGCCAGGCAGCATCACCTTCACCTCGGGCATCGCCGCCTCCCGGCCTGCGCCCGGGGGCGCGCTCGCCGCCACCGTCAACGGCGCGCTCGAGTCGATGGTCCTGGCCCTGGCGCTCGAGCTGGCGCCGATCCGCGTCAACGCTGTTTCCCCTGGATGGGTGGACACCCCCGTGTGGGACCGGCTGGCCACGGCTGATGTCAAGAAAGCCAGGATGGCCGACCTGGCTGCCCGCCTGCCCGCGCGCCGCCTCGGCCGTCCCGAGGACATCGCGAACGCCGTCGCCTTCCTGATCGCTGACAACTTCGTCACCGGTACCGTCCTGCACGCCGAGGGTGCCCAGGTGCTCGTATAGCCCCGCCTGGTGTCAGGGAACGACGCAGGTCAGCGTGATGGTGGCGGTCTGCCCGGCGGTGACGACGGCCGACGTCGGCTGCGAGCACGGCAGCTCCCGGCTGTGCCCGCCGTCGATCTCCATGACGTCAGGCGACCGGCCGGAGACCTGGTACCGGCCTGGCGGCAGCGGTACCGAGAACGTTCCCGAGGACCCGACCGTGACCGTGACGGGCTGGTGTCCCGCCGAGGTGACGGTCACCGTGCCGGACATGGCCCGCTCACCAGGCTGCTTGCCGCCCGGAGCCAGCGGACCGCCCTCCATGACCAGCCTGCCCGTAAGGTGACCCGAGGCCGGCGGCTGAGCGGCGGCCGAGGCGCACCCGGTCGCCAGCCCCGTCAGCAGGAGCCCGCCGAGCAGACAGACAGGCACGCGTATCAGTTTCATTGCTCCCCCTCATCCCGGTCGGTGCCCTTTGGACGCATCTGCCCGCACGGCGGTTCCAGGACGGTCAGACCGGGGAGGCCTTCGGCTGTCCGGCGGGCTCGTGCAGCAGCGGGAGCAGGATGGCGAACCTGGTCATGCCCGGGTGGCTGGTCACGATGATGGCGCCGCCGTGGGCGGCCACGACCGCGTCCACGATGGCCAGGCCGAGGCCGGTGCTCTTGCCGGCCGCGCTGGCGTCCCGGGCTCGCCCGGCCTCGCCGCGGGTGAACCGCTCGAACAGCTCGGGCAGCAGCTCGGCCGAGATGCCGGGACCGTCGTCGGTGATGCTCAGCTCCGCCCGCGGGCCCGGCGGAGCGACGCCGCGCCGCACCACCGCGGTGCCCGGGGTGCCCGCGGGCAGCTCCGGGCTCGCGGTCGCGTCGCCGAGGGTGAGCGCGACGCGGACCGTCGAGCCTGGCGGGGTGTGCTTGCCCGCGTTGCTCAGCAGGTTGGCGAGCACCTGGTGCAGACGGTGCTCGTCGCCCTCCACCAGGACCGGCTCGTCCGGCAGTTCCAGCCGCCAGCGGTGGTCGCCGCGGGCCACCTGCGCGTCGCTGGTCGTCTCGATGGCCAGCCGGGACAGGTCCACTGGCTCGCGTTCCAGCGGCCGTCCGGCGTCGAGCCTGGCCAGCAGCAGCAGGTCGTCCACTAGGACGGTCATCCGGGCCGACTCGGACTCGACCCGGCGCAGCGCGTGGGTCACGTCCTCGGGCACCGGCCCCGGATGCCGCAGCGCCAGCTCGGCGTAGCCGCGGATGGCGGACAGCGGAGTCCGCAGCTCGTGCGAGGCGTCGGCGGCGAACCTGCGCAGCCGGGCCTCGCTGGCCGCGCGCCGCCCCAGCGCCCGCTCGACGTGGAACAGCATCCGGTTGAAGGCGGCCCCGACCCGGCCCACCTCGGTCCGCGGGTCACTGTCGGGGACGCCGGCCGGGAGCGTGACCTCACCCGAATCGAGCGGCAGCTCGGTCACCTTGGTCGCGGTGGCCGCGACCCGGCGCAGCGGCCGGAGCGAGAGCTGCACCATCGCGGTCCCCAGGGCCAGGGCCAGCACCAGGACGGCCGCGTACACCACGTGCTGGGTGTCCTCGACGTTCGCCAGCGTGCCCTGGACCGTGGCCAGGGGCAGCCCGGTGACCAGCGTCGTGCCGTGCTCCGGGCCGGCCACCTTGGTCAGCAGGAACTCCCCGCCGAGGGAGCTGAGCGTCCGGATGTACGTCCTGGCCGGCGGCGGTCCGGGCGGGCCCGGACCGGCCTCACCGGACGAGGGCTGACCGGACGAGGGCTGACCGGACGAGGGCTGGCCGTGGCCGGACGGCAGGGCTACGAGCATGGCCTGGTCCGGGACGGACAGCCGGCACGGCTGTTTCACCGTGTTCTTGTAGCCGACGGAATTTCCGGCCAGCAGGAGCTCGAAGGTGCCGGGCGCCTGCCCGCCGTTGCTGCACAGCCCGTAGCCGCCCGACGCGGGCAAGTAGGCGGTCTGGCGGGGGGTGTCGTGATCAGGGTCGCCGGTGCTGCGCTGGACGCAGCTGTACCAGGTGTCGGTCGCGGTCTGCAGCTGCTGGTTCAGCGAGGACATCAGCGACCGGTTGAGCGAGTGATCGGTGACCACGCTGACCGCGACGCTGGCCACGCCGAACAGCAGCGCCAGCCCGATGATGAGCTTGCCGCTGATGGTGCGCAGCGAGAACAAGGCGGCCAGCCGGGCGAACCCCCGCGCAGGCGAAGCGGACGACCCGGACATCAGCCAGCGGGCTTCAGCACGTACCCGACCCCGCGGACCGTATGAATGAGCGGCACCCGGCCGACGTCGATCTTCTTGCGCAGGTAGCTGATGTAGAGCTCGACGACGTGGGCCTGACCGCCGAAGTCGTAGTTCCACACCCGGTCCAGGATCTGCGCCTTGGACAGCACCCGCCTGGGGTTGCGCATGAGGAACCTGAGCAGCTCGAACTCGGTCGCGGTCAGGTCGATGAGGTCGCCGCCCCGGCGGACCTCGCGGGCGTCTTCGTCCATGGTCAGGTCGCCGACCACCAGCGATCCCTCGGTCCGCGCCCGGGTCAGGTTGGCCCGGCGGAGCAGGCCGCGCAGCCGGGCCAGCACCTCTTCCAGGCTGAACGGCTTGGTCACGTAGTCGTCACCGCCGGCCGTGATGCCGGCCACCCGGTCTTCCACCGCGTCCCGCGCGGTCAGGAACAGCACGCACACCTGCGGGAGCTCGGCGCGCAGACGGCGCATCACCTCGAGGCCGTTGAAGTCCGGGAGCATGATGTCGAGTACCACCGCGTCGGGGCGGAACTCGCGCGCGGTCCGCACCGCCTCCGCGCCGCTGCCCGCCGTGACGACGTTCCAGCCTTCGTAGCGCAACACGCTGGCCAGCAGTTCGGCCAGGCTGGGCTCGTCGTCGACGACGAGCACGCGCACCGGGGTGCCGTCCGGCCGCTGAACGTCCGCGTTACGCGCTCCGGGAGACTGCGCTGCCCCCGCGCCGTTGTTCTCCATGTTCGTCAAGCTCGCCCGTCTCAATCGGACCTGTGCCCAGTAGGCACAGGCCGAGATGTCATCTCAGGTTCTCATAACATGCGAACCGGGTCAGGCTCAGATCATGATCAGCTATGAATTAGCTCTGAGAGCCCGCTTCAGCCGGCGTCCATGACGCGCGCCAGCTTCGACCCGGAGGCCGAGGGTCTCGCGCCGGCCTCGCGCAGGACCGTGCCGACCGACTCGAGCATGGCCGCCGCCCCGGAGTCGGGCGACAGCGCCTCGACCTCGATCTCGCGCCAGGTCATCGGACCGCTGTCCGGCTCGTCGAGCCGGACAGCCGTCACCAGGTCGTCGGCGACCTCCACCAGGGGGGCTCCCGACGGTCCGGGCAGGGTTACCACGGTCCGTTCGGTATCGAGGATGGCCACCGGATGTAGCGGCTGACCTGCCGTGATGTCCTTAACCTGATCGGCCAGCCTGGCCGGCACGCTGCCGCTGGTCCCCTCGCCGAGTGGTGCGTGCAGTTCCTGCCTGGTGTCCTTGCGCACCGGCAGCTTGAGGTGCCAGCCCTCGTCGTCGCCGCCGACGCGGCGGCGCAGCGTGACCTTGTGCTGGATGAGCGCGAGGTCCTCGGTGTCGTAGTAGGTGGCGCTCAGGTAGATCCGCTTCGGATCCGCGAGCCGCTTGCCGCCGAGGTCCGGCAGGGTGCCGAGCTTCGGCAGGACGAAGTCGGCATCGGCGTCGTATTTCTGCTCGGTCTCCAGGTGGTCGCCCTTGCTGCTCGTCACGTTTCTAAGGCTACCCAGATGGCCGCGAACGCAACGACCGTATCGGCCTCAGCTGTGGTAGACCACGAAGCGCGTCGCGGACCGCTCGATCAGCAGGGCCTGGCCGGCCGTGGACGGCGCGGGCTCGTCCGCGGACGACCGCGGGTAAGCGTCCACGTGCAGGCGTGCCGCGCCCGGCTGACCCGCGGCGTCCCAGGCCCGCACGTGCGCGGCGAGGGCCGCGCCGAGTTCGGCGCCGTGCGGGCCGAACCCGGCTACCGCCAGGGCTAGCTGGCCCCGCCGCGGCCCGGGCGCCGGGACCATCTCGTCCGCGGTGAGCACGGCGATGCCGCCGGAGTCCACGATCCCGGCCGTGGCCGCTATCCCGGCGCCGCCCAGCGGCGCCCGGTCGAGCCGTCTCGGGACGTCCCCGGCCGCTACCTCCTCGGTGACCCCGCACGACCGGCTGTCACGGGTCGCCAGCCACAGCCCGAGTCCCCAGAAGACCTGCACCGAACTGGTGCGGACCCCGATGCCGAACCCGGCGGGCGGCTCGGCCATGAAGGCGGCCAGTGCCGCGCCGTCCACCTCGTGCCCGTCCGCCAGCGTGAGGCCGTCCGGCAGCATGACGGAGAGCCCCGGCTGGAGCACCACTGTGCGTTCCGGGCCGGCCAGCGACCCGCGCATCCGCATGAACCCGCACGGCGCGATGGACCGGCTGACCCAGTGCCGGCCGGATCCGGAGCGCCCGAACGCCACTGCGAGCTGTGACCCGCGGACGTCAAGCGGCACCACGATCCGGGCGCCAGGACCAGCCTGGTCCAGCCAGGCCGGGGCCAGGTCGCTGACCCCGACGGTGGCGATCACCCGGTCGTACGGCGCCCCGGCCGGGTAACCGTCCGCGCCGTCCGCGGCCACCACGGTCACGTCCGGGTACCCGGCGCTGGCCAGGTGCTCGCGGGCCCGGCCGACCAGGTCGGCGTCGATGTCCACGCTCACCACGGTGCCCGTCGGACCGACCAGATGCCGCATAAGCGCGGCGTTGTAGCCGGTGCCCGCGCCGATCTCGAGGACCCGCTGGCCCGGCGCGAGGGTCAGCTGATCCAGCATGATCGCCATGATGGCGGGCTGGGACGAAGAGCTGATCGGCTGGCCGTCGGCGTCGCGCTTGGTCACGATCGCGTCGTCGAGGTAGGCGTCCTCCGGCGGCAGGTGCGGCAGGAACAGGTGCCGTGGCACGTCGCGGAGTGCTGCGGCGATCCGCTCGTCGCCGATCCCGCTGGTCTCGATCACGTGGGCTAGCATGCGTTCCCTGAGCCGCGTTAGCGGAGCGGCCGGACCAGGATTGCTCATGGCTGGACTCCCCGGGTCGGCGGCGAGTCGGCTAGCCGCGAGAGCAGGCTCCGTGCCAGCGGCTGCTGGCCATTCCTCCCGCGACGCCAGCAGCTCATCGCCCGGGACCGTGGCGGCGGGGGCTCGCGGCAGGTCGCCGGGCCCGGGCAGCGCAAAGTTGGCGTCGGCGTGGTACTTCTGCCCGGTTGCCGGATGGTCGCGAGTGCTGTCCATCACGCTCTTCAGGGTACTTGCCGGTTGCGAGGAACCCCTGCAGGGCCGTCCGATCACTGGTCACTCAAGCCAGGCCGCATCGCGTGACGACATTGCCCAGGCGAGGTCACTCGCGTCCGGTACCGTCTACCCATGATCAGCATGAGCAACGCGGACGTGCGCGCGTCCACGGTTACCCGCGCCCTCGCGTGGAGCGCGGCCGCCGCCATTGCGCTGTCGTTGCTCATCATGGTGGTCGTTACCGCTAACGGCCCATCCGTAAGCGTCCCCAGCCTGACTCATCCAGCCGAAGGGCCGCCGTGGTGGCACTCTCTGCACCTTCGACCGGCTGTGATCCTGCTGTCGCTGTGGGCTGCGGCAGTCCTGGCAACCGCTGGGGTGACTGCCGGACTGGTGGCAATATCCCGGGGCGCCCGTCCGCCGGTCAGGCCGCTCCTCGTCGGCGTATTCCTGGTCATCACTGTCTTCACCGTGCTCCCACCAGGCGGCTCCACCGACACTGTCTCCTATGCCATCGACGGCAGCATCGTGGTGGCCGGACACAGCCCCTATACAATGACGCCTACCGAGTTCCTCGCGACCGGCGCCCAGATTGCCCGCAACAGCCCGGGGCCCTGGCAAAACAGCCTGTCGGACTACGGGCCGCTGGCAACCGCGTCGGAGTGGGCGGCGGCTGAGCTCGGCGGTAACTCGTTGGGGCGCATCACATTCTGGCTGAAGCTCTACACGTCACTAGCGTTCGGTGCGGTCGTGCTGCTCCTTGACCGGCTGCTGAGGGCGGATCCGGCAATGCGCCTGCGGGGCCACCTACTGTGGTCGGCGAACCCGCTGATGCTCTGGGAGATCGTGGCAAGCGGACACATCGACGGCGTTGCCGTTGCCTTCGGGCTCGCCGGGATTGTGGTGCTCCGTGTGGCGAGACCGGGCGCAGACCCCGGGCTGGGCCGGGCTTTTGTGTCCGGCCTGCTCGTCGGGGTCGCGATCGCCGTCAAGTCCCCATTCGCACTGTTCGCGCTGGGTGCCGGATGGGCGCTGCGCCGTCACCTGGCAGCTCTGGGCTCCTTTGCCGTCGGCTGTCTCGTAGCTCTTGCTCCTCCTTACCTGCTGGCCGGGCGTCCGGCCGTCACCGTGCTGTTCCTCCGCGCCAATGAGGTGGCATGGGACAACCTGTACCAGGTCTTCTGGCGATCGGTCGGATACGCGGGAAAGGATCCAGCGCACCTGGTCACCGTCGCGACCATTGTGTTCCTCATCGTGGCTGCCATCGTCTGCAAGCGGCTGCCGCCCCGCGTTCCTTCGCTGCCCGCAGTCACGCCCTCCCTGGCGCTCATCCTGGCGTGGACCTTTACCTGGCCGTTTCAGCGCCCCTGGTATGACGTCATGATCATCGCGCTGCTAGCGTTCTATCCGGCGTCGCGCCTCGACTGGGTGGTGCTCATACGGCTCTGCTTCGGCGCGATCAGTCACATGATGGCGGTGGTGCTTCCGCAGGGCAGGCTGCTCGCCCTACAGACCCTCGAGGCGGAGTGGATAACCTCGATCGCCCGCTTGCTCGCGCTAGGCGCGCTGATCTGGCTCTGCGTTTCCGGGCGCTGGGGCTGGCGGTCCCGGCCCGCCGAAGCCTCCGCCACGGCAGCCGAGCTGCGGCCGCTGGCCGGTGGTGTAGACCTGCCCGGATAATGGTTGGCGAGCGTCCGAGCATCCTTTGTCCCGCCATCATCACCCGCCGCAGCTCATCCCACACGTACGTAAAGTCGGCCGATAATTGGGTCATACGACCCCACAGGTCGAAAGTTCCGGTGGAACCAGCTGCTCAGTTCGTGCGTCCACGGTATGCGGCGGGCGTTGCCGGGCGAAAGCCAGACGTATTCGGCCCGGCTGATGATGGACTGCCACGCTGCCACTACATACTTGGAGCTCGCCGCCCCGCCCTGGATACTCACCCCATGACTAAGGTTCAGGGTGGTTGCTAGGGAATCGATGACGTCGGGACAACCTGGGCGGAGGGAGGCGAACCGGTTCGCGGAAATCGTCAGAGAGGTCTCGTCGGTGACGACGCATGCCCCCGTCGGGATCAGAATCCCGGCCGCGGCGCTGGCCGGCGCGGTGAGCGGCGCCACCTCGTCTAGCTGAAGAGCAGCTATGCCCAGGATGACGACGGCGAATGCGCCCACCAGCATTCGGCGGAACCACGGGGAGCCTGCAAGGCCCCCGGCCGCACCCCCGGCGGCCAGAGCGAGCCATGGTGCCGCAAAGGCCGGATAGTGATAGAAGAAGGCCGAGTAGAGGAGGATAAGGGCGCAGGTGAACGCCGCGGTAGCTAGCGAAAACCAGTCCAGATGGGACAGTCTGCGCCGCGCTCGCACATAACCGATAGCGATCGCTGCGGCTAGAATCGCGGTGACAGCCAGCGGCAACCACCCTGCACTGACCGAATGGATATGGGCCAGTACGCTCCCGGCGAAAAGCGAGTGTGCCCCGAAATGCAGCGACAACTTGCCTTTCTCGTTCAGCACGTCAATCAGGCCGGTCATGTGGGCGAGCCGCAGCGATACCGGTACAAAGGTCCCGACCCGGCTGGCCTGGTCAAGCAGCGTGCTGCGGATGAAAGTCACCGGCGCGGCCAGCACGAACGGAGCCGCTGACAGGACGAACCCAGCAGCCAACCCCGCCAAGTAGACCCGCGTCCGCCGTGTCCGCTGCTCGGCGACGAAAAGGCAGAGCACGAGCAATATCGCGCTGGGAACCACCGCCCAGAACTTCACCGCGCTTGCGACGCCGAGCGCCACCCCGGCCCAGGCCAGCCGGGCGGGACGCGCGAGCATGCCATTGCTGAAGGCGGCGCTCGCTGCTACCAGGCAGAACAGGTTCATCCAGGGCTCAAGCAGCAGCGTGTGGGCGGCGGCTATGTCATCCGGATACACCGCAAGAATCCCGCAGGTCACAGTGGCCACCAGGGTGCCTCGGTGCCGTACCATGCTCCCGGCCAGAGGCACGCAAGCGGTGCTGGCGAACACGGTGAGCAACCGCGCGAACGCCAACGCCGCCGTCGTGCCTGCCATCCTCGCGACCACCGCCACCGGCGTCATCAAGAGCAGCATCCCCGGTGGCTGCACGAAGGCGAAATCCCGGTAAGGCAGGGCACCCTGGGTCAGGCGGATTGCGCCACCCAGGTAGACGCCATCGTCGTACTCGGCGACACCGGTGAGGAATCCCGTCCTGGTCAGTGTGAACAGCCTGATGCCCAGGGCCAGCACCGTCAGCAGAAGGATCGCCACGCCTGGCGGGCTGAGCCAGTGGTCGAACGGCCGGGTGCCGACGCGATGGGTCATGCCGCGCCGACGTGGTGTCCTCGCTCGATTCTCCCTGCGGCCACGCCGAACCTGCGGGTTAGCAACCTCGCTGGAAGTCTCGGGATCTGCCGCCATGAGCGGACGCTAGCACGGAGCCCTCCGCCGATGCCCCAATGGTCTACACATTCGACTTCCGCAGGTGCTGCAGGCCGCAAGCCGGTGAGGGCGCAGGCCAGCATGGCAGGCACCGGCTGACGCGCCCGGTACAGCAGCGCCGCGACGATCAGCCCTGCGACCGCGACCAGCGCCGCCGCCGCGATCCAGGGCACCGTGCCCGAGGAAACGCTGCCGGCCAGCCGGGTCGCGATGCCACGCAGCGACTGGTTGCCCCTGGTGCCCAGGAACACGATCCGGTTGGCCTTCAGGAAAAGCCCGTGCGCCCAGTACGTGCTGGAATCACCCGGCAGGATCGCGTAGCCGAGCGCCGCCGTGGCCGCGAACACGCCGGCGGCCGTGGCGGCCTGCCGGTACCTGCGGATGAGCAGCAGGTACGGGATGAAGATCAGCGGGGTCAGCTTCACGCCCGCCGCGATCCCGATGCCGAGTCCGTGCCACCACCGGGTCCGCCCCTTAAAGCCGCCCGGCGTGAGCGCGCCGGCGGTGAACAGGTCCGCCACGACCAGCAGCATGAGCAGCAGATTGACCTGGCCGAGGGCG
>Ga0210397_10001603_pt1 | contig 14503 bp, 13 predicted proteins | sample IncBWH2OmetaG_FD_160126 | JGI IMG/M metagenome (GOLD analysis project Ga0210397, IMG submission 160126) | Forest soil microbial communities from Barre Woods Harvard Forest LTER site, Petersham, Massachusetts, United States - Inc-BW-H-2-O ...
GTTCGCCAACGCCGGCCACGACGTGCCGTACGTGCGAACCCGCAACGGCGTGCAGGAGCTGAGGGCCCGCGGCATGCCGCTCGGGCTGATGCCCGGCATGGACTACGAGGAAAAGAGCTTCCAGTTCGAGCCCGGTGACTGCGCGCTGCTGCACAGCGACGGGCTGGCCGAGGCGCACGCGCCCGACCGGGAGATGTTCGGCTTCCCGCGGGTCGCCGAGCTGGTCGCGAAGGGACCCTCGGGGGAGGCTCTCATCGACCTGTGCCTGACCGAGCTCGGCAACTTCACCGGGCCCGAGCACGAACAGGAAGACGACATCACGTTGGTATCGCTCCAGCGCTCGCCATCGGCATGGCGCCAGGAGCAAGACGGGGGAGGCGGATGATGACACAAGTAGCCCCGCGCAGGCTCGATACGTTCACTCTGGCCAGCGAACCGGGCAATGAACGTCTCGCGCTGGCACGGGTGGCCGGCACCGTGAAGGACCTCGGACTGTCCGACGCCAGGCTCGATCGTCTGAAGACCGCGGTCGCCGAGGCGACCATGAACGCGATCGAGCACGGCAACGGCAACCGCACGGAGATCCCGGTCGAGGTCGAGGTGACGCAGGACGGTGACGAGATCATCGTGGCGATCAGCGACCAGGGCGGCCGGATCCACCCCGACACCAGCGAGCACGAGGAACCCGATCTCGTCAAGAAGCTCGACGGCGACCAGAGCGCGCGCGGCTGGGGCCTGTTCCTCATCCGCAACATGGTCGACGCGATGGACATAACCACGGACGGCCAGCGGCACACCATCTGGCTGACCATGCGAACTGGAGGTGCGTCACATGACGAGCGCATGTGAGGCCACGACCCGGGCGCTTCCCGGAGCCGCCGTCATCGAGCTGTCGGGAGAGGTCGACGGGTCCGCCGCCCCGGTGCTGACCGATGCCTACGAGCGGGCCGTCACGGCCAGCCCGGAAAACCACGACACTGTGGTGCTCGACTTCGCGTCGGTGGATTACATCAACTCGACCGGCATCGCGCTGATCGTCAGCGTGCTCGCCCGGGCCCGGGCCGAACGCAGGAAGGTTGTCGCCAGCGGCCTGTCCCCGCATTACCGCGAGATCTTCGACATCACGAGGCTGTCGGACTTCATCGAGCTCTTTCCCGATCTCGACCGCGCCGTCAGCGAGCTCACCCACCCGGCCGCCTGAGCCAGCAGCCGCACTCAGCGGCCAGCACTCAGCAGCCGGGACCCAGCACCAGAAGTAACAGCAAGGGGAGGACACTACCAATGGGCGCACCAGCGATAACGATGGACGTTCGCCGGGTCGGCGAGAAGACCGCCGTAGTGGACATCAGGGGCGAGGTCACCGCGGCCTGTGAGCCCGTGCTCATGTCGGCCTACGAAGCCGCCGGCGGCAGCGCCACGAGCAGGCTGGTCCTGAACTTCGGCGGCCTGGAGTACATGAACAGCGGCGGCATCGGCATGCTCGTCACGTTGCTCGTCCGGGCCAACCGGCAGCACCAGCAGCTCGCCGCCTACGGGCTGAGCGAGCACTATCGCGAGATCTTCGAGCTCACCAGGCTCGACGAGGCGATCACGATCTACGACAGCGAAGAATCGGCGCTCAACGGCGCCGTGAGGTAAGGGGCGCCGCCCGATGAACGAGACAACAGGAACACCGGGCCCGGACCGCGTGGCGTCGGCCGAGCAGATCGGGCTGAGCGCGCGCGAAGCCGCGGCGATCCCTCCGCCGGAAGCGGCCAGGCTAGCACCGCGGACCGCGCCACCCAGGGATGTGGCCAGCTGGGCCAGGAAGATCGACCGCCTCGAGGTCGACCCCCGGGAAGGCGTCCGTGGCACGAACGTCGCCGGGCGCCGGCTGACCGGGCCGGTCCAGGGGTTCGGCAAGATGTGGCAGAAGACCTACCGGATGAACGTCGGGCCGGACATAACGCCCGAGCAGGCCATCGCCACCTGGCGCGAGCATTTCCCTGAGTTCTGGCCGAAGGGCAACCGGTTCGCCGGCGCGCTCACCGGGATCAACCCCGGCGACGTGGCCCTGCTCGACCTGGCCATCGGCGGCGGCGTCAAGCTGTCCACGGGCGTCTTCGTGCTGTACGCCGACGCCGAGTCGTTCACGCTGATGACCCCGCAGGGCCACATGTTCGCCGGCTGGATCACCTTCTCGGCCGAACGGTCCGGCGACACCACCACGGTCCAGGCCCAGGTGCTGATGCGGGCCAACGACCCGCTCTACGAGGTCTCCATGGTCGTGGCCGGACACCGCAAGGAGGACAAGTTCTGGACCGCCACGCTGACCGCGCTCGGCCAGCGGCTCGGCGTCGCCGACCCGGCGGTCGAGGTCCGGAGCACCTGCGTGGACTCCAAGCGCCAATGGCGCCACACCAGCAACATCTGGCACAACTCGATGGTGCGCAGCGTGCTGCAGACTCTTACCTTCAGGCGGGGCGTGAAAGCCCAGCCCAACGGGTAGCCTGACCAGCCATGGACGTGGACGCGGTAGTCGTCGGCAGCGGGCCTAACGGCCTGGCCGCCGCCCTGACGATGGCGGCGGCCGGGCTCCGGGTTCAGGTCATCGAGGGCGCGCCGTCGATCGGCGGCGGCTGCCGGACCGAGGAGCTGACCCTGCCGGGCTTCTGGCACGACGTCTGCTCCGCGGCCCACCCGCTGGCGGTGGCGTCACCGTTCTTCAAGCGCTTCGACCTGGCCGCGCGCGGGGTCACGCTCGCCCGGCCCGAGGTGGAGTTCGCCCAGCCGCTGGACGGGGGCCGGGCCGCGGTCGTGACCCGCTCGGTCGCCGAGACCGCCGCCAGGCTCGGTGCCGACGGCCGCGCCTACCGGCGCCTGCTCGGGCCGCTGACCAGCCACATGGACGACGTCCTCGAGACGATCCTGGCCCCGCTGCGCACGCCGCCCGCGCATCCGCTGGCCGCCGCGAACTACGGTCGCCGGGCCATCCTGCCGGCGTCGGTGGTGGCCAGGCGGTGGGACACCGACGAGGCCCGGGCGATCATGGCCGGCGCCGCGGCGCACGCGATGATGCCGCTGACCGCGGTGCCGACCGCGGGGATCGGCCTGATGCTGATCGGCCTGGCCCACGCGGCCGGCTGGCCGGTGGTGGCCGGAGGGAGCGCCAGGATCACCGACGCGATGGCCGCGGCCCTGGTCGCCAACGGCGGCCGCATCGAGACCGGCCGCTGGGTGCGCTCGCTCGCCGAGCTCCCGTCCGCCCGGGCTATCCTCCTCGACGTCTCGCCGCGCGCGCTGGCACAGCTGGCCGGCGACACGCTGCCCCGCCGGTACCAGGCTGCGCTGCGCCGGTTCCGCTACGGCCCCGGCGTCTGCAAGGTTGACTTCGCCCTGTCCGGTCCGGTGCCGTGGACCAGCGAGCCGTGCCGCCAGGCCGGCACCCTGCACCTGGGCGGCACGTTCGAGCAGGTCGCCGCGGCCGAGGCCGAAGTAGCGGCGGGCAAGCACCCGGACCGCCCTTACGTCCTCGTGGTCCAGCCCGGCGTCGCCGATCCGTCCCGCGCCCCGGCCGGCCAGCAGACGCTGTGGACCTACTGTCACGTGCCATCTGGCTCCGAGGTCGACATGACCAACCGGATCGAGGCGCAGATCGAGCGGTTCGCGCCCGGCTTCCGCGACCTCGTGCTGGCCCGCTCCGTGCGCACCGCCGCCGACGAGGAGGCGCAGAACCCGAACTACGTCGGCGGCGACATCGGCGTGGGCATGCAGACGCTGCGGCAGACCGTCCTGCGCCCGGTGCCGAGGTGGAACCCGTACCGGACGCCGGTCCGCGGCCTGTACCTGTGCTCCTCGGCCACCCCGCCGGTCCCGGGGGTGCATGGCCGGTGCGGCGAGCTGGCCGCGCTGAGCGCCCTGCGGGATGTGTTCGGCGTCCGTGACCGTCCCGATATCAGCCCGGCCCGGCTCCGTACCGACCAGGTACCGAACGGGCCGGGGCGCGTGCCTCAGCCGTAGACCAGGGGCCCTACTTGGCCGAGCCCTTGAGCGAACTGTGCAGCGTCACGCCGGCGGGCTGCTCGTTCGTGGCGTAGTAGAGGACGCAGTGCAGCCCGCGGTCGCCGCCCGGCCAGGTCGACGCGTCCGGCACGATGTCGGTCCAGGTGTAGAGCGACTTGGAGTACGCGATCCCCACGTAGGACGCGAACGCGCTGTTACACGCGGCGGTGGCGTCCTTCTTGATCGCGGCGTCGCCGGGAAAGGCGCCCTGCTTGGCCCAGTGGGTGTTGCTGGCGTAGAAGACCTCGGCGGTGTGGTCCTCGGTGCACGGCACCCCCTGGCTCAGCTTCGGCCACGGCGTGTTCTTGTTCAGCTGCAGGTTCGCCCCGGTCAGGCAGTCGCCGGCCTGGAGCTGAGCGAGCCGCAGCTCGCCTACGGTCGGGGTCGTGCTGGGGCTGGGGGAGGCGCTGTGGGTCTGCGCCGGAGCCGAGCTCGAGCCCGACCCGGCGTTGTTATTGCTGGAGGAACCGCCCCCCAGCGTCAGCACCAGGACCACCACGATCGCCACGACGGCCGCAGCCGCCCCGGCCGGGATCAGCCACTTCGGCCGTTTGCGCGGCGACTGCGGAGGCCCGCCCGGCGCGTACCACTCGCCGGGAACGCCGGGCGTTCCCTGGCCGGGCGGGCCGCCCGGCTGCTGGCCGCCCCACCAGCCCTGGGGCTGCTCACCCTGGGCGCCCTGACCGGTCTGGTAGCCCTGCGGCTCGGGGTACTGCTGCTGCCCCGGGTAGCCCTGGCTGCCCTGCTGGCCCGGGTAGGCCTGCTGCCCCGCCGCGTAACCCTGCTGGCTGGGGTAACCCTGCTGTCCGGGGTGGCCCTGCTGGCCTGGGTAGCTCTGCTGCCCCGGATAGCTCTCGCCGGGGTACTGCTGCTGCCCCGGGTAACCTTGCTGCCCCGCGTAGCTCTGCGGCCCCGGATACCCCTGGGCCGGCTGTCCCGGCGATGACGGATAGCCCTGCGGACCGGTGGGATACGGGGTCGGCGGCGGCGGGGTCGGCGTGGACAGAGAGGTCCGCGTCTGCGGGTGATCGATGGCGTCGCCGCCGGGCACGGGCTCGTCCTGCAGGGAGCCCGCGGCCATGGGGATCGGCGCGACCGGGTCCGCCACCGGAGCGACCGGGTCGGCCATCGAGGGGTGGCCGGCCATCGAGCCCCCGGCCACGGAACCGCCTGCCATGGACCCGCCCGCTACCGAACCTCCGGCCAGCGAGCCGCCGCGACGGTGCAGGCTGGCCTCGGACGGCGCGCTCCTGGCCGCGTTCTCCTCGAGGATCTGCAAAGGCAGCCAGTCGGTCAGGTCCGCGGCGGCGGGGTACGCGGCCGACAGGTCGGTCAGGAACTGGGTCGCCGTCGGCCGGCGCTTGGGATCACGGGACAGGCTCCGCTTGATCAGCGGGCGGAGGTTCTCGGGAACGTTGTCGGTGTTCGGCTTGCCGTGCACCACGCGGTAGAGCAGCGCCGCGGTGTCGCCGCTGCCGAACGGGCCCTCGCCCCGCGCGGCGTAGATGAGCACGCCGGCCAGGCTGAAGATATCGCTGGCCGGGCCGACGGTGAGGCCTTCGGCCTGCTCCGGCGACATGAACCCGGGCGAGCCGATCATGAAGCCGGTGCCGGTCAGCGACGTCGCGCCCGCCGCGGAGGAGATGCCGAAGTCGATAATCCGCGGCCCGTCCTGGGCCAGCAGCACGTTGGAGGGCTTGAGGTCACGGTGAATGACGCCCGCCGCGTGGATCGCGATCAGGCCTTCGGCCAGTCCCGCCGCCAGCGCGAGCACGGAGTTCTCCGGCAGCGGGCCCTGCCGCTCGACGGCGTCCGACAGCGACGTGCCCGGCACGTACGCGGTCACCAGCCAGGGCACCGGCCCGTCCACGTCGGCGTCGACGACCGCCGCGGTGAACAGCCCGCCCACCTTGCGCGCGGCCGAGACCTCGCGCGCGAAGCGGGCGCGGAAACCCGCGTCCTCGGCCAGATTCGCGCGGATGACCTTCACCGCCACCATGCGGCCGCCGGGGGAGCGGGCGAGGTAGACCCGGCCCATCCCGCCGCTGCCGAGCCTGCCGAGCAGCACATATGGCCCAATGCGCTGGGGATCGCCGGGCTGTAGCGCCGCCAAACTGGTCACCCCCACCTAACTGCTGTCATGCATCGCGCCAGCTTGCGCCGGACCGCAGAAATTACACATACCACAGATCCGCACTGTGGTCAGGCCCCCGGATGGCCGTGGCGACGCGTACTGAAGATCGCTGGCTCCAACCCTAGTGCGGATTGCGTGCAAAAGGGAGGTAAAGCGCCAACCGCCGTCCCCGTGCCGGGGCGCCCCGTTGAGCCGCGGACGACGAGTTCGGGTTCGAAGAGCAGTTCCTCTGGATATACGTCCGTGTTCTCGATCTGGTTCACCAGCAACGCGACCGCCGCCTTGCCCATCGACTCGATCGGCTGCCTGACCGTGGTCAGCGGCGGGTCAGTGCAGTTCATGAACGCGGAGTCGTCGTAGCCGACCACCGAGACGTCGCCGGGCACCGACAGGCCCGCACGCCGGACGGCCCTGATCGCGCCCAGGGCCAGCACGTCGCTGGCGCAGATCACGCCGGTGACGCCGTGCCGCAGCAGCCGGGTGGTGGCAGCCTGGCCGCCCTCCAGGGAGAACAGCGCGTGCTCCACCGGGCTGTTCTCCGGGGCCCGCCGGGCGTGCGCGGTGAACCCGGCGAGCTTGCGCCGCGAGGGTACGTGGTCCTCGGGCCCCAGCACCAGGCCGATCCGCTGGTGGCCGAGCGAGGCCAGGTGGGTGTAGGCCTGGCCAGCGGCGGTCACGTCGTCGGTCGATACGCGGGGGAAATCCAGGTTGTCGATGGCCGCGTTCATCAGCACCGTCGGGACGCCGCGGCTGCGCAGCAGCCGGTAGTGGTCGTGCGGGGCGGCCTGCTCGGCGCAGTGGCCGCCGAAGAACACCATCCCGGAGACGTGCTGGTCGAGCAGCATGCCGACGTAGTCCGCCTCGGACAGGCCGCCCGTCGTCCTGGTGCAGAGCACCGGGGTGAAGCCGCGCTGAGCCAGCGCGCCGCCGATCACCTCGGCCAGCGCCGGGAAGATCGGGTTCTGCAGTTCGGGCAGCACCAGGCCGATCAGCCGGGCCCGCTCGCCGCGCAGCTGGGTCGGGCGCTCGTAGCCGAGAACGTCCAGCGCGGTCAGCACGGCTTCCCTGGTGCTGTCGGAGACCCCAGCCTTGCCGTTGAGGACCCGGCTCACCGTGGCCTCGCTCACTCCGACCTTCCTGGCCACGTCGGCCAGCCGCCGGGAGGGTGTGCGCGTCATGTTGCAAAGATACGACATCTTGACGCAAGTACTTGCGTGATCTGGCTCACTCTCTTTCGGAAAACCTTCGTTCGCATTGCCGTTTCCTTTCCGCACGTATGCGCAATAAATGTCGGAATTCAAGCAAGAATGACGAAAGCCGAGGTCAACTGATCTCCGTGATCAAGTTGTGTCTTTGCATTTTTTCATAGATATATTGCATCAAAAAGTCTCCATACGTATGTTGAGCTATCGATATTTTCCAGCCCGGGAAGAGCGAGGTCCCAGAAAGGATGAGGCAGTGACCAGACGCCTTCACCTACGAGGTCGAGGGTCCGGCCGTCGCCGTGCGGCCGGGATCACCGTCGTCGCGGCTCTCGGGCTCGCGGCCGCGGCGTGCTCGAGCAGTCCCCCCGCCAGCAGCGGCTCCGGCGGCCACGTGACGATCAGCGTCGACTGCGCGCCTCCCGCCAGCGCTCCGCAGCAGCACAAGGAGTGGCTCGAGGACGTGGCGCTGTTCGAGAAGCAGAACCCGAACATCACCGTCAACAGCATCTTCGAGAACCCGTGTGAGGTCCCGGCGTCGTTCACCGCGATGCTGAAGGCGGGCAACGAGCCGAACGTCTTCTACACCTACTTCACCGACAAGAACCAGGTGCTCGATGCGGGCCAGGCCGCCGACATCACGTCCTACGTGAACTCCAAGACGGTCCCCGCGCAGAAGGACATCGTGCCGACCGCACTGGCCGCGGTTACCGCGGGCAAGACCCTGTACGGGCTGCCCACCGTCAACTACACCCAGGGCCTGATCATCAACCGGGTGCTGTTCAAGCAGGCCGGGCTCAACCCGGACCAGCCGCCTACCACCTGGGCCGAGGTCGAGCAGGACGCCAAGGCGATCACGGAGCTGGGACACGGCATCTTTGGCTACGGCGACTACAGCGCGGGTAACAACGGAGGCTGGCACTTTTCCTCGGAGATCGACGCCGAGGGCGGCCAGATGATCAATCCGGCCGGCACCGGGGCCGCCTTCAACTCCGACCAGGGCAAGGCCGTGCTGCAGGCCCTGCACCAGATGCGCTTCGTCGACCACAGCATGAGCCCGACCCAGCAGCTCGCCTGGGGCACCCTGCAGAAGCAGATGGCCGCCAACAAGCTCGGCATGTACATCGCCGCGCCCGACGACATCTACAACGTGATCGTCCCCCAGGACGGCGGCAACATCAACGACTACGGTATGGGCCCGCTACCCAGCACCTCCGGCACCCCGGCCGGCTCGCTGTCCGGCGGCAACGACTACATGTTCGCCAAACGCGACACCCCCGCGCAGATCGAGGCCGGCATCAAGTGGCTGGTCTTCGAGAACCTGACGCCGGGCGTGGGCTTCTACAACTACGCCAGGCAGAAGGCCGACGGCTTCCCGGTCGGCTTCCCCGAGCCGCAGATGTTCACGGGCGCCACCGAGGCTAAGCAGCAGCAGCTCATGACCAAGAGCGCGACCGTCAACCCGGCCTACTTCTCCACCTTCGCCAGCGCCCACGAGCTGGCCATGGGCGAACCGGCCGACGCGCAGGCCGTCTACAAGACCCTCGACCCGGTCATGCTCGAGGTGCTGACCAACCCGAACGCGAACATCTCCCAGCTCCTGTCCACCGCGACTAGCCAGGTCAACCAGATCCTGGCCAACAGTGGCTGACCTAGCCACGCTGCGCAAGCCCGCGGCCCTGTCCCCGGCGCGATCCCGCGCCGGGGACAGGCTGGCCGCCCGGGCCAGGCGCAACGTGTCCGCGCACGGGTTCCTGATCGGCGCCGTGCTCTGCTTCGGCTTCTTCTCCTGGTACCCGATCTGCCGGGAGATCGTGATGAGCTTCCAGAAGAGCAGGCTCGGTGTGACCAGCTGGGCCGGCCTTTCCAACTACGAGCGCATCTTCCGCGACCCGACCTTCTGGACGGCCTGGAAGAACACGCTGGAGTTCACCGTCCTGGCGCTGATCATTGGCTACGCCGTGCCGTTCTTCGTGGCCATCTTGCTGAACGAACTGCGGCACGCCAAGGGATACCTGCGCTGCCTGGTCTACCTGCCGGTGATGCTGCCGCCCACCTCGGCACTGCTCCTGTTCGCCTACTTCTACGACCCGAGCTACGGCCTGTTCAACGACGTGCTGCGCCACCTTCACCTGCCGGTTTCGCAGTGGGTCCAGTCGCCGGGCACCGGCTTGCCGAGCATGGCGATGATCTCCGTGGTGATCGCGGCCACCTGGATGAACATGGGCGGCGCGACGCTGATCTACCTGGCCGCACTGCAGAACATCCCGGGGGAGCTCTACGATGCCGCCGAACTCGACGGCGCCGGGCTGTTCCGCAAGATCAGGCACGTCACCATCCCGCAGACCAGGCTGATCCTGTCCATGCTGCTCCTGCTGCAGATCGTGGCGACCATGCAGATGTTCGTGGAGGCGTTTATCTTGACCAACGGCGGTGCCGGGGTGAACAACAACACCCTGTCCGTCGTCAACCTCATCTACCAGTACGCGTTCGCGCTGAGCGGGGCCAGCAACTACAACAGCGCGTCCGCCCTCGGCGTGGTCCTCATGCTGGTGCTCGCGGTGTTCTCCGGAGGCTACCTGTGGCTGACTCGACAGACCGATCGCTGATCTCGGCCGCCCAGCTGAACCGGCACCGGGTCGCCTACCGCGTGGTGCTGACCCTGATCGTGGTGATCTTCACGCTGATCTTCATCGGGCCCCTGTATTTCCTGTTCAGCGACGGTCTCAAGTCGACCCAGGAGGCGGTCCAGGTGCCGCCGACGCTCGTCCCGGCGCACGTGCACCCGGGCAGCTACACCGCCGCGTGGAGCCGGGTCGGCCTCGGCCGGCTGCTGGTCAACACCCTGTACTACGCCTTCGGCGCGCTGGCCCTCCAGCTGGTCTTCGACGTGGCCGCGGCCTACTCGCTGTCCCGGTTGCGCCCGGTGCTCGGCAACGTCATCTTCGCGCTGATGCTGGCCACGCTGATGATCCCGGCCACGGTGCTGGTCGTGCCGCAGTACGTGACCATCGCCGACCTGCCGCTCCTGCACCTGAACCTGATCGGTTCGCCGGAAGCCATCTGGCTGCCCTCGGTGGCCAACGCCTTCAATATCTTCCTGCTCAAGCGCTTCTTCGACTCGATACCCGGTGACCTGCTGTCCGCCGCGGCCATCGACGGCGCGTCCCCGCTGCGTACACTGCGCTCGGTGGTGCTGCCCATCTCCCGGCCGATCATCGGCGTCGTCTCGATCTTCTCCCTGGTGGCGGTGTGGAAAGACTTCCTGTGGCCGCTGCTCGTCGAGTACGGCTACAACCCGAACCGGGAGACCCTGAACGTCGGCATCTTCGAGGCCGCCAGCACCACGCCGCAGAACCTGGTGCTCGCCGCCTCCGCGATGGCCGCGGTACCCACGCTCGTGTTCTTCCTCATCTTCCAGCGCAACATCCTGTCCGGCCTGACCGCGGGCAGTCTCAAGGGCTGAGCCCGGCGATCATCGAGGAGCCATGACCCCTTCTTCCTGGTGGCGCCATGCCGCCATCTACGAGCTGTACGTGCAGAGCTTCGCCGACGGCGATGGCGACGGGATCGGCGACCTGGCCGGCGTCCGGGCCCGGCTGCCCTATCTCGCCGACCTCGGCGTCGACGCGATCTGGTTCAGCCCGTGGTATCCGTCCCCCAGGTCCGACGCGGGCTACGACGTGGCCGACTACCGGTCCATCGACCCGGCTTTCGGCACCCTCGCCGACGCCGACGCGCTGATCGCCGAGGGTCACGCGCTCGGCATCAGGACGATCATCGATGTGGTGCCGAACCACTGCTCGGACCGGCACCGGTGGTTCCGGGCCGCGCTCGCGGCGGGGCCGGGCTCACCCGAACGCGAACGGTTCTGGTTCCGGCCCGGGCGCGGTCCCGGCGGCGACCTCCCGCCGAACGACTGGCCGTCGATCTTCGGCGGCCCCGCATGGACCAGGACGACCGCCCCGGACGGCACGCCGGGGGAGTGGTACCTGCACCTGTTCGCGCCCGAGCAGCCGGACTTCAACTGGGCCAACCCTGAGGTGCGGCAGGAGTTCGAGGACATCCTGCGGTTCTGGTTCGAACGCGGCGTCGACGGCGTCCGGATCGATTCCGCCGCGCTGCTGGCCAAGGACCCGGCGCTGCCCGGGTCCGCGGACCCGTCGCCCTATACCGACCGCGACGACGTGCACGATATCTACCGGGCCTGGCGCAAGATCGCCGACGAATACCCCGGCCGGGTACTGATTGGCGAGGTCTGGCTGCCCGATACCGCGCGGCTGGCCCGCTACCTGCGCCGGGACGAGCTGCACACGGCGTTCAACTTTCCCTATCTGTGCTGTCCCTGGGACGCCGCCGAGCTGCGCGCGGTGATCGACAGCACGCTGGAGTTCCACACTGCCGCCGACGCGCCTCCCACCTGGGTGCTCTCCAACCACGACGTCGACAGGCACCTGTCCAGGTACGGCAGGTCCGACAGCTCGTTCGGCCTCGACCGGCGTGACCACAGCCAGCCGGTCGACCTGGATCTCGGCACCCGCCGCGCCCGGGGCGCCGCCCTCCTCGCCATGGCGCTGCCCGGCTCGGTCTACCTCTACCAGGGCGAGGAACTCGGGTTGTGGGAGGTCGAGGACATCCCGGATGAGCTGCGTCGGGACCCGATCTGGCACCGGACCGGCGGCGCCGACCCCGGCCGGGACGGCAGCCGGGTGCCGCTGCCGTGGTCCGGTGTCGATCCGCCGTTCGGCTTCTCGCCCCCCGCGGCCAGCCTGGAGCCCTGGCTGCCGCAGCCGGTCCAGTGGCGGGATCTGACGGTCGAGGTTCAGTCCGCAGACCCCGCATCGATGCTGGCGCTCTACCGCCGCGCATTGCACGCCCGCCGCGCTGAGTTCGGCTCCGCCACCGCGATGACCTGGCTGCCCGCGCCCGCCGGGGTGCTCGCCTTCGACCGCGGCGGCGTGGCCTGCGTGGCCAACCTGTCGCCGACGCCGGTCGAGCTGCCCCAGGGTCTTGGGGACGAGATCCTGCTGGCCAGCGGGCCGGTGTCCGGCGGCCTGCTGCCGCCGGACACGGCGGCCTGGCTGCGGACCGTCAGGCGCTGAGGACCTCGCGCAGGGTAGCGGCGAAGGCGTCCGGCTCGCCGGTCTGACCGTATTCGCCGCCGAGGAAGCCACCGTGGTCGCCCGGGAAGGTGACCGGCGCGATCCCGAGCCGCTCGGCCACGGCCGCGCCCGCGCGGCCGGCCAGCTGCTGGCCGGACCTGGCGCCGACGCCGATCACGACGCGGGTCGGCGCCGTGCGCAGCGCGTCGAAGTCGTGCCGGTACGCGTTGCACGTGATGATGTTGTGCCCCAGCAGCGGGTCGTCCCGGGAGCCGTCGTCCTCGGCCGGCAGCCCGAACATGGCGGGGTCCGGGCCGGGCTGGTCGGCGTAGCCGTCAGGAAACGGGCCCTCGTGGCTGACGATCGCGATGAACTTCGCCATCGCCGGCCCGAAGCCGACACGGTAGTACGTTTCGCGGATGTCCGCGCACGCCGCCAGCACCGGCTCGCGGTCCGGCAGTTCCTGCGAGGCCGGCGGCTCGTGCGCCACCAGCGTGCGGACCTGCTCGGGGTGCTTAGCCACCAGGGCCAGGCCGTTGACCGCGCCGCCGCTGCTGGCGAAGATGTCCACCGGGCCGGCGTCCAGCGCCGAGATCAGCCGGTGCAGATCGTCCGCGTGCTCGTCCGGCGTAGTCTCGCTGGCGCCGTCGGTGCGCTTGCTCCGCCCGGCGCTGCGCGGGTCGTAGGTGACGACCGTGCGGTCGGTGAAGTGCCCGGCCAGGGTGGTAAAGCCGTCCGCGCCCATCGGCGACCCGATGATCAGCAGCACCGGCTCGGTGCTGGCCTGGCTGGGGTCCCGCACGTCGTAATGCAGGACGGCCCCCGGCACGTCCAGCGTGTACGTCTTCGGCTCGGTCATGGTCTGCCCCTCTCAGCGATCGGTCATCTGCACTGGTAGACGTACCACGACTGCCCGACTCATCGACGGAAAGCCAACGCCGGCCCGGACCATCTGGCCCGGGCCGGCGCATTCGGTGCGGGACGACCTTAGTTGCTGCGCAGCCAGGTCGCGGTGAAGTTCTCACCGCTGGTGAGCGAGGAGACCGTGTCCTTATCCCGTCCGGCGCTGTCGATCATGATGATCTGGGTCACGCCGCCCGCGTTGCCGAGGGCTGCTCCGTTAGCCATGGAGCCGGTGACGTGCACCGTGCCGAAGTTAGCCAGCGGGAGGATGCCGCCGCTGGCCGTACAGCACGGCGCCTCGACGATGACCTCGGCCGAGGACCGGGGAGCTCCGGCCAGAGTGCCTGTCGTGGTGTGGCTCCAGCCCTGGGTGGAGTCCTGGATGAACAGGCTGAAGTGGTTGCTGCCCGTGTAGGTCACCGAGGCGTTGAAGTGGTCACCCGGCCGCACGGTGTTGGAGTACGACACCGAGGGGTTGGGATACATCTCGTACCAGGCGTAGTACCGCGCCCTGCTCCCCGAGCAGTCGACCTCGCTGCCGGTCTGCTCGACCGAGCTGCTGTTGTAGCCGTCCAGCCCCACCCAGAAGGAGGAGTACTTGGCGCTCCCGCTGCAGGTACCGGTCGGTTCGGTCCAGCTCGCGGAGACGCTGGTGTACGTGCCGGTGGTGGCGGCGTATCCGGACCAGTTCGTGCTCTCCGCCTGGTGGCGGATGCCCCCGCTGGCGTTCGGGACGGCCGCGGCCGAGCCGACCAGATGGACCGGGCCACCGGGTCTGAACCCCATGGTGCCGGCGGACGCGCTGCCCGTGGTGGCGACGGCCAGGCCGGCCAGGAGGGTCAGCATGCCGAGGAGGATGCCCCATCGTCGTAGCATTCAGGCTCCTTGCTTGTCGGTTGCGGGCCCGACAAACGGGCAGATCATGCCCATTACGAGAGCTATGTAGGTTTTTGTCGGGCTAGCTGGGGGTTGCGGCGAGTCGACTCTCGGTGAGAGTAACGCAGGCGATCGATATAGAAAAGATATGTAAGCAATATTTTGTGGCTTTAATCGCGTCGCTCGCGCCCCCGAGCGCACCGTTACCCGCACAAAGTCACACACCCGCGCACGTGTGCTGGCGG